>WNFU01000597.1_pt1 | contig 49511 bp, 51 predicted proteins | sample 5400121 | NCBI WGS metagenome assembly WNFU01 (sample SAMN13153360, study PRJNA577476) | soil metagenome | isolation source: 100 cm soil or saprolite under grassland replicate 1 | place: USA:California | collected 2016-06-15 | reverse complement strand
GCGCACTGATTCGCCCAACTTCCCCACCGCGAGTCCCTTGCAGGCCGTGAATGGCGGCGGCCCCGCCGACGCCTTTGTGAGCAAGCTCGATGCCGCCGGCTCCGCGCTGCTCTACTCCACGTACCTCGGCGGGAGCGGCTTCGACCAAGGCCTCGGCATCGCGGTGGACGCCGCCGGCAGCGCGTATGTGGCGGGGTTCACTGATTCGTCCAACTTCCCCACCGCGAGTCCCTTGCAGGCCGCGAATGGCGGCGGCGGCGACGCCTTCGTCGCGAAGATCGCTCAGGTCACGCTCCCGTCAATCAGCGTGGGGAAGGTGACTGGCGTCGGCACCATCAACGTCACGGGCGGCATTGCCAACTTTGGGTTTATTGTGCAGAGCCAGTCCTCCACCGGTCCCATCACCGGCGACTTGCAGTTCGTCAATCACGCGACTGGGGACAAGGTGCACAGCGTGTCATTCACCGCATTCACAATTTCCGGCAATACGGCCACGTTTGGTGGGACCTGTACCAATAACGGTGTGGCGTGCACCTTCACGGTAAATGTGACGGACAACGGGGAGCCCGGCACCACCGACTCGTTTACGATTTCCATCTCGGGTGGTGCTCCACAGGGCGGCACGCTCCGCAGCGGCAACATCCAGATCCACGATTAGATCGCAACAAGAATATGCGGGGGCCGTAAGAACAAAATAGGGACAGGCAACTTTCGGAAAAGTTGCTGTCCCTTTTCGCTTTTTCCTCAAGTGATCCCCCCTATTTTGCCGGTCGCCAGGATGGTGAAACGACGTGTGCCGGTTGGGCCTTGGATTTCGATTTCTGTCGTATTCCCCTCCGCCGTGCCCGTTCTGTCGAAGGTGATTCGTCCCCGAACGTCAGTGGTGCTGATAATGACGTCCGGATAGTTCACGCTCAAATTCCGCCTCAAGGCGATCTCCCCGGTGGCAACCCTAACAACCTTGTATGAATTGTGGTCGAACTCGACCCGGATTGTTCCTTTCTCCTTGATGGCGAGCAACCGCGCCCGATGCATGTCCTGCCAGACTTCCCGGGCTGCATTGTTCAGCCTGTGGTTTTTGATGAAATCATTGATCCGGGGGAAGACGACGATCGCCTCGGAACCCACGATCAGGATGACAGCCATCAGGTTGGCTAGAGTGAAGCCTTTTCCGGCCTTCGTCGCCATGGGGTAGGAACCTCCATGATATATGGTTTTTTTTCGAAATTCTTGTCAAGGATTTTAGAGGCGAAAGGGTGGCGGCAAGAAACCGGCCCGGACGGGCAAAATCGGTTTGACAACAGGCCGACGGAGTGGTTAAAATCACGAGAATTTTCAACGACAAAACTCGTGAATCGCAGGCAGGAATGGGGTGGGGCCAAAAGGCCTAACCAGGGCAGGCCGGTTGGCCCATTTGCAGCGGGAGGTAGGTCTTCTTTGTGATTGCATTTAAAGGGGGGAAAACGATACTCTTGGCAAACGACGCTGAATGTTCTGCATTCATCCTAACGATTCGAGTCTCTCGTTGTAAGGAAACTCAATGAATCAGCAGTATGGTCAATACTCTGTCCGGCCCGGCCCGGAAGCGTTCTTGCCGCCGGCCGCAGCCTCCATGGGTGTGGTCTTGCCGGACCCGGGACAGGCGCACATCAACGGGCGCATTGTTCCCGAGGAGGAAGCCTTTGAAGAAGCCGCCCGCATGTTTTTAGGAGGGACGGTGCCCACGATTTTTCCTGGGCCCCTTGTGCTCTGGGCGTGGAATGAGAAGGCGAAGAAGAAGGCCAAGGCCATCAAGCACTTGTACGACACCCTGAAGGAATGCGCCCCGGCAGAGGCCAAGCCGATGCTGATCCCGATGCCCGATTACCGGCCCAAGTATCCCAAGATCAACCCGGAGGTAGAGATTAATCCGAACCATCCGAATCTCACGATCTGGCACAACAAGATCGACGTCTGCATGTTCGTGGGAGTCCACTGCCACCAAGCCAACCTGTCCCTCAAGATCATCCGGGGCGGGACGAACTGTTACACGATCGCGATGTGCGCCCAGGCCGGTCACGAGGACGCCTGCCTGTCGTTCAGGGATGCGTCGGTCGAAAAGATCATGCATCTGGCGGAGTGGGTGAAGAAACTGAAAGGCGCGGTGCCGTTCGGCGCGATCAAGAAGCATGTCGCCGCGCTGGAGACTCAGGATCGTGCCGGTGGAACCAGAAATTAATTTTTGAAGGAGGCCAAACTGATGGACAGCCACTCAATCATCGGCACCAAGAATAAAAAGGGGCAGACGTATACTGATCCCTATCGCCTATTTTTTGAGGCGCCGCGCATCCCGTCGTTTTTTACCGGGAGCGAGGTCATCAAGGAAGCGATCAGGCGGGCCAGCGTGGATCTGATGGTGGCCTACCCTATCACGCCCCAGAGCGAAGCAGCGGCGCTGATCGGCGAATTGTACGCCGAAGGCTATGTCACCGATTACATGCGCGGCGAGAACGAGTTCGGCGTGATGTCGGAGTGCGCGGGGGGGTCGTTCGGCGGGGCCCGTGTCTTCACCACTACGGCGGGGCCCGGCACCATGCGGGCCATGGAAAATTTCCCGATGTGGTCGGGAGCGCGCTTGCCGATCGAAATGATCGTGACCTGTCGCGGCATCAATTCGCCGCTCAGCATCCAGCCAGACACGCTGGAGATTTATTTCCTTCTGGAGACCGGCATGCTGGTCTGGCATGCGGAGACGGCGCAGGACTTCTACGACTGGATTCTCATGGGCTTCATGGTGGCGGAGCAGCCCGACGTCCACCTGCCGATCGCGATCTGCTGCGATGGGTTCTTCGTCACGCACACGAAGGACGTCGTGAACCTGACGCCCGCAGACATGTGCCTGCCGCCGTACGATCCGTACCGCTCGCCCGTGCCGTGCATGGATATGGAGTGCCCGCCGGTTCGGATGATGCGCGACCCCTTCGTCATGAAGAGCAACTACATCAGCTACGCGACCCACGCGTCCTGGCAGCAGGAGATCCGGGCGGCCGTCGAGCGGTCCCGCAAGCACACGATTCCGTTGCTGGGCGGCCTGATCGAGACCGAAAACACTGACGCGGAGATTCTGATTGTGTCCTCGGGGACGGCCGTGTCACAGGGGCGTGAGGCGATTCGCTTGCTGGCTGAGGAAGGGCTGCGGGTCGGTCTGGTCAAGATCAAATCCTTGAGGCCGTGGCCCTATAATGAGATCCGTGAAGCGACGAAGAGCGCGAAGTACATCTTCGTGCCGGAGTTCAACGTGGCGGGCTGGATGGCTCGGGAAATCAAGGCCACTGTTCCCGACAGCGATCGCGTGATCGCCGGTCCGCATGTGGCCGGTGGGATGACGATGCCACCGGAGGTCATCGTCGAGCACATCCAGCGGACACTGGGGAAATCCGTGGCAACCTTGGCCGGGCGCGGGAGCTGATTGATTATCGACAGCGAAAGGACGCAGCCGGGGCCTAAACGTTAGGGCCTGCAGGAAGAGGAGAAGCCCATGAGCAAAGAAAAAATCCAGATCTGTGAAGAGTTCTTCGACATCATGCCGCCGGAATACCGCGACCTGGTGACCAACGCCACCTGGGGAAAAGAGGGCCGGGGCTGGAAGGATGTCGGGATCAACAAGGAGCTGATCGAGCAACACTCTCTGTGCGCCGGCTGCCCCGAGTCCATGGCGTTTCGCTACATCCTGGCCTCCCTGCCGAATCCCGAAGACACGGTCATGGTCGGCTCGACGGGGTGCACCAGCCTGGTCTTCCCGCATGTGGCGGTCCATAACATCCATTCGCTGTTTGGGAATCAGAACGCGATCGCGTCCGGGCTGAAGCGGGCGTTGACGCTCCGGTTCCCAGACCGGGTGAAGGACGTAGTGGTGCTTGCGGGTGACGGGGCGACGGTGGATATAGGGCTGGACTACACGCTGCAGTCCTGGTTCCGCCAGGAGAAGTTCACGACGATTTGCTTCGACAATGAGCTGTACGCCAATACCGGCGGGCAGGAGAGCGGATTGATGCAGAAGGGGTTCGTGGCGAAGATGGCGCCGGTCGGGAAGAAGTTTGACAAAGTACGCCTGCCCGAAATCGCCAAGGAGTCCGGCTGTGTCTATGTGGTGAACTGCACGGTGAGCAAGCCGTCATTGGTCGAGAAGGTCGTGAAGAATGCGGTTCTGATCGCTCGCGAGATTGGCCCGACCTATTTACAGCTCTACACGCCGTGCATTCTCGAGATCGGGAAGAACAGCATGGAAGGTCTCCAGGAAATGCGCGATTCCGAGAAACCCGGCGAGCGGTTTGCCTATAAGGAGTTCGTCTCGGACGAGGCGAAGGCGTTCCTCGCCGATCTGGCTGAGAGAGAGAAAGCCAAGAAGGCGTCTGCTAAGGAAGCGCTGACGCAGGCGTAACTCGCTTGGAGCCATAAGGAGATCCACCATGATCAAGCGGCGAATTAACATCCGAATGTCCGGCCTGGGAGGCCAGGGCGTGGTGACCTCGGCGCACGTCATGGCCATGGCCGCCGCGAAGGACGGCAGGCAGGCCATTTCCAACCCCTTCTTTGGAGCCGAAAAGCGGATGGCGCCGGCTGAGGCGTATGTGCGGATCGGCGTCGAGCGGATCTATGACCGGGGCGAGTTGGTGTACCCCGAGGTGATCGAAGTGTTCCATCCGCAGGTGATCAACCAGGGCAAGAGCTACACCATGCCGTTCTATTCGGGCATCAAACGGGGCGGGCTGGTGATCATCAATTCCAACATGGAATTGTTGACCGACGAAGACAAACAGCGTCTGGCCGATCTGGATGTGGCCGTGTATTACGTGAATGCCACGGAGATCGCGCTCGAGATTGCAAGTACTGAATTGTCCACGAACATGGGCATGATCGGGTCTGTCGCCGGAATTACCAAGTGCGTGTCAATGCAAGCATTGGATCTGGCATTACAAGATAGGTTCGGGAAGAAATACGTGGCGTCCGGCGGTACGGCGACCCTCGATCAGGCGATCACGAAGAAGTTCGCGAAGAAGGAATTGCTGCTCGCCAAGAATTTGGCTACCGTGAAGAAGGCCTATGAACTCGGGGCCGAATGGGCGGAAAAGAATCACGTCGAGTTGATGGTCGCGGCTGCGTGAGTGGAGGAAAGGACGACGCATGTACAATGTAGCGGTGGTGACTGACGAAAAGTGCGTGGCGAAGAAGGGATGCCGCCTTTGCATCATGTATTGTCCCGAAGCGGATTGCATCCTTCTGGATACGAAGAATATGGTGGCCAGGGTCGTGACGGATATTTGCAAAGGCTGCGAGCTTTGCAAGGTCGTGTGCGATGCGGCTAAGCATCAGGCCATCGAGATGCTGGCCATGGGCGCTGACGGCAAGTTACTCCACAAAAAGGGAGAGGCAGCGGGGCTGGGGCAGGCCTACGCGGGTTAGTTCGAGTCTCCAGAGGGTTTGTCGAAAAGCCCCATGGCGCGCGCGTCGTGGGGCTTTTTGATTGGCGCGTCCAAGAGGTTTGCATCATGAATAACGCGATCAGACAGTCTATCCAGGAAGTCGGGGAAGCCATGTCCCGAGTCAACCAGGCCTTCCAGGTGTACGTGGAAGAGTTGAAGGCCTTGGGCAAGGATCCCACCGAGATCAAGCAGGTCTCCCAAAACGCCGACACGCTGAGGGACAGCGGGCACATCTACATGTCCTGGGCGCGTCACTATGCCGGGATTGGTGGCGATGAAGCGCCGACGGAAGACATCGACGAGGACGAAGGCCGGATCGGCGGATTCTAAGGACAAAAGGGATTGCTCGCGACGGTGTGGATTGTTTACTATAAGTCCTGAATCCGTAATCGAACGTGTTCCCCGGTAGCTCAGTTGGTAGAGCGATCGGCTGTTAACCGATTGGTCGCAGGTTCGAGTCCTGCCCGGGGAGCCAACCTTCTTAACCCAACACGACCAGCACGCAGATTCCCAGCACGATCCGGTAGTAGGCGAAGGGTTTGAAGGTATGCTGTTTGATGTAGCTTAGAAACCCGGCGACGACAAGGAGCCCGGTGAAGAAGGCCACCGCCAGACCGACTGGGAATAACAGCGGATCCTCCTGAAAGAGCAGCGCACGGGACTTGACGATCTTATACCCGGTCGCGGCGATCATCGTCGGGAGCGCCAGCAGGAAGGAAAACTCCGTAGCGGTTCTCCGGTCCATCCCGACCAGCAGGCCACCCATGATGGTTGCCGCGGAGCGCGACACCCCTGGGAATAATGAAAAGCATTGAGCCACGCCGACCCACCAGGCTGCTCGAAGGCCGACTCCTTCCACCGCGGTGATCTGGTACGCTTTGACCGTATGCTCGATGACCAGCATCGCGACGCCGCCGACCGCGAGCGCGCCCGCCACGGTGACCGGTCCGAACAGATGGGCTTCGATCCAGCTGTGGGTCGCCAATCCGACGATGGCTGCGGGCAAGAAGGCGGCTCCGAGGCCCAACCAGATCTGTCGGCTGGTGGGGTCTGAGGGAAACTGCTGGAGTAGAACCCAGAGGCGCCGGCGGAAATAGACGACGACTGACAGAATGGAGCCCAGTTGAATTGCGATCTCGAAGCTGATGGCGTGGGTGCCTGTGAACCCTAGGGCATGTCCGACCAGGATGAGGTGACCGGTGGAGGAAATGGGCAAGAATTCGGTCAAGCCTTCGACCGCGCCTAAGATGATGGCCGTCCACAGGGTCATACAGCGGCGGTATCATCAGGGAGGGGGCGGGAAAATGTCAATGGCCGCCGTTGATAACTTGTTCAGGCAGTTGACAAAATAGGATGTTTCGACTACATGTTGATCGACGGTAGTTCACGCTCTGCCGAAACGATCGTCTTCGACGTGGGGAGTGCATGAAGGAACAGATTGTGAGGGGGCTCATGGCGCTTGTGCTGGTGGGATTGCCGGCGTGCGTGAGCCAGGGCACATATGAGCAGACCCTGAAAGACCTTCAGTCTACGAAGAGTCATCTCGATCGTCTCCGCGTCCAAAATGAGGCTCTCAACAAGCAGGTCATCGGTCTGAAAGAGTCCAATGCCAAGCACAAAGAAGAATTGGACAAAACCAACGCGCAGATTGCGTTGTTGAAAGAGGAGGTCAGCAAGGAACGGCAGGCGACCGGCAACTTGGTGAAGGACCTGGACCGGCAGGTCAAGGAATTGGCGAAGGCCAAGAAGGACTTGACGCAGGAGCTCGAGGTCCAGAAGCAGCGGTATGAAGACTCATTGAAGACGATAAAGCGGCAGGCGAAAGAACTGAAGGAACGGGAAAAGTCGGCGTTGCTTGAGCCTCCCGCGCCGCAAGCAAAGCCCACCGCGCCTCCTGCCGATGCGACGAAGCCTCCTGAGGCTCCATCACCCGCTCCGAGTGAAGCAGTGCCGCCTGCCCCGGCGGCGCCCGCTTCACCCTCCAATCAGGATGCGAAGGTGCCCACGAACCTCGTGGACATCAACAAGGCCACTCCGGCTGACCTGACCTTGACCTTGGGACTGGACAAAGAGGATTCCGACAAGCTGGTCAAGAACCGCCCCTACAAAACGATCGAGGAGCTCGTTACAAAAGCCGGGATCGCCAAGGCGACGGTGGATAAAATTCGGGAAAAGGTCACCGTCGGTCCGTAACAGTCTCGACCCGTCACGCTCTGGCAGGGCCATGCTTCCGCTCGGAAGCATGGCCTTGTTGCTTCCGCGCCGGTTTGACACCATGACAGGGGGCTCCCTAGAATGAGCACTCAGCGCGTGAAGGGATGCCGATTCAACCAACTTGTTCACCGCGGTGTCTAAGGAGATACAGGCAGGGTGCGGTCTAATTCTGGCAGATAGACACTTGTGATGGAAGGAGGCGAGAATGGGACGGAAGATGGTGGTGCTGATGGCGATAACCGTTAGCCTCTTGGTGGGAGAGCGAGGAGGAGTTGCTGTGTTTGCCGACGAGCCCAAGGCACTGCAGGCTATACCGGAAGTCTTGACCTTAGAGAAAGCCATGGTACTGGCACTGTCCAATCACCCCAGCCTCCGAGTCGCCTCTGGAACCCAGGCGATCAATGAGGCACTGGTGGGACAAGCCCAGTCCGGGTTCTTTCCGCAGGTGCAGGCGCAAAGCGGATATCAGCGAACAACGGCTAACGCGACCCGCAACTTTACCGGTAGTCCGCTTCCCCGTAGTACCTCCAGCAATACTTTCGGCTACTACCAGAACAGCGTGACGCTCAACCAGTTGCTCTATGATTTTGGAACGACCAAGTCTCAGGTTGACACGGCGCGGTTCAACCTCCAAGCCGCCAACTCGGACGCAGAGACCACTGTCCAGACCGTCGTGGTCAACGTGCAGCAGGCCTATTTCAGTCTCCAGCAGGCGCAGCGTCTGGTGACGGTGAGCGAGGAGGCCATCACACAGTTCAAGAAGCACCTGGACCTCGCCAAGGGGCGGTTCAAGGCCGGCGTGGCGCCCAAAATCGACGTGACCACGGCTGAAGTTGACCTCTCCAACGCCCAACTGAATCTGATTACGGCCAAGAACAATGCCCTGGTCGCCCGAGTGACCTTGAATAACGCGATGGGCATCCAAACGGCTAGCCCATACCGTGTTCAAGACCCATCCCAGGGGGAAGCTTATCAGGTTGCCCTGGACGAAGCGGTGGCCCGCGCGATGCAGCTTCGGCCGGAGATGATCTCCCAACAGGCCCAAGAACGAGCGGCTGAGGTGGCCATCAAGGCGGCCCAAGGCAATTTCTTCCCGACGGTCACCAGTTCGGCTACCTATTCTTACTCAGCGACTGACTTTCCTCTGGTCAATAACTGGAATGTCAACGGCACTGTAAATATCCCCATTTTCAGCGGGTTCCTGACCCAACAGCAGGTCGCCCAGGCGCGCGCGAACCTCTTGAAGACCAAGGCGAACGGGGATGTGCTCCGACAGAACATTTTGTTGGAGGTGAACCAAGCCCTGTTGAACCTGGAGGCCGCCAGGGAGCGCTTACGTGTTACGGCGGTGACGGTGGAGCAAGCCAAGGAACGGCTGGCGCTGGTGGAAGGACGTTACAAGGCCGGCCTCAGCAACGCAATAGAGGTGACGGACGCCGAGGTGGTGCTGGTGAACGCCCAAGTCAACGATGTCGTCGCAATGTCGAGTTACCAGGCGGCGAAAGCCCAACTCGACCGTGCGATGGGGATCATCACCCCAGTGCGGGGAGGTTCATGAGACCGGCTACGTGGATCGTCGTCAGCGCGTTGCTCCTGGCCGGCCTGGGAACTGGTGGCTATGTGTATCTGAACGGCGACCAGAAGGCGCCTGTCCGGTATAAAACTGCAAAAATCGAGCGGGGCACGGTGACTCAGGCCGTCACGGCGACCGGCACGATCAATCCGGTCATCACGGTCCAGGTGGGTAGCCAAGTCTCTGGCATCATCAAGACGCTCTATGCCGATTTCAACTCGGTGGTGAAGGCTGGCCAAGTCGTGGCCCAGATTGATCCGGTGCCTTTTCAAACCGTTGTCACGCAGATGGAAGCCAATCTCCAGAATGCTCAGGGCAATCTGGCTCGGGCGCGGGCCGATCTCGCCCTGCAGAAGCTCAACTTCGACCGCGCAAAGGTTTTGTTCCAGCAACAACTGAACGCCCAGCAGGACGTGGATAATGCCCGCACTGCCTATGAAACCTCTCAAGCCAATGTGCAAATTGCAGAAGCGCAAGTCAAACAGGCTCGAGCTCAGTTGGAGACGGCTAAGGTCAATCTGGCGTACACCACGATTCACTCACCAGTCAACGGCATCGTCATCTCCAGGAACGTGGATGTTGGACAGACGGTGGCGGCGAGTTTCCAGACACCGGTTCTCTTCACGGTCGCCAAGGACTTGACCAAGATGCAGGTGGACACGAACGTGAGCGAGTCGGATATCGGGGGCATCACGGAGGGCAAGCCCGCCACATTCGTCGTGGATGCCTATCCCAATCAGGTCTTCAAGGGCACGGTCACTCAGGTCCGGAATGCGCCGATTACCGTGCAGAATGTTGTGACCTACAATGTGGTGATTGGGGTGGACAACACCGATCTTCGGCTCAGGCCGGGCATGACGGCCAACGTGTCGATCGTCGTCGCCCGCCGTGAGAATGTCTTGCGGATCCCCAACCAGGCCTTACGGTTCAAGCCGAGCCTGGCGAAAGGCATGACGAAGACGGGGACTCAGCCGACCTCGGCTTCGGGAGGGCCCGAGAGCGGCGGCGTCCGAGGAGGCTCTGCTGAAAGCAGCGGCCGTGGTGGTGCAGAAGGTAAGGCCAAGCCGACGGCCTGGCTGCCCAACCCGCAGGGGGAACCAACTACAGTCGAGGTGAAGACCGGCATCACGGATGGGACGTACACGGAGCTTGTCGAGGGGCCGTTGAAGGAAGGGGACGAGGTCATCATCGGATTGGACATGCCACGAGGGCCCCACGGCGGCTCCTTCGGGTCCCTGCCGCCCGGATTCGGGTCCCAACCGTCTCAGCGCCCCAGCACCGGCACGCCGAGAGGGCTCTGATGAGCATGATCGTCTGCCGGGATCTCGTGAAAACCTATCGCCTGGGCGAGATGGAAGTGCACGCCTTGCGGGGGGTGTCGCTGACGATCGACGCGGGAGAGTTTGTGGCCGTCATGGGCGCCTCGGGTTCCGGCAAGTCCACCTTGATGAACGTCCTCGGGTGCCTCGACGTCCCGACGAGCGGCATGTATGTTTTAGAGGGGACCGACGTCTCCACGTTGGGGGAAAATCGCCTGGCGGAAATCCGTAACAGCAAGATTGGCTTCGTATTTCAGAACTTCAACCTGATTCCACGGACGACTGCCCTGGAGAATGTGCAACTGCCCTTGTTCTACAGGGGGATACCGGCGCACGAGCAGAAAGCCTTAGCCCTCCGCGCGCTGGAGCGGGTGGGGCTTGCCGACCGTCAACGACACCATCCGGCCCAGTTGTCCGGTGGACAGCAACAACGGGTGGCCATTGCCCGCGCGCTGGTCACGAACCCATCGATTATTCTGGCCGACGAGCCGACCGGCAATCTGGACAGCCAGGCGTCCCGGGAAATCATGGATACACTGACGCAACTGAATCGGGAGGGGATCACGATCATCCTGGTTACTCATGAAGCGGAGATCGCCGGCTGTGCCCGGCGGATCATCACGATGAAAGACGGGGTGATCCTATCCGACCGAGACGCCGGCGTGGCCGTCGCGCGCGTCGTCCCGCAGGAGGCGCAGGTATGAACTTTCTGCTCATGACGGTGCTGGTGGCGTTCCGCGTGTTGTCCCGGAACCGCATGCGCTCGGCGCTGACGATGCTGGGGATCATCATCGGAGTGGGGGCTGTGATCGCGATGGTCAGCATTGGAGAGGGCGCGAAAGCCGCCGTCCAGGCCCAGATCGCCTCCTTTGGCACCAACGTGATCACGATTCTGCCGTGGGCGACCACGACGAGCGGAGTGCGGAGCGGCCATGGTGGGGCGGTGACACTGACCATCGCCGACATGGAAGAGTTAAGGAAGGTTCCCGGCGTGACGGATGTCGGCTGGGCCCGGCGAGACGCGATGCAGGTCATCCATGAAAACAAGAACTGGTTCACGACGGTCAACGGCGTGACCACCGGATATCTGACCATCAGAGGCTGGTCCACCGTGAGCGGGGACTTTTTCACCCAGACCGACAACGATACGGCCGCCAAGGTCGTACTAATAGGCAGTACGGTCAGGGAGAACCTGTTCGAGCCCGGAGAAGATCCTGTGGGCGCCACGATCAGGCTCAAGAACATTCCCTTCAAGGTCGTCGGCACGCTGATTTCCAAGGGATACGATACGCGAGGGAGCGACCAGGATGATGTGGTCTTCATTCCGTTCTCGACCGCCGAGCGGAAGGTCATGGGCACCAAGTTCCTGGGGTCCATAGGAGCGGGATTCCTCTCCGCGGAAACCCCGGAGCAGATGGCCGAGATCGTAGAGGAGGTCAAGCGAGTCCTCCGCCAGCGGCACAAGTTGCGCCCCGACCAGGACGATGATTTCACGGTCCGCAATCAGCTCGATACGGCCAAAATCCAGGAAGGGACCAGCGAGTCGATGAAGTTGCTGCTTCTGGCGGTGGCGTCCATTTCGCTGCTGGTGGGCGGGATCGGGATCATGAATATCCTGTTGGTCTCGGTCACGGAGCGTACCAGGGAGATCGGCATCCGCATGGCGGTGGGCGCCAAGCGCCGGCACATCCTCCTGCAGTTCCTGGTAGAGGCCGTGGTCCTGAGCGCCATGGGCGGGTTGATCGGCGTGGGGTTGGGCGTTGCGGGCGCCAAGGCCGCCTCCAACCTCGCTGGCTGGCCTACTATCATCTCGGGCGACATCTTGTTGATCGCCTTTGGGTTCTCAGCCCTGGTGGGCATCTTTTTCGGTCTCTACCCGGCCAACAAGGCCTCCCGGCTGAACCCGATCGAAGCCTTGCGTTACGAATAGTCGCAATAGGAGCAAACGATGTGGAACCAGAACTTCATGTTCGCCCAGACAGGAGCCGTGCCCATCGACAAGACCGAGAACGAACTGTTCCACGATATCCCGCAGGTCATGGACAGCGCGACATTGAATGGGGAACGGTATGTCTCGGTCTGGGTGCAAGGCGAGGAAAAGAACGGCAAGCCGTTCATGTACACGAACATCTACGCGCGGACGGCTATCCTCGACATCGGTCGGCAGACGGGGCTGCTGCAGCCGCTGCAGGGCCGGTCTCATCAAATCAAGAAGCTCCTTTCCGAGGCACAGAAGACCTGGATCAGGGAGTGGTTGCTCAAGACGTCAGCCGAGGCCTGGGAGAACAGCGACGACTCGTTCAAGGTGATTTTCGAGGAAGACTGACGACGGAAAAAATCAGGCCGAGGGGCAGAGCCATGACATCCCAGGGGAAATGGTCGGCAGCGATCGGCGCAGGTGTGTGCGCGTCGCTTGTGATGCTCTGGAGTTCGGCCGTCGGGTTGAAAGACGGCGAGGCGGTCGTCACGGCTGCTCCCGAGGTACTCTATGCCCCCGAAGACAAGCCGACCGACCGCCTGGTCGCGCTCTACGAAGGAGCCCGGCATTCAATCTATATCGCGACCTACGGGTTGACGTATCCTCCTGTGGTGAAGGCGCTCGTTGCGGCTAAAAAGCGCGGCGTGGACGTGCGTGTCATTACCGACCGGGGAAAACTCGACGACCACAATCAACGCGCCGCCCTGGACACCTTGCGGTTGGCGGGCGTCCCGATCAAGATCAATCGTCACGACGGGCTCATGCACATGAAGCAGGTCGTCGTCGATGACCAGGTGAACACATCAGGCTCGATGAACCAGACGTCGAGCGCCGCGCTCTACAACGATGAGCGATTGGATATCCTCCGTGATGCGGCCAGCACTCAGCGGGCGAAGGAAAAATTTCTGAAGATGTGGGCCGATCACACCCGCTATGAGGATTGGCGGTGAACGTTGACGTTGTTGTCGTCGGCGCCGGTGGCGGAGGCGCGGTTCTAGGGCTGGCTCTTGCTCAGATGGGTGTTTCGGTCCTTGTCGTGGAGCGTCAACCCGGCCCGCTGACCGTTCTTCGGGGAGAGACCATCCAGCCGAACGGCCAGCAGATCCTCGAGCGGCTGAGCCTCCTCTCGGCGCTCACGCCGGAAGTCGTGGAGCCCGTGCAGCGCTTCCACTTCATTCGGATCGGTGGGGAGCGCCTCTGCACAATGGACTACGGCATGCTGCCCGAGCCCTACAATCGGGCGCTGGTGGCCCTCAATGCGGTCCACCACGTCCTCCTGGGCCGGCTGTCTGCCCAGCCGAGCGCCCAGCTCTGGTACGGGGCCGAGTTCCAGGGAATTCTGCGGAAGAATGGCCGCGTGGATGGCGTCGTGCTCCGAAGAGCGGGAGAGCAGTCGAGCACTGAAGTTCAGGCCAGCCTGGTGGTGGGCGCCGACGGGGCAGGATCGCTGGTGCGGCGGGCTCTGGGGATCCGGGCGGAGGTCCATCGCTATCGGCACGGCTATCTGATCGCGCTCCTGCCTCGCCCGGAAGGCATGCGCGGCGAGGCGCGCTACTACGTCGGACGCGGGGAGTTGCTGGGGCTGTTCCCGGCTCCGGGAGACCGTGTGGTGGCGCTCTTTATGGTCGAGACCGACGCAGTCGACGCGCTCAGAGCGCAGGGATTGTCCGCGTTTAAGTCGCGTGTGTCGGCGATCGACGCGGCGATGGCCAAGCCGCTGGAAAGCTTGACGTCGTGGGAGCAGGTCGGTTTGCTCCCCTGCGCGCGTGTCCGAACAGATCGGTGGGTCGTGGACGGCGGGGCCTTGCTCGGTGACGCGGCGCACGCGATGAATCCGCACGCGTCGCAGGGTCGGATGCAGGCGATGGCCGATGCGATGGCGCTAGCCGAAGTCATCGGCCGGTGCCGTGAGACCGGTGATTGGTCGGTTGAGGCGCTGGCGTCCTACGAGCGGACGCGCCGCCCGCAGGTGGAGATGCTCCAGCGGCTGGCGGATGAGCAGACGTTTTTCTGGAATGCAGCGGACCCGGTGCGCTGTTTCCTGCGGGACCGGGTCTTTCGCGTGATGGATCGAAACGCGAGGCTGCGCTATCAAGCCCTGACCGCCACCGCCGGGTTGCGGACCACGCCTCCGTTGACTTGGATGGACAAGCTCATGGCTGCCGGCTTCCTCCCCGACCCAAGGGCCGACGAGATCCCGAAAGAACTATCCCTCCCCCCTCGCGGGGGAGGGTGAGGGTGGGGGGTGTAAGGGAGGACTTTATCCCTCCCTCAGCTTGACTCCTACGTGAAGCTGGCCTAGCCTGTTCCTCACATTTAACTTTCTCCTGTCTCCCTGTGTCTCAATGTTGGAAAGTGCGATTACTCGATAGGGAGAGGAGGCAGGTATGGGACTGACGTTTCTTGAGCTTGAAATCGCCAACCCAGCCAATCCGGCGGTCGCGGAAAAGGTCGACTTCTTGATTGATTCCGGAGCGATCTACTCCGTGGTGCCGGCCCCGGTCTTGGAACGACTTGGCATTCAACCGCTGGCCACACAGGAATTCCGTCTGGCCAACGGCACGAAGGTTCAGCGAAAGAAGGGCATGGCCATATTCAAATACGGGGATCGGATCGGCGGGTCCGATGTGATCTTCGGCGAGGAAGGCGACAGCATCCTGCTCGGCGCGTTTAGCCTGGAAGCTTTGGGCCTTTCCCTCGATCCCTTGCGGCGCGAGCTGAAACAGTTGCCGATGCTCCTGGGGGCCTTTCCAAGGTAACAGACCCCCTGTCTTCGTATTCAGATCGAAACGGCGTACAGAGTGGTGACGGTGGCGTCGGTGATGCGGACGGGGAGGAGGCTTCCGGGCTTGATGCCGTCGCCGGTCTTGGGAAACACCGTGACGATGTTGCCGTCTGTGCGGGCTTTCCATTGATTGGGGTGTTTACCGTCACCCTCCACTAGAACCTCGACGGTCTTCCCAATCAGAGCCCGATTCTTCTTCAGTGAGATCCCTCGCTGAAGCTCGACCAGCCGCGCGACGCGCTCCGCCTTGACGGCGTCCGGAACGTCGTCGGCGAATTTGCGCGCCGCGATGATGTTCTTCCGCTCCGAGTATTTGAAGATGTAAGCGGAGTGGTATTCAACCTTCTGCACGAGGTCATAGGTCTCCGCGAACTCCTCCTCGGTCTCGGAGCAGAAGCCGGCGATGATGTCGGTGGTGAGGACGATGTCCGGGCAACGTCGCCGGATGCGGTCCACGAGCGCCAGGTATTCCGCCCGCGTGTAGGTCCGATTCATGAGCTCGAGGATGCGGTCGCTGCCGGCCTGGAGCGGCAGGTGGATGTGCTTGCAGATCTTGGGATGGTCGGCGACCGCCTCCAACAGCTTGTTCGGGAAGTCCTTCGGGTGCGGCGACGTGAACCGCACGCGCTCGATGCCCCGGACGTCCGCGACCGCGCCCAGCAGGTCGGCGAAATCATGGACGCCGTCTTGGTAGGAGTTGACGTTCTGGCCGAGGAGGGTCACCTGCTTGCACCCGCTGGCCGCGAGGGCCTCGGCCTCCCGTACCACGCCGATGAGGTTGCGGCTGCGCTCGCGGCCGCGGGTGTATGGGACGACGCAGAAGGTGCAGAAGTTGTCGCAGCCCCGCATGACGGCGATCCAGGCAGTGACGCCCTCGATGCGATCAGGGACGATATCGGCGTAGGTCTCGTATTCGGAGAGGTCCACCGCCAGGCCCTTGCGGCCCGCAACGGCCTGCTCCAGCAGGTCAGGCAGGGCCCGGTAGCTGTCCGGGCCGACCAGCACGTCAATGAGCGCGTCACCGGCCAGGAGGTCCTTCTTGAGGTTTTGCGCCATGCAGCCCAGCACACCGATCACGAGGCCTCGTTCCTCCTTGAGCGGCTTGAGCAGGCCCAGATGCCCGTAGACCTTGTTGTGGGCGTTCTCGCGGATCGCGCAGGTGTTCAACAGCACTACGTCGGCCGAGTCGGCCGAGTCGGTGAAGCCGTAGCCGCGGGCTTTGAGGATCGAGCGCACAACTTCGGTGTCATACTCGTTCATCTGGCAGCCGAATGTTTCGATGAAGACTCGCGGGGCGCGCATGGTGTCAGCGCTCTTTCCGAATCGCGTCAACGGCCACCGGAACGCCGGCGTGGACCGTAGGGTACTTGAGCGTCCACCCAAGCATGGACTTCGCGCGTTCGTTCTTGACCCGCAGCGAGCAGGTCACGGATTCTGTCCAGAGTTCGCCGGCCTGCTGGACGCTCGCTTCCACGGAAATGGACGGAGGGATCGGCTTGGCGAGAGCCCGGGCGACCACCGAGAGCCATTCCTTCTGGGTGATCGGCTGGTCATCGACCAGGTTGAACATCTGCGGCGCGGGCCGTTCTTCCGGCGGCGGGGAGTACCCGATTTCTTCGGCGGCGAGGACGTAGGCTTCGGCCAGGTCTTCGACGTGCACGAAGCTCATGTAATTCTCGCCGGAGCCGACCACGCGCGCCTGGCCCTGCTCGAAGGCCGGCAGGAGCATGTCCTTGAACCAGCTCCCGTTGCCGTAGGCCCATCCAGGGAACATGAATTTGGCTTTCACGCGCTTGGACTCTGCCAGATGCGCAAGCGTGTGAACGGCCGGGCCGCTGAACCGTCCGTAGCCGATCGGCTCGCGCGGCGTGTCTTCGTCCACCCACGCCTCCCCGTGATCGCCATAGGAGAGGACGCCCAAGGTGAGAATCAACCCTTTCAGCATCCCCTCATGCACCGCGAGAATGAGATTGCTGCAGGCGTCCGTGTGGGACTTGAGGAGCTCGGGAACTTGCTTCATGGTCGGCGGCTGGCCTCGCCGCCCCGGCATGGTGCACCCGATCGCCACATCGAATTTCTCGATCGCGCGCTCCCACGGGCCGTTGGTCAGGAGGTTGCCGATGATGGGCCTGCACCCGAGCTCCTCGAGGACCTTGCCGCGCGTCCGATCCTTGGCCAACCCATACACCTCGTGCCCGCGGGCCAAGAGTGCCTTGACAAGGTGGCGGCCGATGAAACCGGCCCCGCCGGCGATAAAGATTTTGAGCGGAACGGCCATGGTATCAGGTTCCGATTGCTAATCCATCCATCGCGCCGGTCAGGCGCACCAAACGGATCTGATTGCTGCGGTCGTCGTCGGCAGGGACCCCGACCCGGATGTAATTGTCCGTTAGCCCCGTGAAGAGGCCAGACCGGTGGCGGGTCTCGAACAGCACGGACACTGTCTGGCCCACGTGCTGATGGTAGAACTTCAAGCGCTTGGCCCGGGAGAGCGCGCAGAGCTCTTCACTGCGGGCCTTGACGGTCACCGCGGGGACCGCACCGGGCAACTTCGTGGCGGCTGTGCCGCGACGTGGCGAGTAGCTGAACACGTGGAAGTAGGAGAAGGGCAGATCGGCGGCCAGCGCGCGGGTGTTGGTGAAGGCGGCGTCGGTTTCTCCAGGAAAGCCCACCATGAGATCCGTGCCGAGCCCGAGGTCAGGTACCATCCGGACCGCCTTCTCGATGAAGCGGGCGTACTCCTGGGCGGTGTATCGCCGGTTCATCGCGTGCAAGTTGCCGTCGTCGCCGCTCTGCAGGGGGACATGGAGGTAGCGGCACAGCTTCGAAGGCCCGGCCATACGTTCCAAGAGCTCGTCGGAGATCGTGGTGGGTTCGATCGAAGAGATGCGGATGCGGTCGAGGCCGGGCATGGCTTCCAGCAGACGGATCACATCCGCCAGCGTGTGTCCGTCGCACCGGTACTGGCCGACGTTGACGCCGGTTACGACCACTTCACGGTGTCCGCGCGCCACGAGGCCCTCGGCTTCCCGGAGAATGTCCTCAGGGCGGCGGCTGCGTTCGTGCCCGCGGGAGAAGGGGATGAAGCAGAAGGAGCACATGAAGTTACAGCCGTCCTGCACCTTTAAATTCGCACGGGTCTCCTGGTATTCTCCAATGCCTTCGATCGCAAAATCGTCGCGGCTAACCGTCCGGGTGTGGAGAATCTCCGGTGCAGGCCGGCGCTCCAGCGAGGTCAAGTAACGAGGCAATTCCATCTTGTATTGCGTGCCGACGATCAGATCGATGCCTTCCATCTGTTGCAGGACGTCCACGCCGGTCTGGGCGTAACAGCCGGTGACGGCCACGAAGGCGTACGGGGCAGTACGGCGGATCTTGCGAATCAAGCTGCGGCAGTCGGCTTCCGCGTTGTCCGTGACGGAGCAGGTGTTGACGACCACGAGATCGGTGCGTTGGCCGAACTCGACCAGCTCGTAACCGCGGCGTCTGAGTTGATCGCCCAGCAGCGCCGTTTCAGCGTGATTCAGGCGACACCCGATGGTATGAAGCGATGCGCGTGGCATGTGCGGAAAGGCATTATAACGGTCGGCTCAGTCTCGGCGCAAGGAAGATGGGCTGAATGATTCATGGCGAATGAGGTGCGTGAGAAGCACTTGCTGGCCGGGCTGGACGAGCGCGCGCGTGGTTTCACGCGCATAGTCTCCGTTGAGCAGCGGGCCGAGACCGTCCGCGCGTCGCTTCAGTACGAAACGCTTCTGGCGGTGAGCGCGGACGCGGACAGCCCGGCCGTCGCGCTCGCCGACTTGGTCCGGAAGCTCCACGGACGGGGATACACGCAGCTTAGAAGTCGGTTGACCTTTGCCGGGGGCGCCTATCTGGGAACTCAGGAGCAGTGGGTGGAATACGCCGACCCTGAAAGGGCGCCCGAAGCAGAAGGAGGGCTCTTTGGCCTCATGTGCCGGATCTGGCGGATGTTCACACGCAGGTCAGGTGATTAGGCGCCGCTGGTCAGCGGCTTCTTGATTTTCTGCAGCAGGCTTTCGACCGGGATCGTCTCGGACGCCGCGGCGGTCAGCACGCTGATCCGGGCCGCAATCCGGGAGGCGATGTCCATGAAGGCCTTGGCCTGCGGTGAGTCGGGGTTGGCCACGACGAGGGGCAGGCCCATATCCCCGCCGACTCGAATGGCCGGATCGATCGGGACGCGTCCAAGGAACGGAATGCCGAGCTTTTCGGCGGCCCGCTCCCCACCCCCGTACGAGAAGATCTCGGTGCGCTCGCCGCATTTGCCACAGACGTAGTAGCTCATGTTCTCAATGATTCCCAAGATCGGCACGTTCACCTTCTGGAACATCGCCAGCCCTTTGCGGGAGTCGTGCAGTGCGACTTCCTGCGGCGTGGTCACGATGACGGCGCCGGTCAGGGGGACCAATTGGGCGATGCTGAGCTGGGCGTCTCCGGTTCCCGGAGGGAGGTCGACCACCAGGTAGTCAAGATCGCCCCAGATCACGTCCCGCAGGAATTGCTGGATGGCGGTGTGGATCATCGGTCCACGCCACGTCAGCGGCTGGTCATCTGGAACGAAGAACCCCATCGAGATCAGCTTGACGCCGTGACTCTCCGCCGGCAGCAGCTTGCCGTCCCGCTGCTCGGGCGGACGCTCCACGCCCATCATCATCGGGACGTTGGGGCCGTACACGTCGGCGTCCATGAGCCCGACCTTCGCGCCTTGCAGGGCCAGACCGGCGGCCAGATTGACCGCGACCGTCGTTTTGCCGACGCCCCCCTTGCCGCTGCTGACGGCGATGGTGTTCTTGACGGTTGGGATGAGGTTGTCTTTGATCTGGGAGCGACCCTGCTGTACGTTGGCGGTGAAATCCACTTCGACTTTTGTCACACCGGGGATCGCGCCCACCGCTTTGTCGCAACTGGCTTTGATCTCGGTCTTAAGAGGGCAGGCCGGGGTGGTCAGCACCACGGTGAACTTGACGGTCCCCTCCTCGATCTTCAGGTCCTTGACCATGTTGAGGGTGATGAGGTCCTTGTGCAACTCCGGCTCCATCACCATGCGGAGTGCGTCGATGACTGCCTGTTCCGTTACCTTAGACATGTCGTATAATTTCCTAGGAAATTCTTATTTGGCGACCTCCGCGCACACCTGCGCGGAGTATCCTGGCACGCGTGCTGTCCGCTTCCTTCACGCCAGGAGTGTGGTCAGTTTACTTGAGCGGCGAATTTCTTCCGGGCTCGACCCAAAAGAGGCTCAGGATGTGATCCGCGATTGTTGGCAATCAAGGGATCAAGGATCTCTCCGCATAGCAGGCAGCGCCAGCCTTTAAAGCAAAGATTTCCCGTGTCGTCCAACAAGTCCTCAAATACCTCCTGGGTCATGACGCCCTTGCACCGAGGGCAGTCCATGGGGTGCTCCTCCTGTTACCAGACGAACTCTGGTCCCAGAGTGTCCCTGTTATTTCGAACGCTGACCTTTTCCTCTGCTGATAGTTATTGTATCCGATCAAATCTATCCCCGACTAAAGCAATCGGAGACCAAGTTGGTCGGCAATATGTTTATACTCCATGACCAAGAACTTGTCAACGCAATTATTATTCTAATTTATCAAATAGTTACTTTTTGAGAAAGGGTTCGAGGATTGGCCAAGCATTCTGAACGATGACCGCATAGCCAGTGCCAGTCGGATGGATACCGTCAGCTTGGTTGAGGTGAGCCTTTGCAGCGACTCCTTCGAGAAAAAATGGAATGAACGGAATGCCATAGTGCTTCGCCAAGTCCGCATACATGGACTGGAACGCGTGCGTGTACTGGGCACCGTAATTGGGCGGTAATTTCATGCCGGCGAGGATCACTGTGGACCCGCCGGCCATAAGGCGCTGAATGATCTGCTCGAGGTTCGCGCGCGTTTGGGAGAGGTTCAGTCCGCGCAAGCCGTCATTGGCGCCGAGCTCCAGGATCACAATGTCGGGTTTACTTTTCAGGATCCAATCCACCCGGCGTAGTCCGCCGGCCGTCGTCTCGCCGCTGACGCCGGCGTTGACTACGCGATACCGATAACCGGAGAGCTGGAGTTTCTCCTGGAGTCGAGCCGGGTACGCTTCCTCCGGCGAGACGCCGAGCCCTGCCGTCAAGCTGTCACCGAAGGCCACGAGGACCCGTTCTTCAGGGCGCGGCGCGGCATTGGACGGAGGCGGCGACTTGGTGCCGGGACGCGCGTCCACGCTCGTGCCCTGGATTTTGGGCGCGGGCTTGCCGAGCTGCTCATCGCATGACCACAGCCCTCCGCCGAGCAGCGCGACGAGGCAGACGATTCTAAGTAAGTGATCCATGCTTCTGTATAATAGGGGGCATGATCGCAATCCGCAACCTCTCCATGCGGCTGGTCAGCGGCGGCCGCGAAGTCTCCATCCTGGATGACATCTCGCTCGACGTTCCCGCCAAGCAGTTTCTCGCCATCGTCGGGCCGTCCGGAAGCGGGAAGTCCACCTTGCTGGGGCTCATCGGCGGCATGGACACTCCCACGTCCGGCACCATCTCCTTTGACGGACGGGACATCACGAAATTGTCGGACGACGAGCTCTCGCGGTTGCGCCTGCAGAAGATCGGCTTTGTGTTCCAGTCGTTCCATTTGATCCCCACCCTGACCGCGCGCGAGAACATTGCGGTTCCGATGGAGCTGGCCAGCGATCCCGAGGCCAACGCGAAAGCGGACGAGCTGCTGCGGGCGGTCGGGCTCGAGTCGCGCGGCCATCACTATCCAGTGCAGCTCTCCGGCGGCGAGCAGCAACGGGTGGCCGTCGCGCGGGCGTTCGCGAACCGTCCGGCGATCCTGCTCGCCGACGAGCCGACCGGTAACCTGGACACGACTACAGGGGAGCAAGTCATCGAGCTGATCATCTGCCTGAACCGGGACCGCGGCAGCACGCTGGTCCTTGTCACGCACGATCCGGCGCTGGCCGCCCACGCCGACCGGATCGTCCTGCTGCGCGATGGACGGATCGCATCGGACGACCTACGGCATCGCGCGTCCGGTGCCCACCCATGAGCGCGTTCGTCTTCAGGATGGTCTGGCGGGAGACCCGCGCAGCCTGGCGGCACTTCACGTATTTCTTCGTCTGCATCGCGCTCGGCGTGGCGGCCCTGGTCGGCGTGGGGCTCTTTGCCGCGAACCTGGAACGCGCCATCCAGCGCGAGGCCCGCAGTCTCATGGCCGCCGATGTGGAACTACGGACGACACGGCTGCTGACACCCGAAGCGGAAGCAATCCTGATGAAGCTCGACGGCCGCGGCATCGCCCGCCTGCAGGTCAGCGAACTGGTGGCGATGGCCGCGGCGCCCTCCGGGACACAGCTCGTCGAGCTCAAGGCCGTGGAGCCGGGCTACCCGTTCTACGGGAAGCTGCGGGCCGTCCCTGAGGATGCCCTGGCGACGCTGTTCACCGACACCCGTGCGCTGGCCGAGGAGACCTTGCTGATCCGGCTCGATCTGAAGGTCGGGGACACGCTCAAGATCGGCCATGCGGAGTTCACGATCTCTGGCGTCCTGAAGAAAGAGCCAGATCGAGCGGCCGGCGCGTTCAGCTTTGGCCCTCGCGTGCTGATTTCCCGGCAAGGCCTTGAGGCGACCGGGCTCGTCCAGCCGGGAAGCCGCGTGACGTACCGTCATCTGCTGAAACTGCCTGAGGCCCTGAGTCCGAAGGCTGTTCAAGGGGAGTTGGCCGCGACGTTCCCGGACAAGACGGTGCGAGTGAGCACGTACCAGGACGCCCAGCCGATGCTGCGGCGCTTCCTCCGGCAGCTCACGATGTATTTGGGCCTGGTCGGGCTCATCGCGCTCATGGTCGGCGGGATCGGCGTGGCCAGCAGCATCCGCGCGTTCTTGAGGGAGAAGCTCGAGAACATCGCCGTGCTCAAGGCGATCGGAGCAGAGTCCGGCACGATCCTGCGTGTCTACGTGAGTCAAACGTTTTTGCTAGGCGTGCTGGGGAGCCTAGGCGGGGCGGCCTTGGGGGCGGCCTTTCAATTCGCCTTGCCCCCGCTGTTGAAGGCCTGGCTGCCGATGGAACTGGAGTTCCGCCTGGCCCTGCTGCCGTTCGTGCGAGGGGTGGGCATGGGGCTCTTGACCACGGTCCTGTTCGCCCTCTGGCCTCTGCTGGAGGTGCGGCACGTACGACCGAATCTAATCCTCCGCCGGGAAGTGGCCGATGAACCGACGGGATCGCCGGGACGAATGGCGTGGGCGATCAGCGGGCTTCTGGCGCTGGCCTTGGCAGGGCTGGCGCTCTGGCAGGCCGGATCGTGGCGGGCCGCCGGCCTGTTCATCGGAGCGTTGGTGGCAGCGCTGGCTCTTTTGAACGCGACGGCGTGGCTGGTGGTGCGGCTGGCCGGACGAGTCCCGCGTTGGCGTCCCTTGGCGTGGAGGCAGGGACTGGCCAATCTGTGCCGTCCTGGGAGCCAGGCCCAGACCGTCCTGGTCTCGTTGGGAGTCGGCGTGATGATCATCTTGGCGATTCACCTCGTGGAGCAGAACATCTTGTGGGAGATCGGCGAGAACGTGCCCACCGACGCGCCGACGTTCTTCTTCATCGACCTCCAGCCGGATCAGCGCGAAGCGTTCGAGCGCTTGCTTGTGGAGCGCGGTCACACAGACGCGCGGCTCACGCCCCTCGTGCGGTCGAGACTGTGGGCCCTGAACGGGCAGCAGGTTCGACGCGAGTCCTACGAGGATCGCGAGCATGGCTGGTACTTCACGCGCGAGTACGTGCTGACGTTCCTGAATGACCTCCCGAAGGGGAACGCCATCACGCGGGGAGACTGGTGGGATAGCGGAAGATCGTCAGGCCTGCCGCGGGTGTCTGTCGAGGAAGAAGCGGCCCGCCGCTTGGGCCTCGACCTTGGTTCGACGGTGGAATTCGACATCCAGGGCGCCAAGGTCTCCGGCAGGATCGCCAGCATCAGGAAGGTGGACTGGGGGAACATGTCCACGAACTTTTATTTCATCTTCGAGCCGGGCGCGCTGGAAGGCGCACCCATGACGTATGTCGCCACGACCCGGGTGGATCCGCAGGAAGAAGTCCCGTTGCAGCGCGCCGTGGTCGCCGCCTTCCCCAATGTCTCGGCGATCAACATCCGGGCCGTCCTGGACTCTGTGGCGCAGGTGGTGGACCGGATCAGCTTGGTGATCCGCTTCATGGCGGCGTTGAGCATCCTCGCGGGGACCGTTGTCCTGGCCGGCGCCCTGGCCGCGACCAGGTTCCGCCGAATCTACGAGGCGATGGTCTTCAAGGCCGTGGGCGCCACACGCCGGGTCCTGGCCTCGACCTTCGCCGTGGAGTACCTGTTGCTGGGGGCCGCGGCCGGTGTGATCGGCGCGGGCCTGGCGACCGGGCTGGCCTGGGGTGTCGGACATTGGATCCTGGATGTGAAGTGGCTGTTCCAGCCTCGTGCCTTGGTCTGGGGGATCGGCGTGACGATCGCGGGGACGGTCCTCGTCGGCTTCCTCTCGACATACCGTATTCTGGGCCAGAAACCCCTGCCGGTGCTGAGGCGGGAATAACCTGGTGTCCTTTTTCGGAAAGGATTAGAGTGTAGGCGCCGCGGGAGCGCAATCATGACAAATGCCACGATGATTCTCTTATCACTGGGGGTTGGACTTATTTTAGGTCTGGGAGTTGCGTTTGTCTTAAGACTTATACAAGGCAAAGCGGACATCGATGCCGTTATCGACAATGTTCTGAAATTAGCAAAAGACAAGTTGGAGTCAGAAAGAGAGATAAATGTTCATGAATTAGATGCAAAGAAAGGTCTTATTGACCAGCAACTGCAATCTATGACGGGCGAGCTTGAAAAGGTTTCGAAACTCATGCGGGATCTGGAGAGGGACAGAGTTGAGAAATTCGGCCAACTGGCCAACCAACTGCAGGCGACGAATGCGCAGACTGCAGCGCTCATGCAGACTACGAGCACGCTACGCGAAGCGCTGGCAAGCACCAAGGCAAGAGGGCAGTGGGGCGAAAGGATGGCCGAAGATGTCTTGCGACTTGCTGGTTTTATCGAGAATGTGAATTATCTTAAACAGAAGGTCATAGAAGGCGCAGGGTCACGTCCCGATTACACCTTTCCCTTGCCCAAGGGCCTCAAGCTTCATATGGACGTGAAATTCCCCCTCGATAACTACATGCGATTTTTAGAGGCTGCCTCAGAGGCTGAGAAGGCAAAACATAAAAACGATTTCTTGAGAGATGTAAGAGCAAGAATAAAGGAGGTTACTAGTCGGGAATACATTGATCCTGACCAGCACACCGTAGACTATGTACTGTTGTTTATTCCGAATGAACAGATTTATGCATTCATACATGAGCAAGACAGTTCGATTCTCGATGAAGGGATTAGAAACAAAGTTGTCTTTTGTTCGCCTATCACCCTTTTTGCTGTTCTCGCGGTTGTGCGCCAGGCCACTGACAATTTTTCTCTCCAGCAAGCTTCCAATGAGATACTGTCCTTGCTAGGTGCTTTCAAAAAGCAGTGGGACGAGTTTGTCAAAAAGTTAGACGTTCTCGGAAAGCGTCTCAGCGATGCTATGGATGAGTATGATTCACTCAATACAACTCGTAGGCGGCAACTCGAGAAACCACTCAATAAGATAGAGGACCTCAGAAAACAGCGTGGATTGCCAGTGGCACCGGTTGAGGACAAGTCGACGTCGACTCTGGGAGAAGACGAGGTGTAACCACGACATCAAGCACCGCTAAGGAGGGGGGACGATGAAGAGTCGCTTGCAGATCGCCGGCCATCCCATTCATGTCATGACCGTGGGCGTCCCGATCGGTCTCTACACGGCTGCGTTCGTCGCCGATGCGCTCTACGTGTTGGTACACGATGCGTTCTGGTACCGCATGGCGTTCTGGTGCATCGCGCTGGGCTTGCTCGGCAACCTGGGGGCCGTGCTGACGGGCCTGCCTGACTTCTTCGCCATCAAAAAGGACGCGCCGCCGGCCTGGAATGCCGCGACGACGCATCTGGTCATCGGCCTCGGGCTGGTGCTGCTCTACGTCATCAACTTTGCCTTGCACAACTGGGGGGATCCCCTTGCTGGAGGAGACTCGCTCCTCCCGTTCATCCTGAGCCTGGTTGGCGTAGGCCTGTTGGGCCTGCAAGGGTGGTACGGCGGGGAGTTGGTCTTTCGCCACAAGGTCGGGGTGGAGGACACGGCGGCTGACGCGACGCACGACGGGCCTCAAAAGCGAAAAGGGGCGCACTGAAAAGCCAACTGGCCTAGGGACTTGCATCCGCTCTGGAGCCTGTGGTAGCGTAGGTTCGCGATTCGTCGCTGAAGGGGTCTGGCGATGAAGAGCAGAGAGAGGAAAGACCCCACCGCGATTGTGCCTTGCAGTAGGGATCTGATCGGAAAGCCTGCCCGGAAAGACGCCTGCGTCTGTGCGCCTTCGGTGCTCTTCATGTCCCCTTCGTTCCTTACTCCCAAGACAGCGTCGCATCAGTAAAGGAGATACCCGATGGGTACAAAGTTGTATGTGGGCGGCCTGCCCTATTCGACCACCGAGCAACAGCTTCAGGAGCTGTTCTCACAGCAAGGGTCGGTGACGTCGGCCAAGATCATCACGGACCGGTACACCGGCCAGTCACGGGGGTTCGGGTTCGTCGAGATGGCCACGGCGGAGGAGGCCCAGAAGGCGATTACCGCGCTGAACGGGACTCAGTTGAACGGCCGGACGATCACCGTGAACGAGGCCAGACCCCAGGAGCAGCGCCCCGGCGGTGGTGGAGGTGGGGGCGCTGATCGCGGTGCAGGGAGACGCTGGTAGTCAATCCTCGCGAAACCTTCCACGAACAATAATGGGCAGGGATGCCGACAGCGGGTGTCCCTGCCTTTTTCTTGAATTCCATTCAAGTTAGTTCCTCGGGCTCCCCATGAGCCCTCGGCTAGTCTATTTGCGCATGACGAGTCTTGTGGAACGCCCCAACCGACCATTGATCTCTGCATCCCCCGGAGCGGAACTCGTCGAGCAGAGTCGGCGCTACGGCATTCGTGATGGCGCCTTCCAGGCAGTTATGGTGGGCGGCGGGGAAAACTACCTGTCCGCCTTTGCGCTGCTGCTCCACGCCTCCGCCTTCCAGATTGGCCTGCTCTCGGCTCTTCCCCAGATCGTCGGAACATGGGTCCAACTACTCTCCGTCAAGGTCCTGAACCGGTTCCACCATCGCAAGGCTCTCATCCTGGTCGGAGCGGCAGGCCAGGCAGTGATCTGGCTCCCTCTGCTCGTGCTGCCGCTCGTGTTTCTGGAAAACGCCCCGTGGCTGTTGATCGCCTGCGCGGTGGCCTACGTTGCGATGGGGCACTTGGCCATCCCAGCCTGGAACAGCTTGATCACAGACCTCGTTGATCCCAATCAGCGGGGGGCGTATTTCGGTCACCGGGCTAGGGTCATGACCGTGACCAGCTTTTGCGCCTTGTGCGGGGCCGGCCTGCTGCTCCATGCGGCCGAAGAGTGGGAGACGCCGTGGGCCGGTTTTGCGATCGTCTTCTTGCTGGCGGCGGCCGCCCGCGGCATCTCCACGAGCTATCTCGCCCGTATCGACGAGTCAACCGAGTCCGTGACCCGCGAAGCCGAGTTCCGCTTGCTAGAGTTCCTAAGGCGTGAGCGCGGATCGAACTTCCAGCGGTTTCTGGTCTTTTCCGGGCTCATGCACGTCAGCGTGCTGATCGCCGGCCCGTATTTTGTGGTCTACCTCCTGAAAGATCTCCAGTTCACCTACCTGCAATACACGGCGTGGTTGGCCGCTGGCATCCTGGGCCAATTCGTCACTCTGAAACCTTGGGGTCGGCTCGGAGATCGCTATGGGAACAAAAAAGTTCTGGTGGCGACAGGGCTCCTGGTACCATTTCTCCCGATGCTGTACGTCATCAGCACGGACTTTTATTACCTGATTGCAGTCAACTTCGTCGGCGGGGTGATCTGGGCGGGGCTGTCGCTGGGGCTGCAGAACTACGTGTTTGACGCCGTCCGTCCTGAAGATCGGGCAAAAGGCGTCGCGGTGGGGAATGCCGTGAACGCCCTGGGCTGGTTCCTGGGCGCCATGATCGGGAGCTGGCTCGCGGCCATCCTGCCCTCGGAGCTCGATCTGCTCGGGTGGCGCCTGGGCCTTGTCTCCAATCTGCCGTTCGTTTTCTTCATTTCCGGGGTCTGCCGGCTCGTTGTCTCCCTGAGCCTTCTCAGGACGTTCCGGGAGACGCGTAGCGTGGAGCCGATCTCGCACCGCGACCTGATGGCGGAGCTCCCGTTGATCAAGCCGCTGGCCGACACGTTCGGGGGAGGGGCACGGCGGGAGTAAAACCGTGGTATGATGGAGACGTGGAGGTGTTGAGCATGACGCACGAGACGATCCTCCTCCACGGGCACATCATCGACTCCTTGCTGTTGCCCAAGGTCCTGGACCGCATCCTCCAGTACGGCGGGTCTTTCGAACTCGCCCACATCCGGATCGGAAAAACCCGTGAGGAACCCTCCGACGCGCGCATCATCGTCCATGCCGAGTCCCCCGAACGGCTGGCGGAGATCATCGCGGCGGTCCAGGCGCACGGCGCGGCGGTCGAGAAGGAAGCGGACTGCCAATGGCAGGAGGCCCTGGCGGACGGTGTTTTCCCGGACAACTTCTACGTCACGACCCACCTGCCGACCGAGGTGCGCGTGCACGGCAAGTGGGTGCCGGTGGAGGGGATCGAGATGGATCTCGGCATACGGCTCGATCGGAATGACCTTGTCCCGCATACGGTGCCGATGGCCGACGTCCGCAAGGGAGATCAGATCGCGGTCGGCCGGGAGGGGATCCGAGTGACCCCGCTGGAGCGGCCGGCGCACCTCGACGTGTTCGGGTTCATGGGCGCGCAGGTCTCCTCCGAGCGGCCCCACGGTTACCTCATCGCCGGCATCGCGCGTCGCATGCAGGCGTTACGAAAAAGTGAGGCCAAGATTCTCCTGGCTGGCGGCCCCGCCATCATCCATGGTGGAGGACGCGAGCCCATGGCCTGGCTGATCGAAGCGGGCTACGTCCATGTGCTCTTCTGCGGCAACGCGCTGGCCGCACACGATATGGAAGCCCACCTCTACGGCACGTCACTGGGGCTCCATCTCGAAGGCGGGTCTCTGGCCCACCACGGCCACGAGCACCATCTGCGGACGATCAATCGCATCCGGGCCATCGGGAGCATTGAGGAAGCAGTGCGTCAGGGGGTCATCACAACCGGAATCATGGCCGCCTGTGTACGGCGCGGGGTGAAGGTCGTGATGGCCGGCACGATCCGGGACGACGGACCGCTGCCCGGCGTGATCACGGATTCGGTGCAGGCGCAGGCCGCGATGCGCGACGCCCTGCCCGGTGTCGAGCTGGCCCTGCTGGTAGCCTCGACGCTGCACGCCGTCGCGACCGGCAACTTGTTGCCCGCGTCGGTGCCGACGGTCTGCGTGGATGTGAACCCGGCGGTGCCTACCAAGCTGGCTGACCGCGGGAGCTTGCAGGCCATCGGCCTGGTGATGGACGCCGCGTCGTTCCTCCGGGAACTGGCGCGCCAATTGGGGTGGAAAGAATGAGCCGCTTGCTGGTGTGCCCGCCGGACCATTATCAGATCGCCTACGAAATCAATCCCTGGATGGACGTCAAGCGAGGGGTCGATCCCACGGTGGCGCGCGTGCAGTGGAATGCCCTGGTGGCAGCGCTGGAGAAGAACTGCGGCGCGACGCTCGAACGGATCGAGCCGGTCGCTGGCCTGCCGGACATGGTCTTTACCGCCAACGCCGGGATCGTGGCGGGTCGCACGGTGGTCCTCAGTCAGTTTCGCTATCCAGAGCGGCGGCCCGAGGAAACGCCGTTCGAGCGGTGGTTCCAGGAGCATGGTTATCAGGTCAAGCAGCTGCCGCCGGGTCTCTACTTTGAGGGAGCAGGGGATATGTTAGGGATCCGGGACATGTGGTTCGGGGGCTATCTGCAGCGAACGGACATCCGCGCGTACCGCTACGTTGGAGAGTTCCTGGGGCGAGAGATCCTGCCGTTGGAGCTCGTGGACCCGCGGTTCTACCATCTCGATACCTGCTTTTGCCCGCTGTCAGGAGGAGAGGTGATTTGGTTTCCGGGCGCGTTCGACCGCTACGGGCAAGCTGCGGTCATGGAGCATTTCCCTGCGGAGAAGAGGATCGCAGTACCGGAAGAGGAGGCGGTGCGGTTCGCCTGTAATGCAGTCTGTGTCAGGAAGCACGTCGTCATCCCGGAAGGCAGTCCTGCCACGATGGAGAGGTTGGAGAGGCTGGGATATGCGACGCACGCGGTGGGGCTGTCCGAATTCATCAAGTCCGGCGGGGCGGCGAAGTGCCTGACACTCGCCCTGGAGTAGCGGTTCACGATCACGCGGCGTGACTGACGGGCCTGCTGTCCAGGCCCATCCAGAACCCTTCCAGGTAGCCCAGCACCGCCGTCATCCCTCCGCGAAAGTCGTCCCGTTCCCGTTCCGTCATCTTGCCGAGCCCGCCAGTTTCGGCGCCGTCCACGACGGCGACCGCCTTCTTCATGGCGTCTTCGTGCGTCGACTCGAGTTCGCGGTGGAAGGTGAAATACGTCATGTCCATCTGGGGATACCGGGAGGATTGTAGGATTTGGAGGCCGGGGATCAGGTGGTCCCACATCGTGATTGCCATGTTTTCCAGCCCAAACGAGGCGCCGAGCGCCATGGCGTGATTCCCGCTGCTGTAGAGCTGTTCCATCCCGTCGATGTAGGCCCGCGTCGACGGTAGCATGGGACGGGCCATGGCCTCGTGCACGTCCATGCCGACCGAGCGCAGGAAGTCCCGGTAGAGCAGCTCGTGCCGGTTCTTCGGCCGGCCGTCTCCCAACTCCGAGTACAGGACGGTCGTCAGCTCGTCGGCCACAGCCTCGTCCTCGGTGTTGACGAGCTGGGCGACCAGGATTTTCGGGAAGAACCGGGCGAAGTTGTAGAACTCGACGGCGAAACGCTGCAACTCCTCGTCGGTCAGCGCGCCAGTTTTGAAGCGATCGAGATAGGGATTGTTGATGGCGCCGTGGCGAAGAACCAAGGCCCGCATCTCGTCATAGAAGGTCATGGCGAACCTCCTTGCTGGCCGTGATATTCCCTCAACTGATTTACAGTATAAAATGTTATTATCATTCATGCAACAAAAATTTATTTATATATAACTAATGTATTTTCAAATACTTATGACTTCTTACTCGAAAAATATCGTCTCTTCAACAGCTTACAAAGTTCCCACGATAATATGAAATTTCTATTGCACGATAGAGGTCTTCTGTTATACTGGAACCGATCTCTGGGGAGGCGCGGAGGAAAGACCATGCTGGAGATTACCCGGTACATCGAGGAGCTGAAGGACCGCCTGCACCTCAAAAGCGACTATGCGCTGGCCCACAAGCTTGGCATCGCGCAGCCCGAAGCCAATCACCTGCGTCGAGGCCTGAAAGTCCCCAGGGAGGAACTGTGCATCAAGATGGCCAAGTTGCTGGGGAAGAATCCGGTCGAGTTGATGCTGGTGGCGCAGAAGGACCGGGCTCCGGCCGAAGCCAAGGAATACTGGGCACTGGCTCGGACGGCCGTGGACGTCATGCTGCACGTCCCATCCCATCCTCGCTATCTCCCGCGGAAGGTCGAGGCCATCGGCAAGGAGCTCCGCCAGATGGAAGCGCAGTGCCTGCTCTATGAGAACGGAGCGGCGGAGACCGAACCGGTCCGTTTGATGGAAACCGTCGAGCGCACCGTGGATGCCTTGATGGAGTACTGGAATCTCTGGAAACAGGGCGAGCCGCTCTATCCCAACTACCTCCTGGCCAACAAGGAGGCGGTGCATCGGGGCGTGACGATCCGGCGTCTGTTGGTGATCTCCGCCGAGCAGGCCGCGTCGAATGCCATCATGGTCGACGCGATCCAGGTGATGGATGACCAGCGGCAATCCGGCATCCAGATTTTCTACGCCTTCCGGGAGGAGCTCATAAAATCCGTGACGTATCAGCGCCTCGTCCAGGCGTTCAAGCGTCACGGCTCGGCGGCCGAGATCAATGCGGCCGTGTTCGACAACGAGATCATGGTGATGGCGCGCGCCTACGAGCGGGTCCCGCTGGGGCTGACGGGAGGCAGGGTCATCACCCGGATCAGTCAGCAGGAGATAACCTGGAAACCTCAAGTGATTGAGGAGCTCAGCCCGGCGCCCTTGTTCGACATGACAAGGTATGTCCGGGAGTATGCAGGCCCCAAGGTGTTCAAGGCGGATCTGGCTCGCTTTCGCCGAGAGTCCCGGGAAGGAGAACGTCTCGGCGCATCGGTGGCGGGCGGGTGAGCACGGGAAGGGGCGCGTCGGGGTACCCGTTGCTCCTGGTTGCAACGGGTCGTTACACCTGGGGCGGGCGGGTGAGAAGGAGGCAACGACCATGAAAGGCTCAATGGGGATCGATCACATCACACTGTGCGTCAAGAATCTGGCTGCGGCCGAGTACCTGTTCACGAAGATACTGGGCTTCGATGTGATCTGGTCCGCACGGGATGTGGGCAGTCAGCTCTCGAGCATGGATACCGTGGTCGTCCAGCGCGGGAACGCGAAAATCGCGCTCATGCAGGGCAACGACAAAGGCGTCAAATCACAGATCAACGAGTTCATCGAGAAGTATGGCCAGGGCGTCCAGCACGTCGCCATCGAGGTGGACGACATCGAAGCGGTATGTCGCGAGTGGGAGACCCACGGGGTGAAGTTCAGCGGTCCCCTGAAGGAAGGCCGCGACGGCTTCGGTCCGTTGAAGCAGCGGTTCACGTACCCCTTGTTCCCTGGGAGCGGGGTCTTCCTTGAGCTGACCCAGCGCCAGCATGGCCAGGAGCAATCCAAGACCTTCGTGCTGGAAACGGTCGAGAAGCTCTACAAGGACATCGAACGTGACCAGGTTCAAGGCGTGGAACAGACGATCATCGACTACGACAAGATCCTGAGCGAAGACATGCGGTTCAGGCGCTCGTCATAAAACGGAACAACGTGGGGAGGCCGCGATGTATCTCATCAAGAAAGGCAACGTTCCAAACCAGGCCCACGTAGGGATTCCTGAGGGCCTGCATGAGGAAGAGCACGGCCGCCGGGGGTTTGTCGGACCGGCATCGCACCTGTACCGGAGGCACCCTCCGACCGGATGGGTACGGATTGACGGCCCGCTCCGGCCCCGTGCCTTTGCCTGCGCGGACCTCCCCACCCCCGACCTGCGCGCCGTCGACGCCCGGCCGGTCGAGATCCTGGCGAGCCCGGACGCGCGGGTTTCTCTCTCCCGCCGGGCCGAGACAATGCTGCACTTCGTCCGCAATGCGGACGGCGACGAGGTCCAGTTCGTCCACGCCGGCCACGGGCGATTCGAGACCGACTACGGGGTGTTGTCCTTCGAGCCTGGCGACTACATCGTGATCCCCAAGGGCACGACCTATCGCATCGTCATCGAGTCGAGTCCGGTGCTCTTGCTCATCGTCGAAACCCCAGAGCCGGTCGAGCTGCCCGAGCGGGGCCTGCTGGGCCAGCATGCGCAGTTTGATCGTGGGGTGCTGACGGCCCCGGAGCCGGCTCCCGCCTCCAATGGCGAAGGACGTGAGTGGGAAGTTCACATCAAGCGCAACGGCGAGTACACGCGCGTCGTCTACCCCTTTCATCCCATGGACGTGGTCGGGTGGAAGGGCGATCTCTGGGTAGCCAAGCTCAACGTGCGCGATTTCCGGCCGATCATGAGCCCGCGCTATCACCTGCCGCCCAGCGTGCATGTGACCTTTCAGGCTGGAGGCACGCTCATCTCGACGTTCGTCCCGCGCCCACTGGAGAGCGATCCGCAAGCGCTGCACGTCCCGTTCTACCATCGGAACGTGGACTATGACGAAGCTCTCTTCTACCATCGGGGGAGCTTCTTCAGCCGGGCCGGCATCAAGCCGGGAATGCTCACGCTGCATCCGCAGGGGATCCATCACGGGCCGCAGCCTCAGGCTGTCGAGGCGAGCAAGACCAAGACCCAGACGGACGAGGTGGCGGTGATGGTCGAGTCTCAGCGGTCGTTCACGGTGCTACCTGTGCTCGAGCCAGTAGAGATCAAGGACTACGCACTGAGCTGGAGCAAGTCATGAAGCTGGTCAGCTTTAGGGTACAGACGCCGGTCGGACGCTTCGTCAGGGCGGGTGCCCTGCACGGCCACCGCATCGTCGATCTCAACATGGCCTGCGCGCGGCTGCTGGCCGATCAGCACGAGGCGCAGCCCGCGCGTCTAGCCAACGCCATGGTCCCGGCCACGATGCTCGAGCTGCTGGAGGGGGGGGCGTCGGCCATGGCCAGGGCTCGTCAGGCGCTCGAGCACGCGATCTCGCTCAGCGAGGCCGCGCGGGGCCCCGAGGGCGAAACGATCGACTATCGTCCTGAGCAGGTCCTTCTCCTGGCTCCGCTCCCAAACCCGACGTCGCTCCGCGACTTCATCGCCTTCGAGGAGCACATCACCGCCACGTCCAAGAAGCGTGGCCAGTCCATTCCGCCTGAATGGTACAAGGCGCCTGTCTATTACAAGGGCAATCATCGGACAATTATCGGACCGGAGGAGGACCTCCAGTGGCCGCTGGAGACGACCAAGCTGGACTACGAGCTGGAGCTGGCCTGCGTCATCGGGCGCGCCGGCCGGGATGTCTCCGAAAAGGACGCGCCGGCCTACATCGCTGGCTACACGATCATGAACGACTTCAGCGCGCGGGACATCCAGTTCCAGGAGATGGCCTGCCGCCTGGGGCCGGCCAAGGGGAAGGACTTCGCCACCGCCATCGGTCCTTGCCTTCTAACCCCTGATGAGATCCCCGACCTCAACGCGCTTACCATGATCGCGCGGGTGAATGGCGAAGTCTGGTCGCGAGGACAGTTCGGCACCATTCACTGGTCGTTCCCCCAGATGATCGCGCATGTGTCGCGTGGGGAGCCCATCTATCCCGGCGATCTTTTCGGATCGGGGACGGTTGGCGGCGGGTGCGGCCTGGAGATGGATCGTTACCTGAATCCCGGTGATGTCGTCGAGTTGGAGATTCAGCCCATCGGGGTGTTAAGGAACCGGGTAGTCAAGTCAGAGAGGCAGCCATGAGTAGCAAGACGAGGGACGAACGTGCATTGAAAGAGATGCACGACCGACACCGTGACCTGTACGACGGGCCGGCGATCGACCCCAAACTCAAGGGCATCATCCGGGACGCGCCATGCTCGAAGCTCTCGGACTGGGACATTCACCGGATGCTCCGGACGTCCCGATCCGTCTTCTTCGACACGCACGTCGAAGTGGTCTCGGGGCACCACACGGCGACCTATCTCCGGTTCGCCTCCATCGCGCGGTTTCCGCAACTCGTGAGGTTGATCGTCCGGGACATGGCCGATTGGATTCGCCAGACGTTTCAGAAGAACCCGATCGTCGGGATCGTCGCTACGGCGTCGGAGGCACGGCTGCTGGCGGACGGCGTGGCGAGCATCCTACAGGCCGAGATGCCGGTCCGCGTGGTCATGACCCCGTACAGTCCGGAGACCGGCAAGATCGGCACCGAGGTGAGCCCCGGCTCGATCAAGCCCGGCGAGCGGTTTGTCGCGCTGAACGACGTGACGACGAGGGGGAATTGCGTCGGCAAGCTGGGCACAGTCGTCACCGATCACCGGGGCGCGCTGGCCGGCATGATGGTCTTCGCCCGCCGCGACAGCGGGCAGTTCCCGTTGATGGGCGAACTGACCGCGAAGTACCCCTTCTACTACACGGCGGATTTGGACATGCCGCAGTGGGAGCCGAAGGCGTGCCCGCTGTGCGGCGCGAAGAAACCGCTGCTATCCTGGAGAGACATGCCGGAGTTTTAATCGCAACAAAGGGGGCGCCATGGACGTCTTGGAGATGTGGAAGACAGTCAAACGAGCCGACCTGTTGCAGATGTACTACTACTTGCGCCTGACGCGGACGCTGGAGGACCGGATCACCGCGCTGTACCGGCAGGGCCGGATCGTCGGCGGCGTCTATACCGGCAACGGGATGGAGGCGATCGCCGTCGGCTACGCCTCGGCGCTGGAGCGGGACGACATCATCGCGCCGTTCCATCGGGACATGGGGGCGTTCCTGGTCCGCGGGATCACGCCCGGCGAGGTCGTCGCCCAGTACCTCGGCAAACGCACGGGTCCCACGAAAGGCAAAGACGGCAACGTCCATATGGGCGATCTCAAGCGCGGCGTCATTGGGTTCGTCAGCCACTTGGCCGATAACCTGCCGGTCGCCACCGGGGTCGCGCTGGCGTTCCGGCTGCGTGGCGAGTCCCGCGTGGTCGTGACCAACACCGGGGAGGGCGGCACCAGCCGGGGCGACTTCCACGAGGCAATGAACTTCGCGGCGGTCCGCAAGCTCCCGGTCGTCTTCTTCTGTAACAACAACCAATACGCCTACTCCACGCCGCTAGGATTGCAGATGGCCGTCAAGGATGTGGTCGACCGCGCCAAGGCCTACGGCATGCCGGGTGAGATCGTGGACGGCAATGACCTGGCCGCCGTCTATCTGGCCGCGCGGCGCGCCATCCAAAAGGCCCGGGCCGGCGAAGGACCGACCTTCATCGAATGCAAGACGATGCGCATGCACGGCCACTCCGAGCATGACTCCGCCAAGTACGTCCCGCGCGAGCTTTTGGAGGAATGGAAGAAGAAGGATCCGATCCTGAAGGCGGAGCAGATACTCAAGCAGCTCGGCTATGCCGATGAGAACACTTTCCGGGAGATCGGGGAGCGGGTCACGAAGGAAGTGGAGGCCGGCGTGGAGTTCGCCGAGAAAAGTCCTCTACCGGAAGGGCCGGAGACATTGAACGGGGTGTTTGCGACGGATGAGGAGATCAAACCATGACCACGGCCACGGCAGGACGGGAGGTTACCTACCTCGAGGCGATCTCGCAAGCGCTCGATGAAGAAATGGCCCGCGACGAACGGGTATTTCTGATGGGCGAGGACATCGGCCCGTACGGCGGGGCCTTCCGGATCACGGAGGGGTTCCAGCAGAAGTACGGCGAGTGGCGGGTGCTGGACACGCCGCTGTCCGAGTCCGGGTTCGTGGGCGCTGCCATCGGCGCGGCCATGATGGGGATGCGCCCTGTGGTCGAGATGCAGTTCGCCGACTTCATCTCCTGCGCCTTCGACCAGATCACCGAAGTGGCGGCGAAGAACCACTATCGCTGGGGAGCATCGGTGCCCCTGGTGATCCGCGCACCGTTCGGCGGCGGGGTGCATGGCGGGCCGTTCCATTCGGAGTGCCCGGAGGGCTGGTTCTTCCACTCACCTGGCCTCAAACTCGTCGCGCCGTCGACGCCGTACGATGCCAAGGGGCTGCTGAAGGCCGCGATCCGGGACCCCAACCCGGTCATCTACTTCGAGCACAAGTTCCTCTACCGCCGGATCAAAGCTGTGCTTCCGGCGGAGGACTTCATCGTCCCGATCGGCAAAGCCGACGTGAAGCGCGCTGGCTCGGATGTCTCCGTCATCACGTACGGCGCGATGGTCCATCTGGCACTGGAGGCGGCAGAACTGCTGGCCAGGGACGGCATCGAGTTGGAAGTCGTGGATCTCCGCACGCTCATTCCGCTCGACAAGGAGGCGATCTATCAGTCCGTCCGCAAGACCGGCAAGGCCATCACGCTTCATGAGGACAACAAAACCGGCGGAATCGGCGCCGAGGTCACCGCGTTGCTGGCGGAAGAATGTTTCGACAGCCTGGATGGCCCGATCATGAGGATCGCCGCGCCTGACACGCCGGTGCCGTTCAGCACGCCTTTGGAAGAGTTCTTTTTGCCCAAGGTGAGCGACATCGTCGCGGCAGCCAAGAAACTGGCCGCCTATTAGTTTGACGTTAACCGTTAAACGTGAAACGTTGTACGGCAAGAGTCTTCACGATTAACGAATAACGTGTAACGTATAACGAGGGTAAAGTGCCGACCGACATCATCATGCCCCAGCTCGGGGAAAGCATCGCGGAGGGGACGGTCGTCAAGTGGCTGATCCCGACGGGCGGGCGGGTCGAGAAAGACCAGTCGCTGCTGGAGGTCGAGACCGACAAGGTGGCGCTGGAGATTCCCTCGCCGGCCGCCGGCTACCTCACCGAGGTGTTCGTCAAGGAAGGCGAGACCGTGCCCGTCGGTACGCTGATCGCGCGGCTGGAGGAAGTGAAGCCGGACGGGGTCGTAAACAAGGTCGCCGGTGTGATCTTGCGGCATATGGAGCCGCCTGAGGGCGGCCGGGACTACTATTCCCCGGCCGTCAGACAGTTGGCCAAGGAGAAGGGCGTGGACCTTGCCCAAGTCACTGGCACCGGCGCCGGCGGTCGGGTGACTAGGAAAGACGTGCTGGACTATCTCGCGAAGCGGGAAGCCGCTCAGCCCCCATCGATTCGTTCCGCAGCGGCTCCCTCCTCCAATGAGCAGGTCCTGCCATTCACGCCGATGCGGAAGACCATCGCGGAGCGGATGGTCAAGAGCCGCCAGACGTCCGCCCATGTAGTCACGTTCTTCGAGGCCGACTTCTCCGCGATTGCCAGGTTCCGGGAAGACAAGACTCTGACGTATCTCCCGTTCGTGATCAATGCCGTGACAAGAGCGATCAAAGATGTGCCGATCCTGAACTCGTCCTGGGGAGAGGCCGGCATCGTCATCAAGAAGGACGTCCACATGGGGATCGCAGTCGCGCTGGAAGACGGGTTGCTGGTCCCGGTGGTACGACACGCGGATCGCAAGGGCCTCACGCAACTGGCCAAGGAAGTCACCGACCTGGCCGAGCGCGCGCGGACCAAGAAGCTAAATCCTGAGGAAGTGCAGGGTGGCACCTTTACCATTACGAACCACGGCGGGTTCGGCAGCCTCTTCAGCACGCCGATCATCCACCAGCCGCAGATCGCCATTATGGGCGTCGGCGCGGTCCAGAAGCGACCCATCGTCATCAACGACGCCATCGCCATCCGGCCGATGTGCTACCTGAGCCTTTCGTTCGACCACCGGGTCATTGACGGCGCGACGGCCGACCAGTTCATGAGCAAGGTGAAGGCGTATCTCGAGCAGAGCCCGTGGGAGAAGCACCTGTGAGCGCGAAGCAGACGCCGGTCATCGTCAGCGCGGTGCGGACACCGATGGGGGCGTTCAACGGCGTCTTCAGCCCGGTGCCGGCCACGAAGCTCGGCAGCACCGTGATCGCCGAGGCGCTGAAGCGGATCAACCTGCCCGGCGAGCGCGTGGACGAAGTCTACATGGGCTGCGTGCTCAGCGCCGGTCTTGGCCAAGCGCCGGCCCGGCAGGCCTCGATCGGCGCCGGCATCCCGACTTCGGTGGGCGCGACGACGGTGAACAAGGTCTGCGGCTCCAGCGTCATGACCACCATCATGGCAGCCCGGACGATCGGCATGGGCGAGGCGCGGATCGTGGTGACCGGCGGCATGGAAAACATGACGCGCGCGCCGTACCTGCTGGAGAAGGCGCGCCAAGGCTATAGGCTCGGGCACGGCGAGCTGACCGACAGCCTCGTCAAGGACGGCCTGTGGGACGTGTACAACAACTTCCACATGGGCAACGCTGGCGAGCTGTGCGCCAAGAAGTACAAGTTCACGCGGCAGGAGCTCGACGACTTCGCGCTGGAGAGCTACCGGCGGGCGCGTGAGGCGATCGCCTCGGGCGCTTTCAAGCGCGAGATCGTGGGGGTGGAGGTGCCCCAGAAGAAAGGCCCGCCACTCATAGTCACCGAGGACGAGGAGCCGAACCGCGTGGACCTCAGCAAGATGCGCTCCCTGAAGCCGGTGTTCCAGGAAGATGGATTGCTCACAGTGGGCAACTCGCCGTCCTGCAACGATGGCGCCGCGGCGCTGGTGGTCATGGCGGAGGATGAGGCCGAGCGCCTCGGGCTCAAACCGATGGCGAGGATCGTGGACTATGCGGGCGCCGCTCTCGCGCCGGAGTGGTTCACCATCGCGCCGGTCGAGGCCATCAAGCGGGTGTTGAAGCTGACCGGTCTCTCCATCAAGGACATCGACCTGTTCGAGATCAATGAAGCCTTCTCGTCCGTGTCGCTGGCGATCAACCGGGAACTTGGGCTTGATCCCGTGAAGGTCAACGTGAACGGCGGCGCGGTTGCCTTGGGCCATCCCATTGGCGCAACGGGCGCGCGAATCCTGACCACGCTCCTCTATGCGATGGAGGCGCGCGGCGCCCGACGAGGGTTGGCGAGCCTCTGCATCGGCGGCGGCGAGGCGTTGGCGATGGTGGTGGAGAGGAGCCTATGACGCTGAGTGATATTGCGCGGATCGGGGTGTTGGGCGCCGGCCAGATGGGGCGCGGTATCGCCCAGGTCGCTGCCGCCAGTGGGTGGGACGTCTGGCTGTTCGACACCAAGCCGGAGGCGCTCGAGAGTGCGCTGGGCAGGATTCGGCAGGGGCTGAACCGAGCCGTGGAGAAAGGGACAGTGAAGACCGATCAGATGGGCGCGATCCTGGAACGTCTCCGGCCGATGAGCCGCCTGCGGGATTTCGATGAGGTCCCGCTCATCATCGAAGCCGTCCCGGAGAACGCCACACTCAAATGCGACCTCTTCCGGCAACTGGGCTTGTTGTGCCGGCCGGAGACCGTGCTGGCGAGCAACACGTCCTCCATCTCGATCACGAAGCTCGGCGCTGTCTCCGGCCGTCCCGCGCAGGTGCTCGGCTTGCATTTCATGAACCCGGTGCCGGTCATGCGGCTCGTCGAGGTGGTGCAAGGGATGGAGACGTCCGAGGAGACGGTGGCGCTCGGCGTGGGCGTCGCCAAGCAGATGGGCAAGACGCCGGTCGTGTGCAAGGACTCGCCGGGCTTTATCGTGAATCGGGTCCTGATCCCGATGATCAACGAGGCCATCTTTCTGCTGCAGGAGGGACAGGGCGGAACGCTGACCCCCCAGGCGATCGATCAAGCGATGGCGGAGGGCGCTAACCATCCCATGGGCCCGCTGGCATTGGCCGACATGATCGGCCTAGACACTGTCCTATCGATCTGCGAAGTCCTCTATCAGGATCTGGGCGATCCCAAGTTCCGGCCCTGCCCGCTCCTTCGCAAGTACGTGGAGGCGGGCCGGTTGGGCCGTAAGACCGGCCGAGGGTTCTACACCTATCCGTGACACCCCACCTATCTCTCCCCTCGAGGGGGAGGGTGAGGGTGGGGGGGAGGCTGCGATGGACGAGCGCAAGGCACGCTTCACATCCCTCTCCGGGTTTGAGATTGCCCGGGTCTATTCCCCGGATGACCTCAAGGGTTGGAATCCAGAGACGGATCTCGGACGGCCCGGCGAGTTCCCCTACACCCGCGGCGTCTATCCCACCATGTACCGCGGCCGGCTTTGGACGATGCGCCAGTTCGCCGGCTTCGGGACGGCGGAAGACACCAACCGGCGCTTCAAGTATCTGCTCCAGCACGGACAGACCGGCCTCAGCGTGGCCTTCGACCTGCCGACCTTGATGGGCCTGGACTCGGACGACCCGCGTGCCCGTGGCGAGGTCGGGTATTGCGGCGTGGCGGTTTCGTCCCTGGAGGACATGGAGCGCCTCTTCGACGGGATCCCGCTCGATCAAGTCACCACGTCCATGACGATCAACGGCCCGGCGGCAGTCATCTTCGCCATGTATCTGGCGGTCGCGGAACGGCGCGGCATTCCGTTCGAGCGCCTTGGCGGGACGCTGCAGAACGACATCCTCAAGGAATACATCGCTCAAAAAGAGTGGCTGTTCCCGCCGGAACCGCACCTCCGCCTGATCGTGGACACCATCAGCCATGGCGCCAAGCATGTCCCGAAGTGGCACCCCGTCAGCATCAGCGGCTATCACATCCGCGAAGCCGGCTCGACGGCCGTGCAGGAACTGGCCTTCACGCTCTACGACGGGCTCACCTATGTAGAGGCGGCGGTCAAGGCGGGTCTGAACGTGGACGCCTTCGCGCCGCAGCTCTCGTTCTTCTTCAACGTGCACAACGACTTCTTCGAGGAGATCGCCAAGTTTCGGGCGGCCCGCCGCCTGTGGGCGCGCGAGATGGAACGCCGGCACCATCCGAAAGACCCGCGCTCCCTCCAGCTCCGCTGTCATGCCCAGACCGCGGGCTGCTCGCTTACGGCCCAGCAGCCGATGAACAACGTCGTCCGCACCACGCTCCAGGCGCTTGCGGCGGTGCTGGGAGGGACCCAGTCGCTGCATACCAATTCGATGGACGAGACCTTGGCGCTGCCGACCGAAGAGGCGGTCAAGCTGGCGCTGCGCACCCAGCAGATCATTGCGCACGAGAGCGAGGTCACGAACACCGTGGACCCGCTCGGCGGGTCCTCCTACGTCGAGTTGCTGACGAACCGTTTGGAAGAAGGGGCGTGCGAGTACTTCCGCAAGCTCGACGAGATGGGCGGGATGGTGCGGGCGATCGAGCAAGGGTACCCGCAGCGCGAGATCCTGGACGCGTCGCAGCGCTACCAGCGAGAAGTGGAACGGAAGGAGCGGATCATCGTCGGCGTCAACGAGTACGTAGAGCCGGACGAGCAGCGCATCCCAATCCTCAAGATCGGGCCGGAGGTGGAGAAGGCCCAGGTGGACCGGTTGGCCTCGCTGCGCGCTCGCCGGGACTCCTTCAAGATGGCCGGGACGCTGGAGGCGTTGCAGGAGGCCGCGGCGGGGGATGAGAATTTGATGCCGTATCTCCTTGAGGCGGTCAAGGCTGAGGCGACGCTAGGAGAGATTTGCGCGTCGCTGAAGGAAGTTTTCGGGACGTACAAGGAGCCAGTAGTGCTATGAAGCTGGGGAAGTTTGAGATTTATCCAGTGACGGATGGGCGGTTTCGGCTGGATGGAGGCGCGATGTTCGGGGTCGTGCCCAAAGTGCTGTGGGAGAAGTGTTGCCCGGCGGATGAGAAGAACCGCATACAGCTCGGCCTCAACTGCCTGCTGATCCGGGCACACGGCAAGAACATCCTGGTGGACACTGGGCTTGGCTCCAAAGTTGACCCCAAGTTTCAGGACCGCTTCGCCATCGAGCGCAAACCGCCGCTCGAAGATTCTTTGAAAAGGGTTGGCCGCGCGCATGAGGACGTCCACATGGTCATCAACACGCACTTGCACTTCGATCACTGCGGGGGAAATACCATGCGCGAAGAAGACCAGGTCGTGTCGGCGTTTCCGAAGGCCAAGTACTTTGTGCAACGCGGCGAGTACGAGGATGCGGTGCGGGCCAACGAGCGGACACGCGCGAGTTACCTCAAGGAGAATTTCACGCCGATTGCGCACGTGAGTCAATGGGAGTTCCTGGACGGTGACACCGAGATTGTCCCAGGAGTCTCGGTAGTGGTGACGGGCGGGCATACCGCCCACCATCAGGCGGTGAAGATTCAATCCGAAGGCAAGACGGCGCTCTACCTCGGCGATCTCATCCCGACCGTGTCGCACCTGCCGCTGCCATATGTCATGGGCTACGATCTGTATCCCTTGCAGACGCTGGAAGCGAAGCGCGGGATTCTGGACCGGGCGCACGAGGAGAAATGGCTGCTGGTCTTCGAGCACGATCCGAAGGTTCAGATGGGGTACGTGAAAAAGGATGTAGAAGGGAAATATTACCTTGAAGAGGTAAAGGCATGAAGAGCGGGTCCTGTCGCCGAGCCATCCGGATGTGCTCGCGCTCCGCGCGACCCATTGCAACGAAAGGGCAATGGGTGCCCCGGCAAGTCGCGCTGCGCTCCGCCCGGGTTCCATGCGGCGCCACCCGCAGTACTCACGCCCCTCTTACGGAGGCAAGGTATGACGGTGGCGGCGAAGCCTTTGCGGGTGTTGATCGGGAAGGTGGGGCTGGATGGGCATGACCGGGGTGTGAAGCTGGTCGCGCGGGCGCTGCGCGATGCGGGCGTGGAGGTCATCTACACCGGCCTGCACCAGACCCCGGAGCAGATCGTGAGCACGGCGATCCAGGAGGACGTACACGCCATCGGGCTCAGCGTCCTGTCCGGCGCGCACAACCATCTGTTTCCCCGCGTTCTGGAGCTGCTCAAGGAACAAGGGGCGGAGGACATCGTGGTCTTTGGGGGCGGGATCATTCCCGACGACGACATTCCACGCCTGAAAGCGGCCGGCGTCCGCGCGCTGTTCCGGCCCGGCACGGCGACGGACGAGGTCGTGAAGTTCGTCAAGGGGCTGCGGCCATGAGACCGGTGTACATGATCAGCGGGGGCATCACCAAGTTCGCCAAGGCGCATCCGGACAAGGACTTCCGCTTGATGGTCAAGGAGGCATACGACTACGCGCTGCGGGACGTGCCCAAGTTCTCCAAGGACATGATCGCGGGGGCGGTCGGCTCTTACTTCTCGGATCACTTCACGCGGCAACTCAAGGCCGCCAGCATGGCGCAGGACTATCTGGGGCTGTGCCCCAAGCCCTCCAAGCGGATCGAGGGCGGGGGCGCGACCGGCGGGCTCTGCTTCCAATCCGCGTGGGAGGCGGTGGCGTCCGGGCGGATGAACTGCTGCGTGGCCTTCGGCTTCGAAACGATGTCGCGGGTGAACACCTGGAAGGGCAACGAGTTCATCGCGCTCGCGTCCGACACCAACTTCGATTTCCCGGTGGGCGGGTTCTACACCGGCTACTACGCGATGATGGTCCGTCGCCACATGCACGAGTTCGGCACCACGGTGGAGCAGATGGCGATGGTGTCGGTCAAGAACCACATGAACGCGCTGTACAACCCGTATGCCCAGAAGGCCAAGCGGCTTACGATCAAGCAGGTCCGAGAGTCGCCGATGGTGGCCACGCCGTTGACGATGGAAGACATCTGCACGATGTCGGACGGGGCGGCGGTCTGCATCCTGGCCTCCGAAGAGGTAGCCGCCAAGGTCTGTAACCGTCCCGTGAAGATTACCGGCGTGGGCTCAGGCTCCGACGCGATGCGCATGGCGGACCGGCCACACGGGAAGGTCATCCTGCTGCCGCATGAGCGGGAGTCGGACTACGCCCATCTCAAATATCCCGGCGTGCACTCGTTCCGCGGCGGTCGCATGGCGGCGAAGCTCGCGTACCAGATGGCCGGCATCCGGAACCCGATCCAGGAGCTGAGCTTCGTCGAGCTGCACGACGCCTACACCTCCTCGGAGATCCAGACCTACGAGGACCTGGGCCTCTGCAAGTACGGCGAAGGCGGCAAGTTCGTGGAGAGCGGCGTACCGTTCATGACAGGCGTAGACTACGGCCTGGAATTGCCCAACCAGGGGCGGCTGCCGGTGAATCCGTCCGGGGGGCTCCTGGCCTGCGGCCATCCGGTCGGCGCGACGGGCCTAATGCAAGCGGTCTTCGCCTTCTGGCAGTTGCAGGGCACCATCAAAAAGCATTTGGGTGACGACAAGTTGCAGCTCAAGAACCCCACGCGCGGCCTGATCCACAGCCACGCGGGCACTGGCACCTACATTACTGTTTCGATCTTGGAGGCGGTGTAACACGGGAAGGGGCGCGTCTTGGCGCGCCTGGGGCGGGCGGGTGTGAATAGTATGGATCCTCTCATCATCCACGACCACTACGAGATTGACTACCGCCACAGCTACGCCGAGGACTCGCCGTTCTTCGTCGGATTGAGCAAAGGCAAGCTGTTCGGCTCCCGCTGCACGGCATGCGGCTACACCTACGCGACGCCGCGCTCCCATTGCATGGGATGCGGGGCGCCGACGGCGTGGCATGAGATGCCGCTGACCGGCCGAGTCCATACCTACACAACCTGCCACTACGGCGGTGAGCTGTTTCTCAAAGAAACGCCGTTCACGTTGATCCTCGTGGAGTTCGACGGCGCCGATACGCTGTTTCTGTCCCGGCTCAAAGGCGTCGAGCCCGACGCTGTGCGGATCGGGATGCCGGTGGTGGCGCGCTTCGCCAAGACGCCGGCCTTCAAGGTGACGGACGTCTGGTTCGAGCCGGGTGAGTAAGGCGGGGCAATGGATCCTATCGCACTGGCTGAGCATGTGAAGACGGGCAACGTCCGGGCGGTTTCTCGCTTGATCACGCTGCTGGAGAACCAGGAACCGGTCGGCCAAGCCGCGTTGGATAGACTGAACGGTTCCCCTCGGCACGCGGCCGTGATCGGGGTCACCGGCTATCCTGGCTCCGGTAAGAGCACGCTGATCGACCAACTGGTCACGGCCTACCGACGGCAGGGCAAGAAGGTCGGCATTGTGGCGGTGGATACGACCAGCCCACGGACGGGCGGGGCGCTCCTCGGGGACCGGATCCGGATGCAGGACCATGCAATGGACGGCGGGGTCTTCATCCGCAGCATGGCCACCCGCGGGGAGCGGGGCGGGCTGGCGCGCGCGACGCACGGCGCGGTGCGGGTGCTGGAAGCGGCGGGCTACGACGTCATCCTGGTGGAAACTGTCGGGGTGGGGCAACTCGAAACGGACGTGGCCGATGTGGCGCCCACCGTCGTCGCGATAGTGGCGCCGGGCCTCGGCGACGAGGTCCAGGCGCTGAAGGCGGGCCTACTCGAGACGGCTCATATCGTCGTGGTCAACAAAGGCGACCGCGACGGCGCGGACGCGACGGTCAAAGACTTACAGGAATGGCATCCCAGGGTGATCCGAACGGTGGCGATCAAAGGCGAGGGCATTCCCGAATTGATCGAGGCCATCGCCGAGCACCAAAGGATGATTGATCTCACCCGCCCACCCCAGGCGCGCCAAGACGCGCCTCTTCCCGGTGATCTTCACGCGAAACCCGCCACCTAAACTGGCGGAACTAGTGTTTCGGCTTTCTCCCGGTCACGAGATAGGTCAGCATCTCTCCCCGACCCTTGACCGGAATCTTGCCCCGCTCTTGAAACAGGTAGCCATCGCGGACGCGATTGTACGTTTCAGCCGTGACCTGGATGCTCCCGGCGGGCGCTGATGCCTCCATCCGGCTGGCAACGTTCACGATCTCGCCCCACAGGTCATAGCTGAATTTCTTGGTGCCGATCACGCCGGCCACCACGGGACCCGTGTGGATGCCAATCCGCATCTGGAGCGGTTCGCCGGAGGGCGTGACCTGGCGCGCCAGGGCGGTCTGCATGTCCAATGCCAGATCGACCACTGCCCATGCGTGATCCGTGCTGGGAGTCGGCAGGCCGGCGGCCACCATGTATTCGTCGCCCATGGTCTTGATCTTCTCGACCTCGTACTTCTCGGCCAGGCGGTCGAATTCAGAGAACACGTCGTTCAGCAGACTGACCAGCTCGGTGGGAGGGATGCTGGCTGTCAGCCGCGAGAAACCGACGATATCGGCAAAGAGCACGCTGACCTCGGCAAAACTGTCGGCGATGGGCTCTTCACCCTGCTTCAAGCGCTCGGCAATGGGCTTCGGCAGGATGCTGAGCAGCAGGTGCTCCGACTTCTCCTGCTCCTCTTGCAGCTTTTTGACGTAGAACTGTTCCCGGTCCCGCAGCCGCTTCTTCTCGAGGGACGCATTAACCCGCGCGTTCAGCAACACCTTCTGGTACGGCTTCAGGAGGTGGTCTTCGGCGCCCAACTCGATGCACCGCGCGGCGCTGTCGAGCTCGTTCGATCCTGAAAGAACCACGACCGGCAGGTGGCGCAGCGCATGGTCGGCCTTGAGACGTTCCAGCACCTGGTAGCCGTCCATTTCCGGCATGCGGATGTCGAGCAGGACGAGGTCAAACGGCCTCGACCATAGCAACTCCAGCGCGATACGCCCGTTTTCGGCGAACGTGACACTGTGCCCCTGCCGCTTCAGATGGTGCGCGAGCAGCTCACGATCGTCGGCGTTATCGTCCACGATCAGGATAGAGGCCGGTTCAACGTTCATAGGTCTCGGCACGCAGGAATGGCAGGGTTTAGTTCTCCTCGTTGTTGAGGATGCGAAGGAACCGGGGCCGCAGCACCAGGTCGAACACGTCCTCCTTTCCGGGAAACAGCTCGAGGATCTCCTCTCGCGTCCGCTCGATGAGCTGGAGGGCCTGCGCTCGACTCATTGGCTGAAGGCGGAGCCGGTAGGCGGTCAAATCCGCTCGCAGCCGAAGCCGCAGCATGCGAATGTGTTCCTCCCGTATTTCCCGAGGGCTGGCCACGTGGCTTAGGAGAATCGCGGCGGGCGCTTCTCCAGGAACGCTCTCGTCCCTTCTTTCTTGTCGGGCGTCTCGCACAGCTCTCCAAACAACTCGGCCTCGCGGGCCAGACCCTCGGCCAGCGGGCTGTCGAGACCGGTCCGGATCGCTCGCAGCGCTGCCTGCGTCGCCAGCCGCCCCTTGGCTGTGATCATGCCAGCCAGTTTCTGAGCCGTCAGCAGGACTTCTTCAGGAGAGACGACCCGGTTCACCAGTCCCCACGGCAACGCCTCTTCCGAGGTGACGGTCTCGCCGGTCAGGATCAGCTCGGCGGCTTTGGACGGTCCGACGATGCGGGGGAGCCGCTGGGTCCCGCCGAACCCGGGGATGAGCCCCAGCTTGATTTCCGGCAGGCCGAGCAGGATGCCAGCCGCCGCCACCCGCATGTGGCAGGCCATGGCCAGCTCCAGGCCGCCACCGAGACAGGCCCCGTTGATCGCCGCGATGACCGGCTTGTCGAATCGCTCGATCCGGTTGAGCAACGCCTGCCCGCGCCCGGACAGCTCCGAGCCCTGATGCATGGTATTGAGGTCGGCGAGCTCTTTGATGTCGGCGCCCGGGCTGAAGAACTTCCCGCTGGCGGTCAGAATGATGACCCGGACCGCATCGTCCGCTTCCAACTGCCCAAAGGTCTGATCCAATTCCCTCAGGACCGGCGTGCTGAGGAGATTCGACGGCGGGTTGTTCAGGGTGACGGTGGCGAAGCGTTCGGCGACGGTAACGGTCACGTATTTAGCGGCCATTTAGGAGCTCCAGGGATGGTCTGTGTCCAGATACCATAACAGAATCGCGGTCCTCCTGCCATTACTGGTGTGGTACAATTTTGTTTGAGCACGTTCAGTTTGGGAAGGGGAGCCTACGTGATTGCCGATCGCCTCGCCGCCTACGCGCAGTCGCTCCGTTACGAAGGCCTGCCCGCCGACGTTGTCCACGAAGTCAAGCGCCGCGTTCTGGACAGCCTGGCCTGCGCCTTCGGCGC
>WNFU01001101.1_pt1 | contig 49555 bp, 48 predicted proteins | sample 5400121 | NCBI WGS metagenome assembly WNFU01 (sample SAMN13153360, study PRJNA577476) | soil metagenome | isolation source: 100 cm soil or saprolite under grassland replicate 1 | place: USA:California | collected 2016-06-15 | reverse complement strand
CAGACTCTCGACCTGAACTTCCCGCTCCTGTCCGACTGGAATGCCGAGGCGGTCCACGCTTTCGGCGTAGCGCGAGAGTTCCGCGGCCACCAGGACGTCGCCGACAGAACGGCCTTCCTGGTCGACCCGGACGGTACGGTCCGCGGCGCATGGCGCTACGACACGGCGGAGCTGCCGGACTTCGACGAGCTGCTTCGCGCCGCGCAAGCTTTGTAGCGCTCGCCGCAGCGCTCTACCTTGCGGCCGGCACCTTCGCGACCTGGCCGGCGATCCTGCATGCCCGCTCGCACTTCCTTTCCGGCGGCGCGCCCGCGCACGGCGAAGCCTCTCCGGGCGACCACCTGCAGACGCTGTACCACTACTGGCTCGTCGGCCACCAGCTCGAGGACGGGAAGGCGCCGTGGCGCGACCCGTACTCGTTCCGTCCCGAGGCGAAGCCACAGCCGAACTACGCGGGCTGGCCGTTCGGACTCCTCTTCTGGCCGTTCGGCGCCGCATTCGGGCTCGTTGTGGGTTGGAACCTGCTGCAGCTCCTGCTCTATGCGCTGGCCGGGCTGCTCGCGTGCGCCTGGCTCCGTGAGCTTGCTCTGCCGCGCGGGGCGGCTCTCGCCGGAGGCCTCGCCTTCGCGATCGCGCCGTATCGCGTTCAGCAGAGCGTGGGGCACCTGCTCGGGCCGATCTCGATCCTGCTGCCGCTCGCCCTCTGGGCGTTCGAGCGTGCGCGACGGGGACGTGCGTGGTGGCTCGCGCTGTCGGGAGCGGCGCTCGCGTCGATCCCGCTCTCGGGGCAAGTTCACCTCGCGCTGGGGGCGATCCCGTTCTTCCTGGCCTATGCGCTGTGCCGGACGCGCGAACGCCGTCTGCTCATCGGCGCGGCGGTCGCGGCGATTGCAGCGGTCGGGGCCGGCGTACTCGTGCGCCAGACGGTGATCAAGGGATCGACGCAGTCCGGCGGCCGGTCGCTGGACGAGATCTCGATCTACTCGGCGCGTGTCGGCGACTTCGTCTCGCGACACGTCGACCACGCTCGCAGCGAGCAGTTCGTCTTCCTCGGTTGGGCGACGCCGCTCGTCGCGGTGGTAGGGCTCGTCTTCCTGCTGCGGGCGCGCCGGTTCGCGCTTGCAGCCATTCTCGGTCTCGGCGTGGCGGTTCCGGTCGTGCTCGCGCTCGGAACGCGCACACCGCTCTATTCGGCACTCTGGCACGCGCTCCCGCCGTTCCGCTTCCCGCGCGTGCCGGAGCGGCTGCTGCCGATCGCCTGCCTTTGCATCGCCGCGCTCGTCGCGTTCGCCGTCGCGCGCAGCCCTCGTCTCACCGTCGTCGCGCTCGCGGTTGCGCTGCTCTTCGTGGATCTGCACGCGCGCGTGTACGGAAAGTCGGCGCCCGGCGATCCCGCCGGAGTGAAGCCGACTGCAGGCGAACGCCTGCTCGAGCTGCCCATCTTCGATCCCGGCGTCCACTACGGCAGCGTGTACCTCTGGTACGACACGGCCGCACAGCGCGAGCGGCCGGGTGGTTACTCGACGACGGCGCCGAAGGTCGCGAAGGTCACGGCGCGGCGTCTCGAGCGGCTCAATTGCGGCGACTGGAGCGGCAAGACGGCAGCTCTTGTCGACGGGCTCGGCGTGCGGTCAATCGCATTGCACAGCGGGCTCTACGTGCACAATCCGGCCGTCCCGAGCACCGCCTGGTTCGCGTGGCGCGGTCTCGCAACCCATGGGTGGACGGTGCAACGAACCGCCGGCCCGGTGTGGCTCTTCGAGCGGAGGCCGATCGGAGTGCTCCCCGCGCTGATCGAGCCCGCGCGCAAGCATCCGGTCTTCTGCCAGGGCTGGTACGCCGACCTCGGTGGACTTAGTGGCTCTGAGCCACTAAGTCCTTCGGGGCGCTACATGAGTGAGACGCACGCGCCCTTCTGGATCTATGGCAGTGGCACACTGCGACTTCGGTTCGCGCCGTCGCCCTTGTCGCGCCGGTTCACGGTCGACGAGCGGCGCCAGCCCGGCCCGGCCCTTCGGCTCGGCAAGCGCGGCTGGCATCTCGTGACGGTCGACGTACCTCGGCTGATCGAGGTGGAGCATGAGAAGCGGAAAGTCGGCCTGCGCCTCCTCGGCGTTTCATAGATCGACGCACGCGATGAGTTAGTGGCTCTGAGCCACTAGGAGTTAGTGGCTCTGAGCCACTAACTCCTACATCCCCATCGCGTGGTACCCGGAGTCCACGTACAGGGTCGTTCCCGTGACGTTCCGGGCGTCGTCCGACAGGAGGTAGGCAGCGGCCGCACCCACGTCGTCGGCCTCGATGTGTCGATGCAACGGTGAACGCTCCTCGACGATCGCCTCCATCGTCGGGAAGCCCGCGATCGACCGCGCTGCAAGCGTGCGCACCGGGCCGGCAGAGATCGCGTTGACGCGGATGTTCTTCGCCCCGAGCTCCCACGCGAGATAGCGCACCGACGCATCAAGCGTCGCCTTTGCCACGCCCATGACGTTGTAGTGCGGCACAGCTCGCTCGCCGCCGAGATACGTCATGGTCAGGATCGAGCCGCCGCCGCGTGACTCCATCAGCGGCTCCGCCGCGCGCGCGCAGGCGACGAGCGAGTACGCACTCACGTCGAGCGCAAGCCAGAAGCGCTCTCGTGGGGTGTCCGTAAAACGCCCCTCGAGATCCTCGGCGGCCGCATACGCGACCGAGTGGACGAGCAGGTCCAGACCGCCGTCGAACGTCTTCCCCACTTCCTCGAAGACGCGCGCAACGTCCTCGTCGGAGCGGACGTCACACTCGGTCACGAGCGGGCTCGACACGGAGTCGGCCAGGTCGCGAACGTTCTTCTCGATTCGGTCCCCTTGATAGGTGAACGCAAGCTCCGCGCCTCCGTCGGCGAGTCGCTTCGCGATCGCCCACGCGATCGACCGCTTGTTCGCCACACCGAGAACCAGCCCACGCTTCCCCTCGTACGTCCCTGGCATTGCACGAGCATAAATCCCTTCCGCTACATTGCGGACCCTTGCGCCGTTCTGTGGGTCTCTTTGCGGTCGCGGCGGCGCTCGCATCGGCCGTTCCCGCCAGTGCGTCGCTTGTGCCAATCAACCGCACGTTCGGCGAGCTGACAGTTCCACGGGTTCGCGCAGGGAAGCTCGCCGTCCCGCGCAACCAGGCTCGAGGGCGCGTGCGCGTGATCGTCGGGCTTCCCCTGGCTCCGCTCGCAGCCTCCTTCGGTCGCCGCCTCGCGGCCCAAGGAGGCACGCAGAAGCTGAACGTGCGGAACGCCGCCTCTCGTCGCTACCTTACGCGAGTCCTCGCGGCCCAGCGCGTGGCAGCAACGCAGCTAAGCCGTGCAATTCCGGAAGCGCGCATCGGGCGCCGGTTCCAGGTCGTGCTGGACGGGCTCACGGTGACGCTGCCCGCCACCAAGCTTCCGCGACTCGCGAAGCTCGCCTTTGTCCACAACGTCTACCCCAGCCTGCGCTACCGGCGCGCCACCGACACCAGCCCGTCGGTGATCGGCGCCGACGAGCTGCACACGCTTTCCGGTGCGCGCGGCGATGGGATCAAGATCGGTGTCGTCGACGATGGCGTCGACAACACAAACCCGTTCCTCGATCCCACCGGCTTCTCATACCCGGTCGGCTTTCCACGCGGCGGCCGGCCCTGGACATCTCCGAAGGTCATCGTCGCGCGCGCGTTCCCGGGCCCGAACTCCGGCAGGCCGGGGCGCCTCGCGCTCGACCGTCAGGCGTCGTTCCACGGAACGCACGTGGCCGGCATTGCCGCGGGCGACTCGGGGACGTGCTCGCCCGGCGGGCGCGACCATCCGCCCACGTGCGGTCTCTCCGGCGTTGCGCCGCGCGCTTACATCGGCAACTACCGCGTCTTCAACGTGCCGACGCCACTCGGCAACGTCGCGAACACGCCGGAGATTGCGGCTGCCTTCGAGTCCGCCGTACGCGACGGCATGGACGTGATCAACTTTTCCGGCGGCGGCGCCGAGACGGAGCCCGCAAACGACGCGATGATCGACGTCATCCGCAACACCTCGGCGGCAGGCGTCGTTCCGGTGATCGCCGCGGGCAACGATCGAGAGGACTTCGGGTCCGGCTCGGTCGGTTCGCCCGGCACCGCCCCGGCCGCGATCACCGTCGCCGCAGTCTCCAACACGCACGTGTTCGCGCCGACGATCGCCGTGCGCGCGGCCGGTGCTCCCGACATGCTGCGACACATCCCGATCGCCGGATCTGGTGGGACGCGGTTCCCGAACCGCTTTGCGTCCACGCCGCGCCCGCTCGTCGACGTCGCAACGCTGACGTCACTTGGCGGCGCGCCCGTCGACCGGCGCATCTGCGGCTCCGATGACAACACGAACGACGAGGCGAACTCACCGCTCACTCCTGGGTCGCTGCAAGGGTCGATCGCGCTCGTGTCACGCGGCCACTGCACCTTCGCTTCGAAAGCGATCCGCGCGGCGCGTGCAGGAGCGATCGGGCTCGTGCTTGTGGACAACAGGCCCGGCGAGGCGAACGAGATCGGATTGCAGCTCGGGATCCCGGCCGGAATGATCTCCGACTCCGACGGCGCTCGGCTGAGGGCCTTTCTCGCGACGAGCGGCGGCGCCACAGACGTGACGATCGGCAACGACATCGAGCGCGTCGAGACCGGCCGGAGCGGAATCGTCACGAGCTTCTCCTCGGCGGGCGTTACGGCCTTCGAGCGCCTGCTCAAGCCCGACGTCTCGGCCCCGGGCGGCCAGGTGCTCTCGTCGACCCTCCCCGAGTTCAGCGGCGGCTCGCCCTTCGCCGTCTTCGACGGCACCAGCATGGCGACCCCGCACGTCAGCGGTGCGGCTGCGCTGCTCGTCCAGCTCCATCCGGGCTGGACGCCGGAGCAGGTGAAGTCGGCGCTCGTCTCCACCGCCGCTCCGGCGTGGCAGGACACTGCCCGGACGCGTGAGGCACCGGTCGCGCTGGGCGGTGGCGGCCTCGTCGATCTGACTCGCGCGGCGAATCCCAGGGTGTTCACGGAGCCGACTGCCCTCTCGTTCGGAGACCTGGACGTCAACCGCAGGAGCGATAGCCGGGCTCTGCTCGTCCGGGTCGCGGACGCAGGTGACGGGGCGGGGACCTGGCAGGTGGCATTGGCGCCGCAGGCGACCTCGGCCGGCGCGGCGCTCGACGTCCCGCCGGCGCTCATCATCCCGCCGGGCGGTGAGGCCGAGCTCGTCGCCGTCGCACGCGGAAGCGCAGACGCCGTCGCCGGTGACAACTACGGCTTCATCCTCCTCCGCCGCGGCAATCTGACGCGTCGGATCCCGTACGAGTTCTTCGTCGGCCGGCCCCAGCTCGAGCTCATGCAGCCCAAGCAGCTCGAGCGCTTCCAGCTCGGCACTACGGTCAACGGCCCGAACCGGGTGATGGCGTACTGCTGCCCGACGGCACCGTTCGGCCCCTCGCCCGACTACTCCGGGCCCCCGATGGAGGAGAAGGGAAGGGAGACGCTGTACGTCACGAGCGTCGACAAGCCCGCGGCAAATGTCGGCGTCGCGGTCGAGTCGTCCTCGGCAGGAGCGGTGATCGACCCGTGGTTCCTTGGCTCGCCGAACGAGCGCGACGTGCAGGGCTACACAGGGACGCCGGTGAACGTGAACGAGTTGATGTTCGACTGGCGCTCCGACATCGGTGCCGCAGGCGCGTCGTTCCCGAAAGTCCAGAGGTTCTACGTCGCCGTCGACTCGGGGTCGGATCCGTTCACGCACAAATCGCTCGCCGGGAACTACATCCTGCGCTCCTGGGTCAACGACGTTCGCCCGCCGAAGATCCGGCTCCTCACCAGGCGTGTAGGCGCCGGCCGCCCGACGATCGTGGCCCGTGTCCGGGACGCCGGCGCGGGCGTCGACCCGTTCTCGCTCGTGATCTCCTACCGGGGCGTCAACGTCGGTGCCGCCCTATACGACCCGACCTCAGGGATTGCGGTGTTCACGCTGCCGAGGGAGGCAGGGCCAATCCCGATCGGACTGACGCGAGCGGTGGTCTCGGCCTCCGACTACCAGGAGGCGAAGAACATCAACTCGGTCGGAGACGACATCTTTCCGAACACGTCCTTCAGGCCGGTCGCGCTCACCGGAGTCTCGGGACCGGCGCTCACGTGGGTCGCGCCGGCCCAGAATCAGTGCGTGTCGAGGACGGCAGGGCTGGTCGTGGTCGCGAGCTCGACGAAGCCCATTCGGTCCGTTCGCTTCTTCGTCGACGGAAAGCAGCTGGACATCGATCGGAGGGGAGCGGATGGCGTTTACACCGGCTCGTGGGGAACGCGTCTCGTCGCGGCCGGTCGGCACCTGTTGAGAGCGCTTGCGACCGACGCGGCCGGCCGGAGTCTCTCGGCGACGCGCGAGGTCAGGGTTTGCCGGTAGGGCACGAGCGCGTCGCCGTCGTAACGGGCGGCTCGAGCGGGATCGGGGAGGCGATCGCCCGCGCGCTTGCGGCACGTGGCTGGCATACGGTCTTGCTCGCGCGCCGCGAGGACCGGCTCCGAGCGCTGACCCAGGAGCTCGGCTCCGAGTATGAGCTCTGCGACGTTAGCCGCCGCGACGAGGTCGAACGCGTCGCCGCTGCCGTGATGGAACGACATTCACGTCTCCAGCTCCTGGTGAACAACGCCGGCATTCCGGGCCGCGCCGGATTCACCACGATCGATCCGGACCGCCTGGAGAAGGTGCTGCGCGTCAACTACCTCGGCGCCGTCTGGTGCCTGCGTGCGTTCCTGCCCGCGCTCGAGGCCGCAGGTCGCGCCGACGTGGTGAACATCGTCTCGGTCGCCGGGACGGTCGCGTTTGCGCCGGCGGGACCGTACTCGGCCGCGAAGCACGCACAGCTTGCGTTCTCACGCTCCACCGCTGCGGAGCTGCGTGCGCGAGGAATCCACGTCCACACCGTCAACCCGGGCTTCGTCGAGACCGAAGGCTTCCCGCAGGCGACGAAGTTGCGTAGTCCGATCTTGCGGCGCCTCGTGATCGAGCCCGAGCAGGTCGCACGCCAGGTCGTGAGGACGATCGAGCGGGATCGGCGGGAGATCTTCGTTCCGCGCTGGTACCGCGCCTTCGCGATTGCGCAGGCGCTCGTGCCAGGGCTGCTCGCGCGAGTGGCCGGACGGTCCGGGTACCGAGCTTCTTAAGACGGTCGACCTAGGCGGGCTTCCTCAGCAGATACCAACCGCTCTCCGCCGTGTAGGCCTCAGGTCCTCCGGGTGATAGTTGCCGCGCGACCTCTCGCGCCTCGCCCTGGCAGCCGGCGAGGTCGAGGTAGGAGTCGAGCACGCGGCGGTGCGTCTGGAACTGGGTGCGCAGCAGGACGAGGCCGTTCGCTTCGAAGAGATGGCGCAGATCGATGTCGGGAAGCGTGCGCGTATGTGAGGGATCGCGGGCGCGCTCGAAGCGATCGAGCTCGAGCGCTGCGAGTGGATCGACCGGAGCGATCTGATCGTCCACGAAGACCCGGCCCCCGGGAGCGGTCACGCGCGTGAGCTCCGCGACTGCAAGCTCTGGACGCGCGATGTGGTGGAGCGTGCGCCGCGAGCAGGAAAGGTCAAACGAGCCAGCTTCGAATGGGAGGCTCGTTGCGTCGCCCTCGAGGAAGGTCACGTTCGCGGGCGCAGCGGCACGGGCGCGCTCGAGCAGCTCCGGAACGACGTCGACGCCGACGACCTCTCCCACGAGCGGCGCCAGGGCGAGCGCCAGGGTGCCCGCTCCGGTGCCGGTGTCGATCGCCCGCTCGTCGCCGGCCGGTGCAACGAACGAGCGAAGCTGCTCGCGCACCAGTTCGATCTGCTTTTCGGCGTGCTGCGCCACGAGCTCCGCCGTCGCGCTGAAGCGTGCCCGCACATCGTCGAGGTTCGCTCCCTGCTCAGCCATCGATCACGGTCCTGCGTGCACGCAGTGGTCCTGTCTCGATGCGGCTCACGAGCTCGTAGTTAATCGTTCCCGCCACACGCGCATGCGACTCTGCCAGGACGCCGTGTCCGAGCAGAACAACCGGCGTCCCGACGGGAAGCTCTCGATCGAGCTCGACGGCGAACGAGTCCATGGAGACCGTGCCGACGACGCGGCGCAGCTCTCCACCGACTCGGACCTCCGCGCCGGTCAGATCGCGACGGAAGCCGTCCGCGTAGCCGACTGGGACGATCCCGATCCAGGTGGGCTCGTCCGCGAGAAAACGGCGGCCGTAGCCCGTGCTCTCTCCCTGCTGCAGGAGCTTCACCTGAGCAAGTGAGCTCTGCCAGGAGAAGACCGGCTCCAGCCCGTCTTCGACCGGATCGGTATTGAAGGGCGAGAGTCCGTAGACGGCGATCCCGCAGCGGGCGGCGTCGAGGTGCGACTCGGGCAGGCGCAGCACCGCCGCGCTGTTGGCAGCGTGCCGCGTCAGCTGCGCGTATTCGGCGGTCGCCGCCTCGAAGCGCTCGAGCTGCTTGCGCGCGAAGTCGATGTCGGAGTCGGCCGTGGCGAGATGTGTCATCAGCCCGACGACTTCCGCGGGCGGGGCGGGCAATTCAGAGAGCCCATAGCGACCCATCCCCGTGTCGAGCTTCAGGTGCACGCGAACACCATCCGGGATCTCGTCGTCGGCGATCGCCAACTCGAGCCCCGCATCACGCGCCTGCGCGACCTCGCGGTTCGACCCCGCCGGCCCCATGACGAGGACGCGCTCCGAGGGGTAATCGCCGCGCAGCGCGAGCCCTTCCGGAATCGTCGCTACGCAGAGCCCGGTAGCACCTGCGCCGAGCGCGGCCCCGGCCACGTCAGACGCGCCGTGCCCGTAGCCGTCCGCCTTCACGACGGCCCAGAGTCCCGCTCCGTCGAGCACGCGCAGCAGCGTCCGCACGTTGCGTCGCAACGCACCAAGGTCGATCGTGATTTCTGAGCGGTGCATTAGTCGAGCGCGCGGGGGAGCGCGTCGATCACGTCACTTGCGACCATGCCGACCTGTTGCGGAGCGAGCTCGCCGGCCCGACCGTGGGCGAACGCCGCTGCCGCTGCCGCGAGACGCGTGTCCATGCCCTTCGCAAGGAACGAGGCGAGGATCCCCGTGAGGACATCTCCGGTTCCCGCCGTCGCGAGAGACGGCCCGCCCGACGCCGAGACGAGCACGCCTTCACCAGGCGCGGCGATCAACGTGTCGGCGCCCTTGAGCAGGACGACGCAACGGAACCGCTCTACGGCCCGGCGCACGGCTTCGAGGCGGTGCCCGTCGACCCACTGCGACTCCTCCCCGAGCAGCCGACCGAGCTCTCCAGCGTGCGGCGTCAGCACGCGCGGCGCGGGCCAGTCGCCGGGCTCGAGCTCGAACAACGCGTCGGCATCGACCACGGCCGGCAGCCTGAGGTGCGCGAGCAGTCGGCGCACGAGCGCACGCTCATCGTCGCCGCGCCCGAGTCCCGGGCCGATCGCGACCGCGTCGGCGCGCTCGGCCAGCTCGTCGACGCGATCGAGGGACGCCTTGACCGGCTCGAGCAGCCGCATCTCGACGACGGGGAGCGAAGCCGCGGGCACCGCAACCGCAACATAGCCCGCGTCCGCGCGGAACGCTGCCTCGGCTGCGAGGCACACGGCGCCCGTCATCCCTGGAGAGCCTCCCACCACCAGGACGGCGCCGGCCGAGTACTTCGTGACCGGCTCGTGCTTGTGCGGCACGAGCTGGAGGATCTCCTGGGTGACGAGCCGATGCTCCGTCTCGCTCGGCTCGAGCCCGATGTCCGCGACGTCGACGGCACCAGCATGGAAACGGCCCGGCGCGACCGCGAGACCGACCTTGGGCCCGTGCATCGTCACCGTCACGTCCGCACGCACAGCCGCCCCGGCTATCTCACCCGTCGAGGCGTCGACTCCGGATGGGAGATCGACTGCGACAACCGGCGCGCTTGAACCGTTCACTCGCTCGATCAGCGACGCGGCTTCCGGACGGGGTTCGCCACGAAACCCCGTTCCGAACAGTGCATCGACGACGACGTCGGCAGGATCGTCTAGCTCCTCGCTCACCTCGCGACCTGCTTCCGCGAGGAGACGCAGCGCGATGCGCCCGTCGCCACCGTTCGCGCCCTTCCCGCACACCGCCGCAATTCGTTGCGCCCCGGGATAGCGACGGAGCACCGCTTCGGCGACGGCTCTCCCCGCCTGCTCCATCATCGAGTCGACGTCATGACCCTGCTCGGCGGCGCGCATCTCGTCCGCCGTATAGAGCGGGTCGAACACGAGCCTTAACCGTCCTCGACGACCGCGACCGCGTTCGCGAGCTCCCGCGAGTGCGTCATCGACAGGTCGATCGAGCCGGCGCCGACGCGTTCCGCCCAGGCAGCGAGCCGCCCGCTCAACCGCACGGAGGGCTTCGGCCTGCCCGCGATCTCGATGTCCCGCCAGGCGAACGCTCGGGCGACGCCGAAGCCCAGCGCCTTGCCAACCGCCTCCTTGCCCGCGAACCTGCCCGCGTAGCTCTGCGCAGGGTTCGACCGGGAATCACAGTACGCACGCTCCGCGTCGGTGAAGCACCGCTCCCGAAAGCGCGGATACCGCTCGAGCGCGCGGCGAATCCGCTCGATCTCGATCAGGTCGACGCCGACTCTCATCCGTTCGCCTCGAGCCAGTCCGGAAGCTGTGCGATCGACGAGATGATCCCCTCGGGCCGCACACGGGTCGCCTCGACGGCATCCGGCCGGAACTTTCCGGTGCGGACGAGGACCGTCTTCATCCCGTGCGCCTGGGCGCCCGCGATGTCGGACTCGATGTCGTCGCCCACCATCCAGGTGAGGTTCGCGTCAGCGTCGAGCGCGTGCAACGCGGCTTCGAAGTACGCCGTCGAGGGCTTGCCGAGCACGATCGCCTCGGTCTCTGCGGCGTATTCCAGGCCGGCCACGAAGGCGCCCGCGTCGAGCAGCGGGCCGTGCTTCGTCTGCCACCACCGGTTCTTGTGGAGGCAGTACAGCTGCGCCCCGGCCTCGAGCTCGTGGAAGGCGCGCGCGAGGTTCATGTAGCTGAAAACGAGGTTCGTCTCGGGCGTCTCGTCCGCGCCGCCGACGAGAACGGCCTCCGCGTCCTCGCCGACGAGCTCGATGCCCTCCAGCTCGCCGACGATCGCGTGCATCGTCAGGGCAAGGACGCGCCGGCCGGCGAGGGCCCGGGCCGCGGCGCGAGGCGTCGTCTGCAGCTCCTCGTCGTCCAGCTCGAGGCCCATCCCTCGCAGGCCCTCGGCCAACGTCGCTCGGGACTGAATCGTGCTATTCGTAACGAAACGCAGCCTGTGCCCGTCGGCACGCAGGCGCTGCACCGCCTTTGCGCCGCCGGGGATCGGCTCGCCGGAGACATGGAAGACACCGTCGACGTCAAGCAGAATCGCTGCCATGGACGGCGAGTCTATTCGGGTGACCCGCTCGGTCGTTCTCCCGCTCGGGGAAGTCGAGCTCAGGTTCTCGCGTTCGAGCGGGCCGGGCGGGCAGCACGCACAGAAGTCCGAGACGCGCGTCGAGGCAGTCTTCGACGTCGAAGCGTCGGCAGCACTCAGCGAGGCGCAGAAACGGCGCGTCGTCGCTCGTGTGGGCCCGGTCTTACGCGCCGTCGCGCAGGACGAGCGCAGCCAGTTCCGGAACCGCGAGCTCGCCCTCGAGCGGCTTGTCGAGCAGCTTCGACAAGCACTCCGCGTCGAGCGCCGGCGTGTGCCGACCAAGCCGACGGCCGCGTCGCGAGAGCGCCGGCTCGAGCAGAAGCGCCGTCGCTCACAGGTGAAGCGTCTTCGCCGCGGACGAGAAGAGTGACCGAGTGGGGCTGGGAGCCGCTCGACCTCGACGAATGGCGTACGAGGGCGCGCACTCGGCGGGAAGAGCAACCTTGATCCGGCCGCCCGGGCCCGGCTGAGAGGCTGGCCGGGTCCTGGCCATGACTCGTCGAGCCGGATTTGAGCCACCCGCACCCAATTGGGCCGGTCCCGCGTTTAGCTCTTGAGGCCATGGCGCCGATCTCCGTTACTTTGGCTCGCCGCGACCCGCCGGCCGCGGTCGTCGCGCTCATCGGCGAGCACGACGTGTACTCCTCGGAACGGCTCGAGAACGAGTTCGCGGTCCTGCTGGACGAGGGCCGGCACGTCGTCGTCGACCTCCGCGACACGACGTTCGTCGACTCGACGACGTTGAGCGTGCTGTTGGGAGCGCGCCATCAGGCCGAGCGGGCGTCGCTCGGTTTCGCGCTCGTGCTTCCCGAGCGCGAACACACACAGGTGCATCGCATCCTCGACCTGACCGGGCTCGTCTCCACCTTCGCGACGTACAACAGGCTTGACGATGCGCTGGCTGCGGCGCGTGCCGGCGTCATCGGCCAACCGGTCAAGGCCGCGTAGCTCCGCCCAATCCGTCCGACCCTGGTCGTAGTTTCCCGCGGATGGATCACGACCCGCTGCGTCGCGGCTTCGCCGAGTTCGTCGGGACCTTCGCCCTTGTCTTCATCGGCGCAGGTTCGATCCTCACCTTCGCCAAGCTCTTTGCGCCGGTGCTCTCGCAAGGCGCCGAGGCGGCCGGCGTCTACAATGGGCTCGGGCTCGTGGGCGTCGCGCTGGCCCACGGGCTCGCGATCGGCGTGATGGCCTCGGCGGTCGGGCACATCTCGGGGGGTCATTTCAACCCTGCAGTGACGCTCGGCTTCGTCGTCACGCGCCGGATCGCGCCGACGCTGGCGATCGTGTACTGGAGCATGCAGTTCGCGGCAGCAACCGCTGCAGCCGCCCTGCTGCGCTGGCTCTTCGAGGCTGAACCACGACGGCTCGTCAATCTCGGCGCGCCGGGGCTCGGGGCCGGCGTCGATCAATGGCAGGGTCTCGTGATCGAGATCGTGCTGACCTTCTTCCTCGTCTGGGTGATCTTTGCGACGGCTGCAGATCCAGGCGGTTCGTTCAAGGCGATCGCCGGACTGGCGATCGGTCTCACGATCACGATGGACATCCTCATCGGCGGCCCTCTGACGGGCGCCGCGATGAATCCGGCGCGGGCCTTCGGCCCCGAGCTGCTCCAGCGCGAGTGGGCGGATGCCTGGGTCTGGTACGCCGGCCCGTTCGTCGGCGCGGTCCTCGCCGCGCTCGCTTACGAATGGCTGTATCTGCGGCCACCTCGTCCGCTTCCCGTCGGCCCGCTGGAGACCGGCGTGATCGAGCCGGGGCCCGGCGACGCGGCAGTGTCGTAGCCGCCACCTAGTCCTGGCATTGATAGAACGACGCCGTGAGCGAGCTTGCGGTCGTGCCGGAACTCGACGAGGAACTCGAAAGGCTGTTCGAGCTCCCTCCGGCTGACTTCACCGCAGCACGGAACGACCTGGTCAGACGGCTGAAGAAAGCCGGCCAGGCCGACGCGGCGGCGCGAGTCCAAGCACTGCGGAAGCCGACGATCCCGATCTGGGCGATCAATCAACTCGCCCGGCGCAAGCCGGATGACGTCGAAGCGATGATCGCCACTGGCGACAAACTCCGAATCGCACAGGAAGCTGTGCTCGGCGGTGGCGACCGAGACCAACTCCGCGCAGCGACCTCCGCCGAACGAGAAGCCCTCCGAAAACTCACCCAACAGGCGAACGAGATCCTCACGGCTTCCGGCCAGCGCCCCACTGCCGCAGTGCTCGAGCGCATCGCGGCCACAGTGAGAAGCGCGGCCCTAAATCCACGCGGGCGCGAGCTACTCGCCGCTGGAATGCTCGTCGAAGAGCTCGAGTCGTCCGGCTTCGGCGCCTTAGAGGGAATGCGCGTCCCGGTCCGCCCCAAGCCCGGCCAGCGCGGCACAAAGCAGACCGCCGCTGTCGAAGAGCGCCGGCGGAAGGAACGCGTGAAGAAGCTCCGCGACCATGCAAAGAAGCTCGCGGCTGCGGCAGCAGAAGCTGAACGAGAGGCCGAACGCGCGGAGGCAGAAGCTGCCCGCGAACGCCGTAAAGCTGAACGCGCAGGCGCAGCGGCCGAGCGTGCCCGAGCAGAGCTCGAGGCAGCGGAGGGCGAAAAGCCCGAGTAGGCGCTACTCGACGGTGACGGTCTTCGCCAGGTTGCGCGGCTGATCGACGTTCAGACCGCGGAGGCGAGCGATGCGATAGGCGAGAAGTTGCAGCGGCAGCACCGCAAGCACGGCCTGTAGGAACGCCGGCGTGCGCGGGATGTAGATGACGTCGTCCGCGTGGTGCTGGATGTCCTCGTTCCCGTCGGTCGCGATCGCGATCACCTGCGCGCCCCGCGCCCGCACCTCCTGGATGTTCGACACGACCTTCTCGTAGACGACCTGCTGATCCGTCGCGACGCACACGACCGGCGTCTCGGCGTCCAGCAGCGCGATCGGACCGTGCTTCATCTCGCCGGCCGAGTACGCCTCCGTCGGGATATACGAGATCTCCTTCAGCTTCAATGCCCCCTCGAGCGCGACGGGCAGGCCGATGTGCCGGCCGAGATAGAGGAAGAACGGCTTCTGGTAGTGGCGCTCCGCGATCTCCTCGATCGGGTGGTCCGCGTCGAGGAACTGCTCCATCTTCTCGGGGAGGTCGTAGAGCTCCTCGAGGATGAACTCGATCTCGGCCTCGGGCAGGGTGCGGCGGACCTGCGCGAGCTTGAGCGCGATCAGCGAGAGCAGCGCTACCTGCGCGGTGAACGTCTTTGTTGCGGCAACGCCGATCTCCAGGCCCGCGCGCGTGTAGAGGACGGACTCGACTTCGCGCGTGATCTGCGTTCCCATCATGTTCGTGATCGCGAGTGTGCGCGCCCCCGAATCCCGCGCAAGCTGCATCGCGGCGACGGTGTCGCGCGTCTCTCCGGACTGCGAGATGCCGACCACGAGTGTGTCCTTCGAGAGGACAGGGTTGCGATACCGCCACTCGCTCGCGATGTCGTGCTCAACCGGGACTCGCGCCCATTCCTCGATGATGTACCGCCCCACCACGCCGGCGTGGTACGCCGTCCCGCAGGCGACGATCACGATTCGTCGCAGGTTCTGGATCTCGAGCTCGGTGAGCCCGATTCCCTCCAGCACGAGCTTGCCGCGCCGTGCGCGGTCGCCGATCGTCTCCCGGACGGCCGCGGGCTGCTCGTAGATCTCCTTCAACATGAAGGTCTCGTAGCCCCCCTTCTCCGCGCCCTCGTCGTCCCAGTCCACGGGTTCGATGTCCTTATGCTCGACCTCTCCCTCGTCGGTCAAGAAACGCGCACCGTCCGGCGTGATCGCAACGACCTCGCCGTCTTCGATCAGCTGGACTCTGCGCGTCTCGCGCAGGAACGCCGCGATCGACGAAGCCAGGAACATCTCTCCCTCGCCCACCCCGACCACGAGCGGGCATTGACGGCGCGCGCCGACGAGCAGATCCGGGTGATCGTGGTGGATGACCACGAACGCGAAGTGCCCCTCGAGCTCGCGGTAGGCGGCCTGCACGGCCGCGACGAGATCGCCGGTGTAGTGCCGCTCGATCAGATGCACGAGCACCTCGGCGTCCGTCTCGGAGGTGAACACATGCCCCTCCGCCATGAGCGATTCCTTCAGCTCGCGGTAGTTCTCGACAATGCCGTTCAACACGATCGCGAGCTGCCCATCCTCGCAACCGGTCAGGGGGTGAGCATTGCGCTCGGTGACGGCCCCGTGTGTCGCCCAGCGGGTATGACCGAGACCCTGGCTCGACTTGGAGCCGTTGGGACCGGCGGCGTCCTTCAGGAACTGGAGATTGCCGACCGCGCGAATGTAATCGAGCCCGCGGTCTTCACGGAGCGCGATACCGGCCGAGTCGTAGCCACGGTACTCGAGCCGCTGGAGGCCTTCCAGCAGCAGCTCCTTCGCAGGCCTGCTCCCGACGTAGCCAATGATCCCGCACACCCGAAGCTCCTCTCAGTTGCCGCCCGCTGAAGTCGGGTCGGATGTCGCTGCAGATTCGGGGTTTTCCTCAACGGACAGCTCTCGAAACAGCAAAAGCCCGGCTGGTTCCTCCTTTCCCCCCGTCGGGAAGGTCAGCCGAGCTCTCGTCGGACGAGCGCCGCGATGGTACCACAGAGGCCGGCGGCCTCTTCCTCGTCGGGCGCCTCCGCAAGTACGCGGACGAGGGGCTCGGTGCCGGATGGGCGCACGAGCACGCGGCCGCGCCCGCCGAGCCAGGCGTTCAGCCTCTCGACCTCCTGGCGCACGCTCGCGGGGATCTCCTTGCTCTTGACCGGGACGTTCTCCTTTGCCTGGGGGTAGCGCGGCATGACCGCCGCCGCCTCCGCAAGGGTCTTGCTTTGTACGGCGCGACAGAGCAGGAGTGCGGCGACGAGCCCGTCGCCGGTGACGTGGCCGTCCAGATAGATGATGTGGCCCGACTCCTCCCCGCCAAGAACCGACCCCGTCGCGCGCAGCGCCTCGATCACATAGCGATCGCCGACGTCAGTGATGTACGTCTTGATCTTGCGCTCCTCCATCAGCTTGTGGAACCCGAGGTTCGTCATCGAAGTCACCGCCACCGCGTTGACTCCGAGCTGGAGGGCGAGGATGGCGACGATCTGATCGCCGTCGACGGTGCCACCGTTCCCGTCAACGGCGAGCATGCGATCGCCGTCGCCGTCGAAAGCGACGCCCAGGTCGAGTCCCCCGTCCTTGACCGTCTGCTGCAGGGCGCGGAGATCGGTGGCGCCACAGCCGACGTTGATGTTCGTCCCGTCCGGCTCGTTTCCGATCGCAGTCACCCTGGCGCCGAGCTGCTCGAACGCCGTGGGCGCGAGACCGGCATAGGCGCCGTTTGCGCAGTCGACGCCGATGTGCAAGCCCGTCAGATCGGAGCCGAACCGTTCGATCACGTGCTCGAGGTAGCTGTCGGTCGCTACGGCGACATGGTCGATTTCGCCGCCGTTCCCGGGAGGCTGGTCGAGTAGCGCTTCGATCCTCTCCTCCTGCCCGTCGGTGAGCTTCTGGCCGTCGCGATCGAAGAACTTGACGCCGTTGTACTCCGGCGGGTTGTGTGAGGCCGTGATCACACAACCGAGGTCGAGCGTCAGCAGTGCAACCGCCGGTGTCGGCAGCACGCCCGCAACCACGGCGTTACCTCCGGCAGAGGCGATCCCGCGCGAGAGAGCCTCTTCGAGCTCGGGCCCGGAAGCGCGGGTGTCGCGGCCGACGAAGATCCGCCCCCGCCCGGACCACAGCGTCGCGGCGCGGCCGAGGCGCTCGACAAGGTCAGCAGTCAGGTCCTCCCCGACAATTCCACGGACACCGTCAGTTCCGAAGTAGCGCCTTGGCACGGCGGCGGAGGATACGTGAGGGTGTCGCTCGAGCACTTTTTTAGGAGGGCGCGAGCATCGCGTCGCTCGCGCCCGTTCGCCCGCGCGAAGCGCGGGTCTTCCTTGGAGAAGCGCTAAAAGCGGAGCTTTTAGCGCTTACTGAACTGGGGCGCTTTACGCGCCTTGTGCAATCCGGCCTTCTTGCGCTCGACGATGCGCGCGTCACGCGTCAGGAATCCGGCGCGCTTGAGCGGCACGCGCAGCTCCGGATCGGCCTCGACGAGCGCACGCGCAATCCCGTGACGGACGGCGCCGGCCTGGCCGCTCGGTCCGCCACCGTGCACGCGCACGCGGATGTCGTACGTCCCCTCGACCCCGGCGGTCTGCAGCGGCGCGAGCGCGGCGGTTCGGTGCGCAACGCGCGGGAAGTAGTCCTCGATCGTCCGGCCGTTGAACCAGGTCGTCCCGTCACCGGGGCGCAGGATCACGCGGGCAACGGACGTCTTCCGCTTACCGGTACCGCGGTATTGGGCGATCTGGCTCATCACGAGTCCTCCCACTTCAGCGGCTGGGGCGCCTGCGGGCCGTGCGGATGTTCCGGGCCTGCATAGATCTTGAGCTTCGTGATCTGCTTCCGCGCGAGGCGGTTCTTCGGGAGCATCCCCTTGACCGCCACCCGCAGGACCTCCGCCGGCCGGCGCTCGAGCTGCTCGCGCAATGTGCGGCTGCGAATGCCGCCGGGATAGCCGGAGTGCCGGTAGTAGCGCTTCTGGTCGAGCTTGTTGCCCGTCACCTGGATCTTCTCCGCGTTCACGACGATCACGAAGTCGCCCGTGTCGACGTGAGGCGTGTACTCAGGCTTGCCTTTGCCGCGGAGGGTGTCCGCTATGCGGGTCGCGAGTCGCCCGAGCGTCTGCCCGTCGGCGTCGACGACGTACCAGTGGCGAGCGATCTCGCCGGGTTTCGCGTTATAGGTCTTCATTGTTTTTTGCACGCCCGAGCCAGACTGAAGTCTGGCACGGAAGCGAAGAAAAAGCGGACTAGGGGCGTCCGCCGGCGGCGAATGCTAGCAGCCCGGCCCGGAATCCGGCCGCTCCGCCATGGGCTGGATGCCGGATGTACGGGGCGCCCGTGGCTCCTGCCGCCAGGCGGCCGGCGGCCAGGATCCGGCGGCCGCGGGCCAGGTCTTCGAGGAACGGCCGGGAGGCGGCCACTTCGTCCCGCGTGGGCGGCCGGTTCGAGCTCGCCGTGCCCGGGTGCGTCGGCACGACGTTCCAGCAGAGAGCCTCGAGCTCCAGCTCTGCAAGGACCCGCCGGACAATCGTGGCGCTCGCCTCGGCCGGGCCACGCCCCGTCAGCTGGCGCTCCGAGGTGAAGGGAATGCCGGAGATCCTCGCGCCCCTGTAGCCGGGGGCTTCCCCGACCAGGAGCACGGGCGCAGCGGCATTGGCCTCGAGGTACTCGAGGAGCCGTCCGCGCTTGACATCCGCGCCCTCGCCCTCCCGGTAGAAGTTGAACGTCCCCCCGATCCGAGCCGAGGAGAGGCGCTCAACAAACAGCTCGGTCCGCACGCCGTCACTATGCTCATGCACGTGAGAGGACGCATCGCCGCGCTGGTTGCGGTCTGCGCCGGGGTCTGGATTCCAGCTGTGCATGCGTCACCCCCGCAGGGATTCCAATCGGAGGCAGCGTTCGCTGCGAGCTATGCCCAGCGCAACGTAAGCAGCGTGTCCGCAACGACGCAGCGAATCAGCTGCTACGCACCGGAGGTCCACTACCTGGGCAGCCTCTCGCCTTCGCAGGGATACCCCGACGGGGGCTCGACCCTCTGCGCCGGTCAGGCCAGCACCGGCGAAAACATCGGGCCGTATCCGACGCAGGACGTCGCCAACCCGCCGCTCGTCGTGAAGGAGCACTCGGAGTCGGATCTCCACGTCGACCCGACCAACCCGGCACACCTGATCGGTGTCAGCAAATGGGTCGTGAACAGCGAGGGCTACAACCATCTCGCCGGCTTCTTCGAGTCGTTCGACGGTGGTCTGACATGGCCGCAACAGGGACACATTCCCGGCTACGAGGGATGGACCGACAATTCCGATCCGGTCGGCGCGTTCGACCCGTGGGGGAACTTCTACGCCGTCGTCCTTCCGTACATGTTCGACTACCTGCCGAGCGGCAGCCATTCCTTCCTGTCGCCGGACATCAACCCTGAGCTGCCGCGCTCGGGAGTGGGAATCGCGGTCCGGCCGCGACGCGCTCCTGCTGCAACTTCCTGGAACTTCGTGCGTAATGGGAACCTTGACCTGATCGCGCGGACGCCCTTTGCCGGCGCGGTCATCTTCGACAAACAGTGGCTCACGATCGACACGCACCCGCGCAGCCCGCACCGCGGCCGAGTCTACGTCGCCTGGGGGATCGGCGAGAACGACAGCGGCCTCCGCGTCTATCTCTCCTACGCAGATGCGCGCGCAAACGGCATCCACACGAACTGGTCGCGCCCGCGGCTGGTGCTACGGCAAGCGCGTGGCGTCGGGGACAACGGCGCACTGCTGCGGGTGACGCCGGACGGCACCGTCTGGCTCGCGCTGGCGAGCTTCCGCGGCTTCGGGGCGCCGCTGTCGATGTCGCTCACGTCCTCGCGCAACGGCGGACGCACGTGGCGGCCGCGCCGCCTCATCGTGCGCCATGACGTGGACGGGTACCCCAATACCACGTTCCGTGCCGCGTTCGGAGAGGCGTTCGCGGTCGGCTCGCGTAAGGTCGGCCGCTTCTATCCGCTCTACGCTGCATACGAGCAGACGCAAGCGCAGAGGACACGCCTGTTCATCCGCGCCTCTTTCGACGGCGGGAAGCGTTGGCGGAACCCGATCCAGGTCAACGACAACGCCGACGACGGCGACGCCTTGCAACCGGGCCTCGTGGTTGCGCCGAACGGCAGGGTTGCAGTCTCATTCTACGACCGACGCTTGGCGTGTCCGGCTCGAGACTCCGCGGAGGCCACCGTCGCGGGTCTCCTCTTCGATCCCCGCGCGCCGTATGAACGCCGGAACTATTGCGTCAACACAGCAGTCCAGTTCTATCGCGCAAACCTGCGCCCGATCGGACACAACGTACGCCTCTCGCCGCACACGTCCGACCCGCAGCTGTCAGCCCCGCGCTACGACTGCATCTGCAATCCCGCAAGCTTCTTCGGCGACTACTTCGGCGTTGACTCGCGTGGCGGCTTCACGTACACGGCCTCGGTCGTCACCTTCAATGCGGCCGGGGAGAACCTCGGGTATCACCAGCAGCAGCTGGTTGCAAAGATCCGAACACCCTAGTCCCAGCGTTCCCAGCGCACGAGCTCGTCGACCGACTTGCGTGCCTGGGTCAGGCGGCTCGAGACCGCGCTCCAATTGCGGTCATCGGCAGCGCGGCCGATCGTGACGCAAGCGACAACCGCGACGTCGTCCGGAATCCCGAGGAGGCCTTTGAACGCCGGCTGGTGCTCGACCGGCACGCCAAAGACACCCGCCGCGTAGCCCTCGTCGATCGCGGCCAGCAGGATAAGCATCATCGCCGCACCCGCATCCACGTGCCAATACGGCACGGGCCATTCGATCTCCTCGCCGTCCTGGAGCTTGTCGGGCCGGCGATAGCGCTCGTGGTAGCTCTCCTCGCGCGTCCCGATCACAACGAGGACCGGCGCAGCGCTGATCCACGGCTCTCGGCCCTCGCCCACCGACGCCGGCTCGTCGAAGAGCTCCGCGATGCGTTCGCGACTCTCCGGCTCGGTGACGACCAACAGGCGATGTCCCTGGCTGAAGCCTCCGCTGGGTGCACGTAGCACGGTCGAGACGATTCGCTCGATCGTTTCGCGCGGGATTGGCTCGGTCTGGTAGGCCCGCACCATCCGTCGACGCTTGAGGATCTCGTCGAACTCCACGGCGCGAGAATACGCCGCGTGATCCGGCGCCGCGTGATCGTCCACGGCCGTGTGCAGGGCGTGTTCTTCCGTGACTCGGTGCGTCGTCTAGCGCAGCAGCACCGCGTCGCCGGTTGGGTGACGAATAGATGGGACGGTACGGTGGAGGCGGTTTTCGAGGGTGAGCAGGACGCGGTGGAAAGACTGGTCGGGTTCTGCCGCACGGGCCCTCGCGGAGCGCAGGTCGACAGAGTCGAGGTCAGCGAGGAAGAGCCCGAAGACCTGAGCGGCTTCAATGTCCGTTAGCCGCGTTCCCCTCCACCATCCGCGCTCCGCGGACGAATTGCGCCGCTTTGCGGCTTATTCCCACTCGATCGTGGCCGGCGGCTTCGAGCTGAGGTCGAGCGCGACTCGGTTGACGCCGGGAATCTCGTTGATGATCCGGCTCGAGATCGTCTCCAGGAGGTCGTACGGAAGCCGCGCCCAGTCCGCCGTCATCGCGTCGTCCGACGTCACCGCACGGATGACGATCGGATACGCATACGTTCGCTCGTCCCCCTGGACTCCCACGGAGCGGATCGCGGGTAACACCGCGAACGACTGCCAGAGCTCGCGGTACAGGCCGGCGCGCCGGATCTCGTCCTGCAGGATCGAATCCGCGGCGCGGAGGATCTCGAGCCGCTCGGCCGTGACCTCGCCGATGATCCGGATCGCAAGGCCGGGGCCCGGGAACGGCTGGCGCCACACCATGCGTTCCGGCATGCCGAGCTCCTCGCCCACCCGTCGCACCTCGTCTTTGAACAAGAGGCGCAGCGGCTCGATCAGCTGCATCCGCATGTCGGCCGGAAGGCCTCCGACGTTGTGATGGGACTTGATCTTCGCCGCGACGCCATCATCGGCACCGCCGGACTCGATCACGTCGGAGTACAGGGTCCCCTGCACGAGGAACCGAATGTCGCCGAGCCTACGAGCTTCCTCCTCGAAGACGCGGATGAACTCCTCGCCGACAATCTTGCGCTTCTCTTCCGGATCGTCGACACCCTCGAGGCGCGACAGGAACCGCTCCTGCGCCTGTACGTGGACGAGCGGCACGTGAAAGTGGCCGTCGAAGGTCTCGACCACCTGCTCGGCCTCGTTCTCGCGCAGCAGGCCGTGGTCGACGAATACGCAGGTGAGCTGGTCACCGACCGCCTTGTGGACGAGAAGCGCCGCGACGGCCGAGTCGACGCCGCCCGATAGGGCGCACAGGACGCGCTCGCGGCCGACCGACGCCCGGATCCGCTCGACCTGTTCCTCGATCACCGCGGCGGGCGTCCACGCCGGCGGAGCCGCAGCGACGTTGTAGAGAAAGTTCTTGAGCAGGTCCGTGCCGTGAGGCGTGTGCATCACCTCCGGATGGAACTGCACGCCGTACAGCCGGCGCCGCGGCTCCTCGAACGCAGCGATCGGCGTCGACGGCGATCCCGCAACGACCCGCGCTCCCGACGGCGGCGCGGTGACCGAGTCCCGGTGCGACATCCACACGGTCTGCTCCTCCGGGAGCCCCGCAAACAGCTCGGACTCGACGGCCGTAAGCCCCGTTTTCCCGAACTCGGACACGCCCGTTCGCTCGACCGCGCCTCCGAGATCCAGCGCCATCAGCTGCATGCCGTAGCAGATGCCGAGCGTCGGGATGCCGAGCTCGAACAGGCCGGGATCCACACGCGGCGCGCCGTCTGCGTAGACGGATGCGGGACCTCCGCTGAGGATCAACGCATGAGGATTGCGCGCGCGAACCTGCTCGGGAGTGACGCCGTGCCCGACGAGCTCGGAGTACACGCGGCATTCGCGCACCCGGCGCGCGATCAACTGAGCGTACTGCCCACCTAGATCCAGCACCAGGACCGGCCGCTCCTCCGGCGCCCGCTCCGGCAGCGGGAGGACCTTAGCGCCGATAGTTCGGCGCCTCCTTTGTGATCGTCACGTCGTGCGGGTGGCTCTCGCGCAGCCCCGCTGCTGTGATGCGGACGAACTGCGCGCCCTTCATCTCGTCGATCGTCGCCGCCCCGCAGTACCCCATTGCCTGGCGCAGCCCGCCGACGAGCTGATGCAGGATCGCCGCGACCGGGCCCTTGTACGGCACTCGGCCTTCGATGCCTTCGGGGACGAGCTTCTCGACGTCCTCGACGTCGCCCTGGAAGTAGCGGTCGCGCGACGACCCGCGTGCGCGCATTGCACCGAGCGAGCCCATGCCGCGGTACTCCTTGAAGCGCTCACCCTGGTGAAAGATGACTTCGCCTGGAGCCTCGTCGGTTCCGGCGAGGATGGAGCCGGTCATGACCGAATCGGCGCCGGCCGCGATTGCCTTCGCGATGTCTCCGGAGGATGTGAAGCCGCCATCCCCGATCAGTGGCACGTTGTGGTGCGCGGCAACTTGAGCGCAGTCGTAGATCGCCGTGACCTGCGGGACGCCGACTCCGGCTACGACCCGCGTTGTACAGGAAGCGCCTGGCCCGACTCCGACCTTCACCGCATCGGCGCCGGCCTCGATCAGCGCCTCAGTCGCCCCGGCGGTCGCGATGTTGCCCGCGATCGTCTCGACGTCCCACTCGGACTTAATGCGCCGCACCATCTCGGGCACCGCGGCCGAATGACCGTGCGCGGTGTCGACGACCAGCACGTCCACGCCCGCGTCGACAAGCGCGCCGGCACGTTCCCACGCGTCCGTTCCGACGCCGACAGCGGCGCCGACGCGCAACCGGCCCTGCGGGTCCTTCGTCGACTTCGGGAACTCGATTCGCTTCTGGATGTCCTTCACCGTGATCAGCCCCTTCAGCCGGCCCCCGCTGTCGACGACCGGCAGCTTCTCGATCTTGTGTCGGTGCAGGATCGCCTCGGCCTCCGCGAGCGTCGTCCCGAGGGGCGCCGTGACGAGGTCTCGCGCCGTCATCAGCGTCGACACGGCTTGCGTGGCGTCAGGCGCGAAGCGAAGGTCTCGGTTTGTCAGGATCCCGACCAACGTTCCGCTTTCGTCCGTGATCGGCACGCCGGAGATGTGGTACGTCGCCATCAGCTCGAGCGCATCGGAAACTCGCGCGTCCGGCGGCAACGTCACCGGTTCGACGATCATCCCGGACTCGGAGCGCTTCACCTTGTCGACCTCGGCCATCTGCGCATCGATCGGAAGGTTGCGGTGGACGATGCCGATGCCGCCCTCACGGGCGAGCGCGATCGCCAGCCGCGCCTCCGTCACGGTGTCCATCGCCGCCGAGACGACCGGGACCTCGAGGCGGATCCCGCGTGTCAGCTGCGTGGCCGTGGACAAGTCGTTCGGAAGGACGCGCGACTCCGCCGGGACGAGCAGGACGTCGTCGAACGTCAGCCCCTCTCTCCCAAACTTCCGATCCAGCTCGAGGAGGCGCTCTACCGCTTGAGGTTCGAGCTCGACTCCCATCGCGTTACGCTAGCACCCGGCCCCGACATCAGCCCGCCACGGGCTCCAGTTCCTTGACGTCGACCTTCTTCGTCAGCCGCCCTGCCTCGCGCGGGTCGAACCGGCCGGCGCCGACTTCGAGAGTCGACGCCGCCCCGGCAGCAACGGCGCTGCGCAGCGATTCGTCCAGCGGGCGCTCGGCGACCAGAGCGGCGAGAAAGGCGGCGAGCAGAACGTCGCCCGATCCGACCGCCGAGACCGGCTCGACCCGCGGCGCCTCCGCTCGGAAACGCAGGCGTCGGCGCTCTTCTCGAAAGAGCCCGAAGCTCATCGTCTCCGAGGTGATCAGGACGTTGCGCGCACCCATCTCGGCGATTCGCTCAACGGCCATCATGTAGTCCTCGTCGTCGCGGAACTCCTGTCCGACAAGACCTTCGGCTTCGCGCTGGTTCGGCGTGACGAGGTAGGGCTCGGCCTCGACACCTCGCCGCAGCGGCTGACCCTCGGAGTCGAGCACCGCGCGGACCTGGCGGCGGTTGAGGTCGCGGATCGCGTGGGCGTAGAACGATTCGTCGACATCGCGCGGGAGCGTGCCCGCGAACACGACCATGTCCGCCCCGCGCGCGAGATAGCTGATCTTGTCCAGGAGCATCGTGAGCTCGTCCGGCTCCACTCGTGGTCCCCACTCGTTGATCTCGGTGTACGTCGCAGCGGTGGGGTCGACGACGGCGGTCGAGGTACGCGACTCGTCGGCAATGCGCACGAAGTCGTTGAGGATCGCCTCTGAGGTCAGCTCTTCGACGATGCGCGTGCCGGTCCGTCCACCTGCGAGGCCGGTCGCCACGACAGGGACGTCGAGAAGCTTGAGGGCGCGCGCGACGTTGATTCCCTTCCCTCCCGCAAGCGTCAGTCCCGGACTGGCCCGGTGGCGCTGGCCCAGCAGGAAGTTCGGGACGCTGACTGTCCGGTCGAGCGCTGCATTGAGCGTCACCGTGACGATCACGAGAACAGATCTCCCAGGTGGCTGAACGTGCGTCCGGCGTAGAACCCCAGACGACCGCCGAAACCTGGGCGGGCGACGGACCGCCCCGCGACGAGGGCGCGGCGCGCGACGAGGCGGCGGCCCGAGTAAACGCGCACTTCGCCGACACGCTGGCCCGCGCTCACCGGCAGGTCGAGGACCGCCGGAGCCACGACTCGCTCGACCAGCGGACGGTCGACTCGCACCGGACGCGCAAGGCCGCGCTCGGCCACGAGCGGGACCGGCTGCTTCCCGTAGCCAACGCTCGTGCGAACGTAGACCCGCCCCGGCTGCACCACCCACACCGGCCGGTAGCGGGAGATGCCCCAGCGCAAGAGCGACGCTAGGTCCGCATTCCGCTGAGAACGGGTCGGACTTCCAAGCACCGTCGTGTAGAGCGTGACTCCGTGGCGGCGGACCGCGGCGACCTCGCACCAGCCGGCGGCGGCCGTGTGCCCCGTCTTCACGCCGAAGAGGCCCGCAAAGACGCCGAGCAAGTCGTTCCAGGTGTAGAGCCGGCGTCCGCCGGCGATCGAGCCCGAGCGAAGCTTCACGACTGATCTCACCTGCGGTACCCGCATCGCCGCCTGAGCGAGCCTCGTCACGTCGAGTGCGGTGGAGTAGTTGCCGGGAGTGTCGAGGCCGTCGGGCGTCGCGAAATGCGTGCGCTCGAGACCGAGCTCCTTCCCCTTTGCATTCATCAGCTGCACGAACGCAGCTCTGTCGCCCTTGCCGACATGGTCCGCAAGCGCATCTGCGGCATCGTTGGCGCTCTGGATCAGTGCCGCCTTGACGAGATCCCCGACCGTCAGCCGTTCGCCCGCGCGCAGGTTCACCGTCGACTCCCCGACAGCCGTCGCGGCGGAACGCACGCGTACGACGTCATCCCACCTCGCCCTGTCGAGCGTCACGAGCACCGTCATCAGCTTGGTGATGCTCGCAATCGGAACCGTCGCCCACGCGCCGTGTTGTGCGAGCACTTCCCCGGTCGTCGGATTCTCCACGAGGAACGCTCGCGCCGAAACCGGCGGTGCGCCCGCCTGCGCAGACGAAACGAGGACGAGCGCTGCGACGGCCGCGGCGACCCAGGTCCGCACGATCACCCTCTCAGGCTAGCTCACCCGTAGGCGCTGGCCGACGTGAAGGGCCGTCGGATCGACGTCGGGATTGAGCCGGACGAGCTCTTCCACGGTTGTGTCGTACTTCAAGGCGATCGACCCCAGCGTGTCGCCGTCCTGAATCACGTAGTACTGGCCTTCCGGCAAGGTCGTCGTCGCTGGGGTCGATTCCGTCAGGACGAGCTGCGTCGTCACCCGCGGGGCCGTTGTCGTCGCGGCGGCGGTTGGAATCGCGCCGACCGTCGTAGGCTCCGCTGCGGGCCCGTCCCTCAGGCCCGCCTTGATCAGGATGACCGCGATCGTCGCCGCTGCGAGAAACGCGGCCGGTGCTCCGAACCGCTTCAGCTCCCGGCGTCTGCGGGGATCCACGTCTCTGTCTTCACCAGCCGGAGACGGACCACACTTCGCGGGCGTACCTGGACGCCTCCGCCGCAGCTGCTGTGCGCCACTCCATCCCCGAGACGCGGAACGCGTAGATCACATCTCGTGCGACGTTCACAAGCGCGCTCGCGGGGCCGCTCGTGAACGCACGTGCAACGTCAGCCGGGGTCGCCCCCTGCGCGCCGACTCCCGGCAGGAGCAGGATCGAGCGGGGGAGCAGGCGCCGCGCCTCGCCGACCGCACGGGGGTGTGTCGCGCCGATGACGGCGCCGACCGAGGAAAGCCCATGCTCCCCGACGAGATCCGCACCCCACTCTGCAACCAGCTCCGCCACCTGTTGCCAGACTTGGCGCCCGTCCGACAGGACGAGGTCCTGCACCTCGGCGCCCCCCGGGTTCGACGTCTTGACGACACAGAAGATGCCGGCGCCGTCACGGCGACACGCGGCGAGAAACGGATCCAGCGAGTCCCGCCCGAGGTAGGGGTTCACCGTGAGTGCGTCGGCAAGCGGCGGCTTTCCATTGGCCGATTCGAGGAACGCCGTCGCGTAAGCACGCGCCGTCGAGCCGATGTCGCCGCGCTTCGCGTCAGCGATCACCTGCAGTCCCGCCGAGCGGCCGTACGCGCAGACATCCTCCAGGGCGCGCAGACCGTCCGCGCCTAACGCCTCGAAGAACGCGACCTGCGGCTTCACCGCCACGACATACGGCAAAACGGCGTCGATGAGCCCTCGGCAAAAGCGTCCGCAAGCGTCGGCGGCCTGCGCACGGCCGAGGTGAGCTTCCCCTTTCAGCTCGACGGGAAGGAGGTCCGGCCGCGGATCCAGCCCCACCACGAGCTGCGAGCGCTTCCGCTCGATCGCATCCGCCAGCCTGTCGGCGAAGTGCGTCGTCGCTACGACGGCCACGTGGTCAGAGTACTTCCGGGGAAAGACGGCGAGGGCCGCTAGATCGCGGCCCTCGAGATTTCCTGGATCGTGGAGGAGGCTTGGCGCTAGCCGCTGCCGCCCTTGACGGCCGCCTTGAGCTGGCTCCCCGCCGAGAACTTCGGGACCGTCGCTGCCGGGATGGTCACCTTCTGGGTCGGATTGCGGGGGTTGACGCCCTGGCGCTCCTTGCGGTGCTGGGTCGTGAACTTCCCGAAGCCGGTGAACGCCACCTCTCCTCCGCCCGTCAGGGTCTCGGTGATGGAATCGAGAAAGGCGTCAACGGCCTTGGCCGCGTCCCGAGTCGAAAGCCCGGACTTGCCCGCGACCTCGTTTACGAACTCCTGTTTCGTCAAGTCCTTCTCCTCCTGTCGACAGTGCGGACCACGGGCAAAGACCCTAACAGGGTCATCGGACTGGCTCAACCATGCGGTTTTGCGGGTGTTTTTGGCTTGGCCATGATGTCCTCGGCACGAAAAAGCGCCCGAAGGCGTACCGCATGACGGGCCAGAGCGTCGGCTCCCCCCTCCTCCCGATCGACCACGCAGATCGCCGTCCGCACGGTCAAGCTCGCCTCCCGGAGTGCCTCAACCGCCTCGAGCAAGGCACCGCCGGAGGTAACGACGTCCTCGACGAGGCACACGCACTCGCCTTCCTCGTACGCCCCTTCGATGCGATTCGAGGTGCCGTAATCCTTCGCAGCCTTGCGGACGATCAGGAACGGAAGGCCGGAGGCAAGCGAGCCCGCCGCTGCCAGTGCGACGGCGCCGAGCTCGGGCGCAGCAAGGCGGGTGGCGTCCGGCTCGAACGCCTCGGCGGCCCGCGCGATCCGCTCCCCCAGCGCTGCGAGGGTGTCAGGCCTGGTCTCGAAGCGGTACTTGTCGAGGTAATAAGGCGATCGCTTGCCGGAGCGCAGGAGAAAGTCGCCCTCGAGATAGGCGTGCTCCCGCACCGCGAGCTTGAGCTCGTCGTCCGTCAAGGGGTGCGGGACTTGCGCAGCACCTCGCGCGCGAGCGGGAGGAGACGGTCAGCGCCCGGCGAGCCGTTCGTCAGGGACAGCATCGAGCCGTCCTCGTAGTACAGGTCGGCCCGTTCGCGCTGCGCTGTCTGGCGGCGGATGAAGGCCGCGCCGGCGAGCAGCCCGCCGACGACGCCGAGGACAGCGGCGGCACTACGACGCATCGGTCTTCTTTCTCGGCGCAGCTTTGCGTGCAGGAGCTTTCTTGGCTGCCGTTGTCGCGGCCTTCTTCCGGGAGGCTGCAGGCCTTCGCGCGGGCCCGGCCTTGACATTCTTGAGCGCCGACTTGAGGTCGTAGAAAACGAGCCCGGCGGTCGGATTGCTGCCGGTCGTTGCGGCGATTGATGTCTTCCCCTGGCGAACGACGAACACGCTGCCCTCGCCGGTCGCGACCTCCAACTGCGTCAGAGGGCTCTCGCCGGTCTTGACGCCCTCCGCCGCGGCGAGCAGCTCCCTGGCCGCTGCGGCCAGCTCGTCGGCGCGGCCCGGCTCCCCGAGCGTCGAGCCAGCGACCTTCCCCTTCTCGTCGAAGACCACGGCGGCCTCGATCTGAGAGGAGATCTCCGTCAGGTCGGCGAGTGCCTGCTGGGCGTCCATTGGGCCGAAGCATATGGATACTCCCGCTGAGCATGCGGGTGCGAAGACGGGATCTCTGGCGGAAGTTCTTCGCCGATCGGGGCACCCACCTCGCCGCGATGATCGCCTACTTCGCGCTACTCGCCTTTGTCCCGCTGACCTTCCTCTCGCTCGCGCTGCTCGGCCTGACCGGCAGGGCCGACGAGTCGAGCTTCCTGGTCAAGGAGATCAAGCACGCCCTACCGGGGACACCGATCGATCGGATCATCGACCTCGTCCACGCGGTCCAGGACAACGCCACCGCGCTGGGAATCGTCGGCGGGGTCGCCCTGCTCTGGACGTCGCTGTCGCTCTTCAGCGTGCTCGAATCGGCCTTCAACATCGTTTACGGGAAGCCGAACCGTTCCTTCCTCCACGGCAAAGGGCTGGCATCGCTGCTCATGCTCGGCTCCCTGGTGACCCTGTTCGTCGCGCTGCTCGCCGGCTCTCTCGGCGTCGCCGCGCTGAAGGAATACGTGCCGGGCTTTGCCGACAGCTCCGCGGCTGCGTACACGCTCTCGATTGCAGTGTCCCTGCTCGGAGTCGTCTTCTTCCTCGTCTCCTGTTACTACTTCCTCACGAACGAGGACATGACGCTGCGGGAGGTGCTGCCGGGCGCGATCCTCGCCGCAGTGCTTCTCGAAGCGACCTTTCAGGTGCTACCGGTCTACCAGCGCTACGCGGACGTCAACCCGGCCCTGCGCGCGTTCGGCGCGCCGGCGATCCTGCTTGTCTGGCTCTACGTGATGTCGAACGTGATCGTCTTCGGCGCCGAGCTCAACTGGTGGCTCGCGCGGCGCACCGAGCAGCGGCCGGTCGAAGACGTGCCCGGCCTCGCGTAACGCGCTGCCCAAAAACAGGGTCTGACCCTGGATGGGACGGAACTGTGACGATTCGTCCAGAGGAGACGGCGTTACCGCGGCGCCGAAAGCTCGGCCAGCAGCGCTTTCGCGGCTTTCGCGCGGTGCGAGTGCTCCGCCTTCCATTCGTTTCCCAACTCGGCAACGGTCTTGTGCAAGCCATGCGGGATGAAGATTGGATCGAAGCCGAAGCCCTCGCTGCCGCGCGGTTCGGCGGCGATCCGGCCTTCGAGTGTGCCGGTGCCGCGGAGCTCCTCGCGTTCGGGCGAGACGCCGACGAGCTCGCACACGTAGCGCGCACGGCGACCCTCACCTTCGATGCCCGAAAGCTGTTCGAGGAGCCAGCCGACAGGATCCTCTCCACCGGAACGAGCCGACTCGATCCCGGGCCCGCCGCCGAGCCCCTCCACTTCGATCCCGGAGTCCTCACCCAGCACCCAGACGTCGGGCTCGGCGATCCCGCGACCGAACAAAGCCTTCGCGCGAGCGTTCTCGTAGTACGTCTCACCTTCCTCGGGCGGAAACTCGTCCACACGGAGCAGTCCAATCTGCCAGCCGGGCAGGAGCCGCTCGAGCTCTCGCGCCTTGTTTTCGTTGCGCGAGGCTAGCCTCAACTAGTCGCTCCACCGCACCTCGGCAACGTGCTCGACATCAGCGATGCGCGCGACAAGCCGGGGCGCAGGGGTGTCTCGCGGGAGTACGACGTCGAGCTCGAGGCGACGGCGGTCGCCCTCCTGGCTGACCTCGATCGAGCCGATTCTCACGCCCGAGCTCTCGATCGCGTCGATGACCCCGCCGGGCGGCTCTCCGGCAGGAAGCTCGACGAGGAGGCGGCCGTCCTCGGGCCGGAAGCGGCGAAGGATCCGGAATGCGACGATCCGCAGCGGATAAAGCGCAATCAGCACGAGCGCGGTCGTGATCACCGCGGCGCTGTAGTACCCCGCCCCCGAGGCCAGCCCGACCGCGGCCACGACCCAGAGAGTCGCGGCCGTCGTGAGGCCGCGCACCGAGAGGCCCTGGCGGATAATCGCGCCGGCGCCGAGGAAACCGATCCCGGTCACGATCTGGGCCGCGATCCGCGTCGGATCCGCGCGCACGACGGGCTGTCCCGATTCAAGGAAGGAGTGGAACCCGTACGCGCCGACGATCGTGAAGAGCGCCGAGCCCAGCGCGACGAGCAGATGCGTGCGCAGGCCTGCCTCGCGCTCGCGCAGCTCCCGCTCCACCCCGATCAGCCCGCCGAGCACGGCGGCAAGCGCGAGCCGCAGCAGCGACTCGTCCCAGTTCAGCGTCGGGAGGTTGCTAGACGCGAGCTGCAGCAACGGCTTCTTCCTGCGCGGCGGCGAGCTCTTCGATCCCTCCGGCCGCGAGCTCCAGCAGCTCGTCGAGGCGCGCACGGCTGAAGGGCGTCCGCTCGGCGGTCGCCTGGACTTCGACCAGAGCGCCGTCGCCCGTCATGACGACGTTCATGTCCACTTCCGCCTCGGAGTCTTCGGAGTAGTCGAGGTCGAGCAGCGCCTCGCCGCCGGCGATGCCGACCGAAACCGCGGCCACGGACCCCCTCAGCGTGCGCGAGAGACCAAAGCGGTCGAGCGCCCGGCACGCGGCGACGTACGCACCCGAGATGGCGGCGCAGCGCGTGCCGCCGTCCGCCTGCAGAACGTCGCAGTCAACCCAGAGCGTCCGCTCGCCGAGCGCCTCGAAGTCGGTGACGGAACGGATCGAGCGGCCGATCAGCCGCTGGATCTCCACCGTGCGACCGCCCTGCTTCCCGCGCGAGGCCTCCCGCTCGGTGCGATCGCCCGTGGAAGCGGGCAGCAGCGAGTACTCGGCCGTAAGCCAGCCGCGCCCCTTGCCGTAGAGCCAGCGTGGGACGCCTTCCTGGATCGAGGCTGTGCAGAGCACCTTCGTCTTTCCCTGGCTGAAGAGGACGGAGCCGTGCGGCTGCTCGAGGTAGTCGGGCAGCAGCTCCAGCGGGCGCAGTTCGTCCGGACGGCGACCGTCGTTTCTCATGCCCTCACGCGGGCGCTCACGCGGCCGCCGCATCGAGCGCGGCGAGCTCGACGTGCTCCACCTGCGCAATCGGAAGCTGTAGGAAGCGGGCGCCCATCTCGCGGAACGCGTCCGGGGCGCCCGTCGTCAGGAAACGGTATGAGCCCTCGCGGGCGGAGTCGTTCTCGTAGCCCTTGCGCGCCAGCGTCTCGGCAACTTCGCGTGCAGTCTCCTCCGCTGAGAAGACAAGGGTCACATCCCGACCGAACACGCGCTGAAAGATCGGGCGGACGAGCGGATAGTGCGTACAACCGAGGATGACCGTGTCCACACCGGCCTCTTTGAGCGGCGCGGCATACTGGCGCACCGCCTCTGTCGTCTCGACCGCGAACGGGTCGTCGCTCTCGATCAACGGCACCAGCCGGGGGCATGCGACGGGAAAGAACTCCGCACCCGCGTCGAGCGCTCGCACGAGCTCCGCGTACCTGCCGGCTTCGACCGTTCCCTCGGTCGCCATCAGGCCGATGCGGCGATTCCGCGTCGCTTGCACGGCCGTGTGCGCTTCCGGCGTGATCACGCCAACGACAGGAACGGCAAGCTCTTCCTGCAACTGCGGCAGTGCTGCAGACGTGGCTGTGTTACAGGCGTTGACGACGAGCTTGACTCCCTGGCCCTGCAGATAGGCACCGATCTCGCGGGCGAACCGGCGCACCTCGTCGAGCGGACGCGGACCATAGGGCAGGCGCGCGTGATCGCCGAGGTAGACGAAATCCTCGTGCGGCATCGTCACCAGGCACTCGTGCAGCACGGTCAGCCCGCCCACTCCCGAGTCGAAGACGCCTACAGGACGCGGATCCACCCGGCGATCGTAGCGCCGGGCTACGCTATGCACCTCGTGCGCCGCGTCCTCCTGCTTGCCTGCGCCGTCGCATTCGCGCTCGCCGCACCAGGGCTTGCGCGCGCGGCGGAGGTCTCGCTGACGATGGACGACGGCGTTCGCATCGATGCGGCTCTGCTCGAGCCGGACGGCACTCCGCCTGCCGGCGGCTGGCCCGCGATCATGATGTTCCACGGTCTGGGTGGAAATCATCAGAGTCTGGCCGCGCTCGCGCAGGCCTACGTCGCCAAGGGCTACGCCGTTTTCGTCCCCGATGCCCGCGGTCACGGCACCTCCGGTGGATACGTATCTCTCGACGGACCGCGCGAAGTCGCGGACGTTCGCACCGAGCTCACGTGGCTGGCCACGCGTTCCGAAGTGAGTGATACGCAGATCGGCGCGTGGGGAATCTCGCTCGGCGGCGGTGCGGCCTGGAACTCCGTCGTCGCAGGGGTCCCGTTCAAGGCGCTGGAGACGTTCGAGACCTGGAGCGACCTGTTCGGCGCGCTCTTCCCCCAGAACTTCGGCAAAGCGGGCGCGATCTACACGTTTGCGCAGAGCGTCCCGACGGAGCGCATCCAGCCCGAGCTGCGCCCCTTTGTACCGCAGATGATTGGCAACGAGAACCTGCCCGGCGTGCGGCAACTGCTGGGGACGCGCTCGAGCCTCAACTTCATGTCTGCGGTCACAACCCCGAGTTTCCTCTTCCAGGGACGCCGCGACTTCGCGTTCGACATCGACCAGGCTACGGACGCCTACAAGCGCCTTGCGGGCCCGAAGCGGCTGTACGTCGGCGACTTCGGCCATCCGCCCTCGACCTTCCCCGGCCCGGATCTCGCGCACGTGCTCGACCTCTCGACGCGGTGGTACGACCGCTTCCTGAAGGGCATGCCGAACGGGGTCGACAGCGAGAAACCAGTTCAGCTGGCCAGCGACCCGTGGACCGGCAAGACGGCGAGCTTCGCCGGCCTGCCGGCGGTGAAGCGGATCACGCTCGTCTCGAAGGGGCGCTCGGCGCTCGCCGAGCGCGGCAAGGTCGTACGCACGCTGCGCCTGCCGAAGCGGGCTCTCGAACAGTTCGGTGCGCCCGTCGTCCGCGTCACAGCATCCACAACGACGCAGTGGCCCCATCTCGTTGCGGTCCTCAGCGCCGTCGACGCGCGCGGCGCGGAGACGGTCCTGACCGAGGGCGGCACGCTCACCTCATTCGGACGGAAGGCGCGCACGATCTCTTTCAAGCTCATCTCGGACGCGAACCTCGTCCCCGCGGGCACGAGGCTCCGCCTCTACCTCGGCGCAACCTCCACGGTTCAGAACGTCGCTAACCTGCTGTACCTGAACCTCGTCCCGGACGGCTCGCGACTCACGGTCGGCAAGGTCACCTTGACGTTGCCCGTGTTGCCGAAGACGATCTCTCGGTGATCTCGCACATTGCGGCGGCTGCGGCCGCGATCGCGCTCGGCGCACCCGCTGCGACGCCCGGCGTCTCCTCGACGACGATCACGATCGGCGGAACGGTCCCGATCAGCGGCCCCGCGGCGGCCTACGGCTCCGTCGGCAGGGGCGCCGACGCCTATTTCAAGTACGTCAACTCGGGCGGCGGCGTGTTCGGACGGAAGATCTCCTACAAGTTCCTCGACGACGAGTTCGACGTCGCCAAGACGATCCAGCTGACGCGGCAGCTCGTCGAGCAGGACAAGGTCCTCGCGATCTTCAACAGCGTCGGCACGGAGCACGCGCTGGCGATCCGCTCATACCTCAATGACCGCAAGGTGCCGCAGCTCTTCGTCGGCAGCGGCGTCTCGAAGCTCGCGACCGAGCACGCGAAGTACCGATGGTCGATGGGATACCTCCCGAGCTTTCGCGGCGAGGGCGTGATCTACGGCCGGTACGTCGCGGCGCATCAACCCAAGGCGCGCATCGCAGTGCTGTACGAGAACTCCGATTTCGGTAAGGACATGCTCAACGGCCTTCGCCGCGGCCTTGGTTCGAAAGGGAAGATCGTCGCGACCCAGTCCTACGAGTTCACCGACACGGACATCAGCTCGCAGATGGCCCGCCTCAAGAGCACGCGCGCAAACACGCTGATGCTCTTCGCGACTCCGCAGTTCGCGATCTTCGGCTACGTCGGCGCGTTCCGGCTCGGCTGGCACCCGAAGGTGTACGTCACCTCCGTGTCGATTTCGCCCGACATCATGAAGATCGCCCGCTTCGCAACCAATCGGAAGCACGTCGAGGGCTCGATCTCGATCGCCTTCGTCAAGGATCCGACCTCGAAGCTCTGGGCGAAGGACAAGACCATCCGGCTCTACAAGTCGATTCTCCAGCGCTTCCTGCCGAGCGCAAAGGCGGACGACGTCTTCAATTACTACGGGATGGCGGTCGCCTACACGATGGTCGACACCCTCCGGAAAGCGGGCCGCGACCCGACGCGTGAGAGCGTCCTGCGTGCGGCGACCCATCTCGACGAGGAGGATCCCTTCCTCCTCCCCGGAGTCCGGATCAAGACCTCCCCCAACGACTACTACCCCATGGACAAGGTCAGGCTCGCCCGCTACCAGGGTGACCACTGGCAGTTCTTCGGCAAGCTGGTCAGCGCCCGCGGCTAGAGCCGCTTCGTGATGCTCAAGCGGGTCGACCGGTCATTTCAGACGGACGCACGGGCAGAGCTGTGTAACCGTGGCCTGAGGGCGGCACCGCAAGCGGTGCCTTAGGCTCAACTCTTGCGGGAATGGCGCGTCTAAGGGAGGGGTTTTTCTTCCATTTGTGAAGTAGGAAAGGAAGGGGTATGAAAACAATCCTCAGGTTGGCCGTGCTCGCGCTTGCGGGCACCGCAGCGCTGGCGCTCGCGGGGAACGCGCTGGCGACGCAGAAGCTGAGCGTCCGTCAAACGGCGACGTCGCTCACGATCAAGGTCTCGCAGGCGCAATCCGATCCACAGCCCGCGAAGATCCAGATCTACGTTCCGACCGGGTACACCATCAACGCGTCGCAGGCGCCTGCGACGAAGATCGGCACGACAACTGGGACGGTTTTCGCTCGTGATCAGAACATCCCGCTCCCCCTGAGCGGCGACGTGAACGTTGCGACACCGACTACGAACGCGCCCGGCTGCGATCCGGTGCCGCACCTCGCCGTCTGGATCCTCGCCCTTTCGGTCGCCGGCCAGACCATCAGCCTGCCGGTGCATGTCGACCAGACTGCCGGGGCCGAGACAGCCCTGGGGACGTACAAGCTCGTCGTCTGCCTCGCGCCCTCGGACGTCCCGCAGGGAACGCCGGGCCGCTCGCCGTTCGGCGCACAGCTGCTCGACGCCACGTTCACGGTGGAGAACGTCTTCACGGTGCCGACCGGACAGAGCATCTGGAAGACGATCACGACTCCGTACGCGGCCGGCACGGGAGCGCCGAATGTCGCCGGCACGGTCGAGGCGCGCTCCTTCGTCGCCGTCGGCGGGGTCACAATTGCCTCGAAGGTCACGAACCAGGCTCGCCGCCTCGTCAGGCTGACCGGTCGGATCTCGCAGGCCGGCTCCGCAGTCGCGGGAGCGCAGGTGACCATCCTGGTGAACGGGAAAGCTCGCTTCAGGGCGCGTACGAACGCAGGCGGCAACTACAGCATCACGCTCAAGAAGATGGGCAAGAGGGCCACGACGACGTTCCAGGCGAGGGTGACCGTGGCTGAGCGGGACATCACGTCCGTCGGCTGCGCCACACCGTCGCTGCCCGGGGTGGCCTGCGTCAACGCCACCAGCTCGCCGTTCACAGCGGTGAGCCGCAAGATCCAGATCCGCATCTAGGGCCGCGGACCTGACCGGACGCACGAGACGGGGCCCGACGGGCCCCGTCTCGTATGCTGACACCGTGGCAGAGGTCCGCATCGGCACCTGCTCCTGGGCCGACGAAGCCCTCTCCAAGCACTGGTATCCACCCGGTGTCCCGGCTGGAGAGCGGCTCGCCTATTACGCCAACCATTTCGACACGGTCGAGGTCGACTCGACCTACTACCGTTTGCCGGCCGAGCCGATGGTCGCGCGTTGGGCGGAGCGGACACCCGAGGGGTTCGTCATGCCCATCAAGGCCTTTGGATTGATGACGCGCCATCCGGTCAAGCTCGAAGCGCTGCCTCCAGATCTGCGCGACGAGGCTCCGACCGACGAGCGCGGACGCGTCGACCGGCCGTCGCGCGAGTTTCGGGGCGAGGTCTTCCGCCGCTTCCTCGAGGCGCTCGAGCCTTTGCGTTCCGCCGGCAAGCTGGGCGGGATCCTCTTCCAGTTTCCGTCCTACGTCGTCTACAAGGACAGGTCGCTGGACTACCTGCAGTGGGCGCGTAAGCAGCTCGGCGAGGACGAGATGCTCGTCGAGTTCCGGCATTTCAGCTGGTTCGACGACGAGCATCGCGCCGACACGCTTCGCTTCCTCGCGAAGAACGTGATCCCGACGGTGCTGGCGCTGACGAACCCGACCGCGTACGTGCGCTTCCACGGGCGCAACGCGTCGACCTGGAACAAGCGCGGCGGCAGCGCCGCGGAGCGTTTTGACTATCTCTACTCCGACGACGAGCTCCGCGAATGGGTCGGGCCCCTGCGAGAGCTCGCCGAGGAGGCAGAGCAGGCGTACGCGTTCTTCAACAACAACGCGACGAGCCCGGACGGGCGAGGTGGGCGCATGGCACAGGCCGCGGCCAACGCGAAGGCGCTGCAGCGCCTGCTTCAGGCGGAGAAGGTGCCCGTCTCCTCTGCAAAGGCGTGATGGACGTCCTCGCGGTCATCCACGGGGACAAGGTGCGGGCGGGGGTTTTCGCCGACGTTGTCGCGGCCCGTGGCCATCGGCTCGAGGAGTGGAGCCTTGCGTGGGAAACGGCGTTGCCTCGACCGCTTGACGCGTACAGCGCGGTGCTCGTCTTCGGCGGCGCGATGCACGCCGACCAGGACCGGCATCACCCGTGGTTGCGAGAGGAGAACATGTTCCTGCAGCGGCTCCTCGATCTGCAGACGCCGGTGCTTGGCATCTGCCTCGGGGCGCAGCTCCTTGCCAAGGCCGCCCACGCGTCGGTCTACCCGGCCGAGGAGTTCGAGATCGGGTGGTATCCGGTCGAGCTAACGGAGGCCGCGGCGAAGGACCCTCTACTCCGGCGCCTGCCGCAGCGCTTCGACGCGTTCCAATGGCACTACTACGCCCACGGCGTACCGGCCGGGGCCGTCGAGCTGGCGCGGAGCCGCGTCTGCACCCAGGCCTTCAGGCTTGGTGAGAACGCCTGGGGCGTGCAGTTCCATCCGGAGGTGACGCTCGCCCAGGTCCAGAGCTGGGTGGACGAGAAGGAAGAGGTGCCCGTCGACGACGGGGCCCTGATGGCGGAGACCCGGGAGCGAATCGGGACCTGGAACGACCTCGGGCGTGAGTTGTGCGGCGCCTTCGTCGACGTCGCCGAGCGCGTCGCAGCGCCTGTCTAAGCCCTAGGAGGCTTGGCGAAACGAGGCACGTCCGAGGTCAACGTATGTTCGAGCTTGAGCCGCTCCGAATTGCCGACGCACCAAGGGCCGGAGGTCAAGCGAGCGAAGCCGCTTGACCGGAGGCCGGACTAACGCGGGCGGGGACGCGAAGCGCCACCGTCCGCGGACCAGGCCCGGACGCCGAGCGCAACCCCAATAAGAGTGCACGGGCTTCGCCCGTGCACGTTCCCCGCGAAGCGGCCTAGCCGACTCCGAGCGAAAGCGCAGCTTTCGCTCGGCTACTACTAGCGCCGGTTCAAGCGGCACTGCGGCGGTGCCGACATGGAGGGGATGCAGCGGCACGTCGCCGTGCAGTCGCCGTCCGGAACCCTCATCCCGACCGCCGAGGCCAGTTCTCGGCTGAAGGGAAGGTTCGCGGCCTTCGCCGCACCCGCGCTCGTCGCAGCGGCTGCCGTCGCCTGGGCGGGGGTCCGCGGGATCGACCACCGCTTCATCTCCTTCAGCGACGGGGTCTATATGTACGCGTCGTCCGTCGCGGCCTCGGATGGCGTGCACTCGCTCTACAACGTCGTTGCCCTCTCGTTGCCCCCGGGACCCGTACTCGGGACGGCTCTCCTGTGGAAGCTCTCGCCCCACGTCGAGACAGTGCGGCTGGCTCTTGCCGTCGCGGGCGCGCTCAGCGCGCTGCTCACGTACGTCGTCGCCCGGAGGCTGTTCACGCTGAACTGCTGGGCTGCTGCACTCGCGGCCGTGCTCGCTCTGACCGGACCGGTCCACGCGCAATTCGTCGGGGTCGACGGCGAAGCCTTGCTGACTCCGCTCGCCCTCGGGTTGGCGCTCGTAATCGCCGGCCGCCGCCGCTGGGTCACCATGGCTCTGCTCGGCGTCGGGTTCTTCCTCAAGCTCACCTGGGCGCCGTTCTTCGTCGCGGGTGTTGTCGCGATCGCTCTTCGAGACGGGAGACGCGCAGCCTTGAAGGCCGGTCTCGGAGGAATCGCGGTCGCTGTTTCGGCATATGCCCTGGCCCTGCTGACGTTCGGATGGTCAGCGCACGAGCTCCTCGCACAGCTCGTCCTGGCCGAATCCCACAGTGGTTTCCAGCTGGATCTCATTCCCGGCCTGGCCGTGGTGATGCTCGTTCTCTGGTGGCCGTTCCTGCTCCTCTGCCGGCCCGGAGTCGGCGCCGCCGGGCAGCCGGCACGCCTCGTGCTGGCGGCCGGGGCGGTCGGCACCCTCTACATGCTCAAGCAGGGAACCTTCTTCAACGTCCTCGATCCGCTCGAGCCGTTCCTGGCAGTCGCCGCGGTCGCCGGCGGCCGGGAGCTCTGGCAGAGGAAAGGGCGACGCGCTCGCGCGCTGGTCATCGTGTGCGCGCTCGGCGCCGCCCTGCACATCGCGAGCGTGAGCAACGCGAGCCTTTCCCGTGCCCTGCCGATCCCGGTCGGCGCCGCGTTCGTGAACGTCGACGACGAACGTGAGGTCGATCGCGTCGTCGCGGCCGTCGAAGCTCACAGCAAGCCCGACCAGCCGGTGCTCGTCAACCCCTTCTTCGCGCTCGTCGCAGGACGTCATGAACCGGCGCACGCCGCAGACTGGTTCATCCTGGAAGCGCTAGAACGTTACTGCGGCAAGAAGTCCAGCCGAACGCGGCATTGCGAGGACTGGAGCCGATTAAAGAGGCTCGCACGCGACGGACACATTCCCGTCGTCAGCGTCGACTCGAACGTCGTCAGCTTCGACGCCGACTTTCGCGCCGACACCGGCGTCGCTTCGATGCGGCGCCTGCTGAGCGTGCAGAGGCCGCCGATCAAGACAACGGTCTTCTCCCGCTAACGCTCGAGCGGAAGCTCGTCGTGTCGGGACCCGCCGCGAAGCGGCCCGTCCGCGGAGCGGACCGGTGGAGGGGGTCTGGGGGAACCGGGAGGTTCCCCCAGCGGCCGTTATCGCTCAGAGGGCAGTTCCGGATGGCGCGACCACTCGTGCCACGAGCCCGCGTAGTTACGCGCGCGATAGCCGGCGGTGCGGAGCGCAAGGGTCGCGAGCGACGACCGCGAGCCCGAGTGGCAGTACGTGACGATGTCGGCGGCGTCGCCGACGAGAGCGCGGATCTCCGCGGGCGGAAGCGGCTGTCCGGGCGCCGCAAACAGTTCCTGCACCTGGAGGAGGCGCGCCCCTGGGATGTGGCCCTGGCGGGGATCGCAGGGATATCCCTGCTTTCCGCCAAATTCCTCCGGCGTCCGCACGTCGAGAATCGTCAGCTCCGGATCTTGGAGCCGGGAGACGAGCTCCGCGCGGGTCGGGAGAGCAGCCGGCCTTGGCTCGAACGTCGTCTTCACCGGCCGCAGCTCGACCTGGCCGACCTCGAGCTCGCCCGACCACGCGGCGAGGCCTCCCAGCAGGACGGCGACACGCGGATGACCCGCTAGCTCCGCCATCTGCGCAGCCGGCATCGCGCCGACCCCGTCGCCGCGGTCGTAGAGGACGAGCCGCTCGTCACCTGTCACGCCATGCCGTCGCAATCGCAGGCCGACCTCGGGTGCAAGCGCCTGAAGCATGTCGGGGTCGCTCATCGGCGGCGGCGACCCCAGCACCAACGGCTTGGAGCCAGGGATGTGCCCGCGCGTGTGCGCATTCGGGCCGCGCACGTCGCCGAGGAACAGGTCATCAGCCCCGAGCTCCCGTTCGAGCCACGCGACATCGACGATCTGGGGAAGGTCAGACACGGGCGAGGAAGTCGCGCAGGGCCCTGTTGAACTCGCCGGGCAGCTCCACGTTGACGAGATGACCTGCGCCGGCGATCTCGCGGACGTCGAACTCGCGCAGTTCGCCCGAGGAGACGAACGGGTCCGATTCACCGACGACGAACTGCAACGGTCCGTCGAACTCGCGCGCGACCGTCGTTGAGTCCTCACGATCCCGGATCGCCTCGACCGCACCGACCAGCCCATCCAGGTCCCGGAACAGCAGCCGCTCGTCTGCGGCGCATTCGTTCCCGAAAAGCTTGGGCGCCATCGAGCGCCACAGCCCTTCAGCTCCCTCGCTTCGGATCAACTCGATCGTGTCTGCACGGCCCGCGCGGCGTTCCTCCGAGTCGGCGTCCGGACGCGCGCCGACGAGCAGCAGCGCCCGAACTCGTTCCGGTGCGCGGCGCGCGAGCGCGAGCGCACAGTAGCCGCCCATCGAGGCACCGACCACGGCCAGCTCGCCCTCGGTCTCTCCGGCGACGGAATCGGCCCAGGCGCCCATCGTCTGACCGCGGCCGTAGAGCCGCGGTGCGATTACCTCATGTCCGGTGAGTGCCCCACGCTGCGGTTCCCACATGCGCTCGTCGACCGGGAACGCGTGCAGCAACAGAACCTTCACGTCGCCGCGACGAGGTCGACCTCAGCCGCGATCGCCGGGCGAGCTGTCAGCCGCTCGACCCAGTCCGACAGCGCAGGAAATCGATCGAGGGAGACGGCCATGCGGTCGCGTGCGCGCAGCACCCACGGAACGTACGCGGCGTCGGCGAGACCGAAGGCGCGACCGGAGAGGTACTCCTGCGCCCCGACCAGCGCCTCCAGGTTGGCGAGCGCCGCGTCGAATCGTTCGGCCGCGCCGTCCTCGCCGCGCCGGAGCGCGTAGTAGGGCTTCGAGAGCTCGTCGAAGCGAAACACAAGCAGCCGGCCGAGTGCTCGCTCGCCCGGGTCGGGGGGCCAGAGCGGCGGTTCCGGATACCGCTCGTCGAGGTACTCGTTGATCACGGCCGACTCCGCGAGCACGAAGGTGTCATCCTCGAGCACGGGCACCTTGCCGAGCGGGTTCTTCTCGTAGATCCACGCGGGCCGGTCGTCGAGGTCGATGACGACTGTCTCGTACTCGACGTCCTTTTCGGCGAGCACGATCCGGACGCGCGCACAATACGGGCAGCGGTCGGCGTCGTACAGCGTGATCACCGGTCGATCCTAGCTTCGAGACTCATTGCCTCCGCGATCTGGGCCAGAAGCTCTCGCGCCGGTGGAAGCTCGGCCGGCGAGGAAGCCGTGCGTGCAACTGCACGGACATGCGCCGGATCCGCACCGGTCAGGCGTGAGACGAGCGTCCCGTTCGCCGCGAGTGAGAGCTCGTCGGCCTTGTTCAGCTCGCCGTAGTAGCTCGGCACGGAGAGGTACTCGTCCACCATACGCCCGCGCTCGAACAGCAGATAGCGAACGACGCTTTCCTCCTCGAGAGCGAGCGCGATCGCCGGAACGCCCATCCTCTCCGACAGCTCGACACCGAGGCGCCGTTGCGCGCTGCGATCGCGGTCACAGAGCTCATCCACGACCGTGACCCAGCCATTCTGCGCTGCCGAGACCTCGGTCCATTCGGTGCGGCCGAGTCTTGGCAGGAACTGCGTCACGGCGCGGTTGACAGCCACCTCGTCATCCGTCTGGACGTGCGTCGACGCGAACGACGGGGCGCGGTCGGGTGTCTCGAGACGGCGCTCGAGGTCGTCGAGCGCTGCCGCCATGAGGACTTCGTGCGCGAAGAACCCGAGGCGCTCGTACAGGCGCCGCGCGCTGTCGTTGCCGACTCCGACATCGAGCGACAAGTGCGAGACGCCGCGCTTCCTCAGACGCTCCGCCACCTCGGCAACCAGTGACCGCCCGATCCCCCGCTTCCGCGAGCTCTCTCGGACGAACAGGTCGTAGAGGTGACCACGGATGGGTGTCTCCGGGACGATCGAGGCGAGCGCGTAGCCGACCGCCTCTCCGTTCTCCTCAGCAAGCAGCGCGACTCCATCGCGAATCGTGTCATCGACGTCCCCGGCAATCGCCTCCCACGGCTCCTGGAGGAACGGAGGCTTGGCGAGCTCGCGCTGAAACTCGTCGCGCAACTCGCGGAGGCGCGCGCGGTCGGCTCGGGTTGCGGGTCGAATCGTCACGAGTAACGCAGGGCGGCTAGCAGATAGTGGGCGCTGAGGTTCTGGAACGGGGCGAAGCGGTCGCCCGCGGCGCGGACGTCCGTTACGTCAGGGTAGAACGCGAGCACAGCCTTTCGTAGTCCGAGGTCCCCGGCGGGCCACGCCTCGGGTCGAGCGAGGTGGCGGGCGAGGAACCAGTCGGCGCTCCACTCGCCGAGCCCGCGCAGGGACGTGATCCGCCTCTTGACCTCGTCGTCGGGAAGGGACTGGAGCTCTTCGAGATCCAGGTCGGAGCGAGCGAGGCCGAGCACGTACTCGGCCTTCCTGCGAGAGAAGCCGAGCGCCGTCAGCTCGCTCTCGCTGGCGCGGGCAATCCGCTCGCGTGTCGGAAATGCAACCGCGTGGTCCACAGGGTCCCCGAAAGTGTCGATCAGCCGGCTACGGACTGCGAAGGCCGAGTGCAGCGAGACCTGCTGCGCTGTGATCGAGGAGACGAGAGCCTCGAACGGATCGGGAGCAAGTGGCGGGCGAAAGCCGGGCAGACGCCGCACCGCCTCGGCGAGCACGGGCTCGCCTTGCGCGAACGAGTGGAAGGCCTCGAGATCGAGGTCGAGCCCGAGCAGCTTGCGGACGACCGGCTCGATCGTTTCGTCAAAAGGCTCGACCTGCACCCCGCCGTTGGCCGGGGTGATTCGAACCTCGCGCCCCGCAACGACGCGGTGGAGCCCGCCGTCGTGGAACACGTTCGCCCGGTCAACACCCCAGAAGCTGAAGCGGTCGAGCGAGCGCTCGAAGTCATACGGCTGAGGGACCGCGAGAAGGCCCACGCGGCCCAGGCTAGCGTCACACCGGCGCGCGCAGGGACGCTTCGGCCGGTGCGAGCAACCGGACGAGCTCGAGCTCCGGACGTGCGGCGAGCAGGAGCATTGCGTGGCTCCAGGCGAGGGGGACAACCCAGGCGGGCTCACCGTCTTCGGTCACCTGCTCGGGAAGCAAGCCCAGGTCCGTCTGAGCGGCGAGCGCGTGCCCCAGGGCGCGCTCGAGTCCCGCCTCGTCGGCCACCTGACGGTGCCAGAGGCCGAGCCACAGCGCCGCGAGCACCCATTTGTTCCCGCCTGCGTAGGTGTCACCGGCGTAACGCATGACGCCGCCTGCAGGGCAGCCCAACTCGGACTCGAGGGCCGCGACTGTCGCGCGCATCCGCTCGCCCCCCGGGTCGACGGCCGCGAAGGGCCAGGCGAGCCCGAGCAGCGAGACATCCGGGACCGGATCACCGATCGAGCGCAGGTAGCGGCCGTGGAAGTCGCTCCAGAGCTCCCGCTCGATCCCTACGCGAATCACCTCGGCTGCGTCGTCGTACGTCTCGGCGAGCGAGGGCTCGTGGCGCCGCGCGAGGCAGGCTGCGGCACGCAGTCCGCCGTAGATCGCGCCGGCGGTGAAAGCGTGGCGGCCCTCTCGTTCCTCCCACAGATCTGCGGTCGCGCACGGAATTCCGTCTGCCTCGATCGTGCCGAGCAGGAACTCGGCCGCTCGGCGCGCGGATGGCCAGAGGTCGGCGTCGAGGGCCTTGTGGCGGAGTTCGCGCCACGCGGCCTCATAGGCGAACAGGATCGCTCCGGTCTCGTCGAGTTGGTGCTTGCACCACGACGGCGCGAGCGAGCCATCCGTCCAGTGACGCTGCAACCACAAGCCCTCTGGTTCCTGCGCGCGCGGAAACCAGAGCAACGCGCGCGCCGCGAGGTCGCTGCGACCGGCCGCGAGATAGGCAAGGACGATGAAGGCCAGATCCCGTCCCCACACGAAGCCGTAGCCACCCGACGACTCGAAATGCGGATCGAGCTCGGGCGCTGCGATCACCGCCCCCGTGTCCCGATCCGTCAAGACGTCCAGGACGAGCAGCGTTCGCCGATAGAGGGCGCCAAGCCCCGGAGTTGCAACCGACGGCCGCAGCGCCGAGGAGAGGCGAGCCGCGTCATGCCGGCGCCTCCCACTGACGAGCCCGTTGAAATCCTGCTGAAGCGCGGCGTCGAGCCTCGCCACGGCTTCGCGCGACGAGGCTCCGAAAGCCAGCGCAACGACCGCGCTACCGCGAAGCGGACACGAGATCCCTCCCTCCGTTGCGCCGGGACTCGTCGAGAACGCCTCTGCGCCGGCTGCGCCGACTGCGAGCGCGACATTGCGGCGGTAGAAGACGACGCGGTTGCCGTCGACGCTGGCTGCAAGTGCGCGCGTCATTCCGTCGAGCTCGGGCCGGCAGTGGACGACCAGGCGAGCCTCGTCGCCTGCATGGGTGACGCGGCGTAGCAGCACAGGCTCCAGCTCGTGCACGAGGTCGACCAGCTCGAGGTCGCCTCTCCGCGTGAGGAGCACGGTCGTGTCCTGCAGATATGACTGCTCCCAGCCGGCGGGCTCCTCGTCGAGCCAGCGCGTCTCGCCGTCGACCTCGATCCCGAACCTGAGCTCGCCGAGGTGAGACCCGCGGTCGAGGTGAGGCCAGAAGAGCCCCTCGACCCGACCCCGCCCGGAAAGGGTCGCAAGCAGCGATCCGTTTCCGAGCAGTGCGGCCGGTCCTGGGCTCAGTTTCCGCAAGGAGCCACGTTCCGCCAATTCAGCACGGTGTCGTTCACGTTCTGCGTCCCGGTGGTTCCGTACGTCAGCGTCAGCGGGCGGTTCGCGATCTCGACGCAGGCTGCGTCCTTCTCGACGTGCTCCCAGTCGCCGAGCGTGTACTTGTAGTCGATCTGCGTCGCCTCCTGGCCGTGCAGCGTCACGCGCCAGTGCGTGGTATCGATCCGCGAGAGGGAGACGCCGCCAGGATTCCACTCCGGAAGGCCGCCCTCGAGCAGGTTCAGCGAGCCAGCGATGTAGACGGTTCGGCCGGTTGCGTCGGTCGTCGACGGGACGGTGACGTTGAAGACGACCGTGACCGAACGCAGATTCGCGGTCGCCGACACTGCACCCGAGTTCGGTGAGCGGTTGAACGACGTGTCCACCGAGCGGACGACGTAGTAGTACGTCGCACCCTCGTCGACGGAGGTGTCGGCGAACTCCGCGCTCGTCGTCGAGTCGATCAGCGTGAACGGCCCTCCTGCGCCACTCCCGCGCAAGACCTCATAGCCGTACAACGTCGGATCGCCGCTGATCGCGTCCCAGGCGAGCTCGATCGCTCCGGGACCGGCTCCGGCCACATGGAGGTTCGCCGGTGTAGCCGGCGCCGCCGAATCACCGGAGGGCTGGACGACGAGATTGCCCGCCTGTGCGGCGCTGTAGCCGTTCCCGATCCCGTCGAGGTCGGCATACACCCACTCGCGACCATCAGTCGTGGTGTAGCGGTACGCGTAGTCGAACGTGCCGGTGTGGTCCGGCTGCATTGACGCGACGAACTCGTCGTTGTTCCCCTGGTCACCGTTGAAGGACGCCTCGACCCATTCCCAGGCCGTGTTGCCGTCGGGATTCGAGCCGTCGGGGCCGAAGCCGAGCTCCGCCTTGAGGCTCGGCGCAGGGCCCGGCTGGTTCGTGACGCCGTCGATCCAGACCTGGCCGTAGGCATTGGCTGTGCGGTTGACGGCGCTGATCGTGTGCGTCATCGACGGCGGCCACTGGAGATTTGCCCAGCCGATCGCGAGATGCGGCAGCGCGCTCACCTCGTTCGAGTTGCCGCTCTCGTTGCCGGAGCCGTCCAGCGAGCGGACGACGTAGTAGACCGTCTGCGCATTGCGCAGGCCGGTGTCGGTGAACGTCGTGCCCGTCGTCTCTCCTGCCTTGACGTAGCCGCCGCCCGAGACCGGGCTCCGATAGACCGCGTACTTCGCGGCGCCGCCCGCGGCGTTCCAGGAGAGCCCCACACGCCCGTCGCCCTCCGACGCTACGGCGAGCCCTCCGGGAGCTGCCGGCGGCGTGAGGTCGATGGTGTCGGTAGCCACGACGATGCCGCTGAGCGCCGGAACGTCGAGGAGGAGCTCGCCGCCGGACACAGTCCCGCCGGCGCTACCGAAGACGGCATGGAAGGCAGTCCCGTCCGGGAGATAGCCGGCGACCGGCACGCGGAGCGTTTGCGTGGAGTCGCCCCGGTTCAGCGCCACCACCGCCGCCTGCGAGCCGGTCTTCCGGCCGTAGGCGACCGTGTTCGCAGCGTCGTCGGCGAGCAGGACTCGGAAGTCGCCGCCGACTAGCGCCGGCGTTCCTTTCCGTAGAGCGGCCAGCGACTTGTAGTGCGCGTACAACGCGGTGTCCGGCGAGCCACCCGTGTCCGTCCACGGATACGTGCGGCGGTCGTCGGGGTCGTCGTCGCCCGTCATGCCGACTTCGTCGCCGTAGTACACGGTGGGGGCGCCGGGAAGGGTGTACTGGATCAGCGACGCGAGCCGCACGCGTTGCTTTCCGGCTCCCACATTCGCGGCGTTCTCTTCCTTCTCCGCGCGGTTCTCCGCGCCAGGCGTCAACTGCCACAGCAAACGCGCGGTGTCGTGGCTGTCGAGCAGGTTCATCAGTGAGTAATACGCGGCGTCCGGATAGTCCTCGCGCACCGAGGCGAGACGCCCTGCGAACTGCGTTGCGCTGAGCGAGTGGCCGCTGTCTGCGAACCCCTTCGGGTCGAATTCCTGCGGCGCGAGGAATCCGAGCACCGCATCGCGCAGCCGGTAGTTCATCGTCGAGTCGGCGCGGTCGCCGCGCAAGAACCGCAGCAGCGTCGTGTCCTTCTGCCACAGCTCGCCGATGATCAGCGCGTCCGCACTCTTCGCTTTCACGACCTGACGAAACTGATTCCAGTACGACCCCGGGAATGACGAATCGCCCATCACGTCAAGCCGCCAGCCGGCGGCGCCGCGGTCGAGCCAGAGGCGAGAGATACTGTTGTCGCCGGTGACGAACTCGTTCACGACCGCCGCGTTGGCCTTGTTGAGTACCGGGATCGAGTCGAACCCGAACCAGCCCTCGTAGTCATCCGTCCCACAGGGAACGTGGTTCGTCTTGAACATGAACCACGATCGATACTGCGAGGTCAGCGACTCGCACGCGCCGAGCGTGCTGTAGTGGTGATAACGATCGAAGAGCGGGCTGTCCGACGACATGTGGTTGAAGACGCCGTCGACGATCACGCGGATACCGCGCCTGCGCGCCTGGTCGCTCAGAACCTCGAAGAGCCGATTGCTACCGAGGTAGGGGTCGATGCGCCTGTAATCCGCCGTGTCGTAGCGGTGATTCGACTTCGCGGCGAAGATCGGATTGAAGTAGATCGTGTTGACGCCAAGGTCGCGTAGGTAGTTGAGCTTGTCGATCACACCGGCAAGATCACCGCCGAAGTAGTCGCGCCCACGCGGGCCCTCGATGGTCGGACTCCATGGCGGGGGCGTCGAATCGAACCGCCATGGGCAGTTCGACTGCGCGTCGCTGTAGTTCCGACAGTAACCCTCCGGTGGCGTGCCCCACGGCAAACTCAGCACGGGATCGTCATAGCGCGTGTCGCCGTTGCGCGGGTCGTTGCTCCGGTCCCCGTTCCGGAACCGGTCCGGGAAGATCTGGTAGATGACCGCCTCCTTCGCCCACGTCGGCGCGGTGAAGCTCGGGGCGTACACCATCAGCGCCCACGAGCGGTCGAGCGGGTCGACGCTGGGCGCACCGACGCCGCCGTCGAGCGCAGGCGTGTCGTCAGCGTAGTACGCGGTCTTCGAGCCGTCCGTGACGACGAAGCGGTACCAGAGGTTGTTCGGTGCGGGGTTCGTCACGCGCGCCTGCCAGTAGTCGCAGGTCTCCGCCGCGAGGCTGGTCTGGTAGCAGGAGACGTCGCTTGCCGCCCGGGTCATGCTCACCAGCCGTTGCGCCGAGTCGTTCACATCGAACAGACGCAGCCGTACGGACGTGACGTCGTCGTGGAA
>WNFU01000893.1_pt1 | contig 49666 bp, 43 predicted proteins | sample 5400121 | NCBI WGS metagenome assembly WNFU01 (sample SAMN13153360, study PRJNA577476) | soil metagenome | isolation source: 100 cm soil or saprolite under grassland replicate 1 | place: USA:California | collected 2016-06-15 | reverse complement strand
CCCGGCAACGTCCTGTGCCTGACGTTCACCAACAAGGCCACGGAGAACCTCACGCTGCTGGTCCGCCGGGCGCTGCGCTCCCTCGACCTCCCGGAGGGCGAGGAGCCCGAGATCCTCAACTACCACGGCTTCGCGGCGCGGGTGCTCGACCGACACGGCCTCCGCGCCGGCATCGAGATGGCCCGCCACTGCTCCTCGGTGGGCTTCGAGCCCATCGCGGCCACGACCTCGGGGGGGAACGCGGTCATGGGCCGGCCCCCGCGTCGGCGGCCACCGGGAACACCGGCGCGCCCTCCGGCCACAGCGAGCACAGCGTCTTGAACTCGCAGAATCGGCAGATCGCCTCGGGGCTCGGCCGGTAGTTCTCATCCTCGGTGAGCTTCCGGATCCGTTCGATGAGGCCAGACAGCCGCCCCCGCATCTGGTCGCGGTACACGTCCTTGTCGCGGCCGGACGGCATCCAGGCCAGCTTCGCCAGCCCGGCGGGTCCCTTCTCGCGGCCTCGGGGGAAGGCCAGCTCGACGGCCCGGATCGGCCGGTAGGCCTCGAGCGCCTCGGCCTCCTCCACCGCGATCGTGTAGATGCCGAGCTGGAGGTTCTCCTCGGCCTTCTTCGCCCGCTCCGGCTTCCCCGTCTTGTAGTCGACGATCCGGTTGCCGCCGGCGGTGATCTTCTCGACGCGGTCGATCACGCCGGTGACCGTTGCGCCGTCGAACTCGAACTCGAACCGGACCTCTCGCCCGAGCGACGGCGAGGCGCCGTACTCGGCGAACCAGTTCGGCAGCATGACTTCGATCACCAGCCGGCGGAACGCCTCGGACACCGCGTACGACGGGAACTCGTCCTGGCGCCACCGGGCCCCCGCGGCGTCGCACAGCCCCTCCAGCGTCTGCGGCACCTTCCCGTTCTCGTACTCCTCGACCAGCGTGTGCACCAAATGGCCGACCCACGCTTGATAGCCGCTGGGGCTGCCCAGCCCGAGCTCCTCGTTCAGCACGTACTGCAGCTCGCAGTTCTCCAGCTTGTCGAGCCGGGAGAACGAGACGCGGACGGTCTCGTGCAGCGGGCGGCCCGTGTCGGTCCAGCCCCGCTGGAACCACCAGCGCGAGGGGTCGGCGCCCAGCGCGGCGAGGCCGTCGAGCGCGGCCAGCCGCGACGCGGGCGCCCCATCGGCTGCGGCGAGCGTCCTGCGCCACACGGCCGCCGCCTCGGCCGTCGAGAGCGGCACGCCCACGACGCCGTCCGCCCTGCCCCAGGACATTCCGGCCTCCTCGACGAACCGCGACCGCGCCGTGAGGGTCTCGTCCTCCTGCCGGTCCGTCGCCGTGATCACGACCGCCCTGCGGGCCCTGGCGAGCACCATGCGGAACAGGCGCCGCTCGTCGGCCAGCCGCAGCCGGTTCCGGTCCGACTGCGAGACGCGCCGGTCGAGCCCGGCGAGGTCGAACATCGGCTCGGGCCGCGACAGGCTGGGGAAGTTCCCCTCGACGGCGCCGACCACGACGATGGCGTCGAACTCGGTCCCCACGGCGCTGTGCGCGGTCAGCACGTGGACGGCGTCTGGCGCCGGCCCCGCCGGCGCGTCGTACCCGGGTCCGTCCGAGCCGGCCTCCAGCGTCTCGAGGAACGCGGCGACGGAGGTGCCGGACGCCTCTCCGGTCCCCGACACGGCCCGCGAGAACGCCACCACGGCGTCGAGGTCTCGCCGGGCGCCGGAGGCCCGCTCCGCGTCCTCCACCAGGCGGCGCGAGGACGGCAGCCGGCGCCACAGGATCGAGAAGGCGTCGAGCACCGAACGGCCGGCCACCTCGCCGGCCTCGGCCAACGTCTCGTGGAGCGCCCGGACCGCTGCCGCGGCGTCCTCGGTCAGCCCGTCGGTGTGCTCGAGCGCCTGCTCCGGCGGCTCCCCGGCCCGCTGCGCCGCGCGGGCCATCCCCCGGGCCACGGCCGGCGGGAGGCGCGCGAGGTCGGACGCGAGCAGCGGTTCGACCAGGGCAGCGCGATCCTCCGGCCGGGCCAGCCATCGCAGCGCGAGCACCACCGGGTGGGTGGCCGGCTCCGCCAGCAGGGACAGCCCCCGCTCGTGAGTCCACCGGGGGATGCCCGCATCGTCGAGGGCCCGGAGCAGCCCGCCGGCCTGGGTCCCCCGGCGCCGGACGACGACCGCCATGCTCCCCCACGGAACGCCCTCGTCGACGTGCAGGCGCCGCAGCGCCCGGGTGGCCGCCGCCAGCTCCTCCGACTCGTGCGCCGCGGTCAGCGCCTCCACCCGGGGGCCCGCCGACCGGTGGTTCGTGGTGAGCTCGACGTGCCCGGCGCCCGCCAGGCGCTCGGTGAAGGTTCGGATCGGCTCGTCCGTGGTGCCCTGGAACGAGAACACGTGCGCCGCAGGATCGCCCGCCACGACCAGGCTGTCCGGCCGCAGCCCGGCCACCAGCGCCTCGGCGGCGAACGTCGTGTCCTGGTAGTCGTCGACGACGAGGTGGTCGAAGGGCGGGTCGCCGCCCGGCGCCGCGGCCGCGGCCTGCTCGACCAGCCCGGCGAAGTCCACCAGCCCCTGGTCGTCCAGCCCCTGCTGGTACCGCTGCAGGAAGTCCGCGAGCTCGTTCCACCCGGGCGATCCGGCGGCCTCCGCCCGCTTGCGGATGTCCTCGGGCTTCAGCAGCGCCTCCTGGGCCCGGAGCAGGAACTGCCGGACCTGGTCGGCGAACCCCCGCAGCCCGAGCATCGAGCCGTACGCCGGCCAGCCGGAAGGGTCCTCGCCGGCCAGGAGGTCGCGGACCCGGGAGAACTGCTCGGCGTTCGGCAGGATGTCCGGCGGCGCCGCGTAGCCGAGGGCCTCGTACCGGCTGGCCACGACGTGGTACGCCAGCCCGTGGATCGTCATGACGCGCAGCCCGGGCAGCGACATCCGGAGCCGCAGGAGCAGGAACTCTCTCGCGTCGGCCTTGGCGCGGCCGGAGCCGACCACCAGCGCGACGCGCTCAGGGTCGGCGCCGGATTCCACGAGGCGGGCGAAGCGCTCGCGGAGCACGGCGGTCTTGCCGGTGCCGGGGCCGCCGGTCACCAGGAGGGGGCCGGAGGCGTGGTCCAGGACGCGGGCCTGCGCGGGATCGGGCACGAACTCCATCTCGAAACGGATGGTAGCGCGGCGGTCCGACATGCCCGAAGTCGGAGGTCAAGCCCCCCGGCGGGCGAGCGCGATCGACCACTGCGCCGCCCCGCACCCGAGTTCGAGGACGTCCTTGCCCGCGACCTCGCCCAGCACCTTCAGCCTCGATTCCGGGATCCCCACACACCCCAGACCGGGTCGGCGGTGCGCGTCATGCTCGGTGATCTGGGCGGCGTGTGGCTCCTGGTATTCGTCCGCGCCGGCGTTCCACCGCCGGCGGTTGACCGCGACGTACGGCGGATCGCTCACCGGACCCGGCGGCCCCGCAGCCACCGGTCGACGTCGGGGATGGCGATCTGGCCGACGATGTGGCCGTCCTGAACCACGACGGCCGGGAGCCGCGCGGTGGTCAGCCGGTTGACGACGCGGTCGAGGGGGTCGTCCAGGCCGACCTCCAGGATCCCGGTGGCCGGCTGCATGGCGTCGCGGACGGGCCGGAGCGGGTTCTCCTGCCCCACCTGCGCGGCGAGGTCGAACGTCAGCACGCCGACGATGTCGCCCCCCTCGTTCTCCACCGGGAACGTCTCGTGCTCGTGTCCCCGCAGGTACCGGTCGAGCGCCTCGGTCAGCGTGATGTCCTGGGGGATGCTCTCGGGGGGCGGGCCCATGGCCTCCGCGACCGTCCCCCGAGCGAGCGCCTGGAGGATCCGGTCGCGGTCGAGGGTGGCCTTGGCGCCCTGGAACATCATCGTGCCGATGAGGGCCAGCCAGATCCCCGCCTGTAGCTGGTTCCGCCCCACCAGGTACACGCCTGCGACGATGGCCAGCGCCCACACGACCATCCCGCTCCTCGCGGCGATCGAGGTCGCCTTGCGCTCGTCCCCGGTGAACCGCCAGATCGCGGCGTGCAGGATGCGGCCGCCGTCCAGCGGGAACCCGGGGACGAGGTTCGCGATCCCCAGGAAGATGTTCAGCCCGCCGACGCTCCGCAGCGTGTCGTGCAGCGGCGCCGACAGGCCCGCGACGGTCGATGCGCCGAGCAGCGCGAACCCGATGGCGACGCTCGTCAGCGGGCCGACCACGGTCGTCAGGAACTCGTCACCCGGCTTCTCCTCCATCTGGACGCCGGTGGCCCCGCCGAACATGAACAGCCGGATGCCGGTGACGGGCAGCTTCCGGAGGCGGGCCATGCCCGCGTGGGCCAGCTCGTGCCCCAGGATCGAACCGAGGAACAGCGCCGCGGTCAGCACGCCGATGCCGAACGCCGTCCCGCCGCCGAGCGCGTCGGACAGGCCGGCGAACTGCGTCCACACGATCAGGGCCGCGAGCAGGAACCACGACGCATCCACGGCGATGGGGATGCCGCCGATGGACCCGATCTTGATGGTCTTGCCGAACACGGTTCCTCCGCTCGTGGGGGCGCCGGTTCAGCGTACCCGGCACTGGCACCGAGACGGCCGCTCGACAAGTGGCCGCGACCTGGTCATTGACCGCGCCATAGATCACTCTCTAGCATGACGACCTGTTTCGGATCTCCGACTCGGGCGAGGACGCGAATGAGCATCGAGCTTGGCCTCGACGACCCACTGATCGAACTCGCCGAACGGATCAGGATCAAGGAGGCGCGCGTCGCCGTCGTCGGCCTCGGATACGTCGGGCTGCCGCTGCTCGTGGCAGCCGCCGAAGCCGGATTCCACACCCTCGGCTACGACGTGGACCGGAAACGGATCTCCGCACTGCGATCCGGACGTTCCCACATCGAAGACGTGAGCGACGCCGAGGTCGCCGGCCTCGTGGACGCCAAGACCCTCTTCTCGGGCGACGAGGCGGTTTTGGCGGAGGCAGACGTCATCCTCGTCTGTGTCCCCACACCCCTGACGGAGCACGTGCCGGATCTGTCCATGGTCCGCGCCGCCATGGAGTGCGTGGGACGGTCCCTCCGGCCGGGGCGCATGGCGATCCTCGAATCGACCACGTACCCGGGGACCACGGAGGAGGTCATCCGACCCATCCTCGAGAGAGCCAGCGGCCTCGAGGCAGGGATCGACTTCGCCCTCGGCTACTCCCCGGAACGGATCGACCCGGGTCGATCGGGGCGTCATCTCCAGACCACCCCCAAGGTCGTGTCCGGGCTGACCGAACGTTGCAGGGAGCTGGCCACCAGCTTCTACAGCCACCTCGTTCGCGATGTGGTCACCACGTCCACGCCCCGCGAGGCGGAAGCGGCCAAGATGATCGAGAACACGTTTCGTCAGGTGAATATCGCGCTGGTCAACGAACTGGCCATCCTCGCGCATGAGATCGGTGTGGATATCTGGGAAGCCTTGGAAGCTGCGGCCACGAAGCCATTCGGGTACATGCCGTTCTGGCCGGGACCGGGAGTGGGCGGGCACTGCATCTCGGTCGACCCCGCCTACCTGTCCTGGCGTGTGGGTCAGAAGCTCGGTTACCGGGTCAACTTCATCGAGCTCGCCAACGAGGTCAACAACAGGATGCCGGCGTATGTGGTGAGCCGCATCGGGGAGGCCCTGAACGATGCGGGCAAGCCGATTCGTGGTTCGCGCATACTGGGCGTGGGAGTCGCCTACAAACCCGGAGTTGGAGACGTCCGCGAATCCCCCGCAATCGAGGTCATGCAGATCCTCGGAGTCAAGGGAGCAGAGCTCCAATACCATGACCCGCTCGTCCCGGAGTTGGAGATCGGCGGGCGAAAGTTGAAATCCGTTGCCCTCGAGGACGGCCCCGCTGCCCGCACGGATTGCGTCGTGATCCTGACTCCCCATCCGGGGCTCGACGTCCACCGGCTGATTCGGGAGTTCCCCCTCGTGTTCGACGCGCGGGGTATCACGACGGGGATCCAGGCGCTGAATCTCGTTCGGTTGTAGGCAGACGGCGGCTGCCCGGCGGCTCACGTGATCCGTTCGTGAACCTCGGTCTGCTGGTACGCGATGACCGCCTCGATGGTCTCGCCCAGGCTCCTCATGGGTTCCCATCCCGTGAGTGACCGGATCTTGGTGGTGTCCGGAACGCGACGCTGCATGTCCTCGAAGCCCTCCTCGTACGCCACGTCGTACGGGATGTGCTTCACCCGCGACGGGGACCCGACCATGCGGATCACTAGATTTGCGAAGTCATTGATGCTGATCTCGTGCTGGCTGCCGACGTTGAAGACGTCCCCCACCGCTCCGGGATGGTCGAGAAGTCCCAGAATCGCCGCGACCGTGTCCGACACGTGACAGAAGCAACGCGTCTGCTCACCGGAGCCGAACACCGTGATGGGCGTCCCCACCAGTGCCTCACGGACGAACCTAGGCACCACCATGCCGTATTCGCCGGTCTGGCGAGGCCCCACGGTGTTGAACAGGCGAACGACGATGGACTCGGTACCGCGGTCCCTCCAGTAGGCGTGGGCCAGGATCTCGTCGACGGCCTTCGACGTGCTGTATGCCCACCGGGCCTTGAAGGTCGAGCCCAGGATGCGGTCGGCATCCTCTCTGAGCGGGCCAGTCGAGTTCTTCCCATAGATCTCCGACGTCGATGCCACCAGAACCTTGCGGCCGAGCTCGGCGCACGCCTGCATCACGTGTTCGGTGCCGCGCACGTTGTTGATGAGCGATTCGAGCGGTTGTCGGCAGATCAGTTGGACACCGACCGACGCCGCCAGGTGCACGACCACGTCAGCCTCGTCGACGGCCTTGCGCACGGCCTCCTCGTCCAGAACGGACCCCCGCCGGAATTGAAAAGAAGGATGATCCAGACGATGTTCGATGTTGCGGAGCCGGCCCGTGGACAAATTGTCGAGGACTAACACGTCGTGGCCTCGATCGACGAGTGCGTCGCTCAGGTGCGAACCGATGAAGCCAGCCCCGCCAGTGATCAGGTATCGCACGAGACCCCATCCCTCCCTGCGCCTCGGCTGGTGCGATGTCGCCCGATGCTAGACCCGCCGTTTCGCCCCGACAAGCACCTCGGTGGACCGAGGACATCCCCCGTTAGGGGGCGCTTTGCCCCGTCCGGGGGACGGGCCGGGCCGCGCCCGAGCGACGGAATTGGGATCTCCGCTCCGGGATCCGGTCATCGGGGCCGCCGTCCATCCGGGTCGACAGGCTTCCTGCCTCGGCTCCGGCGATGCCCATTCTGGGGGGGCACCTGCGTTCCATCCGTTGGAACAAGACTCGTCCGGGATCGGGTGGACCTGATCGTGGCCGGTCGCTGGAAGCAGGGACGCCGCCCGGACCTGTGGGACGGCAAGGCCGGCGAGCGGATCGCCGACGTGCTGGTGAACCGGTACGGAGCCAACCCCGCGGGTACGACCTGAGCGCCTCGACCGACTCAGGAGTTCGCCGGTCTCACGGTCACGGAGGTTGTGAAGTCCCGAAATACGGGACCGCTGAACGTCGCCTGAGAGTCGTCCACCTTCCACCCGGGACCCGCACTGGCAACGACGAATCCATCCGGAGGCTGAAGGCTGACGTGCAGGTTCGCGGCTCTCGCCAGTGGCTGGTGCTGCACCGTCAAGGTGTACACGAGCGTGCCGTCCGCCCTCCGCTCGGCGACGTGTGGGAGGTCGTAGGTGTACCGGAGGAGCCCGGGATGACCGGGGTACGCCTCGACCGCCTTGATCAGGAGCCTCTTCTCCGCCTCCCGGTGGGACACGAACTTGACGGGCGGCGTGGGGAAATCGATCGGAGCGGCCGGCGTGACCCTGACATCCCGCGCCGCCTTCGGGACGTACAGGCTGAGCATGGCGACGTTCAAGCCATACTGGGGCCAGGGCCCGACGACGTACTCAGGCTGCCCGGGGGGGACGCGGTTGTCCAGCCGAATGTCGACCTCGACTGCGAGATCGCGCCGTCCCAGTGCAACCCGTGGAACAGCCGCTGTGCCTCCCCATCGGCTGACCATAGCTGCACCCTCTTCTGTGCCAACGCGCTCGACAGATTACGGATCATGGCCACGGGATCTCTGGGGTTGGTCATGACATTGAACGCTGCCACGACCAGCTGGGCGGGGAGTGCCAGCTGGGCCTCCTGGGGCAACCCGTATTGGGCGTTCTCCGTCACGGCCACCACGTTGTCGGCGGTGATGGGGCTGGGATAGGACGGGATCCGAAGGGAGCCCTGGCCCCGCAGCGCCAGGCTCACCGCGAAGGGATCGAGGGCGATGACCTGGTCGATGCGCTGTCCGATGACGTTGCCGACCTGCGACGCCCATGTCCGAGCGACCTGCGGAAAATTCGGAGTGTAATTCGAGCCGTTGTTGACCAGTGGCGGCCGGCCCGTGATCGAGCGAAACCACTGGACGGGCGGCGTGTCGAATCCCCATAGCCTACGGCGGTGTTGGTCGATGCTCAAGATCCCACCAGACCGAATCACCTGGATCTTGCCGGCGTCGATACGCATCACCGCGAAGGCCAGCACCGCCCCGCCGGTCGCCCGCTGGTCGGCGTTGTTCTGCAGGGCCATGAAGTACGTCTGGGGTCGGTCGCGCCCGAGGAGTGGGAGTAGCACACCGACGCCTCGCCGAAGCCTGGTGAGCGACTCCATCTGGGACGAGGTCTGCTGAATGGCCTTCGTCCGCAGCACGTCGAGCCGATCGATGAAGGGCAGATGTGGGATCGCCCGGAGATCGTTCCGCGCCGATCGGAGATCCGCCTGGACCCCGCCGAGCCTGTCCTGGAACCCGGCGAGCAACTCCAGATCCACCGCTCCGTTCTTGACGAGGTCGCCGGCCTCGCCGAGCATTCGGTTCGCCGCTTCGATCGCCGTGGCGCCGTGGCTCGCGGCATCTGCGGCCAGGCGCACGGCGTCGACCGGACGCCCGACGTAGGGCAGCGACCCCGTGAAGGAGAAGGTGAAGCGCGCTCCCCGGACCGCCTGCTCGGCGTCCCGCACCTGCGCGACGGCCTCCTCTACGGTCGCGTCCCGCCCCTTGGGGCTGTCGACCATGATGGTCTTCAGGCGTTCCAGCGCCGGGTAGGCGCGCTCGAGCTTCACCGCGGCCCGATACGCCTGTAGGTAACCGTCAACCAGAACGAGGATCAGCGCCCCCGCGACGGCGACGATCATCCATATCGCCCACCGCCGCCGCCGGCGCGCTCGGGCGCGGCGCGCTCGTCCGGCCGGCTGGGCGATCGGGCCGGCGTCAGCTTCGCGGGTCGCAATCGCGTTCTGTGTTGCGTCCTCTGTCATGGCGGTATGAGGGGCCGGGGTTGGGCGGGGTCCTGTCCCGTGGCGGCCGGGCGTCGACTGGTCTGTCCGAGCCCGGCCATGGTACCGGGCCCTCCCTGGGATGGCGAGAGAACCCGCAGCCGGACGCCGGGATTCAGCGACAGGGCTGTTGACCTGGGGCGCCCGGCATCGTAGCGTCCGGACGGGGAGTGATTGGCGGCGTCCAACTCAACCACTGGCCGTAACCGGCCGATGAATCGATTGAACATGCGAACATCGTTCAACAAGCGGGTGTTTTCCCTGGTGATAGCCGGTGCCATCATCATGGCCTCGGGAGCTTCTATTGCCGCAGCTTCCCCCCGGAGCGTCCTGGCGAGCACCGCCGGGTGCCAGCCCAGTTCCGTGAAGCGGTTCCATATCGACGGATGGCTCCACAGATGCGGGACGGTCATCGTGGACTCCCGGCGCCGTCAGGTGCGCCCGCTCAGCTTCGAGGTGAACACGTTGGTCTCAGGAGCCGGAGACCAGGCTCCGGCTGCCTGCGGGCACTGGGCCAAGCCTCCAGACGCGCTCTACGGAAAGGTCAAGGCGTGGGGATTCAACTCGGTGGAGTTGATGGTGACGTGGGCCAACCTCGAGCCCAAGCGTCCCACGGTCAATGCGGACGGCACGCTCACCCACCGGGTGGGACCAGGATTATCTCAACGTCCTGAGGCAGGTCATCGAGAAGTTCCACGCTCAGGGCATCTCGGTCATCCTCATGATGCTCCAGTCCCGCTGGTCACCTGCCTTCCGGAACCTGACCCTGCCGAACGGCACGGTCCAGCCCTGCGGGATCGGCATGCCGCCGTGGCTGTACCCGAACGGCGGCGGCATTCGAAAGATGGTCGCGGCCGAACTCGGCTTCTTCCGAAACACGAGCACGTACCGGGGCAAGAGTGTCCAGGGACTGTTCGCCCGGGCGTGGCGGCAGCTGGCCGCGCGGTACGCGGCGAACCGCGTCGTCAACCGCGCAGTCATCGGGAGCGTGCTGCTGTTCGAGGCCTACGACATCCTGGCCCAGCCGTATCCCGGGACGAGCGGCCTCCGTCCCAGGGACCTGCATCTTGCGCGCTTCTATGCCCGCGTGGGGAAGGCGGTTCACGAGGCTAATCGCCACTTACTGCTGATTTTCAACGACCGTTACGACAACTCGACGGGGTTCGCGGTGACCTCTAAACCCCGACTGGCGAACGCCGTGTACTCGATGGAGTTCTACGCGAGCAATTGGGTGCCGGACGGGCTTGAGCGAATGCAGCTATACGAAGGCCGCGGCCACGGCTGGGGCCTGCCGGTGTGGATCGGGGAGTTCAGCGCCTTCAACCACACCCGACTGAGTCCGGACATCCCCCGCGACCCATATTGGAAGCGGCACACGATCGCTCTGCTCACCTGGTGCACCAAGCACCGCATCGGGTGGTCTCTCGCCGGAAAGCCCGACGCCAAGCTGGCAGCGATTCTGAAGGAGTATGGGCATTAGCCCGCCGGGTATACCGTGCGTCCCGTCATGAGCAAGGCCCGGAGCCCCCGACTACAAGCTGGCCGCGCTCCGCGCGACGGCTGAGTCCAGCGGGGCTGGTCATGTCCGCCCACCGGGCGAACAGGCCGGGGTTTCGGCGGCCGCAGGACGGTCATCGAAGACCGCGGTCCGCGGAAGTGGTGGCCGCTACTCGTCGAGGTCGAGGAGGCCCGTGAGTTGCCGTGCGTTGCGGACCGCGTAGTCGCGGTAGCAGTTGTTCATGAGGACATGGGTCTCGCGGGCGCTGCTCGACATGTCCTGGATCTTCGGGACCCATTCCTCGAGTTCCTGCTCCTCGTAGAGGTAGGCGAATCGCTCGGCGGCGGTGACCCCCTTCTTCGTGAACTGCTTCTTGTCGCGGGTGTGGAAGCGGACGAGCGCCAGGTCCTCGGCGGTGGTCGCGGCGAGCGGCGGGATGCTCGAGTCGAGGCCCTGTGGCATGTCGACGCACACGAGGGGGAGCGAGTGCTCCTGGAGGAACGAGAGGATCTCGTCCTGGTTGCGCGGTTCCAGCCAGGTCTTGTGACGGAACTCCACCGCGATGCGGTAATCACGCAACCGCTCCGCGCACTCGACGATGTAGTCCTTGTTGGCCCGGCCGATGACGAACCACTGTGGGAACTGGAACAGGATCGCCCCGAGCTTGCCCGCGGAGTGCAGCGGCATCAGGGCGTCGGCGAACCGCCTCCACACCTCGTCGACGACGTCGGCCGGGAGCTTGTCGCGGTAGACGTTGCGCTTGTCGGCCTGGTCCGGCGGTAGCAGCTCGCGGAGATCCTTGGCCATCCGGTCGGGCCGCGTCGGATGGTTCGTGAGCAGCGAGTAGGCCTTGATGTTGAACGTGAACTCCTTGGGGGTGCGTTCGATCCACAGCACGGAGTTCCGCTCGGTGGGTGGGGAGTAGTACGTGGAGTCCACTTCGACGATGGGGAACTGCTCGGCGTAGAAACGGAGCCGGTCCTCCGGCGTCTTGGCTTCGGGAGGATAGAACGTCCCCTCCTTGATGAGGGTAGGCTCCGTCCAGCCGCAGACCCCGACGACGATCTCGCCCATGGGTCCGAGCGTACCGGAGACGAAAGCGACGCCCGCGGCGAGGGGGGTGCCGCGGGCGTCGCTGTAGGTCGCTTAGTGTAGCCCAGTTCCCTCCCGGAAGCCAATCGAATTGTCGCCGGCCCCGTGACCAGCTTCGTGCCCGCGGGGCGGCCGGTTGCCCCCCGACGGGCGAGGGAACTGGCCGGTCGCCCCGACGGGCGAGGGAACTGGCCGGTCGCCCCGGCAGGCGAGGGAACTGGCCGGTCGCCCCGGCAGGGCGCGGTGTCCCTACGGTTCGAGGACGGCGTCCGCCAGCAGGTCGACCTGGTCGAGGTCCGGGACGGTCGGGTCCCACACGAACTCGTCCACCCCCGCCTCGTCGTACGCCTGCTGGTACTCGCGGATGCGCTCGGGCGTCCGCGGGATGGATTCGGCGAAGCCGACCGCGCCGTCGCCGATGAACGCGTAGTAGTTGAGGATCGAGTGCTTCGACGCCTCGACGTGCTCCTCGCCCAGTCCGAAGTAGGCCAGGGCGTAGAAATACGGCTCCCCCTGCCTCCCGGCCTCCGCCCAGGCGTCGCGCACCCGCCGCACCATCGGCAGCACGCGTTCCGGCGGGGCGCCCCCGGCGGTCCATCCGATGGCGTACTCCACGGTGCGCCGGACGGCCGCGTCGCTCATCCCCCCGATCACGATCGGGGGCCCGCCCTCGCGGACCGGCTCAGGCGCTACGGGCCCATCGAACCCGGGGAGCGGCTTGCCGGCCAGGGCCTCGTGGAGGTCCTGGACCTGCCGGTCGAATCGCTTGCCGCGGTCGTGGAACCCGAACCCGGCCTGCTCGAAGTCGACCGGCCGGGCGCCGACCCCCAGTCCGAGGGTCAACCGGCCCCCGCTGATCTGGTCGACCGAAGCCGCCTCCTTCGCCAGGAGCGCCGTGCTCCGGGTGGGGGCCAGCACGATGTTCGACAACACCCCGATGCGCTCGGTGGCCGCCGCGGCCGCGGCCAGGGTGACGAACGACTCGTAGCTCGGGTACGCGATCCGGTCGAGGGTGGCGAGCGTCGAGAAGCCCCGCTCCTCGGCCCGGCGGGCCCAGCGAACGATGAGCTCGCCGGTCGCGCCCGGCGTCGTGTTCGGCAGTCCGATCCCGATCTTCACGCGCCCTCCCGGGAGATGGTTTCCCACGCAACGATACACGCGTCGAGCGGCCCGGCAGACGGGGGCACGCGATGGAAGCATTACGCTGAAGGAAAGCGAGGTGACCGGATGACTCGAGGCACGCTGCACACGGCCGACGGGGAGGTGGCGATCCACCGGCTGGAGCCGACGGGCGCCGACCTGCCGCGGTTGCCGCACACCGTGAAGATCCTCCTCGAGAACCTCCTCCGGCGGGTGGGGTCGCGCGACGTGAGCGAGGCCGACGCGCTCGCCCTCGCGGGGTGGCCCGCCCAGCCTTCCGGCGATACCGCTGTCGCATTCATGCCGTCGCGGGTCCTGATGCAGGACTTCACCGGGGTGCCCGCGGTTGTGGACCTGGCGGCGATCCGCTCGGCGGTCGCACGGGCCGGCGGCGATCCCGCCACCGTGAACCCGCACATCCCGGTTGACCTGGTCATCGACCACTCGGTGCAGGTGGACATGTTCGGCTCGGCAGGGGCCTATCAGGCCAACGTCGAATGGGAGTACCGGCGCAACGCGGAGCGGTACTCGCTGCTGAAGTGGGCCCAGCAGGCCTTCGACGGCTTCCGGGTGGTGCCGCCCGGCATGGGAATCTGCCACCAGGTGAACCTCGAGCACCTGGGCCGCGTCGTCCGGGTGCTCGACGGCGTGGCCATGCCCGACACCCTGGTCGGGACGGACTCCCACACCACCATGGTGAACGGGCTCGGCGTGCTGGGGTGGGGCGTCGGCGGCATCGAGGCGGAGGCGGCCATGCTCGGCCAGCCGATGTTCCTGGGGTGGCCGGTCGTCGTCGGCGTCCGCATGAGCGGCGCGCTGCCGGCCGGCACCACCGCCACCGATCTTGTCCTCACGCTCACCCAGATGCTGCGGTCACACGGCGTCGTGGGGATGTTCGTCGAGTTCTACGGCGAGGGGCTGTCGTCGCTGACCGTCGAGGACCGGGCGACGATGTCGAACATGTGCCCGGAATACGGCGCGACCGCGTCGTTCTTCCCGGTCGACCACCAGACCCTCACCTACCTCACGAATACCGGCCGGGGCGACGTGGTGGACCTCGTCGAGCGGTACACCAAGGAGCAGTCGCTGTTCCGGACCGACGCCGATCCCGATCCCGTGTTCAGCGAGACGCTCGAGCTGGACCTGTCCGCCATCGAGCCGTCGATGGCCGGCCCCCGCCGGCCCCAGGACCGCGTGCCGCTGGCCCGGGTGTGGGACTCGTTCCGGGACGCGTTCCCCGAGTTCGGGAAGGGCTACGGGAACGGATCGGACGCCGCGGTCGCGGCGACGTTCCCCGCGAGCGATCCCATCGCGGAACAAGACCCGCTCTCCGGCGATCCGGCGCAGCTCCATCCGGCTCCGGGGGGAGGCGGCGGCGATCCCCCGCCCGTCGAGCGGTCGAGCGACGACACGGTCGACCACGGCAGCGTCGTCATCGCCGCGATCACCTCGTGCACGAACACGTCGAACCCATCCGTGATGCTGGCCGCCGGCCTCCTGGCGAAGAAGGCCGTGGACTCGGGCATGCAGTCCAAGCCGTGGGTCAAGACGTCGCTGGCGCCCGGCTCCCGCGTGGTCACCGACTACCTCGATCGGGCCGGGCTCCAGCCGTACCTCGACAAGCTGGGGTTCGAGCTGGTCGGTTACGGGTGCACGACCTGCATCGGGAACTCGGGCCCCCTGCCGGAGGAGGTGGCGAAGCAGGTCGACGAGCGCGACCTGGCGGTCGTGGCGGTGCTGTCCGGGAACCGGAACTTCGAGGGCCGCATCCACCCCCAGGTCCGCGCGTCGTACCTGGCCTCGCCGCCGCTGTGCGTTGCGTACGCGCTGGCCGGCCGGGTCGACGTCGACCTCACCTCGGAGCCGATCGGGCGCACGCCGGAGGGTGTGGACGTCTTCCTTCACGACCTGTGGCCCTCGCCGGACGAGGTGCAGGCCGTGCTGGCCGGCGCGATCACCCCGGAGCAGTTCGAGGAGGAGTACGAGCGCATCTGGTCGGGCGACGAGCACTGGGCGGAGCTGACCGCCCCCGGCGGGACCGTGTACGAGTGGGATCCGGACTCCACCTACGTCCGCGAGCCGACGTTCTTCCAGGACCTGTCGCCGGAGCCGCGGCCCCCGGAGGACGTCGAGGGCGCCAGGGTGCTGGTGAAGGTCGGCGACTCGATCACGACCGACCACATCTCGCCTGCGGGTTCCATCAAGAAGGACTCGCCGGCCGGGCGGTACCTCGTGGAGCACGGCGTGCAGCCGGGGGAGTTCAACTCCTACGGCTCACGGCGCGGGAACCACGAGGTGATGATGCGCGGCACGTTCGCCAACGTCCGCCTGCGCAACGAGCTGGCCCCGGGCACCGAGGGGCCGTGGACGAGGCATCTCCCGGACGGCGAGGAGATGACCATCTACGACGCCTCGCTGCGGTACGCGGAGCATGGGGTCCCGCTGGTGGTCCTGGCCGGCAAGGAGTACGGCAGCGGCTCGTCGCGGGACTGGGCGGCGAAGGGACCGGCGCTCCTCGGCGTCCGCGCCGCGATCGCGGAGTCCTTCGAGCGGATCCACCGCTCGAACCTGGTGGGGATGGGGATCCTGCCGCTGCAGTTCGCGGCGGGGGACTCCGCGGCGTCGCTCGGCCTCGACGGCACCGAGGAGTACGTGATCCGCGGCATCGCCGGCGGCATCGCGCCGGGGCAGGCGGCGACGGTCGTGGCCACCGGCGGCGACGGCTCGACCCGGGAGTTCCAGGTGACGGTTCGGATCGACGGTCCCGCCGAGGTCGAGTACCACCGCGGCGGCGGCATCCTGCAGATGGTCCTGCGCAACATGCTGTCCTCCTAGCCCGGGCTGGCCAGGGCCAGTACTGCCCTCATTGCCCGGCGGCGCCGTTTCGCCCGGGGGCGGTTGCAGCGGTTCAAGGGCTTCATCGAGTCGCGAGGAACCGACACCGGCGCCCGGCGCGGCGAGATCGCCGAGCGCCGGGCAGGGTGGGGCCGGAGAGCGTGGCGGAGCGGGGCGCCCCCGTCGGGGCGCCCCCTCCACGTGTTCAGACGGAGCGCAGGGCGTCGGTGGGGGACAGCCGGGCCGCCCGGATCGCCGGATACAGCCCCGCCAGTGCGCCGATCACGATCGCGGCGCCGAGGCCCGCCGCCAGGGCCGCCGGCGGGACGACGGGGGTCCAGCCGCGATTCGACGCGTACGCCACCGTGATGCCCGCTCCCAGTGCGGCGCCGGCCAGCCCGCCCGTCGCCGACAGCAGCAGCGACTCGCCGAGGAACTGCGCCACGACGTGGCGCCGGGCCGCGCCGAGCGCCCGCCGGAGGCCGATCTCCGACCGGCGCTCCAGGACCGAGATCACCATGACGTTGGCGATGCCGACGCCGCCCACCAGCAGCGCCACGGCTCCCAGCCCCAGGAACAGGGTGGTCAGCGATTCCTTGGCGGCCGCGCGGGCCTGCAACGCGTCCGAGGGCCGGCTGACCTCCACGTTCTCGGGGTGCTCGGGATTCGCGGTCGCCGCGAGCAGCCGTTCGGCGTCCTCCACGCGATCGGGGTCGGTCCGCACGTAGATGGTCGAGGGCGAGCCGTCGGAGCCGAGCAGCCGCTTCGCGACGGGGAATCCCACCAGCGCCGACCGCTCGATCTCGGGGGCGAGGGGCATTCGCCCCAGGATCCCGACCACCGAGAACCACCGGTTGCCGATCCACACCTGGATCGACCCGTCCGCCCGGTCGATCCCCAGGCGCTCCGCCGCGACGGCGCCCAGCACCACCGCGGGGTACCGGGCCGTGGCCCGGTCGAGGAACCGGCCCTGCCGCACCCGCCCCCCCACCGTCCGCAGCAGGGTCGTCTCGGTCGCGAGGACGCTGATGCCTCCGGTCTCCTCCTCGGGGATGTACCCGGTTCGTCGAACGGAGGCATCGAGCGTCTCCACGGCGGACGCCCGCCGCACCGGGGCCACCCGCCGTGTCATCGGCCCGGAGGTCTCCGGCAGCGTCGTGGACTCCCCGAAGAAGGACTCCCCGGGCGACACCGTGAGCAGGTTCGTCCCCAGGCGATCCAGGCGCGCCAGCAGGTCCGCCCGGCTCGACGCCGACAGCCCGAGGACGGCCACCATGGACGCGATGCCGATGGCGATGCCGAGCGCGGACAGCGACGTGCGCAGCCGCCGGGTCCGCAGGCCGATGGATCCCACCCACAGCACGTCGAGCGGACGGAGGCGGCTCGCCGCCGGGGCGCTCACCTGGCGGCCCCGGCCCGGACCGAGACCGGGGGGACGAACGGTCCCCGGGGGCCCGTGTCGCGCTCGATCCGGCCGTCCCGGACCTCGATGCGGCGGTCCATGGCATCCGCCACCTGGCGGTCGTGGGTGACGACCACGACGGTCGTGCCGTCGGAGTTCAGCTCGCGGAGCAGGGCGAGGATCTCGGCCCCCGACCGGCTGTCGAGGTTCCCGGTGGGTTCGTCGGCCAGCACCATGGCAGGCCGGTGCACCACGGCCCGGGCGATGGCCACGCGCTGGCGTTCCCCGCCGGAGAGCTGCGCGGGGTGATGGTCGAAGCGGTGCGAGAGGCCCACCCGATCCAGGGCCCACGCGGCCGCCCGGCGCCGGTCGGCGGGGCGCGTTCCCCCGTACAGCAGCCCGGTCGCCACGTTCTCGAGCGCCGTCATGCCGTCGAGCAGGAAGAACTGCTGGAACACGAACCCGATCCACCGCGCTCGGATGGCCGCCAGCTCCCGGTCGGAGAGACGCCCGGAGTCGCGGCCGGCGATCCGGACGACACCCGCCGAGGGACGGTCGAGCGTCCCCATGAGGTGCAGCAGCGTCGACTTCCCGGAGCCGGAGGGACCGGCCACGGCCACCCGCTCGGCCGGGGCGACCGACAGCGTGACGTCGCGGAGGATCTCGAGGTCGCCGTACCGCTTCCCGACCCCCTCGAGCTCGACTACGGTCGGTGCGTGCGGTTGCCGGCTCATCGGGGCACCGCCACCCGCATCCCCTCCGTGAGCCCGTGGCCCTGCACCTCCACGTAGCCGTCGGCGAACAGGCCGGGGGTCACGTCGACCAGACGTCCCCGGGAGCCCTCGACCACCTCGACCGCGAACCGGCCGCCGGCCCGGGCCAGGAGCGCGGAGACGGGAACGCTGAGCACGCCGTGCCGGGACTCCTCCACGATCTCCACGTCGACCGGCGCCTGGTCGAGGGTGCCGGTCGCGCCGGGGCGGAGCACCTTGACGGTCACGGTGATCGTGGGATCGCTCTCGGCCCCGGTGTCGTCCGTCGTGGACGTGGCGACCTTGCCGACATCCGATACCCGGCCCCGTGTCGTCGTGCCGTCGGGAAGGTCGATCCGCACCGCGTCGCCCTTGTGCACCAGGCTCTGGTCGGAGGCGTCGAGGTCCACGGTCACGACCCGCTCGGTGGACGTCGCGTCGAGCACCGGCGTCCCCGGTGCGATCGCCGCGCCCAGTGAGGTGCTGATCTCGCCCACCCGGCGTCTTCCCGGCAGGAACACGACGTCGCCCGGCACGACCACGCCGGTCTCGTCGGCGCCGCGGTCCTTCTGCCACCGCTCGACGGCCGCCCTCGTGGCCCAGTCGAAATCGCCGTCGACCTCGATGTCGCCGCCCGGGTCGTAACCCAGCGCCACGAGGTTCCGCTCCAGCTCCCGCACGTCGGCACCGTCGTCGACGCCGACCGCGAGCGTTCGCCATGCCGGGGTCCGCCCGGTCATGAGCACGGTCGCGTGGCCGCCGACGGCGTACAGCGGCTGGCCCCGGTGGACGACGGAGCCCCCCTTGGGGAGCCACGTGACGGTCCCGGCCGAGGCCGCCGAGACGGTCCGCGTGTCGGCATACCCCAGCGTGCCGCTCTCCGTCCGGCGGGACAGCAGGGTCCGTCGCTCCACGGTCGTCGTCCCGGTCGCCACGCGGGTCCCCCCGGAAGCGGGAGGCGAGGTCGTCCCCCGGAGGAAGACCCACGCGCCCAGGCCGATGGCGGCGACCACGGCGACGAGCACCGCGATCACCAGCCGGCGGAGCCACCTCCCCGCCGGGGCCGTCGGCGGACCGGGTTCGGGGAGCGCGACCGACCCGTCGGAGTGGGCGAGCCGATCCTCGGTCCGGGCCATCAGGTCCCACCTCCCGACACCTGACGGCCGGCGTTGGGCAGGTAGTGCTGGCACGCCTCCTGGGCGCGCCGGAACGCGGGATCTTCCGGGTCGATCTTGCTGTCGGGGCCGCCGATCATGATCCCCCCGCCCTTCGAGAAGTCCGGGTCGGGGACGTCGATCCCGTGGTCACGCATGCACCGGGCGAACCTCAGCGCCTGGTCCTCCATCCGGGTCCTGTCCTCCGGGCTGATCTGGCGCCGGATGCCCTTGAGGTACTTCCGGCAGGCCTCGTCTGCCTTGCGCATCGTCGCCTCGTCGACGTCGCCGGGCCCACCGGCATGAATCTCGAACCTCCCGTTCCTCCCGACCTGGGGATCGGGCATGTCGACGCCGTGCTCGCGCATGCACCGCGCGAACTTCAGGCCCGCCTCCTCCGCCCGGTCCTGCGCGCTCTGGCCAGAGGCCGCCTTGGACGGCGTGCCGCAGGCCGTCGCCGCCAGGGCGATCACCACCGCCAGCGCCGCCACCGCCGACAACCGTCCTCGCATCGGATCACCTCCGGCGGGAAGGCGTCTCCTCCCCGCCATCACCCAGGGAACCCCAGCGCGATGAGGACGCGATGACGAGGTGGTGAGGGAGGCCGGAGATTCCGCTAAGAAGCCGGTGAGACCGGGGCGGGCGGCGACGGGAGGGGCTCCGCCGGCGTGCGATCCGCCGACGGGCTTTCGACGACGGGCAGCTGGAGGCGCAGGAGCGCGCCGCCGCCGGGGGCGTTGGACGCATCGACGGTCCCGCCGTGGGACTCGGCGACCTGGCGGACGATGGCCAGGCCGAGCCCCGATCCCGGGAGCCGCCGGGCCGACACCGAGCGGTAGAAGCGATCGAAGACGTACGGCAGGTCCTCCTCCGTGATCCCCGGGCCGTGGTCGCGCACCGTGAGCACGCCGCCGTGGAGCGTGACCTCCACCGATCCGTTCAAAGGGCTCCACTTGGCCGCGTTGTCGAGCAGGTTGCCGACCGCACGGTCCAGCCGGTCGGGAGCCCCGACCATCACGGTCGGCTCGAGGTCGGCGGCGAACCGGATGCCCGGGGCGCGGCGCCGGGCCCGCTCCACGGCCGCCTCCACCAGCCGGTCCAGCCGGACCTCCGAGGGACGCGCGGCCGGCTCCTGGCCGTCCCGGGCCAGGTCGACCACGTCGGCCACCAGCGCCGTCATCTCGTCCAGCTGGGCGACGACGTCCTCGCGGAGCCGGTCCCGGTCCGCCGGGGACAGCTCCGAGGCCCGGGCCAGGACCTCGATGTTCGTGCGGAGCGACGTCAGCGGGGTGCGGAGCTCGTGCGACGCGTCTGCCACCAGCTGGCGCTGGGCCCGCACCGAGCGCTCGAGTGCCTCGAGCATCCGGTTGAAGCTCGCGGCCAGCCGCCCCACCTCGTCGTCCGTCTCGACCTCGATCCGCGCGGCGAGATCGCCGGTGGCTGTGACGTGCTCGGCGGTCTCGGTGAGCCGCCGGACCGGGCGGGCCGCGGCCCGGGTGACCAGGAAGGCGAGCATGGCCGCGAGCGCGATGCCCGCCGCCGAGATCAGGACGAGGACGATCGCCAGCCGCGACAGCGTCGCGTCCACCTCGCCGAGCGGCCGGGCGATCTGGATGGCGAGGGGCTGGGGGATGGGCCCCGGCACCGGAAGCACGGTCGGCATCCGGGCGGTCAGCACCCGGTAGTGGACTCCGTCGATCCGCGCGTCGCTCAGGTACGTGTCGTGCTGGCCCGCGGCCACCGCTCGCGAAGTCCGGGTGGGCTCCATGTACGCCCCGGTCTCGCCGCTCGGGCGCAGCACGGTGCCGTCCGAGGCGACGAACTGGACGTACCCGGGCGACTCGCCGGCCACGTCGGGGGGCGCGATGGTGATCTGGAATCCGGCCGACCCGCCCGACCCCACCGACTGGACCTCGCGCCGCGACGTGAGCTGGTCCAGGCGATCCCGCAGCGCGGTGTCGACACCGCCCCGCAGCTCGCCGCGGACGACCAGGTACACGACCACGGAGGCCAGCGCCACCGCGACCGCCACGGCCGCCGCCGACCCCACCGCCACGCGCCGCCGGAACGTCACGACGTCGTCCCTTCCTTCAACACGTATCCGACGCCGCGCACGGTGTGGATCACGCGCGGCTCGCCCTCGGCCTCCAGCTTGCGGCGGAGGTAGCCCACGTACACCTCGAGCGAGTTCGAGGTGGGGCCGAAGTCGTAGCCCCACACCCGCTCGAAGATCACGTCGCGGGTCAGCACCCGGCGGGGGTTCCGCAGGAACAGCTCCAGCAGCAGGAACTCCGTCCGGGTCAGCTCCAGCGGGCGGTCGCCGCGGCGGGCCTCGTGCGCCGCGAGGTCCATCTCGACGTCGCCGAATCGCAGGGTCTCGTCCTCGTCGGGGGCGGTCCGGCGGAGCAGCGCCCGGAGCCGGGCGAACAGCTCCTCCAGCGCGAACGGCTTCACCAGGTAGTCGTCGGCGCCGGCGTCGAGGCCGGCCACCCGGTCCGACACGGCGTCCCGGGCGGTCAGCATGAGCACCGGCGTCCGCAGGCCCGCCGCGCGCACGGCCCGGCACGTGGCCAGCCCGTCCAGCACCGGCATCATCACGTCCAGCACGACCGCGTCCGGGGGCCGGTCCCCGATGGCCCGGAGGGCCTGCTCGCCGTTGACGGCCAGGTCGACCTGATGGCCCTCCAGCCGCAGCGCACGGTCGAGTGACTCGCGGACGGCCGGCTCGTCGTCGACGACCAGGATGCGCGACACGCCTCCAGTGTGCCCCGTCTTCCTGAAGGAACGGTGAACCTCGCTGCTTCGTGTCGGGCCCGTGTCGTAGGGTGCCCGGGAATATCCCTCCGGCGACCTCGGTTGCGCCGCAGGAGGGAGGGCGGCCCGCAGGGGCCGGCCGGGAGGCACCGGATGGCGACGGGCGACGGCCAGCGCGACACCTCAGGCGTCAGCGGGATCGCTGCCGCGCAGGGGTCTCGCGCGCCGGCGTGGCTGGTGCTGACGCTGGTGTGCCTGGGCCAGTTCATGGTGGTGCTCGATATCTCCGTGGTGAACGTGGCCCTGCCGTCCATCCAGCGAGACCTCCACTTCAGCAACACGGGATTGCAGTGGGTGGTGAACGCGTACACGCTGGCGTTCGCCGGGTTCCTGCTGCTCGGGGGGCGCGCGGGCGACCTCTACGGGCGGCGGCGCATGTTCATCGTGGGACTGGCGTTGTTCTCCGCGGCGAGCCTGGCCGGAGGCCTGGCCCAGGACAAGACCATGCTGGTCGCCGCGCGGGCGATCCAGGGGCTGGGCGGCGCGGTGCTCGCGCCGGCCACCCTCACGATCCTCACCACGAGCTTCGCGGCCGGACGCGACCGGGCCCGTGCGCTCGGCGTGTGGAGCGCCATGGCGGCGGCCGGCGGCGCGTCCGGCGCGATCCTCGGCGGCGTGCTCACCGACACCCTGTCCTGGCGATGGATCCTGTTCATCAACGTCCCGATCGGGGTCGTGGGCCTGATCGCGGCGCGCGCGGTGCTGGTGGAGTCCATGGCCGAGGGCGCCCGCAGCCACCGCCTCGACTGGGCCGGAAGCGTCACCGTCACGGGGGGGCTGGTCGCGCTGGTGTACGGCATCGTCGAGACCGAGTCGCATGGTTGGACGTCGTGGCAGGTTCTCGGCCCGGTGGCCCTGGCCGCCGTCCTGCTCGCCGCGTTCGTGGTGATCGAGACGCGGGTGGCGGAGACCCCGCTCATGCCGTTCGAGCTGTTCCGGATCCGCTCGGTGACCGGGGCGAACGTGGTCATCCTGTTCCTCGGCGCCGCGATGTTCTCGATGTGGTACTTCCTGTCGCTCTACATGCAGGACGTCCTCGGATACAGCCCGCTGACGGCCGGGCTGGCGTTCGTCCCGCAGACCGTGGTGATCGTGATCGGGGCTCAGGTCGCGGCCCGGCTGGTCCCGAGGATCGGACCCCGGCCCCTGTTGGTGGTGGGCGGCTTGACGTCGGCGGCCGGACTGGCCTGGCTCACGCTGATCTCGCCGTTCGGGACCTACGTCAGCGACCTTCTGTTCCCGGGCCTGCTGGTGACCCTCGGCCTGGGGTTGTCGTTCATGCCGGTGACGATGGCGGCGACCACCGGAGTCGAGCCCCGCAACGCCGGCCTAGCGTCCGGGCTGGTGAACACCACCCGACAGATCGGCGGATCGCTCGGCCTCGCGGTCCTGGCGACGCTGGCCGTCGACCGCGCCGTCGCGCTGTCGGCTGCGGGGGAGGTCGACCGGGTCGCGCTGACCTCGGGCTTCGCCCGGGCCTTCGCGGTCGGGTCGGGCATCTGCCTCGCGGCCGCCCTGTCGGCGTTCCTGATCCCCTCCGACGGAACGCGCCGGGTCCGTCCGGCCGAACCCGGTCCCGGCGTGGCCCAGGAGGAGCTCGCGGCCCGGGAGACCTGAAGCGAGAGAAGAAGCCTCACGAGCTTCGGCTCGACCCTTCTCGCGCGGAGGAGCGTGCCCTCCGCTCGAACTACCGAGGCAGCTCGGACAGGAACCTGCCGAGCGCTTCCATCGAGTGACGCATGGGCCGCGACCCGTAGCTGATCCGGGCCACGCCCAGCTCGGCGAGGCGTGAGGTGGGGGGCGCCTGCGGCGTCGCCAGGATGTTGACCGGAGCCGCCACCTCCCGGACGAAGGCCGCGACGGTGTCCTCGTTGGTCAGGAAGATCGGGAACGCGCAGCTCGCCCCCGCGGCCACGTACGCGCGAGCGCGCGCGACGGCCTCGTCGAGCAGCTCGGGCTGAGGACGATCGCGGTCGTGGAGGAAGACGTCGACCCGGGCGTTGACGACCAGCCCGAAGTCGCGCTCGGCCGCGGCGGCGCGCACCGCGGCGAGCCACCCGGCCTGGCGATCGGCATCGACGAGGCCTCCCGTCGCGTGGTCGGTGTCCTCGAGGTTGCAGCCGGCCGCGCCGGCGCTCGCCAGCGCCTCGACCAGCTCGCCGGGCCCCAAGCCGTACCCGGCCTCGGCGTCGACGCTGACCGGGGCGTCGACGGACCGGGCGATCCGCGCCGCCACGGCGAGCATCTCCTCGACCGGCGCGCCCTGGTGATCCTCGTACCCCAGGGAGTCCGCGACCGCGCCGCTCGAGGTGGCGACGACCGGGAACCCCGCCGCGACGACGGCCCGGGCCGACGCCACGTCCCATGCGTTCGGCAGCACGAGCGGCCTCCCGGGGACGTGCAGCGACCGCAGGAGGTCACACCGTTCTTCGAGCACGGCTCATCCCTCCCGGCGACGGCGCCACACGACGATCTTGCCACGCGCCGCACGGAGGGGTCGCCGCAGCTGCCGAGAGCCGGTTCGGGAATCTCGGCGACGGCCGATGAGTTGTGCAGATTCATCCGGTCCATTCCCCAGAACATCGATCGGCCGGGAGGCAGAGCGATGACCCAGAGCGCAGGTGGGCGACCGATCCGATGGTGACGATCGGAGACGTACGCGAGCTGGCGCTGAGCCTGCCTCGCTCGTACGAGGCGCTGGTTCGGGACCGGGTCAAGTTCCGGGTCGGCCGGATCGTCTACCTGGCGTTCTCGCGAGACGAGACAGAGATGGGGTTCGCGTTCCCCAAGGAGGAGCGTGAGGCGCTGGTCGCCTCCGAGCCCGACAAGTTCCTGATGCCCGAGCGCTCGGACCTCCGGTACCACTGGGCGGTCGTCCGCCTGAGCGCGATCGACTCCGAAGAGCTGCGCGAGATCGTCCTCGACGCCTGGCAGATGGTGGTCCCCAAGCGGGTCGCCGCGGAGCACCTCGGCGACTGACGGGCGAGCCCGAACTCGACGCCTTCTATCGATCGGACGAGGCGAACGACGCCAGCCCGCGCAGGATCACGTCGATCCCGAACTCGAACCGGTCGTCCACGTCGCCGCTGAAGATCAGGTCGACGGCCGCCCGCGTGTTCGGGAATCGGTCCTCGGGGAGCGATCGCATGTAGTCCTTGAACATCGCGAGGACCTGATCGGGGGGAAGGTCCTCACCCGTCGGTGAGGGGAACGGGAGGCTCTCCTCGTAGGCGAAGGCCCCCACATACAGGCCGGCCAGGTCCCCGAGGTACGCGATCACACGATCGGGGATGCCGACCGGGCGCAGGAGCTTGAACAGCCACTCGGTGAGGAGGGCCACAGCCGGTCCCGAAGGGACACGGCCCAGCGAGATGCGAGCGATGTCGCGGTGGCGGTTCATCAGGCCCCGCATCTGCCGGGCGAGATCCCTGAGCTGCTCCTGCCACCTCGAGGGGTCCGGGTCGGGCAGGGCGACCTCTTCGATGGCCCGCTCGAACACGAGCTGGAGCAATTCCTCCTTGTTCCGGACGTGCCAGTACAGCGAGGCGGCGCCCGTGCCGAGCTCCTCGCCCACCCGCCGCATCGACAGGGCCTCCAGCCCCTCGCGGTCCAGGACCCGCAACGCGGCATCGACGATCGCCTCCCGGGTGAGGGGGACACGGGGGACCGCGTGGGGATGTGTGCTCGTCCTCCAGGGGGGCTCCGGCACGGATCCGGCTGACGACGTCCGATCGCCCTCACCCTGCTGCTCGACGTCCGGGCCCATCTCTCCAACAGCGTACCACTCACGAACATCGTTTCAGAACTCGAACGTCGTTTGACAACTGAGTTCTCGTTGTGCAGAATGGCGTTCGTCCACCGAACGATGTTCGACCAAGCGGAGGGAGGAAGTGGATGACACCGACGATCGATGCACGTGGGCTCGAGAAGCGCTACGGACGCACTCGGGCCCTCGACGGGCTCGACCTGGTCGCAGAACCGGGGCAGGTCGTCGCGGTGCTCGGGCCCAACGGGGCCGGCAAGACCACCTTCGTCCGGGCCGTGGCGACCCTGCTGCGCCTGGACGGCGGCTCGCTGCAGGTGGCGGGGCACGACGTGCGACGGGAGCCCCAGGCCGTGCGCCGGATGATCGGGCTTGCCGGGCAGTTCGCGGCTGTTGAGCCGGCCATGACCGGACGCGAGAACCTCGAGATGGTCGCGCGGTTGTTCGGGCAGGACCGGCGTGCCGCGCGGGCGAACGCCGAAGCGGTCCTGGAGCAGCTCGGGCTCGCCGAGGCCGGAGACCGGTTGGCGCGGACCTATTCGGGCGGGATGCGCCGGAAGCTCGACCTGGGGGCGAGCCTCGTCGGCGCGCCCCGGCTCCTGCTGCTGGACGAGCCGACCACCGGGCTCGACCCGCGGAGCCGGATGGAGCTCTGGGACGCGATCCGGGCCCTCGTCGAGGCGGGGACCGACGTGCTGCTCACCACCCAGTACCTGGACGAGGCAGACCATCTCGCCAGCCAGATCGTGATCGTCGACCACGGGCGCGCGGTCGCCGCCGGCACACCGACCGAGCTCAAGAGCCGGATCGGAGGCAACGTGATCGAGGTGCACGTCCGTCGGCGGGACGACCTCGCGAAGGTCGCCGATGCGCTCGGTCGGCTCGATCACGGCGAGACGCAGATCGACGAGGCCACCCGCCGGGTCAGCATGAGCGTCGAGCCCGGGGGCGAGCGGCTCATGACCGCCTTCCGGACCGTCGAGACGGCCGGGGTCGAGATCGAGGACATCGCGATGCGGCAGCCCAAGCTCGACGAGGTGTTCCTCGTGCTCACCGGCACGCCGCTGCAGGACGACCGCGTCACCGAGCCGAAGCCCGACGCGGCCTGAGAGAGAGAGGAGAGGAAACCCGACATGGCAACCATCACCACCCCGACGGCCGGTCGTGCGGCGAGCACGCTCGTCGTGGGCAAGCGCGCCGTGCTCCGCTACCTCCGGACTCCCCAGCTCATCGTGCTCGGCACGATCCAGGGGGCAATGTTCTTGTTCATCTTCCGCTACGTGTTCGGTGGCGCGATCGCCATCGGGGGGATCCCGTACGTGGACTTCCTCGTCCCCGGGTTCGTGACAGCAGGTCTGCTGTTCACCGGCATGGGAGCCGCCACCGCAATGGCCGAGGACCTCGAGCAGGGGTTCATCGACCGGCTGCGGTCCCTGCCCATCCCCCGGAGCTCCGTGCTCGCGGGGCGGGCTATCGCCGACACCGTATGGGCGGCCTGGGGTCTCGGCGTCTCGGTTGCGATCGGCTTCGCGGTCGGGTTCCGCCTGCACGGTTCGGTGCCGAACGCCCTGGCCGCGGTGGCGCTGTGCATCGTGTTCGCGTTCGCGTTCGAGTGGCTGTTCATCACGATGGGCCTCTTCGCGGGGAACGCCCAGGCCGCGCAGGGCATGGCGCTCCTCGTGTTCCCGCTCTCGTTCGTCTCGAGCGCCTATGTACCCGTGGAGTCGATGCCCGGGTGGATGCAGGCGTTCGCCCAGCACCAGCCGCTGACGTACATGGTCGACGCGGTCCGGGCCCTCACGCAGGGTGCCAGGGCGGAGGCGTTGCTGGGGCATCCGGCCGCGTACTTCATGACCCGGTCGTTGCTCTGGGCAGCCGGGATCGTGGTGGTGTTCGCGCCGCTCGCCGTCGCTCGCTACCGGCGCGGCTGAGCCGTCCGCTCGGTCGGGCACCCGGCGTCATCGTGGATGGTGGTCGGCGAAGTCCGGTCGGCCACCATCCGTCACGGTGCCTCGCCGGACACCGGCACCTCGTAGCCCAGGATCTTGACGGGCACCGTGGTTCCGAAGACGAGGCTGTCGGGATCGACGAGCGGACGCAGCTCGTCCTTGTACCGCAGAAACGTATCCCCGCTCTCGTGCGTCTCGACGGCGGACTCGTCGGTCCAGGTCTCGTAGAGCCAGAACTCGTTGGGGTCCTCGGTGGAACGATGCACGCCAAACACGATGTTGCCGGGCTCGCCCTCCTCGATGCGTCGCGGGTTGGTCAGCAGGAGCTCCAGCACGCGATCGGCCTCGCCTTCCCTCGCACGCATGCGAACGAAGTAGGTCACGGCGCTCATGTGTGGGCATCGTACTGGAGCGCTTGGTCCTGAGGGTCGCGAACGCTCCCATCGGCCGCTACCGTCTGCGGCGTGCACCGATCGGGCCGTTCTCTACGGATTTCCGCAGTGATGCTCACCTTCATCGCGGCCGCCTGCGGGTCGAACGGTGCGGCGGGGCGTGCACCGACCACGATCGCGCATCGTACCGGTGCCATCTCGCCGACCTCGAGCCACGCTCCGAGCCCCCCCGGCTCACCGACCCCGAGCCCTCCCCGCTCCTGCGTTGACGTCGTGTTCCACCGGCTGACGCTGCCACAGCGCGTCGGCCAGCTGTTCGCGCTGGGACTGGCGAGCGACCGCCTGGGACCGGCCGAGCTGGGGGCGATCCGATCGCACCACGTGGGATCCGTGTGGTTCACGGAGACCACCACGGGCGGGGCGAGCGCCGTCCGCGCGGTCGCCACCGCGGTGCAGGCGCAGGCCGCGGACGCGTCGACCGGCGGCGTCCGCTTCTACGTGGCGGCGAACCAGGAGGGCGGCGAGATCCAGGCGCTGCAGGGCGCCGGGTTCTCCTCGATCCCCAGCGCAGTGGCGCAGGGGACGATCGACCCGTCGGCGCTGCAAGGCGACGCGGCCGGATGGGGACGCCAGCTGTCCCAGGCCGGCGTGAACCTCGAATTCGCGCCGGTGATGGACGTCGTGCCGCCGGGGACCGACGCCCAGAACCAGCCGATCGGGGTGCTGCACCGGGAGTTCGGGCACGACCCCGCCACGGTGGCGGCCCACGGGACGGCGTTCATCCGCGGGATGTCGGCTGCGGGCATCGCGACGACGGCGAAGCACTTCCCGGGCCTCGGCCGCGTCCGCGGCAACACGGACAACGTGGCCGAGGTCGTCGACACGGTGACGACGGCCACCGACCCGTTCCTGGATACGTTTCGGGCCGCCGTCCGCGCGGGCGTGCCGTTCGTCATGGTGGCGCTGGCCACGTTCACGCGGATCGACGCCGCGCACCTGGCCGTGTTCTCGCCGACGGTGATGCGACTGCTGCGCGACGGAATGGGGTTCGACGGCGTGATCGTGTCCGACGACCTGGGCGCGGCGACGGCGGTGGCCAGCGTCCCGCCCGCGCAGCGCGCGATCGACTTCCTCTCCGCGGGCGGCGACCTGATCGTGTCGAAGACGGTCGACCCGACCGTAGCGATGGCCGACGCCGTGGTGGCCCGGGCGTCGACCGACCCGGTCTTCGGCGCGCGAGTCGACGACGCCGTGCGCCACGTCCTGGCGGCGAAGGACGCGTCCGGCTTGCTGCCCTGCTCTGGCGACTGACGGGGCGGCCGGCGCCCCGGGACGTGTCAGTCTCGCTGGACCATCCGGTACCGGTTGCCGTCCGGGTCGCGGAACGTGAACATCGGCGGCACGTCATCTCCGAAGCGCAGGAGCGCCTCGTCGGCCTCGAATCCCCGCGTCCGCAGCTCCGTGTGGTCCGCCTCGGCGTCCCGGGTCGTGAGGCTCACCTCGATCCCGCTGGGTTCCCCATCGCGCGTGACAACGAGCGCGATGGTCGTCTCCGCGCCCGGCGGCGCCACCTCGACCCAGCGCCCACCCTGACCGAACGGGGCGTCCAGGCGCTTCTCGAATCCGAGCGTGCCCAGGTAGAACTCGAGTGCCCGGTCCTGGTCGGCGACCGGAATGATCACCGTCCCCACCTGGGTGATCTGTGTCGTGTCGGTCATCTCGATCTCCTTTCGTCGGTTCGTTCAACGAAGACCGTCGCACAGGGCGAAACTGATCGGTGCCCTTCGCGAGCAGGTTCCCCGACCCGGCCCCCCCCTCACGTGGCTCAGCGCTCCAGCATCTCTTTCAGCGCCGAGACCCGATCTCGCCAGAAGGCCTTCATCCGTTCGGCTTCAGCGGCGTCGGTGAGTCGCTCGTGCGCGAGCGCCACGGTGCTCCTGGCGTCGCCCTTCGAGGTGAAGCCGACGAGGACCCGGGTTGAGCCGTCACCCCAGTCGAAGCGGGCCGACTTCGGCTTCGAGGCGGTGCGCTCACGGAGCTCGTCCCCGGGCAGCCAGCGCCGGCGGAGCGATTCGTCGACGAACGCCTCGTACAACCGATCGAGCGGGACCGCGACGGTCTTCGAGGCCGTGATCGCGAATCCGTCGGCGTGCTCGCCCACGGCGCGCCGGCCGCTGGCGCGCTCGTAGCCGACGGTCACGGACTGCGCATCCCAGCCGTCGACCCCGCGCTCCTCGGAGAGCCATCTGGCGATCTCCGGGTGTGCCCGCTGCGCCGCCCCCCACTCGTCGAGGAGGTCGAACCACTCCTCCCACCCGTGCCCGGTCCTCCGCCGGATCGCCTCGTCCGACATCGGGAGCGTCGGCCCCTCGGTGGCCTTCGGCTCTTCCGCGCGCAGCAGCGCCGCCCGCGCCGCCGAGTAGCTCTCGCCCGTCTTCTCCATCCGCGCACGGACGAGGCGCTTGAACGACCTCCGCCTGGTCATCTGGTGCTCCTCTCGTGGCGGCGGCCCCGCGACTCACGCTCGCGGCGCCCCGCCGGAAAGGCACCATTCGACCCGGCGTCCCGAGGGCTCGAGCCCCCTTTGCCCCCGCTTCGGCCGGCGGCGTGAGCGCCGGAACCGGGGGTTGGGCGCAGGACGGCGCCACGCGGCAGCGTACCAGCGTCCGTGCCTCCGCGCGAACCAGCCCGGTGCCCCCGACACCACGGAAGGTTCGAACCGGCAGGGTCAGGCGGTCGGGTCCGTCCGGTCGTGGAGGCCGGCGTGGCTGGCCGTCGGTGGGGGGCGGTACTGTTTGCCGGGTGAACGGCATCCGGCATCCGGCGGTTCGAACCTGGTTCGCCAGGCGGTTTCCTGACGGGCCGACCTCGCCGCAGGCCGGCGGGTGGGCCGAGGTCGCCGCAGGCCGGCACACGCTGATCGCGGCTCCGACCGGGTCGGGCAAGACCCTGGCCGCCTTCCTGGTCTGCATCGACCGGTTGTACCGGGCTCACGAGGCCGGTGCCCCCCTCGCCGATGGACCGCAGGTCGTCTACGTCTCCCCCCTGAAGGCCCTTGCCGTCGACATCCATCAGAACCTCGAGGCCCCGCTGCGGGAGATCGCAGAAGTCGCCGGGGAGCTGGGCCTCGCGGCCCCCCACATCCGGGTGGCCGTCAGAACCGGGGACACGGCGGCTTCCGAGCGGGCGGCCATGCTCCGGCGGCCGCCCAACTTCCTGGTCACGACCCCCGAATCGCTCTACCTGCTGGTCACGGCGGAGCGCTCGCGATCGATGCTCGCCGGCGTCCAGACCGTGATCCTCGACGAGATCCACGCGGTGGCCGGGAACAAGCGAGGATCGCACCTCGCGATCACCCTCGAGCGGCTCCACCACGTCGCCGCCACCCCTCCGCAGCGGATCGGGCTGTCCGCAACCCAGCGCCCGATCGAGGCCATCGCCAGGCTCCTGGCCGGCGCCGGCCCCGATCGTTCGAACGACGACGGCTCGCCTCGCTGCGCGATCGTCGACATCGGCCACCGGCGCGCCCTCGACCTGGCCCTCGAGCTTCCCGACGACGAGCTCGGAGCCGTGGCCTCGGCGGAGCAGATGGGGGAGATCCTCGACCGCATCGCCGAGCACGTGCAGGGCCACCGCACCACGCTCGTGTTCGTCAACACCCGGCGGTTGGCCGAGCGGGTCGCCCATCAGCTGGGGGAGCGGCTCGGCGAGGACCGGGTGGCCGCCCACCACGGGAGCCTGTCGAGAGAGCGGCGCCAGCGCGTGGAGTCGCGCCTGCGGGCGGGCGACCTCCGGGCCCTCGTGGCCACGGCGTCGCTGGAGCTCGGGATCGACATCGGGCCGGTCGAGCTGGTCTGCCAGATCGGCTCGCCGCGGAGCTTCGCCACGTTCCTCCAGCGGGTGGGCCGGTCCAACCACACCCGGTTCGGCACGCCGAGGGGGGTGCTGTACCCCACCAGCCGCGACGAGCTCGTCGAGTGCGCGGCGCTGCTCCGGGGCACCCGGGCCGGCCGCCTGGACGCGATCCTGCAGCCCGTGGCCCCGCTCGACATCGTGGCCCAGCAGATCGTGGCTGAATGCGCGGCCGAGGAATGGTCCGAGGACGAGCTGTTCGACCTGGTCCGCCGGGCGGCTCCCTTCGAAGGACTCTCCCGGCAGGACTTCGACGACGTGGTCGAGCTGGTCTCCGAGGGGATCGTCACCGGGCGGGGGCGGCGGGCCGCCTACCTGCACCGCGACCGGGTGAACGGGCGCCTGAAGGGTCGCCGGGGCGCGCGCCTCGCCGCGCTCACGTCGGGCGGGGCCATCCCCGAGCTCGGCGACTACCGCGTCGTGGCCGAGCCCGACGACACCTTCGTGGGGACGGTGAACGAGGACTGGGCCATCGAGAGCATGGCCGGCGACGTGTTCCTGCTGGGGACCACCTCGTGGCGGATCCGCCGGGTCGAGCCCGGAACCGTCCGGGTGGTCGACGCTCACGGGGCGCCGCCGTCGGTGCCCTTCTGGCTGGGGGAGGCGCCGGGCCGCACCGAGGAGCTCTCCGGCGACGTCTCCGAGCTTCGGGCGAGGGTGGGCGAGTGGCTGGAACGCGAGGATCCCGACGGTGCTCGTGGCTGGCTCGAGGCGGAGTGCGCGATCGACCGGGCCGCATCCGACACGATCGTCCGCTACCTCGGCGCCGGGATGACCGCGCTGGGGGTGCTGCCCACGAAGCAGACGATCGTCCTGGAGCGGTTCTTCGACGAGAGCGGGGGGATGCAGCTCGTGGGCCACTCGCCGTTCGGGGCCCGGTTGAACCGGGGGCTCGGGCTCGCCCTCCGCAAGCGGTTCTGCGTGACCTTCGACTTCGAGCTCCAGGCCGCGGCCAGCGACGATGCCATCCTGCTCTCCCTGGGGCCGCAGCACAGCTTCCCGCTGGAGCGCGTGCCGAAGTTCCTCGCGTCGAGGACGGTCGAGGACGTCCTGCGGCAGGCCGTGCTCACGTCGCCGATGTTCGCGGCGCGGTGGCGGTGGAACCTGAACCGGTCCCTGGCCGTACTCCGGATGCGGGGCGGCCGGAAGAACCCGCCGGCGATCCAGCGGATGGAGTCCGATGACCTGATGGCCGCGGTGTTCCCGACGCTCGCGGCCTGCCAGGAGAACGTGGCGCCGGGCCCGATGGAGATTCCCGACCATCCGCTGGTCCGCCAGACCCTGGACGACTGCCTGCGCGAGGCGATGGACGTGGACGGCCTGCGCGAACTGCTGTCCGAGATCGAAGCGGGCCGGGTCGACGTGGTCACGCGCGACACGGTGGAACCGTCCGTGCTGGCCCACGAGATCCTGAACGGGCGGCCCTTCACCTATCTGGACGACGCGCCCCTGGAGGAGCGCCGCAGCCGGGCGGTGCAGCTCCGGCGGGGGCTGCCCGTGGAGGCTCGGGACCTGGGACGGCTGGATCCGGACGCCATCGAGCGGGTCCGCGAAGAGGTGCAGCCTGACCCACGCGACGCCGACGAGCTCCACGACCTGCTGATGACGGTGTGCGGGCTGCGGCCCGTCGACGAGTGGCAGCCCTGGTTCGACGAGCTGGTCGAGGCGCGGCGGGCGGTCACCGTGCACGCCTCGACGAGGTTCGGCCTGTGGTGCCCGGTCGAACGGCGCCCCGCGCTGGAGCTCCTGTTCCCGGGGGCGGCGATCGAGCCGGACCATCGTTCGCCGATCGCCGCGGCGCCACTGGATCGGGACGCGGCGACGGCGGAGATGCTGCGGGGGCATCTCGAGTACCGCGGGCCCTCGACGGTCGCCGACCTCACGGAAGGGACCGGGCTCTCCGAGGGCGACGTGGCCATCGCGATGGCTCGCCTGGAGGGCGAGGGATTCGCCTTTCGCGGCCACTTCACCGTCGCCGACGGTCCCGAGGAGTTCTGCGCGCGGCGCCTCCTGGCCAGGATCCACAACTACACGCAGGCCCGGCTCCGGCGCGAGATCGAGCCGGTCACCGCAAGGGACTTCATGCGGTTCCTCCTTCGCTGGCAGCACGTCGCGCCGGGAACACGGCGGGAGGGCCGGCTCGGGGTGCTCTCGGTCGTCGAGCAGCTCCAGGGCTTCGAGCTGGCCGCGGGCGCGTGGGAGCGCGGCGTCCTGGCCTCGCGGGTGGAGGGGTATCGATTCGAGTGGCTCGACGACCTGTGCCTGTCCGGCGACGTCACGTGGGGCAGGCTCTCCATCCGGAACGGCGCCGGGGACGACGAGGCGCCCCACCGGAGCGGGATGACGCCCTCGCGGGCCACCCCCGTCACGCTGGCCATTCGCGAGGATCTCGCGTGGTTGCTCCAGGGAGCCCGGGGGGATCGAACGCCCCGGGAACCGGGTCCGGGCCGGACGCAGGACGTCCTCGACGCGTTGCGGCGCCATGGTGCTGTCTTCGCCGCGGACCTCGTGACGATCACGCGGCGGATGCCCCACGAGATCGAGGAGGCCCTGTGGGACGCGGTGGCCCGAGGTCTGGTCACCGCGGACGGGTTCGAGGCGGTCCGCTCGCTGCTCGATCGCCGGACCGCGGCCAGGGCCCCGCACCGGCCGCGGCTCCGCAGGGCCGGCGCGCGCGGCGCTGCCAGATCCGCCGGACGGTGGTCGCTCGTCCCGGCGGCGCCCGCCACCGAAGACGGAGACGAGCTGGCCGAGGCCGTCGCCGAGCAGCTCCTGGCCCGGTGGGGCGTGGTGTTCCGGGACCTCCTGGTCCGGGAGACGTTCACGGTGCCCTGGCGGGAGGTGCTGTGGGCGCTCCGGCGCATGGAGGCCCGGGGCACGATCCGCGGCGGGAGGTTCGTGGGCGGATTCAGCGGCGAGCAGTATGCGGTGCCCGAGGCGGTGGACGTGCTCCGGGCGGTGCGGAAGGAGGAACGCGCCGGCGAGGTCATCAGCCTCTCGGCCGCCGACCCGTTGAACCTGGTGGGGATCGTGCTCCCGGGCCCGCGTGTGCCGGCGCTCAGGGCGAACGCGGTCAGCTACGTCGACGGCGTTCCCGAGAATGCCACGCCCGCGCTGGCCTGACCTGAACGCAACGCCCGGAGTCGTGGTCAGTATCGAGGATCGAGCTCGATGACCGTGGGTCGCACGCTGAACGCGTAGGGCGATGTCTTGATTTCACTTCGAGCGCGCCTCGATCCAGGCCAGGATCAACGCCCGGGTCCGCACGCCGAACGGCGGTAGCTCGACCAGGATCGAGCCGTGCACCGACCCGGGATACAGGACGATCCTCTTGTCGGGCGAGCCGACGCTGTGAAAGACGGACAGGGCTTCCTGGCGAGGGGCACGCGAATCGTCCCGACTCCCCACGTAGAGGAACGGGGCCGAAAGTGACCGGACGCCCGCGGGGTCGTTGACGCCGTAGCCCGGCCAGAGCCGGGTTCCCGACAGGCTGATCAATCCGTCCACGCGGATCCCCGAGGAGTTCTGGACGACCGCCGCCCCGCCCATCGACGCCCCGAGCAGGAAGACGCGCTTGGCTCCGTCGGCACGAACCCGAGCCACGGCGGCCGCGAGGTCACGGCCCAGCGCGAGGTGTCCCGTCGACGGACTCTCGGAGTGGCCGTGCCCCCGAAAATCGAACGCGAGCGCGCGGACCCCGGCTCCATTGAGCGCCCTGACGTAGGGAAGCCACTGGCAGAGGTCGGCGTCTCCTTCGTGGGCCAGGACCACCGCCGTGGGTCCGCGCCCGGCCTCGATCGCGTACAGCCGGACAGCGTCCGAAGTCCTGATCCACATCGAGGTCGCCCTGACGCCCGAGGTGGAGGAGCATGCCGCATCGAGAGCTGGTGGAGGCTCGGCTACCGGGCTCGTCGACGGATCGTGTCCGGCGGGCGTGCGCGACGCGGTGGAGGCATCCGTCGTGGACGCGGAGCAGGCCGCCGCCAGCAACGCGGCCATCGCCGCCCCCAGAACCACATGGCGACCGATCATCGAGCGAGTCCGTCTATTATAGTCTCCCTGAGACTACTCTGTGGGAGACTATCATCACATGGAAACCGGGCACCTCAGCACCACCGAGCTCGTGATCCTGGGACTCGTCGCGTTCGGTGAGAGCTCGGGCTACGACCTTGCCCAGCAGGTCGAACGGAGTGTGGGGTACCTCTGGGGGCCCTCACGAAGCCAGATCTACAAGGTGCTTCCCCGCCTCGTCGAACGAGGCCTGGCTCGCGCCCGAGTGGTGCGCCAACTCGATCGTCCGGACAAGGCCCTGTACAGGATCACGCCGGCCGGACGTCGCGCGATTCGATCCTGGCTGGACGAGGTGGACGAGGAACCCACCGGCGGGCCGAACGTGTTCGTGCTCAAGCTCTTCTTCTGCGACCTGGCCCCGCCTCGCGCCGCTCGAACGCAGCTCGACGCATACCGCGGGTTCCTCGAGCGGCGTCTGCGTGGATTCGAGTCGATGCAGCGCGAACTCGACGAGGCCGAGCGTGTCTTCCCCCAGCTCGTCCTGCGACGAGCGATCGCCCGCATCCGCGCCTCGCTTGCGTGGACCGAGGACGTTGGGGATACCATCGGAGATCTGGCTTCGACCCGGCCCAGCTCGAGCGGGATCGCATCGACATCCAGCACCGATTGATGCCTCCGCTCACGTCCATGACCCGATGGCAGCAGCCGAGCCACCGGAAGGGAGACAACATGACGAGGGTGGTGGTTGGACTTTCGACATCGCTCGATGGGTTCATCGCCGGCGCCGACGACAGCTCGGAACAGCCGTTGGGTGTCGGCGGGGAGCGGCTGTTCGATTGGTTCGGCGACGGCGACACGCCGAGCCGGTACTACCCCTCGTTCAGGATGTCTGCCGCCAGCGCGGAGTTCTTCGACGAATACGCCGGCCGGGTCGGCGCGATCGTCACGGGCCGCCGAACCTACGACGTGTCCGATGCGTGGGGCGGGAGCGGACCGCTGCCCGGGGCCCCACTGTTCGTGCTGACCCATCGCATCCCCGACGCGGTGCCGGCGGGTGACCCGCCGTACACGTTCGTCACCGAAGGCATCGAGCGCGCCATCCAGCAGGCGCGGACGGCTGCCGGCGACAGGGACGTGGACCTCATGGGGGCGACGATCGTCCAGCAGTGCCTCCGGGCCGGCCTGCTCGACGAGCTCATCATCCACCTGGTGCCCGTGGTGCTCGGTCGCGGCGTCCGCCTGCTGGACGGCCTCGAGCCCGGGAGCGTCGAGTTCGACCTCGTCCGGGTCGTCGACGCCCCCGGCGTCACGCACCTGACGTATCGAGTCGTGAAGTAGCGTCGCCTCTCGGGCCGTCACTCCGTCGCGAGGGCCCGCATCATCTCGAGCCGCGCCGCCCGGCGGGCGGGGCGCAGTCCGGCCAGCACCCCGGCGACCGCTCCGACGATCAGGAAGATGAGGAGCTGGCCGGGCGGCGCCGAGAAGACCGCGAGTGACGTGGTGGCCGACGCCTTGACCAGGGCCCAGCCCAGGAACGTGCCGAGGATGACGCCCCCAACCGTGCCGAAGAGCGCGATCAGCACCGACTCCCAGCGGACCATGGACCGGGTCTGGGCTCTGGTCTGGCCGACGGCGCGGAGCAGGCCCAGTTCCCGGGTGCGTTCGTGGATGGACAGCGAGATTGTGTTTGCGATGCCCATGAGGGCGATGAGGATCGCGAGCACGAGCATCACGTAGATCAGGCCCAAGATGGTGTCGACGCCCTGGGTTGCGCTGCTTCGGTACTGCACGCGGTCCTGGATCCGGGGATGACCAAAGGGGGCGGCGAGCGCCGCCACGGCCTTCCTCGTCGCCGTGATGCCGCCGCCGGGGCGGAGGTTGATCAGGATCTGGCTGTCGAGGACCTGCGCGGCGTGCGGGGCCCAGCTTCCCGGCGTGATCTGGTAGTCGCCGACGACGTCGGCATGCTCGTAGATGGCGCTCACACGAAGCCGTCCGGAGTCGCCGTCCGGGTAGGTGACCGCAACCGTGCTCCCGACCCGCCAGTGGCGGCTGTCGGCGGCGGCCCTGGACACGGCGATGGTGTCGGCGCTGCTCGTGTTCACCACACCGGCGGCGACGTCGAGGTTGATGACTCGGCCGATCGCTGCAGGATCGGCGATCGTCACCAGGCTGCTGACGCCATCGAGCAGGACGGTTCCACGACCGAGCCCGGTCACGAGTTGTACCTCGGGCAGACGGGCGATGCCGGCCGCGAGGTCCGGGCTGAGACCGGCCCTGCCCGAGCCGCCGCCGTAGCCGGCGGTGTCGACGATGAGGTCGGCCCGCAGCGACTGGTCGACCCCTCGGGCGACCGAGGCCTTGAGGGAGGCGCCGATGACGGTGAACAGCGCGACCACCGCCACACCGACCATGAGGGCGGAGGCGGTGGCGGCGGTGCGGCGCGGGTTGCGCATCGCGTTCTGCCGGGCGAGGTGGCCGGTGATGCCGCGCAGCGCGGTCAGGGGCGACCCCAGGACGGCGGCGGCCGGTCGGGCCGCGACCGGGCCGAACACGACGACCCCCACGAAGGCCAGCAGCGCTCCGACGCCGGCGAGGCCCGCCTCCCCGAGGACGGCGGCGGACGCGGTCCCGATGATCCCACCGAGGATGAGCGCGCCTCCGACGACGGTGCGCACGCGGGACGCCGCGGTCGGTTCGACGGCGGACTCGCGCAGCGCGGCGAGCGGCGGAACCCTGGAGGCGCGCAATGCCGGCAGGGCGCCGGCGACAACGGTGGCCGACAGTCCGGCGATGACGGCGACCAGCGCGCTGGAGGCCTGGAACGCGAGGCCGCCGGCGGGCAGGGCGAACCCGAAGCCGTCGAAGACGCCCTTGAGCCCGGCGGCGATGCCGACACCGCCGGCGAGGCCGACGAGCGAGCCGACCGCCCCGATGACCACCGACTCGACGACGCTGGACGCGATCACCTGCCGCCGCGTCGCGCCGAGCGCCCGTAGGAGGCCGGAGTCTCGGCTGCGCTGCGCGGCCAGTATGGAAAACGTGTTGTAGATGCTGAACGCCGCCACCATCAGGGCGATGGCCGCGAACATCGTGAGGGCGGTGCGGACGAAGCCGAGGAACCCGCTGTCGATCGCGTTGAAGTTCTCCTGGGCGAGCTGGCCGCCGGTGACGGCCTGCACCCCCGCCGGCAGGACCGGACGCAGCCGGGCGAGCAACTGCTCGGGGGACACCCCGGGCGACGCCTCGATCAGGATGTCGGTGAGCCGGCCGGGGTTGTCGGTCAGGTAGCGCTGCGCGGCGTGCAGGGTCATCCCGGTGAACGTCGAGGACCCGAAACCGTCGGCGGTTCCGAAGGTGGCGATGCCGACGATGACCACCCGCACCGGTCGGGGTGTCAGCAGCGTGGTCGAGTCGCCGAGCCGCACGTCTCCGGACTTGGCGGCGCCGCGGTTGATGACGACCTCGTCGTCCGCATGCGGAGTCCGCCCGGCGACGAGCCGGTAGGGGTTGAGGCTGCGCACCGGGACCCAGTTCGCGGCCCGGGTCGGTGGCCCGTTGCCGCCGATGCCCTTGCCGTCGTGTCCGAGCAGTTGCCCGTAGCCCTCCACGTATGGCTGGGCCACGGCGACCCCCGCGACCTTCCCCACTCGCTCGACCAGGGAGGCGTCGACACCGGCTCTGATGTCTTGCCCGCCGGCGGTGCCGATCTTGGTGGTCCCCCGCAGCACCACGTCGGTGCCGCCGTTGGCCTGCGAGAACAGCCGGTCGAAATTGGCGCGCAACGTGTCGCCCAGCAGCTGCGTGCCGGCGAGGAACGCCACACCCAGGGCAACCGCCAGGAGCGTTCCGATCAGCCGCCGCTTGTGGGCCCAGAGCCGCTTCAGACCGATTCCGATCATCACTCGTCACTTCCCAGCGCCTTCATCCGGTCGAGCACGCGCTGCGGGGTGGGCTCGTCCAGGCCGCCCACGATCCGACCGTCGGCCAGGAAGACCACGGAGTCGGCGTAGCCGGCGGCGATCGGATCGTGCGTGACCATCACGACGGTCTGGCCGAGGTCGTCCACCGCTCGGCGCAGGAAGCCGAGGATCTCCGCCCCGGCCTTCGAGTCCACGTTGCCGGTCGGCTCGTCGGCGAAGATGACGTGCGGCCGGCCGGCCAGGGCCCGGGCCACCGCAACCCGCTGCTGCTGGCCGCCGGAGAGCTCGGCAGGCCGATGCGAAAGGCGGTCCCGAAGCCCGGTCGTGTCGATCACTGCGTCCAGCCACGGGGCGTCAGGCTTGGCCCCGGCCAGCGTCAGTGGCAGCGTGATGTTCTCGAGGGCCGATAGCGTCGGGACGAGATTGAAGGACTGGAAGACGAACCCCACACGCCTACGCCGCAGCAGGGTCAGGTCCCGATCGGACAGGCCGCCGAGCTCGACGTCGCCCAGCAGGACCTCGCCCGAGGTCGGAGTGTCGAGCCCGGCCAGGCAGTGCATCAGCGTCGATTTGCCGGAGCCCGAGGGCCCCATGATGGCCGTGAATCGCCCGGTCGGGAACTCGACCGTCACGCCGTCCAGGGCGCGGACCGCTCCGTCCCCGGACCCGTAGACCTTGACCAGATCGATGGCCTGGGCGGCCATCGTCCGTGGCCGGGTCGGGATCTCGCGGATCCTTGCGTTCGTCATGGCCACCTCCGGAGGCTCTGGTGCGCGGACTCGCTTCATGGTCGCCCCCGGGGGCTCGGCCGTCGTCGGTCGAGCGGAGGCTTCTTCGCTACACCACACGAAGCAGCGGTGGCCCTCCCGCTGCGCCCACCGGGGTACTGCGACCTGATCGACCGACGCTCGGCCATCCACGCTCCCGAGCTGGGACCGGTCACGTTGCGCGACCGTGCGCCTTCCACTCATCGCAAACCGGGTGTGTGTGCTGCCGCGTGTAGCCTTGGGTCTTGCGCGAACTGGGGCATGGGCGGGACGGCGTGGCTTCGGTGATGGGCGACCAGACGAGCGCGACGGGGGGCCGGTCACCGGGCGTGCGGCTCTCGGAGCTGATCGCGGCGCTGTCCCTCTCGTCCGACTTCGGGCTCGGCCAGCCGATGGAGCACGTGCTGCGCTCCTGTCTGATCGCGCTCCGGCTCGCCGATCGTCTCGGCCTGGACGAGGCCCAGCGGTCCGAGACCTACTGGGTGACGCTCCTCGCCACCGTGTGCACGGGCGAATCGCGGGATCGCGTCGGAGGGAGTGCCGATGTCGGTGCGGTTGATGCAGCTCGCCGACGGCGCCGAGGTGCGTCATCGCCTGCATGGGGTGGAAGGCGCGATCGAGATGGCACGGCTCTACGCGGACAAGCTGTTCTCTCCCGAGATCGCGGAGGGTTTCTGCGACGCCGCGCCGGAGATCCTCCAGGACCTGGACGAGGCGACATGGGACCGGGTGATCGCCGCGGAGCCGTTGCCGCGCTCTCCGCTCACCGAGGAGGAGTTCGACTCGGTGCTCGAGGTCCTGGCGGACATCGCGGACCTGAAGTCACCGTGGTTCTCCGGCCATTCCCGTGGCGTGGCCGATCTCGCGGCGCGCGCGGTGAGAGCCCCGGGCATGCCGGAGCGGGACGTCGTCACGGTCAGGCGCGCCGGGCTCGTCCACGACATCGGGCGCACCGCAATCGCGAACAACATCTGGGACAAGAGCGAGCCGCTCACCGAAGGGGACCGCGAGCGGGTGCGACTTCACGCGTACTACACGGAGCGGATGCTCCGCCGTCCGGCCGCGCTCGCCGGGCTCGCCGCGATCGCGTCGTCGGACCACGAGCGGCTCGACGGCTCCGGCTACCATCGCGGGCTCCGGGGCTCGGACATCCCCCTGCTCGGCAGGTATCTCGCGGCGGCCGACGTGTACCACACCCTGCTCGAAGATCGTCCATACCGACCGGCGCTGGAGCCGACCCAGGCGGCCGCTCACCTGCGCGCCGAGGCACGTGACGGGAGGCTCGACGCCGCCGCCGTCGACGTCGTCCTGGGGATCTGCGGACACAATCGTTCGGGAGCGCCCGCGTCGACGGCCGGGCTGACTCCGCGCGAGGTCGAGGTCCTCGTGCTCGTCGCGCGCGGGGCATCGACGCGCCGGGTGGCCCGGGCGCTGAACATCACGCCCAAGACGGCGGGCAATCACATCGAGCGCATCTACGCCAAGATCGGAGTATCCAGCCGCTCGACCGCGACCCTGTTCGCGATGCAGCACGGCATGCTGGCCACGCTCGAGCCCCTGCAGCGCTGAGGAGAACTCCTCATGACGGGCGCCGTGCGCCCGCCTACCGTCCCGATCGACTCCGAAAGAGCTTCGGACCGGGACGAGAGGAGGGACGGATGCACGCGTTGGCACGGAACGTCGAGCAGCCCGACGACACGACGCGCTTCCCGAACGGACAGGAGCGCATCATCGAGGTGCTCGGGACACCGGTGGGGCTCGCCACGTTGCAACCGGGATGGCGCTGGTCCAACGACGTCCGTCCGGTGATGGGCTCCGACAGCTGCCCGCTCCTGCACGTGGGATACGCCCTGTCCGGGCGGCTGCACGTGGAGGTGAACGACGGCTCGACGCTCGACATCGCGCCGGGCGACACGTTCCAGATTCCGCCCGGCCACGACGCATGGGTGATCGGCGACGACCCGTGCATGTTGCTCGACTGGAGCGGCAGGGTCCGGGAGTACGCGCGGCGGGTCGACGAGACGATCGGGGGATCGAGATGAGCCAGGTGCCGCCGACCCTCACGTTCCACGTGTCCGTGCCGTCGAAAGCCTCGCCTGAGGCGATCTACGACGTGCTCTCCGACCTCAACACGCACCTGGTGTGGACGGGAGAGCGCGCGCCGCGCAGGAACTCCCGCCTCCTCACGATGGAGGCCCCTTCGAGGTCGGCGACCGTGGGCGAGCGGTTCTCCTCGGACGGCGAGAACGGCAACGGGACGTTCCACGACCGGTCCATCGTGGTCGAGGCGGACCGTGGCGTGCGCTTCGGCTTCGACACGGAGTCGACGCTCGAGCGAAAGCACGGGAAGGAGTGGCAGGCGCGCTTCGCGACCCGCTACGCGATCGAGCCGTCCGACGACGGGTCAGTGGTCTCCTTCACCAGCGAGGTTCGACCCCAGAACTACGTCCCCTGGTGGCTGAAGCCCGGGATTCGCTCGATGACCCGCGTCATGGTGCAGCGCATGACTCGCAAGCACATGGAGAACCTCGCGGACATGGCGTTGGCGGCTCACCAGCGGCGGGGGTGACGTCCGGAGGGGTCATGAAGGGAGCCAGCCGTCCCGCGCGCGGACGGCCGGCTCCCTCTTGGCATCAGGTCACGCTGTAGGCCACGGTGGCGTAGTCGTAGCTCGACGATCCGTAGCTCTCCCCGGTCACGTACACCGCCGATCCGTCGGGGGCCACCCCCAGGGCCTCGCCGCTTTCGAAGCCGTTCCCCGGGCCGTTGTACCGCTTCACCCAGAGGTTCGTTCCGGTCGAGGCGGACATGGCCACGGTGGCGAAGTCGTAGTTGCTCCCACCCCAGCTGGATCCGGTCAGGAACACCTCGGACCCGTCGGGGCTCAGCCCCAGCGCGTTGGGCGCGTCCTCCGCTCCCCCCGGGGCGTTGTAGCGCCTCAGCCACAGCTTCGTCCCGGTGGAGACGTCGTAGGCGATGGTGGCGTAGTCGGAGTTGGTCTGCGACGTGTAGCTCCATCCGGTCACGAACACGGTGAACCCGTCGGGGCTCACCCCAATGGCGCGGACGAAGTCGAAGAAGTCCCCCGGACCGTTGTACCGCCTCACCCACAGCTTCGCCCCGGTGGAGGCGGTGTACGCCAGGGTGGCGTAGTCGGAGTCCGTCGATCCGTAGCTCCATCCGGTCACGAACAGGGTGGACCCGTCGGGGGTCACACTCAGGGCGGAGGCCGAATCGACGTCGTTCTGGGGACCGTTGTACCGCCTCACCCAGAGCTTCGCCCCGGTGGAGGCGCGATAGGCCACGGTGGCGTAGTCGGAGATGCCGTTGGAATCGTCGCTGGACCCGGTCACGAACACGGTGGACCCGTCGGGGCTCGACCCCACGGCGTGGGCCACGTCGAAGCCGTTCCCCGGGCCGTTGTACCGCTTCACCCACCGCTGCGTTCCGGTGGAGGCTCGATAGGCCACCGTGGCGTAGTCGTGGTCGGTCCCCGATCCCGCGCTGGATCCGGTGACGAACACGGTGGAGCCGTTGGGGCTCAGCCCCAGGGCGCCGGCCTCGTCGTCGTCGTTCCCCGGGCCGTTGTACCGATTCACCCACAGCGTCGCCCCGGTGGAGGCCGCGTAGGCCACGGTGGCGTAGTCGTAGTTGGTCGTCGATCCGGGGCTCGCCCCGGTCACGAACACCTTGGACCCGTCCGGGCTCACCCCCAGGCCGTTGGCGAAGTCGACGTCGTTCCCCGCCCCGTTGTAGCGCTTCACCCACCGCCTGGCCCCGGTGGAGGCGTCGTAGGCGACGGTGAAGTAGTCGGTGCTCGTCGGCCCGGAGCCCGATCCGGTGACGAACACGCTGGACCCGTCGGGGCTCACGGCCACGGCGTGGGATGCATCGTCGCCATTCGCCGGGTCGTTGAACCGCTTCAGCCACAGCTCGTCACCTGGGGTGGCTGTCCCTCCGGACGGGACCGCGCGCCCGGTGTGGACGGCGGGCTTGGACCCTACCGCCATCGCCGCCGGCTGGACCTCCACCACGCACAGGGCGGCAGCGGCAAAGGCCACGAGCACGGAACCAGCGCGGGAACCACCCATTAGGATCTCCTTCCCAAAGAGCCGTCTCATGACCGCCTGCCCTCCCCGGGCCCGTTCCGAGCCCGCCCGTTCGTGATCCGCGTTCAGACCACCGGCTCCAGGACGCGGAGCTGACGGAGTCGGTTCCATGGGGCACCGAAGATCAGCGGCAACGCGCCGCCGGGTCGTGAGCCGGCCTACTCGAGACCGTTCCAGCCCCAGCGGGGGACCGGCAGGCCGGCCTCCACCCGGGCCTCCGGCGGCGAGTAGGAGAGGACCTCGCCGACCGCCCACTCCATGTACGCGCGGAGGCCGGCGCGGAAGTCGGGGTCATCGGGAAGGCCGGCATCGTCGGCCGCCTGCACGAAGCAGGCGACGAAGCGAGCCCCGAGGTCTTCGCCGGCTCCCTGGCCGGCGTGGATGCCGAGCATCGCCGAGTGACCGCCGAACGACTCCGAGTAGCGCGGGGGACCCCCGAACACCTCCGCCCAGTAGCCGGCCAGCCTCTCGACATGCTGGGGGTTGCCGAGGTGGGAGAAGGGATGGTTCAGCTGCGGGTCCTCGAGGCAGCGCTGGTGGTGCGCGGCGGCAAGCGCCAGGAAGGCAGGCTCGCCGCCGGCGAACTCGAACATCGAGGGACGGGTCACGTCCCGGAGTCTCGCGTATCCGGCATTTCCAAGTCGATCCGGGCGGAAGCCGTTCGTCAGGCGAGTGCCAGACCGTGACGCTCGGCCAGCAGGGGGATCGTGCCGAAGTCGATGTCCAGCTGGTAGCGACCGACGACGTCTCCGATCGCGGCCTCGTCCCGGTCGGCCGCTGCCAACAGCGGCGCCAACTCGCGGAAGTAGTTCTCGAACCCGGCAGGCGAGATCAGTTCGAGCATGCGCGCCGGATCGTCGCCCCCGTTCCAGAACGCGTGCGAGATGCCTCGCGGCTTGAGGACCAGATCGCCCGGGCCCGGGGCGACGCGGATCAGCGAGGTCGCCCGCCGCGCGGGCGTGCACCGGTAACCGTCTACAACCACTTTCCCAACGAGGAGCATTTGCTCGCCGCCTGCTCGGCACACTGGCGCGCCCTCCATCCAACGCCCGATCTCGCCGGATGGCGCTCGATCGAGGATCCCGGCCGGCGGATCCGCCTTGGTCTCCGACAGCTCTACGCCTGGTACCGGGAGCCGAGCCGATGACGGCAAACGTCCTGCGCGACGCCGAGATCGTGTCCGCACTCCGCCCGATCATCGAGCGCGGACTGACCCGCTATCTCGATGATGTCCGCAGGGCCCTGACGGAGCCGATCCGTGTCCGCGGCCGCCGTCGCGAGCGCGTCGAAGCCGCCGTGCGCGCCGCCGTGGACTTCCACGTGTGGCGCGCGCTCTCCCCACTCGGCGACGCCCGAGGCCGCCGAGCTGGCAGCCGGGCTCACCGAGCTGGCGACGAAGGCTTGACGTCCCGGACGCGCGCATCCGAAGGCATACGCTGGCACCGTGTCGGCTCATGAACCGGCGATGACGGGCGCCCCCGAGACCCGGTACTCGCCAAGCGAAGAGGGGTACGTGGCATTCCAGGTCTTCGGGGACGGCGCCCTCGACCTTCTGTTCATCGGCAACTGGGCGAGCAACATCGAAGTGATGTGGGACCACCCCCTGATGGCCCGCTTCCTGAACCGCCTGGGTCGCTTCGCCCGGGTCATCTGTTTCGACAAGCGGGGGGCGGGTGTCTCCGATCCCGTGCCCCTCGGCGCGCTGCCCACGCTGGAACAGTGGATGGACGATGCCCGCGCGGTCCTGGACGCTGCCGGCTCCGAGCAGGCGGCCCTGATCGGCGACGCGGAGGGCGGCCCGATGGCCATGCTGTTCGCGGCCACCTACCCGGAGCGCACCCGGGCGTTGGTGCTGGTCAACACCTTTGCCCGGATGCTTCGGTCAGAGGACTACCCGATCGGGATGCCTCAGAGCGCCGCGGCCAAGCTGCTGGAGATCTGGGAGTCGTCGTGGGGGAGGGCGGTCGCGCTCCAGCTCACGGCCCCGACCGCAGCGAGCGATCCTCAACTGCAACGGTGGGCGGCCCGGTACATGCGACTCTCGGCCGCGCCCCTCGCGTCAACCCGCATGTACGGATGGGTCCTCCAGCTCGACGTGCGGTCGGTCCTTCCGAGCGTCCGGGCCCCGACGCTCGTGCTGCACCGGGCCGAGAACCCGCACTACCGGGCCCCGATGGGGCGGTACGTGGCGGAGCGCATCTCCGGAGCGAAGTACGTCGAGCTCCCGGGATCGGATTGGTATCCGCCGTTCCAGGACTCCGAGCCGCTCCTCGACGAGATCGAGGAGTTCCTGACGGGCACCCGCCCCGCACCCGCACAGGACCGCATCCTGGCCACCGTCATGTTCACCGATGTCGTCGGGTCCACCCGGCTTGCCGCTCGACTGGGAGACCAGGGGTGGCTGGACCTCCGCGCGAAACACGATGCGGTCGTGCGCTCGCAGCTCGAGCGGTTCCGGGGTAAGGAGGTGACCACCACCGGCGACGGCTTTCTGGCGATCTTCGACGGCCCTGCTCGCGCGGTCCGCTGCGCGTCCGAGATCGCCGCGGCGGTGCGCTCGCTGGGGATCGAGATCCGAGCCGGCCTGCACACCGGCGAGATCGAAGTCCAGGGCGCACAGATCGCGGGCCTGGCCGTCCACATCGCAGCGCGGGTGATGGCCATTGCCCGGGACGGCAGGGTGCTGGTCTCCGGGACGGTGAAGGACCTCGTGGTCGGGTCAGGAATCGAGTTCGAGGACCTGGGGGCGCACCAGCTCAAGGGAGTGCCGGGCGAATGGCGCGTGCATGAGGTCACGGCGCTGCCCTGAGCCAATCCCGGTGCACCGGCTACCCGCGGTGCGCGGAGGCACCGAGGCGGTCGGGACATCCGAGATGGCCCTTACCAGGGATATGGCGACGAATTCGTCAGACCGTGAATGCCCCCGGGGGGAGTCGGACCAGACCTGCGACGGCTGGTGCGCCTGCGACAGCGCTGCGGTTGCGTCTGAAGCGTTCGAACTGAGGCCTGGGCCTGCCGGGGTCCATCGGCTTTCCATCAGGCGTGGGTGTGGCCCGCAGGGGCCTCGGGCCGAGATCCGCAATCAACACTTGTGGAGCTGTGAGAGAGTCCGTCAATGCCCGAGGACTACTTCGGTGAGCACGTGGCGGATCGGTACGACGAGGACGAGGCCGAGATGTTCGACCCCGCGGTTGTCGAACCGGCCGTCGACTTCCTCGTCGAGTTGGCTGGTGCTGGGGCCGCGCTCGAGCTCGGCATCGGCACGGGCCGGATCGCGATCCCGCTCGCCCATCGCGGCGTCCGCGTGCACGGGATCGACCTGTCGGAGGCGATGGTCGCGAGGCTGCGGGCGAAGCCGGGCGCGGAGCAGGTCGGCGTCACGATCGGCGACTTCACCACGACCGCAGTTCCAGGGACATTCTCGCTGGCCTACCTCGTGTTCAATACGATCGGGAACCTGACGACCCAGGACCAGCAGGTCGCGTGCTTCCAGAACGTCGCCTCACATCTCGAGCCCGGCGGCTGCTTCGTGATCGAGGTGGTCGTGCCCGATCTTCAAGGACTGCCACACGGCGAGACGTTTCGTCCGGTCGACGTGAGCGAGGGACATCTCGGAATCGACGAATACGACGTTGCGAATCAGGGGCTCACCTCCCACCACTACTTCCGGGCCCCAGACGGGAACTTCGAGAAGTTCTCTGGCCCGTTCCGTTACGTCTGGCCGGCCGAGCTGGACCTGATGGCGCGGATCGCCGGTATGACCCTCCGGGCGCGCTGGGGAGGATGGAAGCACGAGCCGTTCACGAGCGACAGCCGGAAGCACGTCTCGGTCTGGGAAAAGCCCGTCCTCTAGGCCGAAGCGTGGGGACGATATTCCCGCATGCTGGCTTGGCGCAGACGACTACCGCGCGGGATCCGTCAACCGGACGGAATGGTGACGGCCTCGTCCTCGCCCTGAGCGCAAGGGCCGCTGACGTACGGTTCTCATGTGGCCCGGGGGGAGGCTCAAGCAACATGCTGGGAGTGTGTCGCGGATCAGGCGGAGCCACCGTCACCCATCAGGCGGAGGCCGCGTAACCCTTCACCCGGAGCCGATGTGTCACGCGTCAGCCGGAACCAAACACATCACACGGTGCACCCAGCTGGACAGTACTCGAAGAAATGTCCGCAGGTAGATGGGCATGTGCTCCGTCTGAGCGCTCGTCACGCGAAGCTTCGGCGAGAGGGATACCCGAAGGGGCGAGCGACGATGACGGTGCAATCGCATCTATGAACCGTTCGGCTGAGCTAGCGTCCCAGGGAAGAGGTGGAGATTCGGGGTGGATAAGAGGTGGAAATCCCCCTGACGTAGATGGACACCGGCAGGGCAAGGTTTCCGGTGTCGACCTGTCGATTTCGTGGGCCGGCGTTCGTCTTACTTCGACCGATCCGGCAAGGACGAGGAGGCGGCGATGCAGTACGTCATGCTGATCTATCAGGGCGATGCGCTCGAGCGACAGGCCGCGCTCCCTGAGGAGGAGCAGAAGCAGGTCTACGCCGACTACCAAGGGATCAACCAGACGCCGGGCGTCACTCCCGGGCTGCCGATGGGCCTGCCCCAGAACGCGACCACGGTCCGCGTCGAGGGCGGCAAGACCCTGACAACGGACGGGCCGTTCGTCGGCATGAAGGAAGCCGTCGGCGGTTGGTTCACCCTCGAGGCCGACGACCTCGACGCGGCCATCGAGGTGGCCGCCCGCGTCCCGGCGGCGCGCTATGGTGGCGCCGTCGAGATTCGACCCTCCGAGGTGTATTGGTAGCGACGCTCGATCGCATCTTCCGCGAGGAATGGG
>WNFU01000591.1_pt1 | contig 49669 bp, 45 predicted proteins | sample 5400121 | NCBI WGS metagenome assembly WNFU01 (sample SAMN13153360, study PRJNA577476) | soil metagenome | isolation source: 100 cm soil or saprolite under grassland replicate 1 | place: USA:California | collected 2016-06-15 | reverse complement strand
CGCCAGCTCATCGCACGAAACCATCTCGACGCTGCTGACAGCGCACGTCTCCTCGCGATGCAGAACCTGGCAGCGGCCGACTCAGCGATCAACGTCTGGAACGACAAGTACCACTTCAGCTTCTGGCGGCCGTTTCAGGCGATCCGCAGGGCGGCGGACGACGGCAACTCCGCGACCTCGCCTGATCTAACGTGGACGCCGCTGCTCGCGGCGCCCTACCCCGATCACGTGTCGGGGCATCTCGGGCTCGACAGTCCGCACACCGCCGTGCTACGGATGTTCTTCGGCAACGCACCTGCGGGCGGCTACCAGATCACGAGCTTCTTCGTCAATCCCGGCGGGCCTGCTGCGCGTTCGTTCAGCAGCTTCTCACAGGCGGTCGACGAGATCGTCGAAGCCCGCATCTGGGCGGGGCTCCATTTCCGGACCGCGGACGTGCAGGCCGTAGAGCTCGGCGAGAACGTCGCGAATTTCGCGATGGAGAACTACTTCCAGCCGGTGGGCTGACATCGAGAGCGTCACGGGGCCGCTTCGCGCGGCCCCGTGACGTCCACCGGACCGGGGAAATGCTTGCCCGACCTTCCCAGACTCAATCTCGATCGGGCGTAAGGTCTTCCCGGTGGCGAGCACGGCGGGAAGCGACGACGAGGGGGGCGTCAAGGGGACGCACATCACCGCGGGGACGCGCGTGCTCTCGACGTTCGGCGCCGGCGTCCTGGCCTTCGGTATCGCGAGCCTCCTCATGCCGTGGCAGGTGGCCACGCTGATCGGGTGGAGCGTTTCGGCCGCCGCGTTCGTGGCCTCGGTCTGGTTCAGCGTTGGGCGTATGGACGGCGTGGCCACGGCAGAGTTCGCCACGATCGAGGACGACTCCAGGGCCGCCGCAGACCTGGTTCTGATCACCGCGAGCGCGGCGAGCCTGCTCGGCGTGGCGCTGACGCTCCTCAAGGCCTCGGGCGAGAGCGGGACGGCCCGGGTCTCCATCATCAGCATCGCGACTGTGAGCGTCATCCTGTCCTGGGGGGCCGTCCACACCGTCTTCATGCTGCGATACGCAAGGCTCTACTTCGCCAACGGCGGCGGTATCGACTTCAACGACCAGCAGAGCCCGACCTACATGGACTTCGCCTACGTCGCCTTCACCATCGGGATGACCTACCAGGTGTCCGACACCGCCGTCACGGTGAAGGACATCCGCAGGAGTGCCTTCCGTCACGCGCTCCTGTCCTACGTGTTCGGCACCGGGGTGGTGGCCATGCTCATCAATGTTGTGGCCGGCCTGCTGAATCCCTAACCGCCCGCGGCCCGCCCGCGCAGGCCGTTCGGGCTCGTTTCCCCGGCCTGAGGTTCAAGGATGCCGCCCTCCCGGCCGAAGGCTCAATCGGGGCTCGGCTCGCCGTGCCGACCGCCTGGCCCCGGGGATGGCGTGCCCATGGAATCGGTCCGAAAGCTGACGAGCTCCCGCATGAGCCGGGTCGGGTGGGCCCTGGCCATCGTGGCCCTGGCCGGCGCGATGGCCCTCTCGTTCGTGTTCGCCTACAGCTCGGTGGGGGACCAGCAGCGGGCGGCCCAGGCACGGGCGGTGGCCGACACCACGAAGAAGCCCCTATCTGAACTCACCGCGACCCAGGTGTCGAAGCCGATCGAGGGAGACTTTTCCAAGGAGCTCCTTCAGGACGTCAGAGACCACGTCCTGAAGGACGACCGGGTCCTCCGCGTACGCATCTTCAACCTCAACGGCACGCTGGTGTTCTCCACCGACGCCGGCGACAAGATCGGCGTGGCCCAGATCGGGAGCCAACAGTTTCGGACGGGGTCCTCGGGCGGCGTCGCGAGCGTCATCACCGAACCCGAGGCGGCGGTGCCGAGTGGGTTGGCCGGGTCGAGCGAGCGCCTGTACGTGACCTTCGCTGCGCTCCGGCTGCAGAGCCAGCCCAAGGCAGCGGCGGTGGTCGAGGTGGACCAGCGGTACGCGGCCATCGAGGCCGCCGCGTACCAGCTGTGGAGGCCGATCCAGCTGGTCATCGGCGTTCTGATCCTCATCGCACTCCTCATGCTGGTCGCCTCGGTGCTGTCCTGGCGCGGGCGGCGATTCGCGGTCTCATCTAAGGACGGGGCCCGACCGGCACCGGGATTCGCCCAGGGCGGATCCACCCGAGCACAGAAGGACCTGGAGAAGAGGCTGGAGGCGGTGGAGGAGTCGCTCCGCACGGCCGAACAGCGCGCGGGCGCTTCGGAGCGGGAGAAGCGACAGATCGCGGAGCGGCTGGTCACGGCCCAGGAGCAGCTGGAGCTCATGACGGCGGCGGCGAAATCCCCGAAGCCGGCCAAGGGGAGCGACGAGGCGGTGTCCCGGCGTCTGGCCGAGCTGGAGGCCGAGCGGGACCGGATGACCGCCGAGGTGACGCGCCTGGAGCGCGAGCTCCAAGAGCGAGGCTCCGCACCGGCGGGCGAGAACGGTCCATCTCCGTCGAGCGCCGAAACGGGGGTCCAAGAGCGGGTGGCCGAGCTCGAGGCGGCACTGGCGGACGCCAATGCCAAGGCCGCATCGTTCGAGTCGGCGGCTCGGCAGCTCGAGGAGGAGCGCAAGGTGGCCTCCGCGGAGTTGGATCGGGCGAAGGAGGAGATCGCCGGCCAGAAGGGGCGGAAAGGCTCGAAGTCGAAGGACACGGGATCGCACGCCGAGGCCGCCGAGCAGATGGCAAAGGCCGAGGAGCGGGCTCAGCAGGCCGAGGGGCGGGCTCAGCAGGCCGAGGGGCGGGCTCAGCAGGCCGAGGGGCGGGCTCAGCAGGCCGAGGAGCTCACGCGTCAGGCCGAGGAGCGGGCTCAGCAGGCCGAGGAGCTCACGCGTCAGGCCGAGGAGCAGGCCAAACAGGCCCAGGAGCGGGCGAGCGACTCCGATCAACGGGCCGGCCAGACGGCAGAGCAGCTGGGGCAGGCGAACACGCGGATAGAACAGCTTGAGGCGGGCAGCGCCGATGTCGAACGCCGGGCTGTTGCGGCCGAGCAACGGGTTGCCCAGTTGGAGGCGGTGACGAAGCAGGCAGAGGAGCGCATGACGCAGCTCGAGGGGGGGCAGCGGCAGGCTGAACAGCGAGCTGCGCAAGCCGACGTCCGCTTCCGGGAGACCGAACAGGAACGAACGAAGCTCTCCGAGGAGCTCGAGCGAGTGCTGGCGGCCGGCTCACCCGCAACTGCTGGAGCAGACGATGGGGAACGCGCGGCCCAACTCGCCGCCAGGGTGGAGGAGCTCGAGGCCCAGCGACGCAAAGACGTCGCGGAGCTGCAACGCGTTCAAGAGGCACTGGCCACTCAGCACGAGCTGGCGACCGCTTCCAAGCGGCCAATGGTCGAATCGAGCGTGCGCCCGTTGCAGGCCATGGAAGGCATCGCGGAAGCCCCGGCGAAAGGGACTCCGGGTACCGGCGCGTCCGAGGAGGAGACGATCGCCACCCGGCTGTCCCGGGCCAAGGGAAGGAAGCGCGTGCTCGACCCGGATGAGCCTTCCGCGCCGCAAGAGCCTGCCGCGCTGCAAGAGCCCTCCGCGCCGGAAGAGCCTGCCACCCCCTCCAGCGGACTCTCACTCAGGGAGCGACTGGCTCGGGCGGCTGCGGCGAGGCATCGCGTCTCCGGCGGCGAGGACGAGGCTGAGGAGCGCTAGACCCGCAACAGGTCCACGGCGTACGTGGACAGAAGCGCGATCTCCACCTCGCTCGCCCCCGCGAATCGCCGCGACGGGTAGCCGTACCGACGTGACAGCTGAACATGCTCGTCGCACAGCGGCACCAGCCGGCCGCCGCGGAGCCTCACGACCTCCCGCGCCGCAGATCGGCTTGGGCCCCACAGCCAGAAACAGAGATGGCAGACGAGCATCAGGCGTTGCGGGTACGCGAACTCGCCGCGATAGCCGAGCTCGTGCTCGACCACCCGGCCCCACAGCGCCACCGTGCCGATGACCGCGGGGTTCCTGGCCCGGTGCAGCATGCCGGGATCCCGCGTGGCGTGGAGCCCGCACGTGCAGGTCGGCTCGGGGCCCCGGTGCCAACGCCGGCGTGTGCATCGAGCGCGGGCCGGCTCAAGCGGCGGCCACGGCGGGGCGTTGCCGGCGATCGGACGCATCCGAAGCTCGGTGTGGCGACGGTTGGAATGAAGCGTCCAGACCCGCCAGCCCATGATCGGTTCGGAGAGGGCCTGGTCCTCTGGCCGGATGCCGGCCTCGAGAAGCGTCTGGATCACGGCGACGGAGCGCTGGGCTCGGCTGCGGGGACGGGCTCGGCTGCGGGGACGGGCTCGGCCTCGGGCTCCGGCAGGACCTCGGGCACCGGGATAAAGACCGGCTCCACCTCGAAGACCCGCTTGGGCCGTCCGATGTTCATGCGTCCGCTCTCATCCGGGGAACGGGGCCGGATGCTCCCTTCACGCAGCGTACCCCCGGTCGCGGTGAGTGGGAAGGGTCCTCATCCTCGGGCGTTCAGGATCGCACGAGCTTGAAGATCCCGCCGGAGTCGCTGAAGTACAGGATCCCGCTCGGCCCCACCTCCATCGACAGGACGCCGGACGGGTGCGTGTACGCGATCCGTTGCCCGGTCACGCCGGTCCGCTTTGCGTTCAGCGTGACGGCTCTGATCGCACCGGTGTTGTAGGCGCCGAAGAACAACCTGCCGCTGTTCCGCGACCCGAGGCCGCAAGCCTGGCAGAATGCGATACCGGTCGGGGCGATCGTGGGGGTGTACCACCGCTTCGGCATGACCGGGTTCGGGCCGTCCTGGTTGGTGTTGCCCGGGGACGAGCCGCTGCACGTCTCGTTCGGCCCCCATCCGTAGTTGCCGCCTCTGCGGATCAGGTTGAGCTCGTCGTTGCACGAGGGCCCGTTCTCCGTCTCCCACAGGCGGTGCTTCTGGGGATCGAACGCCAAGCCGAAGGAGTTCCGGATCCCATAGGCGAAGATCCGGCTGTTGGTGAAGGGATTGTCTGAGGGGACGCCGCCCGAGGGCGTCATCCGAAGGATCTTCCCCCGGTTGTTCCGGGTGAGGTCCTGGGCGTTGCCGGCGTCATGTCCTTCGCCCACGATCGCGTAGAGCATCCCGTCGGGGCCGAACAAGATCCTGCCCCCGTTGTGGTACGGGCTTGAAGAAGCCGGCGCGCTGAAGATCACGGTCCGATTGGTTCCCGTCCCGCCGGAATCGGTGAGCCGGAGGATCTGGTTGCGAAGGGCCCCGGAAACCGAGCTGGTGGCGTAGACGTAGACAGAGGGGTCGGTCGGGTACCCGGGGTCGAGCGCCATCCCGAGCATCCCCCGCTCGCCTTCCGCGTTCACGCCGGGGATCGTGGCGAAGAGCGAGTCGGACCCGGTTCCGAGGTCGTGGATCCGGATCTGGCCGGTTGCCTTCTCCACGTACCAGATCCGGTTTCCCGGCCCGAAGGTGAACGCGGTCGGCACGTTCAAGTTCCCCACGACGAGTCTGGCCCGGATGGCCGGCGCTCCAAGGGCGGGTGCTGCCGGCGACCAGGCGAGCGCAGCAGACAGCGCTGCGGCTCCGGCGCCAAGGATCCACGCCCGCACGTTCGTCCGTCGTCTCATCGTCCGCCTCCTACAGCATGGGCCGGCATGTCCACTCCTATCTTCGGCAGCGTCGTGCTCGGCACCGAAGACCCCGTTCACTCGCATGGTTTGGTGGGCCATCCGGGGGGCATCCCGTCTGGCCGTCTAGCCATCTTTATCTAGACCGGCACTCCAGAAGTTGGGTGCTTTCAGCCGACAACCATTGAAGATGTACAAGCACGCCAATCGCGGAGCCCTCCTGGCCATGCTCGTGCTCGGAGTGCTCATCGGCGCCAGTCTGGCGATGGTTAGCCCCTCGCGTCCGAACGCGGCCCTCCGCTCGGCAAGCCCGCCGGCGGTGGCCGGCCCTGCAGCACCCAGTGATCACGACGGGGCGAAGGAGAACCCGGAGGCTCCCCGCCGGGAAACGCTCAACGGGCCTGGCAGCGGAGGGAGACTTGACGGCGAACCGGCGCATACAGGGACGGCAGTGGAGTCTGGCGGCTCGGGCGGCTCCGGCGGATCGGGGGGGTCGGGAGGGTCGAGCGGCTCCGGCGGATCGGGAGTGTCGGGTGGATCGGGGGGGTCGGGCGGATCCGACACCGTCCTTGACGGGTCGGGCGGGGGCGGTTCCGGCGATTCTGGCTCGACCGGCGGAGGCGGTTCCGGCGATTCTGGCTCGACCGGAGGCGCCCAGGACAACAACGGCAAGGCCAAGGGCCAGTTCGACGGGAAGGGCAACAACGGCTGAGCGCGTGTTCTAGCCCTCCCTGACCGGTTCCCCCGTCCGGGCCAGACGCTCGATCAGATCCGCCGCCCGAATGGTTCCGGGGTTGCTCCGCAGCCTGTCAGAGAGGCGGGACAGCTGCGAGGTCAGCCACTCGTTCGCCAGCAGGCGGTCGATCGCCCCGCTTAGCTCCTCGTCCTGGAAATCGTAGGTCGGCAGCCGCACTCCCAATCCCAGCTCATCGACCCGCTGGGCGTTGTCGTATTGATCCCAGAACAGGGGAAGGACGACCATCGGCTTGCCGAAGTACCAGCACTCGGTGACCGTGTTGTTCCCTCCGTGAGTGATGACCAGATCGACCTGCGGCAGGATGGCCGGCTGGGGGAGGAACTCCGCCCCGACCATGTTGTCCGCCAGCGTGATCAGCTCATGTTGCGGCCCCTTGCTCACGATGTACCGATGCGGCGTCTCGGCCAGCACGTCCACCAGCCGCTGCATCAGGTCGACGTCGGCGGAGCCGAGCGATCCGAGCGACAGGTAGACCAGGCCGCCCCGGCGGCCCAGCCGCTCGTGCTCCCGGTACGTCTCGTCGCTCGCCCGCACCGAGGCGTCGAGGCGATGAATGGTCGGCGAGAGAGGCCGGGCCCGGCGGTAGTCGGCCTCCTCCGGGAAGACGAACAGGTTGAGGTAGGGGGACTCCCACAGGTAATCCCGCGGGCCTGGGAGCGCGGGCGCACCACGGTCCCGGAGCCACGCGTCGAACTCGGCCACCTGGGGCCCGAGGACCCGATCGTACTCGGACCAGAACGGGTCCCACCCGCTCGGGTCCTCCGCCGGATGGCCGGAGAACACGGGCGGGATCCCGGGATCCTTCAACTCCAGTGGATTGCACGAGGTGATACGGACCCACGGCCGGCCGGAGGAGGGGATGGCGGCGAACGCCACCACGTTGTCCTCGATGATGGCGTCAGGCCGAAGCTCGTCGAAGATCTCCGCCAGGCGGTCATCGACGTACATCGCCCCATCGATCAGCGCCTGCCAGGTCGGTTTGAGGAACGTCTCGATCTGTTCGATGGTCGGCTTTCGGAACTCCGGCGCGGTGTCGCGGATGAAGTCCTTCCAGAACTGCCCGGGCTCTTCCTCCACCTCGGGGGGAGGTTGCAGACGCATATGGGCCTCCTCGAATCCCGGCGCCTCCAGGGTCCCGGCGAAGGACTCCTCGACCACGAACACCACCCGATGGCCCCGGGCCTTCAGGATGTTGCCGATGCCGATACAGTTATTGGTCGGTCCGTACGCCCCCTCAGGGAAGAACAAGATGGTCGCGCGATCCCCGATCACCGAGCCTCCAGCGCCAGATGGCCCGTCACTGATACCGGCTGGAACCTTTCCGGGTCAACCCGGCGTCGGAAGGAGCGCATGAGGCATCGTTCTTCGCTCGTTGCTCTCCTCGTGGTCGCCGTGACCCTCGTGGCATGCTCGTCCGCGTCCCAGTCCGCCTCCAGTCCCTCGGCGACCGGTTCGCCCTCGCCCGCGATCTCGAGCTCACCGACCCCGAAGCCCGCCATCGTGGTCACGAGCCCTCGGTCCGGCGACGAGGTCTCCAGTCCCGTCAGCATCAAGGGGAACGCCGACGTGTTCGAGGCCACGGTCAGCATCGACATCCTGGACTCGGCGGGGAAGCCGATCGTCCGGACGTTCACCACCGCGACCTGCGGAACGGGGTGCCGTGGCACCTTCTCCAAGGACGTCCCGTTCACGGTCGAGGCCACCCAGCCTGGCACGGTCCGGGTGTACGAGTCGAGCGCCGAGGACGGCAAGGCCATCAACGTGGTGGATATCCCGGTCACCCTGGCGGCCTAGGCGACCAGGTAGCCGATCGGCAGGGCAGTCATCAACACCAGCGCAGACCCAACGAGCGCATTGGACCATCGCCTGCCGGTCCACCTGCCGCACGTCGGTTCGTTGTTCGACAGGATCAACATGAGCAGGATGAGCGGGGGAGCGGCCACGCCGTTGAGGATGGCGGCGAAGTACAGAGCCCGGATGGGGTCGACGCCGCCGAAGTTCATGGCCAGGCCGACGAGCATCGCGACCGCGATCACCAGGTAGAACTTCCGGGCGCCACTGAATTTCTTGCCCAGGCCCTCCCGCCACCCGAAGGCCTCGGACAGGGCGAAGGCCGTCGAACCGGCCAGCACCGGGACGGCCAGCAGGCCGGTCCCGACGATCCCCAAGGTGAACAGCAGGCTGGCCAGCCTCCCCGCGATAGGCCGAAGGGCCTCCGCCGCCTGCTGAGCGGTTTGAACGGTGGTCACCCCCTTGCTCCCCAGGGTCGCGGCCGAGGCCACCATGATGGCGAACATCACGAGCACGGCTGAGGCCATCCCGGCCAGCACGTCGGCGCGCATCAGCGAGAGGTGCTCGCGATCGACCGCATGCTTCTTCTCCAACTGGCTCTCCTCCACCTCCTCGCTCGCCTGCCAGAAGAACAGGTAGGGAGAGATCGTCGTGCCCAGGATGGCGATGAGCATGGCGATCTGTGGCCGGCTCCAGGAGACCCTCGGGATGAGGGTCTGTCGCAGGACGCTCCACCAGTTCAAGTCGATCACGAAGAGCACGGCGATGTATGCCGCGAGCGAGAGCGTGAGCCATCGGAGCACCTTGGCGTATTGCTCGTACGGAAGGAGGATCTCCAAGCCGACCATCAGGCCGGCCATCGCCACGAGCAGCAGCGCCTGGGGTAGCGGGACGAGCAGACGGACCGAGGCCGCCATCGAGCCAAGGTCCGCCCCGATGTTGAACCCGTTCGCCACGGCCACCAGCGTGACTGCCCCGAAGAGTACCCACCGCGGGAACCGCAGCTTGATGAGCGTGGCGAGCCCATGCCCCGTCACCAGGCCCAGGCGGGCGGAGGTCTCCTGGACCGCGGCGGCGAGCGGGAGCGTGATCCAGGCCGTCCACAGCAGTCCGAAGCCGAAGGCCGCTCCCGCCTGCGAGTAGGTGCCGATCCCGGATGGGTCGTCGTCGGAGGCACCGGTCACCAGCCCCGGCCCCAGCCGCCGGAAGTACCCGAACCCCCGGAGCGTGTGCCGATGCTGGTGGTGTCCGGTACGGGTTGCCACGGCTCGCATGGTACGTCGCGACGTGGTCGCCCTGGTACTAAGCAAAGGGCGGGGCCGGCCGCGTAGCGGCCGGCCCCCGCCCGCTGAACTCGCTCCCTAAGATCCGATCAGATAGGCGAGCGCCTTGGTCATGATTTCCTTGCGGGCTTCCGGCGTCTTGACGTTCTCGAGGGCGAACCCGAGGTACAGGGTTCGGAACTCGGCGTTATCAGGGGTCATGGATGTCGCGGCCCCTTCGGTGAAGCCGACGTTCGTGGTCGTGATCCAGTCGAGCGCGTTGATGTCGCTGCCGATCTCAGTGGGATCCCCCACGACCCAGCCCGCCGTGCCGCTCTCGAAGTCGGTGTCGGCACCGGTCCCTGGAGCATCGATGTCGTCGATCCAGACACCGAGACCCTGGACGGCCCAGTCGCTCGCGTAGGAGATCGAGACCTCGACCTGCTTGTCGTGCCACGCCGAGAGGTCGACGGTCCATTCTTCCCAGCCCTGGGAGCGCCCCGAGGTGGCGTTCCAGCCTTCCCCAGAGCAATCGGTGCCCTGGTACCGCTCGAGCCAGGGATGGAGTTCGAACCAGCCTTCGGTGCAGGACTCGCCGGTGCTGCTGCCGGTGATGTCCGCCACAGGCAGTGTGACCCAGTCGTCCTGCCCGACCGTATGCGCCTCGACGAAGACGAAGTCCCAGTCAGCCTCGGTGTCGTAGGAGATGAAGAACGACAGCTGGTCGTCACTCGGCGACACCGTGAATGTGTTCATCAGTCGCTGGTACCGGATGTCGGCCCGCTGTGAGTATTCGTACTGCAGGCCGCTGTGGGGCTCGTAGGGCCCCGCGATCCCCGTGCTCCACTCGGCTGGGGCCGTGCTGGTGAACTGCGCGTACTGATCGGGCTTCAGGATGCTGCTCGTCGTGATGAAAGACTGGTTGGTCGCGTCCCGACCCGGCGTTAACGACTGGTCCACTTCCCACGGGTCCGTCGTCGCGTCGTCGAACGGATCGTCCGTCCCGATCACCGGGAAGGAGTCGCCGGTCTCGGGGTCGGCCCCGCCGTCCTCGACGAACAGGTACGCGCCCAGCCAGTACTGGAGGAAGTCGTCCGACAGCTGGAGGCATCCGTCGTCCACCGTCTGGTCGACGTTGTTGCAGAACGGCGGAGTCTCGACGGGGTTGTAGTCGAAGGCATTGGCGAACTGCCACCCGGCATGACGCCCCGTGTACAGCAGCTTCCCGCCCTCGTTCAGGAACGCTCGAACCTGCAGCATCATCGCGTTGGCCTGGGTCTCGGCTCCGGTCCCGCCCGGCTGACCGGCCACCCGTGAGAGCAGGTCGTTGGCGGTGTACCAGATCACCGCGTCGTAGTGACCGAGCACGCCCAGGTGATCCGGCGCTGCACCCATGGCGTCCACGTCGTAGACGTCGTGGGTCGTGCCCGCCGGCAGAGCGTCGACATAGCTCGACAGGAACGGTGGAGTACCGTCGGCGGCCGTGTACGCCGGGAAGTTCGATGGTCCGGTGTAGTCCGTGTCGGCGAGGATCAGCACGTCGGCGGCGTTCGCCTTCTCGACTGAGAAGGTGAACGAGTCGCTGGTCTGCCCGCCTCCGGTGAACCACACCTTCACGTCGCTTCCTGCCGGGGCACCGGTGACGTGCCCCCGCACGATGTGGTAGTAGACGTCGCCGGCCCCGCCGTACCGGTCGCCTCCGTTCCACTCAGCGGTCGATCCGGTCTGCGTTGGACCGCCGTCGATGGAGTAGTTCAGCATGACGGGGTCTTCGTCCCCGTCGTTGTCGAGGTCCCTCTTGGCCAGGACCTGGACGGGCTGGTCGGCGCCATTGTACGAGTGGGCGAAGGTGAAGTCGCTCATCGGGTTGAAGGCCTTCTGCGGATCGACCTGCGACATGTCCAGGTAGAAAGGTTCCGTCTCGATGTTCACCGGCGACACGGGGTCATCGGGATCCACGGCGGATCGCGCCGCAGCCACCGCGAAGTCCCGGTTGATGGTGAACTCGTGCCGGATCTCCCCTTCGCTGTCCGCGAAGATGAACCCGGAGTCCTGCTTCCCTCCGCTCAGCTCCGGTGTGATCGAGAGCACGTCGTGGACGGCGTGGGCGTAGTCGGTCTGCTCGCCGTTCGTGATGTACAAGTCCGCCCCCACGCCCGGGTTGTAGCCCTGCACGGCCGGCTTCTTGTCGGTGCCGGCCCAGGCCACGTAGATGGGGTCGTCGGCGGATGGGGTGTTGACCTGGAACCCGAATGTGTAGAGGAGGAGCTGACCGAACGAGTGGTAGGTGATGTGGAACTCCGGCTTGGCCATCTCGAGGACCTTGATCAACGCCTGCGTCTCGGGTTCGGAGCTGGCCGATGGTCCCCGATAGGTCTGGTCGGTGACGATCGAGGCCGAGCCCTCCTCGTCGTAGTTCCAGTGCTCGGGGAAGTTCCGGTTGTTGTCCACCCCGTCCAGGATGCTGATCTTGTTGTCGGAGTCGTTGTCCCGGAGGTTCTTCCTCCAGAGCCGGTCGTAGTCGAACGTGTACTGATAGCCATCGGGGTTCTGCACCAGGACGAACCACAGCTCGGTCGAGTTCAGGATGTCGACGACCTCGGGCTTCTCCTCGCGCCAGCCCTTGATGAACCACTCGAGGAGCCTGCGGTTCACCTCACCGGCGATCCACTCCCGAGCGTGGATCAACGAGGAGTACAGCACCGCCGGCTTGCTGCCGTCCGCGCTGTTCTCCTCGTCCGCGGTCAGCCGCAGGGCGATGATCTCTCGGGGGTTGTCGGGATCGCCCTCCGGGTCCGTCCCGTAGCTCTGGCCGATCACTTCCAGGTCCAGGATGTCCTCGTTCGCGGCCTCGAGGTCGTACATGTACTGCTGGAACCCATCGGGGCCGTCGTAGTCCATCCAGACCTTGAAGCCTTCTGCCTTCTGAGCCGACGCGAGCTGTGCCGCGGTCTTCCCCTCGGCGTTCCGCCAGACCCTCAGCTCCGCCCCCAGCTTCTCGAGCGCCCTGCGCTCGAACGGGTACGCGACGATGATGAGGCGCACCTGGCCGTCGGACAGTTGCTCGATGGACGCGACGTCGAATCCGCCCGAGATGATCTGGCTCGCCGTCGCGGGATCGACGTCCGTGGTGTACATCTGGAGACGTGCGGTGTTCGCAGGCGAGGCCGTTGGACCGGCGCCCGCGGGCATCATGGACGCACCGATCAGGACGAGGGTCGTGATGATCGACAACAAGGCTGCGCGGTGTTTCACCTCGAGCCTCCCTTCGTGGGGTCGGGGGGATGGGAGTTCAGCAAGGTTCGAGACCCGAATCTAGTATGGGTCGCGCATCCGTCGCAAGCGCCGAGCTCCGTATCCAGGCACGCGCTGGGCACGTCATCTTCGCCGGGCCAGACCGGCGGAACCGTTGGGTTCGCGTGGCGCGGAAGGTTTCAGGCAGCCGTGCAGAATCACCAGTCGCCGCGGAGGCGCTCGGCCTCCGCGACGCGATCGACCGCGATCTCGTAGGCGCCCTCGCGGTGGGTGACGCCCTTCTCGTGGGCCCGTCCGAGCACTGTGTCGGTGGCCGCGTACATGAGCTCGGCCAATCGCCCGTTCACCCTGTCCTCACTCCATCGCTCTCGCTCCAGGTTCTGGACCCACTCGATGTAGGAGACCACCACACCTCCCGCGCTCGCCAGGATGTCGGGGATCACCGTCGCGCCTTTCGCCTTCAGGATCTCGTCCGCCTTCGGCGTTGTGGGATAGTTCGCGACCTCCAGGATCAGGTTCGCCTGGACGGCATCGGCGTTGTCGTCGCGGAGGTGCTCCTCCATGGCCGCGGGCACCAGGACCTCGCAGTCCAGGGCAAGCAGGTCGTCGCCGGGGATGGTGTCGGCCTGCTTGTAGTCGATGACGCTCGACGTCGCCTGCTTGTGCTCAAGGACACCCTTGGGGTCGAGGCCCTCGGCATTGTGGATGGCACCCTTGCTGTCGGACACGGCCACGATCCGGTAGCCCGCGGCGCTGGCGAAGATGGAGAACCAGGAGGCCGCGTTGCCGTAGCCCTCCACGGCGATGCGGATCTTCTCGCGGGTCCACCCCCGATGGTGAGCGATGCGATCCAGGCACAGGAAGCCGCCGCGTCCGGTGGCCTGCTCCCGCCCCAGCGAGCCCCCGAGGGCGATGGGCTTGCCGGTCAGGATGGCCGGCGTGTCCCCGTACATCCTGCTGTACTCGTCGTACATCCACCCCATCTCACGGGCCCCGGTATTCACGTCCGGAGCTGGGATGTCGGTGTACGGCCCGATCACTGGGGCGATCTCTCGGATGAACGAGCGCGAGAGCCGCTCGAGCTCTCCTGCCGACAGCCTCTTGGGGTCGACGGCCACGCCTCCTTTGCCGCCGCCGAACGGGATGTCGAGGAGCGCGCACTTCCACGTCATGAGGGCGGAGAAGCACTTGATCTCGTCCATGGCCACGGTCTGGTGGTAGCGAAGGCCACCCTTGTACGGCCCCCGCGCGTTGTTGTGCTGGATCCGGTACCCCTCGAACGTGGCCAGCGCGCCGTCGTCCATCGGGACCCGCACCTGCACGGCGGTGGACCGGCGATGGGTGTCGAGCAGGGCGCGCATCGAGCCGTCGAGCGCCAGCCGGTCCGCGGCTGCCTCGAAGAACCCTCGTACCGCCTCGTACGCGCCCACCCCGCCTCCCGTCGTCGGTCCCGGGACCAGATTGTGGCACGGAACCGGCGAATGGAATCGAACCGCCGTGCGTAGACTCGGAGGCGCGACCTGAGGAGGTGCCGTGCGCGAGGCGGTCATCGTCGAGGCCATCCGAACCCCCATGGGCAGGCGAGGCGGTGCGTACGTGGACGTCCATCCGGTGGACCTTCTGTCCGCCGTCCTCCGGGACCTGTTTGACCGGACCGGCCTCGACGCCGCACTGGTTGACGACCACATCGCCGGATGCGTGTCGCAGGTCGGCGACCAATCCCTCAATGTGGCCCGCAACGCGTGGCTCGCGGCCGGGCTGCCGGAGATCGTCCCCTCCACGACCGTGGACCGGCAGTGCGGGTCCTCGCAGCAAGCGATCCACTTCGCCGCGCAAGGGATCATGGCCGGGGCCAACGACCTGGTCGTGGCCTCGGGCCTGGAGCATATGACGCGGGTGCCGCTCGGCTCCTCGATGTCCAGCGGCAACCCGTTCCCCCCCTCGCTGTCGGTCCGGTACGAGGGCAAGCTCGTCCCCCAGGGTATCTCCGCCGAGCTGATCGCCTCGAGATGGCAGATCTCGCGGGAGGAGCAGGACGACTTCGGCTACCGCTCGCACGAGTGGGCCGCTCGGGCTACCCGTGAAGGATGGTTCCGAGAGCACCTCGTGTTGGTGAAGCCCGGTGGCGGGGGAGAGTCGCTCGACCGGGACGAGGGCGTCCGGATGGAGCCCGACCGAGACCGGATGCGGTCCCTCGAGCCGGCCTTCCGCTCCTCGGCTTTCGAGGAGATGTTTCCCGGCCGGCTCGGATGGACCGTCACGGCGGGGAATTCCTCGCAGATCTCTGACGCGGCCGCCGCGGTGCTCGTGGCATCAGCGGAACGGGCCGAGGAGCTCGGGCTTCGGCCACGCGCCCGGCTGGTGTCTTTCGCCGTGGTCGGCGACGACCCGGTGCTCATGCTGACCGGTCCGATCCCGGCCACGCGCATGGTGCTCGATCGCGCCGGCCTGGAGCTCGAGGACGTCGAGGTGGCGGAGATCAACGAGGCCTTCGCCTCGGTCGTGCTGGCCTGGAAGCGGGAGCTCGAGATCCCGGAGGTCTGGTTCGACGAGCACGTGAACCCCAACGGCGGCGCCATCGCCATGGGTCATCCGGTGGGGGCGAGCGGCGCCAGGCTCATGGCCGACCTGGTCGCCGAGCTGGAGCGGCGCGAGGGCCGGTACGGGCTCCAGGTCATGTGCGAAGGCGGGGGGATGGCCAACGCGACGGTCCTGGAGCGTATCCCGTGAGTTGGTGGGTCGTGCTCACGGCGATCCTGATGGGGCTGGCCATCGCCTGGGTTGGCGTGATCGCGCTCCGTGCGGCCTCCGGTCCCGGACCCAGGGAGAGCCCGGAGGTCGAGGACGTCGAGGAGCTCGAGGTCTTCCTGGTGTGCCGGGAGTGCGGCACGGAGTTCCGCGTGACCCGGCTGGGGGAGCTCCAGATCCCCAGGCACTGCGGCGAGCCGATGGAGGTGGTTCGGCGGCCCGCCGCCGGGGAACTGACCCCCGGCTGAGGTTTTCCACAGCTGTGGAGAATGCTGTGAAAGATCACACGGCTGTGATTCGGTCCTGTCGGGGAGGCGCCGAGGTCAGCGCCACTGGGTGGCGCCGGCGAAGCCCAGGGCGATCAGGCCCAGCCCGAGCCACAGATAGAGGTTCCGGGCCCCGAACTCGGTGCCCGGCAGCAACCCCATGTAGTTCAGGACGATCATGGCCACGCCCACGCCCATCAACCCGAGGATCAACACACCGAACCACCGAGGGCTCGGCTTGCGCTTCTTCTTCGGGGGCGGCGGCACGTACGGCCGGCGCCGCTGCTTCTGTCGTCCTCGGGACTCCGGCATCGTTCGGCTAGGTTACCGCGGCACCAGGGTGAGAGTTGCCTCGGCGTGGGCCTCCACCGCCTGCCTCGTGAACGCCAGGGGGTGATGCTCGCCAGTGGCCCACCGTGGGAGGAGGTCGTTCCAATGCGCCGACGCCGGATGCCCGGACTGGCCGGTCGGATGGATCCCCACCGCGGCATCCGGGTCCGAGAGATCCAGGATCTGACGCCAGGAGGACAGCACCGCGACGTCGTAGGAGTGGTCGGGCTCGAACCCTCCCTGGCAGATCGTCTGTTCGTCCCCGCCCGCCTCGGCCACACCGCCGGTGAAGAGCTCGGTGAGGTCGGGGATCAGGGCGAGCGGCCCAGCCAACACGACTCGGTGCACGGCCCCCCACCGCCAGTCGTCCATGTCCTGGCCCAGCCGCCCCGCGAGCTCATCGATCGCGTCGTCCAGCGCACGACGAAGGACGTCGTCGAGGGACCCGCGCCCGTTCGCCCCGAACCATCTGGCCGTCGGGTTCGCCAGCAGGTTGGGGAGGGTTTGGAACTGGAAGCCGTTGGATCCGTCGCGCCGACCGTAGTAGTGGATGTACAGCTCGGGTCCCAGCCTGGGCAGGAGCACTTGCCGGGCGACGTGCTTCAACCAGACTTCGTAGATGCAAGCGGCCACCGATCCGGCGGTCAGGTCGCCGTTCCAGTCCTGGAGATAGGCGATGGCCTCCTTCTGTCGGTCGGTCGCCGGTTCCACCTCGACGAGCCGCCGCGCGTTCTCCCGGGCCGGGATGGAGACCGTGTCGAGCTGGATGGCCGAGAACGTCGCTCGAGTGTGCCGCTCCGTGGAGGTCAGGAGCTCGACGATCCGCCTGGCCCGGAACGGGGCGAGGAAGTCACGGCCGATCAGATGGGGGTAATCGTCGCCGTGAACCTTGTTGTTGGCCGTGGCCAGGAAGCCCTCCTCGGGATCGACATCCCACGGGAGGTCCTCGAACTCCACGAAGCCCTCCCACTCGTACTCGGGGGTCCAGCCGGGAACGGGAAGCGTCCCGTCGCCCGTTCGCCGCACGGGGTACAGGCCGGTGCACTGGTAGCCGATCGTCCCCTCCACGTCGGCATAGACGACGTTCTGGCCTGGACATTCCCAGGATCGCACGGCCTCCCGGAACTCCTCGAAGCTGCCCGCCTCGGCCATGCCGAGCACGGCTGACGGCATGACGGCGTGTTCGTGGCCCGTCCACCGGAGCGCGTAGGTCTCGTGGATCCCTCGCTCGATCACCACGGGGTTCGTCCTCCCCACTAGGTACGAGTCGAGGATTGGACCGTGGCGGGTCTCCCGAACCTCGAGCACCTCCGGTTCGTCGCGGCCACGGACCAGGATCTCCTCGCGATGGATCGTCAGCGGCTCCCATTCCCCTGCGTACCTGGCTGCGCGGCCGTCCTCGGAGAGCCGCTCGACGTAGAGGTCCTGGGTGTCCCCGCCCACGTTGGTGAACCCCCATGCGTGGTGGGCGGTGCGCCCGATCAGGACGCCCGGTGAGAACGGCAGGGCCACGCCGGACGCTACGTAGCCGGGCGCGGACAGATGGACCTCGAACCAGATCGATGGCATCTGCGTGGCCAAGTGCGGGTCGTTGGCCAGCAGCGGCTTGCCCGTGGTCGTCCGTGACCCGGCCACGACCCAGTTGTTCGAACCTTGGGCCGGCGGCCGCCGAGGTGAGTTCCTCAGGAGGTCGAGGGCGGAGGGGTGCGGACGGGTGCCGGCGACCACGGAGGGCGCCTCGGTGGGCAGGTCCGGGAACAGGTCGAGCGTGGCATCCCATCCCAGGCGGCTGGCGATCTCCGCACGAAGCAGCTCGTTGTCCCAGTTCCCCGAGAGGCCCCAGGCCATGAGCGCCGCCGCGGAGGTCCAATACCCCTCGTGGTCGGGGAGGTCGGGATCCAGGTCGAGCACGACGTACTCCGCCGGTTTCGCCGGCATCGCCTCGACCCATGCCCGCACGCCGGTTCGATACGCCGACGTGATCTGCCGCGACGATTCGTCGTGGTGGGCCGCGATCCTCGCGCCGGCACGGTTCCAGCCGACCGTCCGAGCGAACCGGTCCGTTGACACCACCAGCTCACCGAACATCGTGGCCAGGCGGCCGTTCGCCAAGCGAAGCGTCGAGTCGATCTGGAACAGTCGCTCGGAGGCCACGACGAACCCCTGGGCCAGGAACAGGTCGTCGAGTGTCGCCGCGTAGATGTGCGGCACCCCCCACCGGTCCCGGATCACCTCGACCGGCTCGCGGAGGCCGGGGACGCGGATCTCCCCCTCGACCGGCGGCAGGGCTTGCTTCGCCGCCTCCCGCACATCGTCCACCCAGCCCGGCACGGCGGCGAGCGTATCGAACGGCGGCCCGCCTGGCCTGGCGCGTTGAGCCGTAGGGGCGGGTTCTGGAATGATGCGGCGGTGACCGACCACCGTCCGTGGTTCAAGGGCTACCCGACCGCCGTTCCCAATACGCTCGAGCCCTACCCCGAGGTTTCCGTGTTCTCCATGCTCGAGGGCTCGGCCGGGAGGTTCCCCGACCGCCCCTCGATGGCCTGGTTCGGTAGGCACATGTCCTACCGCTTCCTGCTGCAGGAGGTGGAGTGGTTCTCGGGCGTCCTGGCGAGCCTCGGCGTCCGGAGAGGTGACCGGGTCGGGTTGATCCTGCCCAACTCGCCGCAGTACGTGATCGCCTACTACGCCATCGCTCGGATCGGGGCCGTCGTCGTTGGGAACAACCCGCTGTACACCCGGCGGGAGATGGAGCACCAGCTGAAGGACGCGGGGATCCACGTCGTCGTGGTCCTGGATCAGCTGTACCCGACCTTCGCCCCCGTGTTCACCTCCCTCGGCATCCGCGACGTGATCGTCACCAAGGTCACCGACTACATGCCCTTCCCGCTGAAGCAGCTCGCGCCGCTCAAGTTCCGCCGCGAGGCCAAGCACGAGGGCAAGCCGTGGCCGCCGGTGCCGAACGACGCCGAGGTGAAGTGGTGGGCCGCGCTGATGAAGCAGGCCGGCCCGATCCCGCCGGTGGCGACCGTCGATCCCAAGCGCGACCCCGCGGGCTTCATCTACACGGGCGGGACCACCGGGCTGTCGAAGGGGGCGATGCTCTCACACTTCAACCTGGTGGCGAACGCGACGCAGGCCACCGCATGGTTCCCCACGATCGTCCCCGGCGAGGACGCCGTCATGTGTGTCCTTCCGTTCTTCCATTCCTACGGGATGACCACGGAGCTGAACCTCGGCGTGCTGAACGGGGCGAAGCTCGTCCTGGTTCCCCGGTTCGAGCTCCACATGGTGCTGAAGCAGCTGGCCAAGGAGAAGCCGTCGCTGTTCCCAGGGGTGCCCCGACTGTACATGCAGTTGAACGACGCCCCGGAGACGCGCAAGTACGACCTACGGTCGATCAAGGCGTGTGTGTCCGGCGCGGCGCCGCTGCCGCAGGCCGTGGCGGAGAAGTTCCACCAGGTGACGGGCGGCGCGAACCTGGTCGAGGGCTACGGCCTGACGGAGGCCTCGCCGGTGACGCACGCGAACCCTGTGGTGGGCGGGGCGCGCCCGGGAACGATCGGGGTTCCCATCCCCGACACCGACTGCAAGATCGTGAACCTCGAGAACCCCGACCGAGAGGTGGGGCTCGGAGAGCGTGGTGAGCTCTGCGTCCGCGGGCCGCAGATCATGCTTGGGTACTGGAACCGTCCGGAGGAGACCGCCCTCACCATCCGGAACGGGTGGCTGCACACCGGCGACGTCGCGATCATGGATCCCGACGGCTTCTTCCGGATCGTCGACCGGATCAAGGAGATGATCATCGTCTCCGGGTTCAACGTGTACCCCACGGAGGTCGAGGAGGTGCTGTACCACCATCCCAAGATCCAGAAGGTCAGCGTGGTCGGCGTCCCCGACGGAGAAACGGGTGAGGCGGTCAAGGCTTTCGTGGTCCTTCGTCCCGGCGAGCACGTTACGGCGGACGAGATCATCCGGTGGGCCCGGGACCCCTCACAGGGCCTGACCGGGTACCGGGTGCCCAAGCAGGTCGAGTTCCGCGACTCGCTCCCCGAGACCCTGATCGGGAAGGTCCTTCGCCGCGTCCTCCAGGAAGAGGAGCGCCAGAAGCAGGAGGCCGCGGCCCGGCAGTCCTCCTGAAACAACTCCCCGTCGGTTAGGACGCGGGTGGAATCTCGGGAAGCTCCTGCGTGGTCGTCGGTTCAGCGGGGGTCGTCGCGGGGCCGGCGGGGGCGGTCGCCAGTTCGGCTGAGGTGGGCGGCGCGTATGCCTGCATGATCAGCCAGCTGGTGATCCCCAACCACACGACGAACAGGCCGAACAGGATGAGGTCGTAGACACCGCCCGGCGCGAACAGCCCAGTGTCGATGAGGACGGACAGCCCGGTTCCGAGCGAGAGCACGAACAGCGCGTAGCTCGTGTTCATGTACCAGCGCGGGAATGTCCCGTGGCGAGCCGAGACGACCGCGGTCGCCGCGAGGAGGGGCGCCACGGCGAACCACGTGAGAGCGTACGAGAGCAGCCGCATGTCGTGGAGCGGCACGACGGCGGCTAGGCCCGGGACCTGAACGATCTGCTTGAGAGGACCATAGGCAAACCACCCCTCGCGGGCTACGGCCCCGGCCAGATGCGCCGCCGTGGCCGTGGCCAGGACGCCCACGGCGATGGGTCCCACGGCCGCGATCCCCGAGCCGAAGGCCACCGCGGAGATCCGCCCGACGTCCCCCTCTGAACTGCGGAGGTGGGCTCGCAGGCTGCCGAGGAACCACAGGAACAGCACCCCGGCCAGCCCGGTGAACAGGATCTGCACGCGGATCGCGGAGGCGTTCTCCCGGTAGTACTGGGCCACGGCGAGGGGGGAATCCTCGAAGCTGGGGTAGAGCGGGGCGAAGAACGCCTGGATCGCCAGGAGCACGGCCGCCCCCAACCCGGCTCCGGCCCCGTACCGCTCCCAGTTCGGTTCGGCCATGACGACCTCCTCGGCGCGAGCGTCCTGCGGGATTATCCCCCGGGAGGACCACCGCTGGCTCGCGGGTGTCTCAAGGCAGGCGCGGGGCGCGCTTCGCGGCGAGGCTCTCGGTGGCGCCGGTCAGCAGGCCGATAGCTTCGCTCCGTTCCTCTTCGGTCAGCTGGCGGAGCGGAGCCCGGACATCGGTCCGCACGGGGAGGCCGCGCTCGGCCAGGATGGCCTTGAGCGCCGCGTGGAACGGGAGCCGATCAAGGACCTCGCGGATCCGGATGACCGCGCGGTGCGCGTTCGGGCTTCGCTCGTGCACCAGCGCCGCGATCAATTCCGGGAACGCCGCGGCCAGGCCGGACACCGCACCGGCAGCGCCGCGCTCCAGGCCCTTCATGATCAACGGCTCGGATCCGATGAAGACGTCGAGGCCGTCGAGCAGGTACGGCTCGACCCGCCCGAACGGCGCGTCGGACACCTTGAGCCCGGTCAGGTTCGAAGCGGCGTCGCGGAGCCTCTCGATGGCCGTGACCGGGATGGCGTATCCGCTGCGCCCGGCGAACTCGTAGACGTAGAACGGCAGGGGCGCGCACGCGTCCGCGGCAGCTGTGAAGTGCTCAACCAGGCTCGGCTCGTCGAGGACGAAGTAGGGCGGGGCGATGACCGCGACGGCGTCGACTCCCGCTGCGGCCGCGTGGCCTGCCAGCGCGACCGTGTCGGCGGTGGTCTGCGCCCCACAGTGTGCGGCCACGGCGAAGCCCGGTGGGCGAGCGGCGAGGAAGGCCTCGGTGGCGCGCTTCCGCTCCTCGAGCGACAGCAGGATGCCCTCGCCGGTGGTGCCGCAGGCCAGGAGGCCGTCGATCCCTCCGGCGGCTAGGAATCCCACGAGGGGTCCGAAGGCGTCCTCGTCCAGCGATGCACCGTCCGAAGTGAGCGGCGTTACGGAAGCGGCGATGGCTCCGTGCAGCATGGCCTCGACTCTATCGGGGTGACGAGCGATTTCGGAATGGACATGCTGTTGGCCAGCCCTCGTCTCCACCGGCGCCGGCTACGTGATCCTCGTCGCCCGGGAGGTGTCGGGCCTCTCCCTCGGACCCTCCCCTGCCTGGCGAGCTGGCCGACTTCGTGCTCCTTGGAGCATTGCGGTTCGAACCACACGACGATCTCGCGGACTTCGTCGTGATCAGGGAACCAGGTCCATTCGTCGGGCCACGCGACTAGAGCGTGGGCGGCTCTCGCCGCTCGAAGGCCCTGCCCGGGTCGAACGGGTTCGACTCGGCCTTCCCGGTGATCAGATCGATCAGGTGCCGGCTCCCGGCCGGACCGAGCATGATGCCGTGGCCGCTGTATCCCGTGTTCACCCAGAGTCCCTCGATCGACACCTGGCCGATCAACGGCCGGTGGTCGGGCGTCATCGTGTACTGCCCCGCCTGAAGGAGCCACGGGGCTGCTCCACGATCCCACACCTCCCGCCAGAACGGCACCACCCTCGCTACGGAGACCGGGCTGGTGGGATCGAGGAGCTGGAAGGCGAAGGCCGGGTCGATCGGGACGTTGTCGGCCGGCCGGCTCTCAGGGGTGGTCGGGTCGGTGAACAGGAGCCACGCGCCGGCGAGCGCCGGCCGCCAGTGAACCCCCGTGTCCTCGTCGATCGTCATCGGGGCGTCCGGCGGCACCTCGGCGACCTCGGGCAGGATCAGCTTCTGACGCCGGACCGTGACGATAGGGAGGTCGATCCCTTCGGCCCCGGCAAGGAGTCCCGACAGGGGCCCGGCGGCGACCACCGCGACACCGGTGGGGATGACCCCTTTGGTCGTTCGGACCGCGGTCAGCCTTCCACCCGATGCGACGAAGCCCGTCACCGCGCAGTCGACCATCACGTCGGCTCGAGAACCATGGATCAGGCCGAACGTCAGCCGCGTGGTGTCCAGGAACCCGTCGCCCCCGCGCCACCTCGCCTGCACGACGTTCTCCCCCACGTACGGAAACCGCTGGCGGACCTCGTCGCCCGGGAGCAGTTCGACGTCGCCTTGCCCCCACTCGTGCAGCCTGGCCACCAGCGCACGCTGTCGCTCTGCGTTGCGCTCGTCGGTGGTGAGCCAGAGATAGCCTTGCTGATGGACGCGGAGGTCGTACTCGTCCTGTCCGGTGACGTCCCGGAAGTTCAGGAACAGCTCGGCCGACTCGCGGACAAGCGTCAGCTCCTCCAGATCGTCGAACTGGAGCCGGAAGGCACCCGCCGCGACCGGCGTGGTGAGCGTGCAGAGCGCCGGCCGCGCCTCGACGAGGAGCGGCTTGAGGCCGGCTCGAGCGGCGTGGAACGCCGTTGCCGCCCCGATCACCCCGCCGCCGATGATGACGAGTTCCGCCGATGCCGGCGGCTCGGTCAGGAGCTTCACGAAGTCCGTTCTTCGATGGCAGCGATCAGTTCGTTGCAGAACGCCGGGATGTCCTTCACCACACGCCCCCACACGATGTCGCCGTCGCGGAAAGCTGGCTCGTCGACCCAGGTGGCGCCGGCGTTCACCAGGTCGTCCTTGATGCCGAGGCTTCCGGTGGCCCGGTGTCCGCCGACGATGCCGGCGGAGATGCCGACGAGCCCGGCGTGGCAGATCAGCCCGACGATCTTGCCCTGACCGTAGGCCTTGGCCACCAGGCTGGTGACCTCCTCGTACCGGCGGAGCTTGTCTGGAGCCCACCCGCCGGGCACGACGACCGCGTCGAAGTCGTCGGCCGAGACGTCCCTGGCCGCGACGTCGCTGGTTGCCTCGAGGGCATGCTTCCCCCGGACAGTCTCGCCGCCCGCGATGCCGACTACGGTCACGTCCGCGGCCTCCTCGCGGAGGCGCATGAGCGTCACCCAGAACTCGAGGTCCTCGAAACCCTCCGCCAGGAACACCGCGACCTTGCGACCCGACAACCGACTTCCGTCCGCCATGATGGCCTCACCTCCGCCATCCGAGACTACCGCTCGGGCGCGTCGAGGTGGGACGGAGTCAGCCGCGGCACGCCGCTCACCCGAAGGAGCGTGTCGGGGTCTCCGCCTCCGCTTCGAACTGCGCCGCTTCGGTCGAGCCTGGAAGGGCAAGGGTCGGCGAGTCGCCACCGATGGCTCGCGACACGCGGTCGAAGTAGCCCGTCCCCACCTCAGCCTGGTGGCGGGTAGCCGTGTAGCCGTCCGCTTCGAGCTCGAACTCCCGGTCCTGGAGCCGGACGTACGCCGACATCCCGGCCTGCCTGTAGTCCCGGGCCAGCTCGAACATGGAAGCGTTCAGCGCGTGGAATCCGGCCAGCGTCACGAACTGGAACGCATAGCCCATCGTGCCCAGGTCGTCCTGGAACCGCCGGATCGCCGGCGCGTCCAGGTGCCGCTCCCAGTTGAATGAGGGCGAGCAGTTGTACGCGAGCAGCTTGCCGGGGAATCGCGCATGGATGGCCTTGGCGAATCCCTTCGCTTCATCCAGGTCCGGGGTGGAGGTCTCGCACCACAGGACATCGGCGTACGGCGCATAGGCCAGGCCTCGGGCGATGGCGGCCTCCAGGCCGTCCGAGGCGAGGAAGTATCCCTCGGCCGTGCGCTGGCCGGTGAGGAACGGACGGTCCCGCTCGTCCACGTCGCTCGTGACGAGCGTCGCAGCACGGGCGTCGGTCCGGGCCACCAGCACGGTGGGGACGTCGAGCACATCCGCAGCGAGCCGCGCGGCCGTGAGCGTCCGGATGAACTGGCCCGTCGGGACGAGCACCTTACCGCCGAGGTGGCCGCACTTCTTCTCCCCGGCGAGCTGATCCTCGAAGTGCACGGCGGCCGCACCTGCCTCGATCATGGCCTTCATGGTCTCGAAGGCGTTCAGGGCGCCGCCGAACCCGGCCTCGGCGTCGGCCACGATCGGCACCATCCACCTGGTTCCGGTCTCCCCGTTGGCGCACGCGATCTGGTCGGCGCGGTGCAGAGCGTTGTTGATCCGCCGGACCAGCGCGGGCACGCTGTTGGACGGGTACAGGCTCTGGTCGGGATAGGTGTGGAGGGCCAGGTTGGCGTCCGCGGCGACCTGCCAGCCGGAGACGTAGACGGCGTCGAGGCCGGCCTTCACCATCTGGAGCGCTTGGCCGCCGGTCATCGCGCCGAGCGCGGCGACGAAGGGTGTTCGCCGCATGAGGGTCCACAACCGGTCGGCGCCGAGGCGAGCCAGCGTGTGCTCGATCGTGATCGTGCCGCGCAACCCGATCACGTCTTCGGCAGTGTAGGTTCGTTCGATGCCTCGCCACCTGGGACTCGTGTCCCAGTGGCTCTTCAGGCAGGCGGCCTCCCTTCGGAGGCGTTCCTCGTTGGAGAGATCGCGCATGAAGGTCCTCCGATCGTCAGGGGCTGATGGAAGGGCGAACGACGCTGATTCGCGACGGGAGTTCGGGTCGGTGGGCGGCAGGCCGACGAGGGCCGGCCCGGACGCGCCTACGCTACCGGTACGCCGACCGGCGGGGTCGTGAGGAAGTTGAACCACCGTTCAAACATCGTTCGGGCAGTGTGCCGGAGCGCCGCCCAGCATGTCAAGTCGATCTACGGAACGATCTTGGAGATGGGGAGCTCCAGGATGTCGGTGGCGCCCTTCGACTTCAGGAGCGGGATCAGCGTGTTGACCGTGGCCTTGTCGACCACGGTCTCGATGGCGTAGCCCCCGTCGGACAGCTGAGACATGGTCGGCGACCTCATCGACGGGACCACGTCGAGCACCGCCCGAAGCTGCTCCTCGCTCACGTTCAGCTTGATCAGGACGCGACCCTCCGCCCGAAGGGCGCCGAGGAGGAGCGTCGTGATGTCGTCCATGGCCGCACGCTTCGTGGGGTCGCCCGCCGAGGCTCGGTTGGCGATCAGGAGCACCTCGGATTCCAGGAGCGTCTCGATGACCCTCATACCGTGGGCCCGGAGCGTGCTGCCCGTCTCGGTCACGTCCACGATGGCGTCGACGATCTCGGGCACCTTCGCCTCGGTGGCGCCGTGCGACCAGACGACCCGCACCGGGATGCCGAGGTCATGGAAGAACCGACGGGTGAGGTTCACGTACTCGGTGGAGATGCGTGAATCGGTCGGGAGCTCCTTCGCGCTGTTCGCCGGGTGGTCGCCGGGAACGGCGAGCACGATCCGGACGCCCCGACCGGCGCCACTCTTCGCATACTCGAGCGAGGCGAGAACCTCGACGTCTGCCCCCGTCTCATCGATCCAATCCCGTCCGGTGATACCCAGATCGAACAGTCCGTCCTGGATGTAGGTCGGGATCTCCTGCGGCCGAAGGAGCGAGACGCGCTCGATGCGTTCGTCGTCGACGGTTCCGTGATAGTCGCGCGGGGAGCCCCTGCGGACGTGCAGGTCCGCCGCCTCGAGCAGCCGGAGGGTCTGCTCTTCGAGCGAACCCTTGGGGATGACCAGGCGCAGCATCACAGCCCCCGGTGGAAGCAGCTTCGCTGGCCCAGGTGGCAGGCGGGGCCCACCTGGTGGACCCGGACGAGCAGCACGTCACCGTCGCAGTCAACCCGGACCTCCTCCACGTGCTGAACGTGACCGCTGGTCTCGCCCTTGCGCCACAGCTCGTTCCGGGAGCGGCTCCAGAACACGGTCCTGCCCTCGTCCAAGGTCCGCTGCACCGACTCCCGGTTCATCCAGGCCATCATCAGCACCTCGTCGTTCTCGGCGTCCTGGACGATTGCCGGGAGCAGTCCGCGATCGTCGAACGCCAGCCCGTCGAGTTCCACCCGCTCCATCACAGCCTCACCGGGATCCGCTCTCTGGCCAGGCCTTCCTTGACCTCCCGGATGGAGAGCTCGCCCGAGTGGAACCGGGACGCGGCGAGCACCGCGTCGGCCCGTCCCTCGGTGAGGGCCCGGGCGAAGTGCTCGATCGATCCGGCACCCCCGCTGGCCACGACCGGCACCGCCACCGCCGTGGACACCGCGTGAAGGAGCTCCAGGTCGTAGCCCTCGCCGGTCCCGTCGCGGTCCATCGACGTCAGCAGGACCTCGCCGGCCCCGCCGCTCTCCGTGGCCTCGACCGCCCACTCGACAGCGTCGCGCTCGGTCGGCGTGCGGCCCGCCTCGACCACGACTCTCCACCCATCGCCGTTCCGCCGCTTCGCGTCGATCGCCACGACCATGCACTGCGTCCCGAACCGGTCCGCGCACCGTGACAGGAGGGCCGGCTCACGAACGGCGGCGGTGTTCAGCGAGACCTTGTCAGCGCCGGCCCGGAGCAATGCCCGAACGTCATCCTCGTTCCGCACGCCTCCACCGACGGTGAGCGGGATGAACACCTGCTCGGCGGTCCTGGAGATCACTTCGAAGGTGGCTCGCCGGCCCTCGACCGTCGCCGTGATGTCGAGGAACACGAGCTCGTCGCCACCCTCCGCGTCGTACCGTGCCGCCAACTCCACGGGGTCGCCCGCGTCGCGGAGCTCCTCGAACCGAACGCCCTTCACCACCCGTCCTGCATCGACGTCGAGACAGGGGATGATCCGCTTGGCCAGGGTCATCCCCGCACTACCTCGCCCAGCTGCAACGTCTCGGAGTAGAGCGCCTTGCCCACCACGACGGCCTCCACGCCGAGGTCCCGGAGGGCCCACACGTCGTCGGCCTTGCGAACGCCGCCGCTCGCGATCACCGGCAGCTCGGTCAGCGACAGCACCCGCTCGTACAGAGCAAGATCCGGGCCGTCCATCGTCCCGTCCTTCTGGATGGAGGTGACCAGGAACCGCGGCGCTCCGGCGTCCTGGAGCGAGGAAACGGCCTCCTCCAACCGAGGTCCCTGCTTCCGCCAGGCCTCGACCATCACGTGGCCGTCCTGCACGTCGATGGCCACAACGACCTGGTCGTGGAACTGCTCGACGGCCTCGGCGAGGAACCCGGGATTGAGCGCGGCGGACGTCCCCAGGATGGCCCGGGCCGCCCCGGCCTCCAAGGCCCGCTCGACCGCGTCGATCGTTCGAAGGCCCCCGCCGAGCTGCACCGGCACGGCGACGTTGCGGCAGATGGCCAGGATCACCTCGGCGTTCGACCCGGTCCCCAGCGCCGCGTCCAGGTCGACGACGTGCAACCGTCGAGCACCGTCGGCCTCGAATCGCTTGGCAACCTCCACGGGGTCGGCGTCGTACACCGTCTCGGCCGTTGGGTCGCCCCGGAACAGCCGAACGCATCGCCCCCCGCGGAGGTCGATCGCCGGGATGACGATCACGTCGCCGCCTCCTTCACGAAGGCCTCGTAGATGGCCAGCCCCGCGTCGCTCGACTTCTCGGGGTGGAACTGGGTGGCGAACACGTTCTCCCGCGCGATCGCCGCGGAGAAGGGCCGCCCATGCTCCGCCGTCCCAACGGTCACGCCGGCCACGACGTCGGCCGCATAGGAATGGACGAAGTAGAAGCTGGTCCGGGTGGGGAGGTTCCGCACGTACGGGTGCTCCGAGACCCAGTCCACGCTGTTCCATCCCATGTGCGGAACCTTCACCACCGGGGGCAACTTCCTGGCCTGGCCCGGGACGATCCCCAGGCCCTCCTGGGGGTCCTCCTCGCTTCGTTTGAACAGGACCTGCATCCCCACGCACACGCCGAACAGCGGCCGTCCGGACGTCGCGAAGTCTCGGACGACATCGTCGAGCCCGCGGTCCAACAGGTTTCGCATGCATGCGCCGAAGTGCCCGACGCCGGGGACGACGAGCGCGTCGGCGGCGAGCGCGGCGCCCGCCTCGTCCACGATCTCCGGCTCGCCTCCCACCCGTTCGATGGCCCGAGCCACCGAGCGGAGGTTCCCCATCCCGTAGTCCAGGATGGCGATGGTCACAGGGCCCCCTTGGTGGAGGGCGCTCCGCCGGGCCCCGTCGAGGAGCACGCGTCCCCGAGCGCCCGAGCCAGGGCCTTGAATTCGGCCTCGACCACGTGGTGGGGGGATCGCCCTCGCACCAGCCGAACGTGCAGCGTCATCTGCGTCGCGGCGGCGAAGGCCCGGATGAAGTCCTCAGTCAGCCCGCAGTCGTAGGTCCCGATGGTCTCCGCAGGGACGTCGACGTCGTGCACGACGAACGGCCGGCCGGACAGGTCGAGCGCAACCTCGACGGCGGCCTCGTCCAGCGGCACGGTGATCGAGGCGAACCGGCGGATGCCACCCTTGTCGCCCAGGGCCTCGGTGAGCGCCTGCCCGAGCGCCTGCCCTACGTCCTCCACGGTGTGGTGACCGTCCACCTCGAGGTCGCCCTTGGCGGTGAGCGAGAGGTCGAACCCAGCGTGCGTCCCGAGCTGCTCCAACATGTGGTCGAAGAATGGAAGGCCGGTGTCGGCGGTGGCCGAGCCGGACCCGTCGAGGCGGAGCTCCACGCGGACGGTGGTCTCCGTGGTGCTCCGCTCGACGATCGCGTCGCGCGACCTCATCGCAGGACCTCATTCAGCGCCGACAGGAACCGGTCGACCTCCTCGGGCGTGCCCGCCGTGACCCGCAGGCAGCCGCGAACCACGGACGCCATGTCTCGGACGAGGACCCCGCGGTCCAGCAACCCGCGCCACGTCTCCTGGGCCGGTCTCGGCGGTCGAAACAGCACGAAGTTGGCATCGGACGGAAAGGCCCGAACCTCGAGCGCGGGAAGCTCCACTAGGATGCGGTCACGCTCCTGCCGGACCGCGTCGAGGATGGCCAGGGCGTGCTCCTTGTGGCGCAGGGCGATCAGCCCGGCCGCCTGGGTCAGCGCCGACAGGTGGTAGGGGAGCCGCACCCTTCGAAGGTCGTCGACCACCTCGGGGGACGCCAGGCAGTAGCCGATCCGGGCCCCGGCCAGGGCGAAGGCCTTGGAGAACGTGCGTACCACGGCCACGTTGGGGTACCTGGCTACGAGCCCCGCGGCCGACTGCCCGCCGAACTCGATGTAGGCCTCGTCGACGACGACGAGCGAGTCCCCGCCGGCAGCGAGCGCCTCGACGATCTCGACCGGCTGTGCGTTCCCGGTGGGGTTGTTCGGCGAGCAGACGAAGACGACCGAGGGCTGCGCGGCAAGGGCTTGGGCGACGTCGCGCGTCGAGACGGCCCACGGTTCGTCGAGGGACGAGGCGAACACGTCGCCGTGGGTCACCCATGCCAGCCGCTCGTGGAGGACGTACGTCGGCCGGAACACCACGACCCGCCGGCCGGGCCCGCCGTAGGCCAGCAGGAGCTGCTCGATCACCTCGTTCGATCCGTTACCCGCCCACGTTCCCTCGACCGGGTGGCCGGCGTGCTTAGCCAGCGCCTCGCGGAGCTCCTGCGCCTCCCGGTCCGGATACCGGTGCAGCTCGAGCCGACGCACCGCGCCGGCCAGCTCGTCTCGGAAGCTTTCCGGCAGGGGATACGGGCACTCGTTGGTGTTGAGCCGGGCCGCCACCTCCAGTTGGGGTGCCTGGTACGGCTCCAGGTCTCGAAGACCGCTGCGGGGAACCGCCGGCGTCACGTCGGCCTTCGCCCTTCGGCCCGGATCTCCACCGCCCGCGCGTGACCCGGAAGCCCTTCGGCGAGCGCGATCCTCGCCACCTCGGGCGCCAGGGCGGCGGCGGCCCCGGCGGAGACCTGCACGACCGACGAGACCTTCACGAAGTCGGCGGCCCGGAGCCCGGAGGAAAACCTCGCGGTGCCCGCTGTCGGAAGCACGTGGTTCGAAGCCACGCCGTAGTCGCCGAATGGAACCGGGGTGAACCCTCCGACGAAGATGGCACCGGCGTTCCTGATGCGCTGAGCGAAGGCCGGGGCCTCGGCCACCACGACATGGAGGTGCTCGGGAGCCAGGCGGTCGAGCTCCTCGACGGCCTGCTCGTAGTCGGCGACCAGCACCGTGCGCGCGTGCGCGAGCGCGGCCCTGACAACGTCGCTCCGACCGGCTCTGGTCACCTCGGCCTCGAGCGCCTGCTCCACCTGATCCACGACGTCGCCGTCGAAGGCGACCAGGACGGCGAGTGCCTCGGGATCGTGCTCGGCTTGGGCCACCAGGTCGGCGGCGACCCAGGCGGGATCGGCCGAGGCATCGGCCACGACGGCGAGCTCCGTGGGTCCGGACAGACCGTCGATGCCGACGAACCCGGCGACCTGCCGCTTGGCCTCGGTCACGTACACGTTGCCTGGCCCGACGATCCGGTCGACGGCCTGGATCGACGCGGTGCCGAACGCCAGGGCCGCCACGGCCTGGGCCCCGCCGACCTTCGCTACCACGGTCGCACCGGCCCGGGCCGCCGCATACAGCACCGCGGGGTGGATCGAGCCGTCCGGCGAGGGCGGCGTGCAGACCACCACCCCCTCGACGCCCGCGACGACCGCCGGGACGACGGTCATGGCCACCGAGGACGGATACTCGGCCCGTCCACCCGGTACGTAGCAGCCGGCCCTGGCCAGGGGACGGACGATCTCGCCGAACCGAACGCCGTCGCGCTCGTCCCACCACTCCATCGGAAGCTGTCGGCGGTGGAGGTCGGTGAGCCGGTCGACCAGGGCGTCGAGCGCCGCCTTCAGCTCCGACGGGACGGTCTCTTCGGCTCGCTGAAACTCCTGAGGCGAGACGGTGAGGCCGGTGTGTCGCAGGTCCGCGCCGTCGAGCTTCAGCGTGAGGTCGAACAGGGCCTCGTCGCCCTCGGCGCGGACGCGTTCGATGATGCCGCGTACCGCGTCGGCTGCGGAGGGATCGATCTCGAGGCCTCGGGGCTCGAGCCGCTCCCTCCGGTCCCGGAGGTCGAGGAGCTCGAGCACCTACCCCTCCTCGTGGACCTCGTGATGCGCGTGGGTGGCCTGGGAGGAGATCGCGTCGTGATTTCCGGCGGCCGTCCCGCGGGCACGTTCCGCCCGCCGGTCCCAGACGAACAGGATCCAACCGCTCGCGGAGACGAACGCAGCGGCGGCGATCAGCGAGCCCAGGGCCAGTAGGAACGTCGCTTGACGGTCCATGGGGCCGTCAGGGTACCCGATGGACGGGTCAGCGGCGACCGTCGCTCGATGCGCGCTCGGCCTCCGTGCGGCGCTTGGCCTCCGTGCGGCGCTCGGCCTCGAGGCGTTCGAGCTCCACGTTCGAGTGGTCCGCGTACTGCATGGCCGCGGCGATCGCGTTGTGACCCGCCTGCTCGTCGATCAGCCGGTGCATCCGTTGCACCACCCGCCGATACACAGGATGTCCCTGTGGTGTGGAACGGAGCTCGATCACGTGCATGGCCTCTCGGGCGTTCATGTGCATGACGAACCGGATCCGGTACGCCATGGCCACCGCGTACTGGGCGGCGTCGTCGAGACCCTCGGCGAGCAGCGCCTCGTTGACCTCCCGTGATCGGTCCATGACCGAGCGCCATTCCTCGGAGAACCCAGCCTGCTCGATCTCCGGGGGGAGCTCGTACCCGTGTCGTGAGGAGAGTCGTTGCCACTCCAGCGTCAGCAGCCGGTGGCGTTGGAGGTCGCGGAACGCGCCGTAGTCGCACAGCACGTCGAACCGGTACTGGGTCCGCTCGAACGCGCGTCCGGGCTTGTGCCGGCGGTTGCCGCGTTCGCCGACGTAGGCCGCGAACGCGGCCTCCCGCTCGGTCGGCGACATCCGGCGGGCGATCTCCAGCAGCTGGTCGTCGGGAAGGTCACTCGTCGCGTACAGCGCCGCCGCGACCACCTTCACCTCGCCGTTGGGGTCCCAGTCGACCAGCGTGACCTCGTCTCGCGGCTCGGGCTCCACCCCGGCCAGGACCTTGGACCCGAGCTCGCGCGTGCCCTCGCCCGCGTCCGCGAGGTACTCGGACCATGCCACGCCCCGATCTGGGAGATCCACCCGCTTGAGGAAGGCCGGGATGACCTTGCGCAGCTCGATCAGCATGAGATCCGCGTACTCGCGCATCTCCAGCAGGGGGTGCGCGCGGAGGCGGAGGAGCAGTTGCTCGTACGCCTGGCCCGTCCCGTAGATGCCGACGTTTGACCGAGTGGCCGCCGGCAGCATGTCGCGGAGCGTGTCACATGTCTTCGCCGTGATCGTGGAGCGGTACACGAAGTCGGAGTCGTTCGGGTCTTTCGGAAAGTGGTGACGGAAGAACTCCTGCATCGGCTCGAACAGCTTCCCGTACGTCTCGAACGATAGATCGACGCAGTCGCGGAACAGCTCGGCGAGTGCCGAGCCCTGGATCTCGGGCGGCACCGTGACCCGCCACCGACCGCCCGGGTGATCGTCGTAGCGCATGTATCGCGTGGACTGCTCCAGGTACGCGGCGAGGCGACCCCACTCCAGGGCCTTGCACAGCAGCTGCGAGGCCTGCTCACAGGCGAGATGGACGCCGCCGAGCTGGGCCACGGAGTCGTCGCCGTACTCGAAGAACACCCGGTCGTAGAGCTTCTCGGCGCGTTCCGTGCCTACCATCCCCGTCGCGGCGGCCTCACCCACCTCCCCGGCGAACTCGTCGAGGAACAGCCGCCGGAGGGACTTCGGGGTTCGCGAGTACCGGGCGAAGAGGGCCCCCTTCACCACCTCGGGGAGGTTGACCAGCGCGAACACCGGGCCGTCCAGGTTGGTGAAGTAGGGCGCGAGCCTCTCACGCTCGTCCGGGGTGAACTCCTCGGTGGCGAACCACATGCGATGACCGCCTAAAGGCTCGGGCTCGGGCTGGGCTGCGTCTCGCCCACCAACCAGACCTGGACCTTCGAGCCGGGGTCGACCTCCTGGAACGCGTCTGGGTCTTGCGCCACGACCTTCCCGAACTTCGAGCAGGCCGGAGTGGGCGGCATCTCCCCTGCGTTCTCGATCTGGAGGCCCCTGGAGGAGAGCTCGCTGCTGGCCTTCCCGTAGGTCAGACACGTGAGATCGGGCACGGTCACCGTCTCGGGGCCCGCCGACAGGACGATGTCGACGGGCGAGTTCCTGTCGACCTTCTCGCCGGGGAGGGGATTCTGCGAGACGACGGTCCCTTCCGGCTCCTGGCTCGGCTGGGTGGTGGGCGTCCCGAGCGTCAGGTGTGCCTCCTCGAGCGCCGTAACAGCTTGCTCCTGGGTGAGGCCGGTGAGATCGGGCACCTCGAGCTGCGCCGGCCGCTTGCCGACCGTGATCGTGACGGTCTCACCCTCCGCCAAGAGCGTATCCGGATCCGGCGTCTGATCGATGACGATCCCGACCTCGCTGGGGTTGCTGGTCACCCGCGTTACGGTCTCCACGCGGAAGCCCGCTTCGATCAGATCTCTCCTGGCTGCGTCCTCACGGGAGCCCACGACGTTCGGGACTTTGACCGAGGTGGTGTTGGTGCTCAGCAGGCTCGACGCCAGGAGGTACAGCCCTCCGCCCAGAACGGCCAGGATCAGCAAGATGATGAGCGCCGGGATCCACCACCGTCGGCGCTCACCATCTCCAGGCCCAACCGGCGGCAAGACGGCGGTGGGGGGCCCCGTGGAAGTGATCCGCTGGGTCCGTGCGCTCTCGGGCAGGAGCGGCGTGGCCAGGACCCCCTGGCCCAGCCGGGCGCGCTCGAGGTCGGCCTTCATCTCGTCGGCGTCCTGGTACCGGTTGTCCGGGTTCTTGGCCATGGCCTTCATGATCACGGCCTCGAGCTCAGGGGAGACGTCCGCGTTCAGCTTCGAGGGGGGCGTGGGCTGCTCCAAGACGTGCTTGGAGGCCACCATCACCGGCGAGTCTCCGGAGAAGGGCGGGCGCCCCGTCACCATCTCGTACAGGGCCACCCCGAGCGAGTAGATGTCGCTCCGCTGATCCACGGGCTGACTCTGGGCCTGCTCCGGCGACAGGTACGAGGCGGTTCCCAGGACCGCGGCCGTCTGGGCCAACGTGTCGGCCCCGCTGATCACCCGGGCGATGCCGAAATCGGTGACCTTCACGTCGCCCTTCGACGTGATCATGACGTTTGCCGGCTTGATGTCGCGGTGGATGATGCCGTGCGCGTGCGCCACCGACAGGGCGTCGCACACCGCCTCGGCGATCTCGATGGACCGCTCCGGCATGATGCGGCCGCCGCCGGCGAGGTAGTCGGCGAGCGTCTTCGCCTCGACGTACTCCATGACGATGAAGTGGATGCCGTCGTCCGTGCCGGTGTCGTACACGGAGACCAGGTTGGGATGGTTCAGGCGTGCCGCAGCCTGCGCCTCCCGGCGGAACCGCGTGACGAAGTTCGCATCCCCGGAGTACTGGGGGGACAGGACCTTCACGGCCACCGGGCGGCCCAGGACCGTGTCGGTGCCCTTGAACACGGTGGCCATGCCGCCCCGGCCGAGTTCGGACTCGACGAGGTACCGGCCACCGAGGAGCATCTGCGCGGTCACGTGGTCGTTCGTCCGGTCACTCATGCAATGCCGCCTCCATGACGGCCCTTGCGATGGGGGCGGCCACCACGCCGCCCGTGGCTTCGCTGCCCAGGCTACCGCCGTCGAGGACGATGACGGCCACCGCGATCTTGGGGTTCTGCGCTGGAGCGAAGGACACGAACCAGGCGTGAGGCGCCAACCCTTCCCCGTGCTGGGCGGTGCCCGTTTTCCCCGCCACCTCGACCCCCGGGATCTGCGCCGCCGTGCCCGTCCCGCTCTGTACCACGCTCACCATCATCTGGGTGAGCTGGATGGCCGTCTGCGACGAGATGGGCTGACCGAACACCTCGGGAGCGAAGCTCTCGACCACCTGGCCACTGGGGTCCCGGATCTCCGACACCAGGCGTGGCCGCATCTCGGAGCCGCCGTTGGCGATGGCCGACGCCACCAGGGCCATCTGCATCGGGTTGGCCGCCACGTTGTCCTGACCGATGGCCGACAGCGCGACCGCCGGCAGCCGGTCGGAGAAATAGGACGCTTCGGGGAACACGCCTTCCTGGAACGGGATGTCGAACGGGACGTCACCGTCGGAGGCGTCCGGTGCAAACCCGAAGGCGTGGGCCTGAGCGGCGAGCTTGGCTCCACCGAGCCGAAGGCCGATCTGCCCGAACACCACGTTGCACGAGATCGTCAGGGCCTGGGCCAACGTGATCTGTGATGCACCGCCTAGGCAGTGCTCGCCGCCGAAGTTCTCCAGGGTGGCGGTGGTCTGCGGGAGGTCGAGGACCGGTGGGTTCGGCCACGTGCTGTCGGGTCCGAACCCGTTCTCCAGGGCGGCCGCCGCGGTCACCAGCTTGAACGTCGATCCCGGCGGATACAGCTCGTCGATGGCACGGGACAGGAGTGGTTTGTCCGGGTTGGAGTTGAGACGATCCCATGCCGCACGGACTTGCTTGGGGTCCTGCGAGGCGAGCTCGTTCGGGTCGTAGGTGGGGTTGGCCACGATCGCCTTGACGTCGCCGGTGTGGGGGTCGAGGGCCACGACGCCCCCGGGCAGGTCCCCCAGAGCCCGCTCTGCGGCCCGTTGGATCGCCGGATCGATCGTGGTCACTACCGTGGCGCCCCGCTTGGGCCTCCCCAGGACCTGGTCGATGAGCGTCTGGGGGATCAGCTCCGGCGCATCGCCGGACAGATACGGGTTGTAGGCCTCCTCCAGCTCGCTCCGCCCGAAGATGATCGAGTAATACCCGGTGATGTCGGCGTACAGGGGCCCCTGCGGATAGTGCCGCTGGTACTTCAGCTGGCCCGGGCTCTTCCGGCTGAGCGCCAGCACGGTCCTGCGGTCGGCGGCCAGGATGCTTCCCCTTTCCACCCGGTACTCGGCGATCAGCTGGCGGGTGGCGTTGGCCGGGTTGTCGGCCAGCCGTTCCGACGCGACCACCTGGATGTAGGTGATCTGCGCCAGGAGCAGGACGAACAGCGCGAGCATGGCGCCACCCAGCCGCCGGATGAATCGGTCCATCTACCGAGCCTCCGTCCGCGCCGATCCCGACGACACCCGGATAAGTAGCGCGAGCAGGACGAAGTTGGAGACCAGGCTGCTCCCGCCGTACGAGACGAAGGGCAACGTCACTCCGGTGAGGGGGATCACGCGGGTCACGCCGGCCACGATGACGAAGGCCTGGAGCCCGATGCTCGCCGACAGCCCGGTGGCCAGCAGCTTGCCGAAGCCGTCAGGGCATTGAAGCGCGGCCTTCAGTCCCTTGCCAACGAGCACGACGAACAACAGGAGCACCGCGGCCGTCCCCAGCAATCCGAGCTCCTCGCCGATGGCCGCGAAGATGAAGTCGGTTGAGGCGTAGGGGATGAGGGTGGGAGATCCCCGGCCCAGGCCCGCTCCCACCAACCCGCCGGTCGCCAAGCCGAACTCGGCCTGGGCCAGCTGCCCGTACCCGAACTCGAAGACCTTGTTGGGATCGAGCGCGTGGAGCCAGATATCGACCCGTGTCTGGACGTGCGCGAATTCCCGGTAGCCGACCGCCGCGCCGACGGCGAACAGGATGCCCCCGATCACCAGGTAGGCGGAACGGCCGGTGGCCACCCAGAGCATGACCACGAAGATGGCGAAGTACAGGAGAGAGGCGCCGAGGTCCTTCTCCACGAACAGGACCACGAGCGACATACCCCACGCCACCAGGACCGGTCCCAGGTGCTTGGCGGGCGGCAGCCGGAAGGGTCCCAGGCTGGTCGTGGCCAGGGACAGGAGCTCGCGCTTGGCGGAGAGGTACGAGGCCAGGAACACCACCACGAGCACCTTGGCGATCTCGGACGGCTGGAAGCTGATCGGTCCGATCTCGACCCACAGCCTGGCGCCATTGATCGTCCGTCCGACCCCCGGGACGATCGGCAAGAGGAGCAGCCCCAGGCCGAGCAGTCCGATGGTGTAGGTGTAGGCATCCAGCTGCCGGTGGTCCCGGACGAGTATCAGGGTGGCGCAGAAGACGGCGATGCCGACGGCGATCCAGGTTGCCTGCTCCGCCGCCAGACCACCGGAGAGTCGGAAGATCATGGCGAACCCCACACCCACGAGGACCGCGGCCGTGGGGAACAGCGCGGGATCGGCCAGGGGGGCGAACCGCCGGATCACCAGATGCGCCGCAACATAGCCGACCGCGAAGATCGACCCGTACAACGCGAGGTTGACCGGGACGTGGCCACGCCTCCCTATCCCGGCCAGAGCGTAGGCCCCCACCGACAGGATGAGGGCCAGGATGGTGAGGGCGAGCGCGGTGCCCTGACGGGCCCGGGCGACGGCGACGGCTTCCCTGCTCACGGCCCCGACGCGTCTGTCGAGCCGGGTTGGTTCGGCTTCGGGACCTGCCGCATCTCCTCCACGTCCTGGCGGATTCGTTCCACGATCGCACTGGCCCCATCCCGGTCCTCCGCGGTGATGCCGTCGCCGAGGTCCTGAAAGAAGGCGAGGGATTCGGCCTTCTCCGCGGAGATCGTGGTCTGCACCACGACGTGGTGGAGCTCGAATCCGGCCACCTCGGTCGGGATCCCCCGGAAGATGGCCACGTGCCCGTTCGAGACACCGACGTACCACTGGGAGTCGAGGTACAGGCGGAGGCCCACGAGGGCCACGACCGCGAGGGCCACGATGATGCCGATCCATACCAACAGCTTTCGGGGGAAGCGGCGGCGCGATCGCGCCGGCCTCCCCGTGGGAGCCGGCGCGATCGCCTCACTCGAAGGCGTGGGCTCCTCCTCGGGCCGCCCGGCTACGGCGTCGTCGGAGAAGTCGAGGACGACGACGGTGGTGTTGTCCGTGCCGCCCCCCTCGTTGGCCAAGTGGACCAGCCGCCGCGCGGCCTCCTGCGGGTCGGGAACGCCTCGTAACGCCTCCTCGATCGCCTGCTCGGAGACCATGGAGGTCAGGCCGTCGGTGCACAGGAGCAGCCGGTCGCCCGGACGGACCTGGACCGTGTCGTCGTCGACGTCCACGACGTTATCCACTCCGAGCGCACGGGTGAGGACGCTTCGTTGCGGGTGGGTCTCGGCCTCCTCCTTGGAGATCTCCCCCTCGGTGACCATCCGATGTACCAGGGTGTGGTCCTCGGTCAGGAGCCGAAGATCCCCGTCCCGAAGCAGATACGCGCGCGAGTCGCCGACGTGGGCCAGCCTGACCCGGTCGCCTTCCACCAACGCCGCCGTGAGCGTCGTGCCCATGCCGGCGACCTTCTCGTCGACGACCGATCGCTCGAAGACCACCCGGTTCGCTTCCTGCACCTGGTCGGGGAGATCGCGGGCGCCCTGCTTGAACCGTTTCTCCAACGTCTCCACGGCGAGCTGAGAAGCGACCTCGCCTCCCCGGTGCCCGCCCATGCCGTCCGCCACGGCGAAGAGCGGCTCCTCGGTCAGGTAGGAGTCCTCGTTCCCCTCGCGGACCAGGCCGATGTCCGTCGCGGCGGCCGCGGTGACCCTCATCGCCGGAGCTCCAGCACCGTCTTACCAACGCGGACGACGTCGCCGGCCCGGACCTGCACGGGCGCGGCCACCCGCCGGTCGTTCACGAACGTCCCGTTCGTGGAGCCAAGGTCCTCGACGAACCACGCGCCGTCGCGCGCGTACAGGCGCGCGTGGCTCTGTGACACATATGAGTCGTCGAGCTTGATCGTGCTCCGCTCGCTCCTCCCGATGCTCACCGCATCCGCAAGCCGGAACGACCCGACCTTCTTGCCGTCCGGCGCGTGAACGACCACGGACGATGGTGGCTTGCCCCGCTGTGCCGGCTTCGGCTTGGGAGTCCTCGCCGGGGCGGACCGGGGACCCCTCCGGCCAACCACGTCCACCGCGATGGTCTTGACGGCGCGGTAGATGAAGAAGTACAGGAGAACCAGGAGCGAGTACTTCAGCACCGAGAGGACGAACGGCGACACTCACTCCCTCCTGAACTCGAGGACGGTGTTCCCGATGGTGATCCGGTCACCGTCGGTCAGTACGTGCTCCCCAACGGGCTCGTCGTTCACGATCGTCCCGTTCGTCGACCCCAGGTCCGTCAGGACGTACTCACCGCCGTCCTGGCGGGTGATGGTGGCGTGCCGTCTCGACGCACCGGGATCAGAGATCACGATGTCGCACTCGGGCAAGCGCCCGATGGCCACGGTCTGCTTCTGGAGTTGGTACGTCGTTGCCTCGTGGCCCTCCTCCAGGAGGACGATGGCCGCCTCCCCGCCCGTGGCCGATGGGGCCCGAGCGGGCTCCGGCTCCCCCTCCACGAGCGTCGCCTCGCAGCCGAACTGTCCCCTGCCGAGGGAGTCGTCGGTCCGGAACTCGATCTCAGGTGGCCCGACCAGTCCCCATCCGCGCTCGGCCGCCGCGTCCCGGACGACCTGCTTGAGCTCACCCACCAACGCGCCCTCGGCCTGCTGGAACCGCTCGGCGTCCTCCGAGGAGAGCGTGAACACGAAATGGTTCGGTGCCCAGACTTCCTTGACCCCCACGCTCTTGCCGGCGTCCATCTCACGGAGGATGCGCTTGGCGAGCTCCACGGGCTGAAGCCCGCTTCGGAACGCGGTCGCGAAGAACCCCTCGACCATGTTCCCCAGACGTCGCTCGAAGTCGCGAAGGATCGGCACGGTGTGGTGGTGTTTCCGCAGGTAGACGCGATCGGACCGATTATAGCCGCGTGGTCCGGCCCTAACCCGGAGTCCGTGGACGCTGCTGCTGCTTGCTAGCATCCCTTTGCCTGCGACGGGCGAGTGGCGGAATTTGGCAGACGCGCAGGATTCAGGTTCCTGTGGCCGCAAGGCTGTGGGGGTTCGAGTCCCCCCTCGCCCACCGATCCACCAGGACTGCCGGTGGGAAGGTCTGAGGCCGCCGGTCGGTTGTGCGTGTCATCCTGGGAAGGGAGGACGCCATGAGCACAGGTGTGGGGATCATCGTGCTAATCGGGAGGATCCTGTTCTCGGTGGAGTTCGGGCCGGTAGCGGGAATCGGGTTCCACATCCGTCAGTCCAAGATGGCTGAGGGGTATGCGCGATCCATGAACTTCCCCGTCCCGGCCATCGCCGGGTGGCCGACCGGTATCTGGCTGACTGCCGCGTCGCTGTCGATCGCCCTGGGGATCTGGCCGGACGTCGGCGCGCTCATGGTAGCGGCATTCGTGACCCCGGCCGCATGGTGGTTCCACCGGTTCTGGGAGGTTGGGGACCCGATGCAGAAGCAGACCGCCCAGATCCTGTTCTTCCGGAACCTGGCGTTCCTGGGGGCCTCGCTCGCGCTGTTCGGGCTGTTCGTCCATGTCGGCGATGGCCTTCGGTTCGCCATCACCGGGCCACTGTTCAGTCTTTAGCCGGGGCTTATTTCTCGACGGGGGCCTATGCTCGGCGCATGTTCGAGCGGTTCACGGACCGGGCCCGGCGGGTCGTCGTCCTCGCCCAAGAAGAATCGAGGTTGCTGAACCACAACTACATCGGCACCGAGCACATCCTCCTCGGGCTCGTGCACGAGGGTGAGGGCGTCGCGGCCCTCGCGCTGACGAGCATGGGCATCGGGCTCGACGCCGTTCGGGGGCAGGTCGAGGAGATCATCGGACAGGGCAAAGCGGCGCCCACGGGGCACATCCCGTTCACCCCCCGGGCGAAGAAGGTCCTGGAGCTCTCGCTGCGGGAGGCGCTCCAGCTCGGCCACAATTACATCGGTACGGAGCACATCCTCCTCGGCTTGCTGCGAGAAGGGGAGGGCGTCGCCGCGCAGGTCCTGCAGAAGCTCGGGGCCGACCTCGATGGCGCGCGCCAGGCGGTGATCCGGCTGATGGGTGAGAAAGGGCAGGTGCCGTCGGGGATGCATGAGGAGGTAGAGGAGGGCGGCCTCCCCGGGCCGCGCTGTCCCCGATGCAAGGCCGATCTCGCCGTGTTCGCCACCTATCGCACGATCACGGTCGCCGACGAGGAAGGGAGCGCGGGACGCAAGGCGGCATTCGTGTTCTGTCGGAAGTGCTCCTACACGCTCGGCATGCTTCCCGAGTGATGTTGCAAGGGCGCCGGCTCAGCTCGAGGCCATGAGGTCTTCGGCTTGGAGGATGTCGGTGGAGACGACCGGCGGATCGGGAGAGCGGAACGGCAATCTGACGGTGAACCTGCTCCCATGCCCCGGCGAGCTCTGGACCTCGATGGTCCCCCCCAGGTGGTCGAGGAGGTCCTTCACCAAGGACAGGCCGAGCCCGGCGCCCCGGAAGGTCCGGGTGCTGGAGGAGTCCACCTGGTAGAAGCGCTCGAAGATCCGGGAGAGCTGTCCCGCTGAGATGCCGATCCCGTGATCCTCGACCCAGAAGATCAAGCGGTCGCCTTCGGCCCGAGCTCCGAGGTCGCACGGCGCGTCCTCCGGCGAGTACTTGAGCGCGTTGTCGAGCAGGTTCGACACCACACGTCCGAGGAGCTGGCGGTCGGTATGGAGCACCGGGAGGTCGGCGGGGACGTCCACGTTGATCCGCTCGCTCTCCACCGCGAGCCCCTCGACCACCTCCCTGACCAGGTCTTCGAATAGCACCCGGCCGACCGAGAGCGGCAGCTGCTGGCTCTCGATCCGGGAGGCGGTGAGCAGGTTCTCCACCAGCCGCAGGAGACGATCGCCCTGGCGCTCCATCCGTTCCAGGAACTCCTGGCGCATCACGGGGTCCTCGGCGAACTCCGGCTCGCGCAAGGTCTTGGCATAGCCGATGAGTGCGGTGACCGGGGTGCGAAGCTCGTGCGAGACCACCGCCACGAACTCACCCTTCATCCGGTTCACCTCTCGGAGCTCGTCAACCCGGTGGTGCTCCTTCTCGAGCAGCTCCTCGAGCTTGCGGGCCTGGTCGGCCAGGATGCGGTTCTGCTCGGCCAGCCTGTCGGCCAACAGCCGGCTCCGGAAGTACATCTGGCGAGCGAAGATGAGCGGCGCCAGGAGCACGGCCACCGACCACAGGCCCTCGGAGACGTAGAACCTGGCGATGACCGCGCCGAACAGCCATCCGAGCCCCAGATACGACAGCAGGAACTCGTACGGTGCCGTGCCGTGCATCTTGGCCAGGACGCTTCTGACCGAGATGCGACGGGAGATCGACGTGTACAACGCCACGAAGAAGGTGTTGACCGTATAGGCCACCACGCTGGCGAGCATGATCGCGGGGACCACCCGGGTCCATGGCGATTCCAGGCTCGCTAAGCGATGGAACACGGCGCTGCCGGCGAGGAATGACAGACCGAGCTGGCACCGGTTCCACACCGCGCGGGTGAACGGGATCTCCCTTCGGAACTCTCGGGGGTCGAAGGAACCGACCACGGCCACGAACGCGGCGATCGGCGCGGGGTAGATCATCGCCACGCCCAGCAGGATGGGGAAGCTGAGCGAGAGTTGCAGGCCGCCCCACGCTGGGACCGGGATGAGGTCGACAACGGCCACCGCGAAGATGAAGAACAGGAGGCTGAAGGAGAGCTGGTCGCCGAACCGGGGGAGCGCCCAGATCAGGTAGGCCAGCGTGGGGATGATCACGACGATCGTGAGGATCGCTGTCCAAACCGGGTTGGCCCGGGGTTCGTCGTCGAACACAAGGATGTCAGCCGCGGGGTCCGAGGGCGCTGGGTGTTTCATCAGAACGATGTCTCCACGGTCTGTGGGTCCGCGGGTGAGACTACCCCACCTCGGCGATGCATTCCCCGAGCGATGAACGGGGCGCGCCCGCGTCAGCCCTCATTGTCCCGGAGCTGGTCCCGGGCCAGTCGCGCAGCCTCCTCGTACACGTGACGCGCGGGAACGCCGGCCTCCCTGGCCACCCTGGCGCAATCCTCGTACTCGGGAGACACCGTCACGGCCCGACCCTCGAACAGTCCGACCTTCACGGCCACGGCGCCGTGTGCGGTCTCGACCTTCAGCACCTCCCGGTCCAGGGCCCGCTTGGCCACCTCGGTGGACCGCACGCCGAGCGTTCCGGTCTCCCGAAACAGGATGGCCCGCATGGCGTCCACCCTCTCCGGGGAACACAGCACCGAAACCGTGACCGCCGGCCGGCCCTTCTTCATGACGACGGGAGCCAGCCAGGCGTCCTGGGCCCCCGCGGCCAGCAGCTCCTCGATCACGTACTCGAACACCTCAGGATTGAGATCGTCCACGTTGGTCTCCAGCAGGATCTCCGTCGAGTCGCGAGGGGCCGGCGGGGCGGCCCCTCGCGACTCGACCTCCTCACCGACCAGGATCCGAAGGACGTTGGGGAAGTCGAGGCGGTGGCTGCCGGCCCCGTACCCGATGGACTGCACCGACATCAGGGGAAGCTCGCCGTAGCCTTCGACCGTCGCCGCGAGGATCGCGGCCCCGGTCGGCGTCACAAGCTCCACGGGCACCCCCTTCGAGTACAGGGGCGCGCCGCGCAGCAACTCGACCACGGCCGGCGCCGGGATGGGCATCGCGCCGTGGTCGGTCCTGGTCATGCCCAGGCCGGTGGGGACCGCGGAGGAGAAGGCTCGCTCCACCCGGAGCATGGTGAGGGCGAGCGCGGTGCCCGCGATGTCGACGATCGAGTCGACCGCTCCCACCTCGTGGAAGGTGACCAGGTCGATCTCCTTTCGGTGCACCCGGGCCTCGGCCTCGGCCAACCGCCGGAAGATCCGCTGCGACAGGTCGAGCGCGTCCGGAGGGAACGCCGCCGAGTCGAGGAGCGCGCGGATGCTGGCGTAGGTCCGGATGATGCCCGCGGCCGTGGCCCTGACCTCCACCCGCTTCGCGTGGAGCCCGTTCGTTTCTACATCCTGCACCTCGATGTCGAACGGCTCGAGGGGCAGTTTGGCCAGCTCTTCGCGGAGCAGGTCGAAATCCGCCCCGGCGTCGATCAGGGCGGCGAGGGCCATGTCGCCGGAGATCCCGGCGATGCAGTCGAAGTACGCCAGCCGCACCGGGCTCAGCCCCGGTTCCGCACGATGCGATGGGCCACGAGGGCTGCCCCGAAGCCGTTGTCGATGTTGACCACTGACACCCCGGGAGCGCAGGCGTTCAGCATGGCCAGCAGCGCCGCAAGCCCGTCGAAGGAAGCGCCATACCCGACACTGGTCGGGACGGCCACAACCGGCCTGGAGATCAGACCGGCCACCACCGACGGGAGCGCGCCGTCCATCCCGGCGACCACGACGGCGACGTCGGCGGCTTCCATCTCCGCCCGGCGTTCGAGCACTCGGTGGATCCCAGCCACGCCGACGTCGGTGATCCGCGCCACGCCGAGTCCGAGAGCATCCGCTGCCTCGGCGGCCTCGTCAGCTACCGGGAGGTCGGCGGTGCCGGCGGAGACGACGCACGCCCTCCCGAGCTTCAGGGCCGTTTCGGCGCGCTTGGCCACCACGAGGCAGGACCGAGGGTGGTAGGTCGCATCGGGGATGGCGTCCATGAGCGCATGGAACTGCTCGGGAGCGGCCTTCGTGACGAACACCGCGCCCGACGCCCGCGCCACGAGCGCCGCAGCCGCGTCGCATACCTGCGCCGGCGTCTTCCCCGGCGCGTACACGGCTTCGGCCTGGCCGGTTCGCAGCTCCCGATGGTGATCGATGCTGGCGTCGGACAGATGCTCATGCGGAAGGTCCCGAAGGTCCTCTAGGGCCCTGTCCACCGAAAGCGCGCCCGAGGCAACTCGGTCGAGCAGGTCGGACAGGTGGCGTTCGTCCACGAGGGCGTTGATTGTATACTCCGACTCTCGCAGAAGCCCAGGTAGACGGGCCTATTTTGAGGATCGAGGTCCCAGCCGCGTGACCTTCTCGGCCAAGACGCTCAGCCTGCTGGTCCTGATCAGCATGGGGCTGTCCGGATTGGCGCTGCTGGTCACGGCGACCGGCTCGGGGAGGAGGGCCCGCGACACTCGGGGGCCGATCCACCTCGACGACGCGCTCCGCGGCATCCTTGAAGGGCAGGGGCGGGCCATCCAGAGGCTGGAACGCGCCGTTCGAGGGCTTCAGCGGCTGGACGGTCGGAGGAAGGAGTCCATCGAGGCGGCGGTGCGAAACGTCGGGCTCGTTCGGTACGACGCGTTCGAGGACGTTGGCGGCCGCCTCTCGTTCTCCTGTGCGCTGCTCGACGACAAAGGGAACGGCGTGGTGGTCACGTCGATCAACGGGCGGCAGGACACGCGGGTGTATGCCAAGCCGGTGATGGCCAGGAAGAGCGGCTACAACCTCTCGGTCGAGGAGGAGGAAGCGATCAGGCAGGCGATGGCGGGGCCCCGGGAGGCGGTGAAGGCCACATGATCTGGAGGCGGGAGGACCGTGAGGAACCCCGGAGGGAGGAAGCGCGCCGGGAAGAGGGCAAGCGCTACGAGGGCCGGCATGAGGCACGACGCGCCGAGCCGGAGCGGGAGGATGTCGAGGCACGAGACGAGGACGTTCAGGTCCGCGAGACGCGCAAGGGGGTGCGACGTATGGCGGAACAGGGTGGAGAGGTGACGATCATCGGCGCCGGGGCAAAGCTGGAGGGCACCGTCGTCTCCGCGGGGTCCCTCCGCGTGGACGGCCAGGTGAAAGGGCAGATCAGCGCCGACGGCGACGTGATGCTGGCGCCGCACAGCCAGGTGGACGCGGACATCAGGGCGCAGAACGTGTCGGTGGCCGGACGGTTCAAGGGGAGCCTCCAGGCGAAGGGACGGGCCGAGCTCAACCGGGGGGGTCGGGTGGAGGGCACCATCACGTCGAAGACGTTGGTCGTCGAGGAGGGCGCGATCTTCCAGGGGCAGAGCATCATGGATCAGCAGGCCGCGCCCAAGCCTCAATCCGGACCCGCGCACGCCCCCAAGTCCCAGGCGCAGCCGGCACAGGAGGCGAAGGTCTAGCCGGCGTGCTCGACGTCAAAGCCATCCGCGAGAACCCCGAGCACGCTCGACAGGGGCTTGCGCGCCGAGGGATGGCGGAGGCGGTCGACGAGCTGCTTGGGCTCGACGAGCGCCGTCGCGAGCTGACCGCCCGAGTCGAGCAGCTGCGGGCGGAACAGAACCGGGCGTCCAAAGCCATCGGCAAGGCCCGGGGGGATGAGCGCTCGAGGCTGATCGAGGAGGTCTCGAAGGTCTCGGCGGAGATCGAACGGCTCGACCCCGAGCTCGAGGAGGCCGAGAAGCGACTGGCCGACGCGCTGGCTAGGACCCCCAACCTCCCCGACGAATCCGCGCCGGACGGGTTCACCGAGGAGGACGCCGTCGAGGTCCGCCGCCACGGCGAGCCGCCCCAGCTCGGATTCGAGCCACGCGATCACGTCGCGCTCGGCGAGCTCCTCGGCATGCTGGACATCGAACGGGCCGTCCGGACCAGCGGCTCGCGGTTCGTCTACCTCATCGGCGACATCGTGCACGTCCAGTTCGCCCTGGTCCGCCACGCGCTCGACATCCTCACAGCCAAGGGGTTCACGCCGGTCATCCCACCGGTGCTGGTCCGAGAGGAGGCCATGTTCGGCACTGGGTTCCTCCCCACCGACGCCGTGAACATCTATGTCACGCGAGAGGACGACTTGTACCTCGTGGGCACGTCCGAGGTCTCCCTCGCCGCCTACCACATGGGTGACATCCTCGACGAGTCCGACCTGCCGGTCAGGATGGCTGGGTACTCGACGTGTTTCCGACGCGAGGCCGGCTCCTACGGCAAGGACCTCGGGGGGATGTTCCGGGTCCACCAGTTCGACAAGGTCGAGATGTTCAGCTTCACCCGACCCGAGAACTCGAGAGACGAGCACGAGTTCCTCGTCGGCATCGAGGAAGAGATCGTTGGCAATCTCGACCTTCCCTACCGGGTGGTGAACGTCGCGGCCGGCGACCTGGGACTCGCGGCGGCCAAGAAATACGACATCGAGGGGTGGCTCCCGGGCCAGGCCAGGTATCGGGAGGTCACGTCGTGCTCGAACTGCACCGATTACCAGGCCCGGAGGCTCCAGACTCGCGTTCGGCGGGGGAACGGCGCGATCGAGGTCCTCCACACGCTGAATGGGACGGCAACGGCCATCGGGCGGACCCTCATCGCCATCCTGGAGAATCGCCAGCGCCAGGACGGGTCGGTTGAGCTTCCGAAGGCACTGTTCCCGTACCTGCCCGAGTCCCTCCGGGTGCTCGGGCCGAAAGATCCGGAGGCGGGCTAGGCCCGATCGGGATCGGGCCCCAGGCGGCCCAGCACGGCCTGGTACCGGCCTTCGAGCTCCCGGAGGTTCTGCTCGGCCTCCTTGCGCGCCGTGATATCCAGCGCGACGGTGTGCCAGAACTGAGGGGCGCCGGACTCGTCGGTGACGAGCACCGCCTGGCAGTGAATCCACACGACGCGACCGTCCTTGGCTACGACCCGGTATTCCTGATCGAACGGCTCGCCCGTCCGCTCGGAGTGCTCGTTCACCGCCAGCACCCGGTTCCGGTCGTCGGGGTGCAGCATGCGGGCGAAGTGCCCAGGGTCGTCGATCAGCTCCTGCGGTGTGTATCCGAGGATCGGCTCCGTCTGGGGACTGGCGAACGTGAGGTGGATCGAACGGGGTTTGTCCGGAGAGCGCATCTCGATGAAGGTCATCGCTGGGATCTGCTCCACAAGGGTCCGGTACCTGGCCTCCGCGATCGTGGCCTTGGACTCGGCCGCCCGGGCGCTCGCCTCCGCCTCTTTCCGCGCGGTGATGTCCACCAACACGCCGTGGAAGGTCTTCGGTCGCCCCGCCCCGTCGCGCTCCAGGAGCACGGCCTCGTCCAGGACCCACACGATCCGGCCGTCCTTTGCCAGGTACCGAGCCTCGGCGCTAAAGGACTCGCCGGTCGTCTGGGACCGGAGCGTGTCGGCCATCACGCGCGTGCGGTCGTCGGGATGGAGCCGGGACAGCCACAGGTCGGCCGTCCCCCACTCTTCCGGCGTGTAGCCGAGGAGCCGCTCGATCTGGGGGCTCGTGTAGTCGATCTGGTCGGCCTCCTGATCCACGTGCCAGACGTAGGTGACCGCCGGGATCTGCTCGGCCATCATCCGGTGCTTCCGTTCGGTCGCGCGAAGTTCATCCTCGGCCCTCCGGCGCTCTGCGATCTCCAGGGCCATCATCTCGTTGGCCTCTTCCAGCTCGTGCGTGCGGAGCAGCACGCGGAGCTCGAGGTCATCACGGGCGAGGCGGAGCTCCTCCTCCACCCACTTCAGCTTGGTGATGTCGAGCTGCACACCCTGCCAGTGCAGCGCCCGTCCCTCCCGGTCGCGGACCAGGGTGGCGACGTCCCGGAACCACAGGGCTCGTCCGTCGCTCGCGATCAGGCGGTACTCGCGGCTCCACGGTTGGCCGGTCTCGTTGGCGACGTCGTGGGCAGCCAGGGTCTGCTCCCGGTCGTCGGGATGCAGGAGCTCCATCCAGATGTCCGGTTGATCCAGCCACTCCTCACGGGGATAGCCGAGCGCTCGCTCGACCTGCGGGCTCACGTAGAGGGTTCGCCGGTCGTCGTCGGGGGCGACGAGATACACGACGGCCGGCATGTTCTCCACGAGCGCCCGATACTTCTCCTCGGCCCCCCGGAGCGCCTGTTCGGCCTCCTTGCGCGCCGTGACGTCGTGGAGCACGCCCTGCCAGGCTCGGATCTCACCACTTCCGCCTCGCACGGGCACGGCCTCGTCACGAACCCAGAGCCACCGCCCGTCCCGGTGCCGGACCCGGTACTCGCACGCGAACGCCTCCCCGTTCGCCCTGGCCGCCGCCCAGGTCTCGGCCACCACGGGGCGATCCTCGGGATGGGTGTTGTCGCGCCAGAGCTCCGGTTGGGCCAGGTAAGCCGAAGGCGTATAACCGAAGACCCGCTCCGATTGCGGGCTGATGTAGAGGGAGTCGGGACGCTGATCGTCAGAGTCGATGTAGACGACGGCCGGGACCTGCTCCACCAGGGCCCGATAGAGGGCCTCGGAGGACTCGAAGAGGCCCTCGGCGGACGGGCTTTTGGCGGGGTGGGTCTCCGGCATGGGGGGACGATATCTTCCCCGCCGC
>WNFU01000658.1_pt1 | contig 49707 bp, 33 predicted proteins | sample 5400121 | NCBI WGS metagenome assembly WNFU01 (sample SAMN13153360, study PRJNA577476) | soil metagenome | isolation source: 100 cm soil or saprolite under grassland replicate 1 | place: USA:California | collected 2016-06-15 | reverse complement strand
CCGGGGCAGACTTTAGAACGTGACAAAGCGCCTGAAACCAGGTCGTCACGTCAATCAAAGAACGAAACTGCGACCGGCAAATCAACAAAATCGGTCGCGATAAGATGATGGCGTATTTGTCATCATTTTATGGAACGGATCATCTTCTCGGCCGTTATGGTCCTGTTCGCTTCGGTGGCGATCCTTTACGACACGTCGCAGGTCCTGCATCACTACCGCACAAATCAGCACGTGGCGGCCTCGCTCTCGCTCTTCGCTTCGGTCGCGCTGCTATTCTGGTATGTGCTTCGGATCGTGATGCGGATCACCCGTTGAAATCCGCCGCGTCTGTGTCGCTCAGTGGTTTCAGACCGTCCGGGAAATCAGGCGACTGTGATCTCATTCGTCAAATAAACGTCCTGAATCGCGTTCAGAATCCGCACGCCCTCGTTCATCGGGCGCTGGAACGCCTTGCGGCCCGAGATCAGGCCCGTTCCGCCCGCGCGTTTATTGACCACGGCGGTCAAAACCGCTTCGGCCATATCGCTCTGCCCTTTCGATTCGCCTCCGGAATTGATCAGACTGGCGCGGCCCATGAAACAATTGGCCACCTGGTAACGGGTCAGGTCGATCGGATTGTCCGAGGTCAACTCGCTGTAAACCCGGTCGTCGATCTTGCCGTATGGATTCTCCTTGGTCGCCAGCGCCTTGTAGCCGCCGTTGTTGAGCGGGAGCTTCTGTTTGATGATGTCGGCTTCGATGGTCACACCCAGATGGTTGGCCTGTCCGGTCAGATCGGCCGCGACGTGATAGTCCTTCTCTTTTGTCTTGAACGCCGCATTGCGCAAATAGCACCAGAGCACGGTGAACATTCCCAATTCGTGCGCGTGCTGGAATGCCTGCGAAACCTCCTGCAACTGGCGCGTCGCTTCGTCCGAGCCGAAATAGATCGTCGCGCCGACTCCGACCGCGCCCATGTCGAAGGCCTGATCGACGCTGCCGAACATCACCTGGTCGAATTTGTTCGGGTAGGTCAGGAATTCGTTATGATTGATTTTGACGATGAAGGGGATTCTGTGCGCGTATTTGCGGGCGCATGAGCCGAGCCCGCCGAGCGTCGAAGCCACGGCGTTGCACCCGCCCTCGATCGCCAGTTTGACGATGTTCTCGGAATCGAAGTAGATCGGATTTTTCGCGAAGCTCGCGCCGGCCGAATGCTCGATGCCCTGATCGACTGGCAGTATCGACACATAGCCGGTCCCGGCGAGCCGCCCTGTGTTGAAAAGCGATTGCAGGTTGCGCAACACCGCCGCGTGGCGATCCGAAACGACCAAGACGCGGTCGACGAAATCGGGGCCGGGCAAATGCAGGAGGTCTTTCGAAATCGTCTTGCATTCGTGTTTCAGCAAAGCTTGCCCTTCCTCCCCGAGCAGCTTTTCAATCTCCTGAATGTTCATAGGTATTTCTCCATTAAAACAGGGTGGGAAGTAAGCCCGGATTTTACTGCGCGTTTTTGGAAAGGGTCAATCAGGCAAAACGCCGCGACTATAGATTTTTGCGTGACGCGACATGGAATCAACTGTGAGCGGCGCGTCTAATGCGGTCCATTAAAGCCAAGCCCAATCCCTCTTCATCGACGGTTTGACAGAAGATGGTTTCGACGGCGCCCTCATCGCATTCGCGGAAAAAATTGAACAATTCGCGCGCATACTCTTCGACGTCTTTGCAAATAAGGATTCGCTCGAACATGGCGGCCTTAGGCGGCGCTTTGAGCCCGATGTAGGCCGACGAGTCCATGGGGACCGTATATTGCGGAAATGGGGCGAGGATGACTTTCGCTCTCGGGGCGTAATGGCGATGCTTCATCCCCGGGCTTTTCGGAGCGGCGAGATCGGCCTCGCTGAGTATTTTGGTCTGCGGCGCCACCTCTGACAACTCCTCGAGCGTGACGGCTCCGGCGCGCAAAATTACCGGCGTTTCTCCGGAGCAATCGACCACTGTAGATTCCAAACCGATCTCCGTCCGATCGCCTTTGAGTATGCAACTGATGCGGCCATCGAGGTCGGCCCTGACCGCCTGCCACGTCGTGGGGCTTGGCCGGCCCGAGAGATTCGCCGAAGGGGCGACGATTGGGACGCCGCAGGCGCGCAGAAATTCCCGCGCGACCGGGGCCTTCGGCATACGAACGCCGATGGTCTTCAACCCCGCCGTCGCCACGGACGGGACCCTTTCGTTCTTGGGCAGGATCAGCGTCAGCGGCCCCGGGAAGAAAGCCTCTATCAGTTTCGCGGCGGTCTCCGGAATTCCGCTCGCGACCTGTTCGAGTTGAAAAAGATCGAAGATGTGCGCGATCAACGGGTTGTCGGCGGGACGCTCTTTCGCGATGAATATTTTTTTGACGGCTTCTTCGTTGAAGATGTTCGCGCCCAAACCGTAAACGGTCTCGGTCGGGAACGCGACGACTTCGCCACGATGAATGAAGCGCGCGGCGATTGATGGAGACTGCGTGATTTTTGTCTTCACAGTGGCAAGCGCTGAAGGAATGTTCATCTTGTCATTGTTCATTGTTCATCGTTCATTGTTCATTTGTCATTGCGCGCTTCGCGCCGTTCCGGCAATGACAAATGAACAATGAACGATGAACAATGAACAATGAGTTAATAGCGCATAGCCTCCACAGCCGCGTCAGACCAGGCTTCGAGCGGGGCGTAATCGTCGGTCAGAATCACGGCCCGGTCGCGCGGCAGCTCGAGCCGCGACGCGAAGACGGCTTTGATGTAGCCGCTTCGCTCGATCTCCTCTGAGGTCTTCATCGTGAACGGCGCGGCGCTCTCCGCCAGATTTTCGGGGACGGCGCCGCTGAGCAGAAACATGGTCGAAACGTATTTCCGCTTCTTGCCCGCCAGCAGCCAGTTCGGCGAGAAGACCTGGGTCTTTCCGAATACGTTCTCCATCGTCGCCACAATCGATGAGGCGACGCGGGAGGCTTCGCCGGAAACCCCTCCGACTATGTTGGCCACCACCAGCCCGTCGGGCGCCAGCCGCTTTTTCAAATCAGCGAAGGCTTCGCGCGTGAGCAGGTGGAACGGCGGCGAATCGCCGCTGAAGGCGTCGAGTACGATCACGTCATATTTTTCGGTCAGCCTCGACGTCTCGGTGCGCGCGTCTCCGATTATCACTTTGACCGAAGCGGGCAAGCCGAAATATTCGCGCGCGACTTTTTCCGACATCGGGTCTATCTCGATGACCGTCACCTCCGACCCGGCTTCGGCCATCGCGCGCGCGTAAACTCCCGGGCCCAGGCCCCAGATCAGAACCGTTTTCGGAACGCCCTTGACGGTCGCCAACCGCTCCAGGCCGTAAGCGTATTTGGCGTAAGAGACGTCGCCGATCATCGAACCCTGCTGCACGCCGTTTAGGAACAGGTAGCGCACGCCGTTGCGATCGCTCACGACCAGATCGCCGTAGGACGACGGGACGCGCGCGGTCACCGGATACAATTCGTCCTTATACAATACTTCGCGGTCGGCCACCGCGCCCACCCATTTCACGCCGGCGCCGCTGAGGGCCAAGCCCACAAGGAGCCCCAGGGCCGCCTTTCTCCTGGCCGCGACGATCAAGTAGAAGACGGGCACGATCGCCAGGGCGACGGCGGTCGAAATGAAGGCGGCATGAACCGTCATATTCGGGATAAGCAGTAGTGAGACCAGAAGACTGCCCGCGACCGAGCCCGCGGTAGAAAGCGCGTAAAGATTGCCGACGCTGGCGCCCAGATGTTGATGATTAGCCGCCGCGCGCACGGCCATCGGAGAAAGCATTCCGAGCAGGAAGAGCGTCGGGAGGAAGAGCAGAGTCGCGGCCATAAACGTCCCGCTGACCATCCCCGCGTCATAAGCCGCGCCCAACACGGGCCGCGCAATCAAATCTGACAGCAACAGCGTCCCCCCGGCGCAAGCCATGACGATCATCAGCGCCCCCAGGCCGGGGCGGCGATCGGCCACCCGCCCCCCGACCGCGTAGCCCACAGCCAGCGCCGCCAACGTCACTGTGATCAGCGCGCTCCAGACGTGAAGCGTGGTCCCGAATTTCGGCGCCATAACGCGCGAGCCTAAAATTTCAACCACCATCACCGCCGCGCCGCCGATCAACACTGCGGCGCGCAACAACCATGCGCGCGCGCCAGTCAGCGCCAAATCTTCCTCTTCGTCGGGCGATCTCATCGGCGCTACACCTGCCTGCCCCTGTCCAGATTGCCCGACCTGCTCGACAGGTTTAGCGTTTAAAATTGATTGCACGGAAAAACTTCCTCCAAAAGATTTCTGCTCTCACCCTCGCAAAGATTACGGAGAGTCTCTGGACATCAACACCGCGTCGCAGGCGATTAGGGAAGAAGTGGAGTGGGAACTGCCTCAAACGCGCAGTTAGAATAAGTCAAAACGCGGCGACTTTCCACCCGGCGCCGATTGCGGATTGCGGATTGATAAATCTTCCAATCCCGATTTCGCGCCCGCAGTGAATGGACTCATAAATCCGCAATCCGCAATCCGCAGTCCGCAATCCCAGACGGCCGCTTTACTGTCGCCTTCGACGCAAACTATAATCTCGCAAAACCGGATTCATTTACCGTTCTTTACTGTACGCTGCGGTGGAAATCACAGTCGCTGATTGGAGGAAGTTACGAATTATGAAAAAGCGTCGTTGGCTCAATGGATGCCTGCTCGTCATCTTCGCGTCGCTCTTCGGCATTGCGGCTGTGGACGCCCAACAACCCCAGCCTCAACAGAAGAAAGGCGACAAGACCAAACCTGCGGATGACAAGCAAGACCCCCATGAACGGATCTTCATTACCAACGTGAGTCTGCCGGTTACGGTCTCTGACAAGAACGGCCGTTTCGAAGTCAACCTGAAGGAGGCCGACTTCCAAATTATCGAAGATAAAGTCCCGCAGGCCATCATTTCGTTCAGCCCCCAGAGCAATCTGCCGCTCGACGTCGCGATGTTGATGGACACGTCGAACAGCGTCAAACCGAAACTGAAATTCGAGAAGGACGCGGCCTATTCATTCCTCGAAACGGTGCTCCAAACGCGCAAGGACCGTGCGTTGTTCGCCACCTTCGATTCGCAGGTCGAACTCCATCAGGATTTGACCAACCGCCTGGATCTGCTGACCAAGGCGATTGACAAGATCAAGGCGCACGGCGCGACCAGGATGTACGACGCGATCTTCAGCGTTTGCGAAGAGAAGATGATGTCGGGCGCCACTACGGGGCGCCGCCGCGTGATGGTCGTCATCACCGACGGCGACGACACCGAAAGCGACCGCACCTTGCAAGACGCGATCGAAATCGCCCAGCGTTCCGAAACCGCCGTCTATGTGATCAGCACGAAGTCCGGAGGGTTCTTCGGCGTGCAGGCCGGAACGGTGGATCGCAAGGAGGACAAGGATCTCAAGCGACTGGCCGAAGATACCGGAGGGCGCGCTTTCTTCACCGCCGAGGTGATCGAGCTGGAAAAGAGTCTCACCCAAATTACGCGGGAGTTGCGCAACCAGTACATGATCGCTTACGAGCCGACTAACAATAATTACGACGGCAAAGAGCGCCGGATCGAAGTGAAACTTCCTAACCACAAGGGACTGAAAGTCAGAACCAAAACCGGCTACAAGGCGATTCCGCGTAACGTGACGAGCGGCAATCAGTGAATGGGACTCATAGGACTTATGGGACTTGTAGGTTCATGAATCCTACAAGTCCCATAAGTCCTATGAGTCCCATAAGCCTCATTACATGAAGCCCCCCAAGGAGAAGTGAGATGAAGATTAAAACTTGCGCCTGGGGCCTCGTTATAGTCGCGATGATGGCGGCGGCGCTCTCATACGCGTTCGCGCCTCGACTGCGCGCCGATGCCCAACAAGACAATAAGCAGGATCAGAAAAAATCCCAGCAGCAGAAAGAGCAGAAACAGCAGCCGCAGAAGCCGCAGAAGCCGGAGCAGGAAGAGCCTACGATCAAGTTCGGCACCAAGCTCGTCAACCTGCTCTTCAGCGTGCAGGACAAACAGAACCACTACATCAACGATCTGAAACAGGAGGACGTTCAGATCCTCGAAAACGGCCAGCCACAGGACATCTTCACCTTCAAGCGCGAACTCGATCTGCCGTTGACGATGGCGATCCTGGTCGACGTCAGCGGCAGCGAGGAGTTCATGCTGCCGCAGTTGAAGGACTCCGGCGGGCGTTTCGTCGAATCGGTCGTCCGCACCGGCAAAGACACCGTCGCCGTCATCAAGTTCGAAGGCGAAGCGACCGTCATGCAGGAGTTGACCTCGAATCCGAAGCGCATCCGCAAAGCTCTCGAGGAGATCGCATTCATTGCGGCGCCTCCGGTCAGCATATACGGCGGCGCGACTCCGCCGATCAACGGCCAATCGCGGCAGGGCGGGACTTCGCTCTACGATTCGGTCATCGCCACCTCCGCCGACATGCTGGCCAAAGAGCCGGGCCGCAAGACGATCATTCTTCTCACCGACGGTGAAGACACCACCAGCCGTATGAAGTTGGACGAAGCGATCAACGAAGCTTTGCGCTCCGAGGTGGTGATCTATTCGATCGGCATCGGCGATCAGGGCAGGGGCGGCGTCGCTGAAGGCGTGCTCAAAAAACTCTCCGACTCGACCGGCGGGCGCGCCGTCTTCCCGAAAAACGCGCGCGACCTGGACAAGGCGTTCGCGCAATTGGAGCAGGACCTGCGCCAACAATACCTGCTCGCCTATGAGCCGAAGAACGAGGCCACCGACGGGGGCTTCCGCAAGCTTGAAATTCGAGTAGTAAATAAAAACGCCAAGGATCTGAAGATTCGACATCGCAGAGGGTATTACGCGCCTCAAGGTTAATTCACACGACTGGAAAAGTGACTTTTATATCTGGCTGCCGCTGGCCTGTCTTTCGTGGGCGCTCGCCTGGCGCTTGCAGGACCCCTTCATCTCCGATTGGGACGGATTCGACTACACGGTCCACGCCGTGCAACATCAGCCATCGACTCTGGGGCTGGGCCGCGCGTTCTTCCTCGGCTACAACTCGGCCTTGTGGGAGATGGCTCATCATTGGCTCGGTCTGCCGCCCGAAAAGGCGTATCTGGCGCTCCGCTACGGTGTGATCGCGCAAGCCGGCGTGGGCGTAATCGGCGTCTACGCTCTGTGCAAGGAGTTGACGGCGAGCATGCTCGCGGCGTTTTTCGGCGCGCTGATCGTATCGTTGTCGCCTTATTACATCATCTACAGCGGACGCGCAATGAGCGAGATTCCAGGATTGTTGGCGCTCAGTTGGTCGTTGTGGTGGGCGGCGCGAAGTTTGCGGACCGGCAAGACCGGTCGATTTCTGACGGCCGCCGCTCTGCTGGGTTTGAGCGCGAACATTCGTGAATTCGCGTTCTTCTACCTTCCCTTCATCCCGATCGCGGCGCGAATCTACAGGGGGCGTTGGAGGACCGGGCTCATCGCCTTCATCCTCGCGGTCGTCTGCGCCTTCGCGGGGATGATCTTCTGGAAGCTATACGACGACCTTTACTGGACCGAGGTCGTCAATTGGTATCGGCTGAGCGCCGCCGAGCGGAGAGTCCATCCGGTGACGAGCGCCAATCTGCGGTTCTTCGCCGACTACGCCTTCAATTGCTCGGCCATCATCTCGGTCATTACGCCGCTAGCCCTCATCTGGTTGTGGTGGAAGCCGCGTCTGCGCGCGCTCGCGGCGCTCGGCCTCGTCGGACTCGCCGCAAACCTGGCGCTCCTGGCCAATCACGACCTGGCGGTCAATCCGCGATACCTTATGACCGGCCTCGTCGGACTCGCCGCCGCCTGCGGATGGTGTCTGGCCGAGTTGATTGAACGGCGCCGCCTGTGGGCGACGCCTTTGCTGGTTGGCCTGATTGTTTTGACCAAAGGCTCTTACAACCACATGGCCAAAGAACTTTATGACCAGCAGTGGGGCGCGAGGGCCGCGCGCGATTACGTCGCTAAGATCACAGACCTCCCCTGGAATTCCGCCTTCATCGTCGGCTCGCGCACGCCGCTGATCCATTTTCTAGCAGGCGTCAATGCGCGGCCCCATTGGCTGACAATAACTCCCGGGGCGGGCTGGCCCGACGACAAACTCGGCGAGGCGATCCAGGATTTCTTCTACGCGGGCCGTAGCGTGTACGTGGACTTCGATCCGGAGCTTTGGCAAAAGGGCGCGCGCGAAAAAAGCCGTGAAGACGAGGGGCTGGAGATGATCAAACGCGAATACAGACTCGAACATGTCCGCGATTCGTTTTACAGGATTATTGAACACCGTACAGCTTCAGCTGATCAACCGGAAAAAGGCGCCACTTCTTCGCAATAAACAGCGACCCGGGCGAAACATATCCTTGACAACGCCTCATGCCGTTTGTTTAGATTCAAATCACTGATCAATACAATCACATCAAGCTAAGCCTGCTGGGAAGTCGTAAATGATCAAATTCAATGGAGAAAACCATGACAAGGATATTGATAACCGCTTCCCCATTACGGCTGCCGTTTATTCTCGTCGCGTTAACGTTCGCATTCGGCGGAGCCGCTCTGGCTCAACAGCCGCTCGGCGCCATCTCAGGGGTAGTCACCGACCCGAACGGCGCGGTCGTGACGGGCGCGACTGCGACCGCCGTTTCGCTCGCCACCGGAACTTCGCGCAACGCGATGACCAACGATCAGGGATTCTTCCTGATCCCCACGCTGCAAGCCGGCGATTACAAACTGACGATTGAATACAGAGGCTTCGCCAACTTCACGATTGAGCGTGTGGTCGTCGAGGTCGGCCAGACGGCGAGAGTTGACGCCGCGCTGAAAATCACCGGGACGACCGAAAGCATGCAGGTCACCGGCGCCGAGACCGCCCTGGTCGACACGCAACGAGCCACCGTCGGCGGCGTAGTCAACACGCGGCAGATCGAACAGTTGCCTCTCAACGGGCGCAACTACCTCGAACTCGCGCGACTGCAACCCGGCGTAGAGATACAGGAGGGCCGCTCATTCGACCCGACCAAGAGCCGCTACACCGGCATCTCGCTCGGCAGCCGCAACGGGCGCGAGGCGCGAATCACGATTGACGGCGTTGACGCGGTTGATGAACACGTCGGCACGACGACTATCAACTTCTCACAGGAGGGCATTCAGGAGTTTCAGATTTCGACCTCGTCCTCCGACCCGTCGGCGGGTATCAGCGCGACCGGCGCGGTCAACGTCGTGACCAAGCGCGGCGGCAACCAGTTTCACGGCGGCGGATTCATCTTCGGCCGCGGAGCGAATTACGCCGCGCGCCCGAACTTCTCTCCGACCAAGACGGATTTCGACCGCAAGCAATATGGCTTCAATATCGGCGGCCCCGCGATCAAGGACCGTCTGTTCTGGTTCGGGAACTACGAGAAGACAGAAGAGAATTCGGCCATTGGTATTGGCACGAAGTATTTTCCGAACCTGACGTCGTTCAAAGCGCCGTTCGATGAAAATTCGAGCAACGTCAGAACCGATTGGCGGGTGTCGCAAAACCACGATTTCCTCTTCCGCTGGAGCCGCAACGAAAATTCCAACCTCGGCGGATTCGGCGGGAATAGGCTCCCTTCGAGCGGGAACATCAACACCAACACCACACATCAATTCGCGGCGGGGCTTGATTCCGTGCTCTCGACGAAGCTGACCAACAGCTTCCGGCTCGCCGCGACCGATTTCAAAAACCGCGTGTTGCGGCCGCCGGCGGATGCGCAAGCCGTGGTCGTGCCCGGCCTGGAAAACGTCCGCGTCGTCACCAGCGACAACCAGCTCATTTCCGGCCCCGACAATATCACGCCGCAGTCCACCTTCGAACGGTTCTACCAGTTCCGCGACGACATGACTTACTCGAGCGGGAAACACACTCTGCGCGGCGGGCTGGACGTGGTGCGCTATCGCGTCACCGTCACCAACTTCGTCGCCGGCTTCCCCACGTTCACCGTCAAGTCCGCCTCGTTCGACCCGGCCGCCCTGATCAATCAGCCCATTGTCAATTTCACATTCGGCAACAAGAAAGGCATACGCATTCCGGGCACTGACGACAATTCGCATCGCAACACGCGCACGTCGTTTTACGGCGAAGACACCTGGCGCGTCCTGTCGAACCTGACGCTCAACTTCGGCCTGCGATACCAGATTGATTCACATCCGCTCAACAATGATCTCGGCAAACCCAATCTGGCGAAAACGATTCTGCCGCGCGGCGTGGAGCCGACGCCGATTGACAAGAACAACGTCGCGCCCGGCTTCGGTCTGGCGTGGGATCCCTGGAAAGACGGCAAGACTTCGATCCGGTTGGGCGGCGGGATCTATTACGCGCTCGGCATCAGTAATCTGGTGACTAACGAACGCGCGACGATTGCGCCGTTCAATTCCGGCAACGACACGATTGCGCTGACCTTTGGCTTGCTTCCTGGCAGTACTGCGGGCAGGCTGGATTTCAACCGGGACGGCGTTGTCGACTTCGACTTCACCCCGATCCTGCTAGCATCTTCCAATACCAAGCTGGGCGGCGCAATCCCCGTCGTCCTCGCCGGACAGCAGGTCTACATCGCCGCGCCGGCCAGCTCGACGCCGGCGCTGGACATCACGCGCACCGGCGTGCTGATCAGCAACGAATTGCCCACTCCTTATTCGCAGCAGATCAACTTCGGCGTGCAGCGCGAGTTGCCATTCAACTCAGTGCTTGACGTGAACCTGATTTACAGTCGCACGGTCCATGAGTTCATGCGCGACACTGACGCGGCCAATACCTTCGCGGGCAGTGGCGCGCCAATCATCCTGGGCGACGGACTCCCGCCGACGTCGAACCGCGCCATTACGGTCATCAACTCCACCGGTTTTTCGCGCTACCGCGCGTTGACGGTGAAGCTGGACAAACGATTCTCGAACCGTTACCAGTTCACCGCCAGCTACGCCCTGTCGCGGCTCGAGACTTCGACTGCGGACGGGCTCGGCCTGGGCGGCGGCACAATTGTCAATCGCGACCCGAAGGCCAATTTCGGCGTCGGTCCGCTCGACCGCACGCACCGCTTGACGGTCAACGGCATCGTCGATCTGCCCTGGGGATTCAGGTTTTCGACGATTTCGACATTCAACAGCTCGACGCCGGTTACAGCCGCCGTCGGCTCCGCCGATTTGAACGGAGACGGCATCAACGGCGATCTGCTCCCCTCGACGCGACGCGGTTCGATCGGGCGCCAGGTTGACAGCGTTCGCGAGCTCAATGACGCGATCCGCGCTTACAACCTGGGCCTCGCAGGCAAACCCACGGTGCTCGACCCGACCAAGTTCAATCCGTTCGTCCCCGAATTGCCGGACAACACCCTCTTCGGCGATTCGTTCATCTCGCAGGATTTTCAGCTTTCTTACACGCTGAAGATCAAAGAGCGCCTGAAGATTGAAGCCACCGCACAGGTTTTCAACGTCTTCAACGTCTCGAACCTGGTTGGCCCGACCGGGGCGCCATCAGCCCCCTTCAATGGCGTGTTGACGACGCTGGATTCGCTGCCGACCAGCTTTACCGTCGGCCAGGACGGCGGCATACGCGACGCGAGCGGGAACCGTGTGGTGGCCGGAGTTTCGAGGAGGCTGGATGGTACCCTGATCCCGAATGGATTCGGCAGCGCGACCGCCGTGCGGCCTTCGATTCCGACCGGAACCGGGTTGCCACGCGCGGCGCAGTTCGGCCTTCGATTGAGTTTCTAACGTCGCTTTGTAAATGGAGAAGCCGAAGCGATGAGCGGGGAATTGCCGTTCATCGCTTCGGCTCTTCTGTTTTATACCTTGTCGTGCCGCTTGCCGCTCTCAATCCCATCAGATAGACTTCGCGCGCATCGCTTATCGCCCGATGAAAAGGAGAGCTTTCTTACGTGAGCGTCAAATCGGATCGCTGGATTTTGAGGATGTGCCTCGAGAACGGAATGATCAATCCGTTCGAAGCGCGACTCGTGCGCGAAGTCGAAGGGCGGCGCATCATCTCGGCGGGAATTTCGTCATATGGTTATGATCTGCGGCTAGCGCCGGACGGGTTCCGCGTCTTTTCGCCCATCGCCAGCGCGGAGATCGATCCGAAAAATTTCGACGAGAACTCGCTCGTCGAAGCCCCACTGCGCGTCGCCGAAGACGGTTCGCAATACTGGCTCTTGCCGCCCCATTCCTACGCGCTGGGCGTGACGGTCGAAACGTTCAACATGCCGCGAAACGTAATAGGCTTGTGCCTCGGAAAATCGACTTTCGCGCGTTGCGGATTGATCGTGAATGCGACCCCGCTCGAACCGGGCTGGCGCGGGCGGCTCGTGCTCGAATTTTCAAACTCCGCCGACCTGCCGATACGCGTCTACGCCAACGAGGGCATAGCGCAGGTGACTTTCTTCGAGTCCGACGAAGATTGCGAAACCTCTTACGCCGACCGCGCGGGCAAGTATCAGGATCAGGTCGGCCTGGTCACGCCGCGCCTTTGACCTATGTCCGGGACGTTTTTTTTACGTTTGAAGAGAAAAGCCCGCGCGATAAACCGCCGCCATCGCGAGGCGCGGATGGTCGCGGCGGCGCTGAAGTCTCCATATCGCCCGATACTGGCGCAAATCATCCCCGTTCGCCGATGCAATCTCTCCTGCGCCTATTGCAACGAATACGACAAGACGTCAGAACCTGTGCCTGTTGAAGAGATGGCGCGACGCATAGACAGGCTCGCCGAGCTCGGAACGCTGGCCATCACCTTCAGCGGCGGCGAGCCGCTGCTTCACCCCGAGTTGGAAACTCTGGTCGAGCGCATTCGCCGTTACAACATCATCGCCACGTTGATCACCAACGGCTATCTGCTCACCGCCGAGCGCATAAAGCGGTTGAACCGGGCGGGACTCGATTATCTTCAAATCAGCATCGACAACGTCACCCCTGACGACGTCTCGAAGAAAAGCCTCAAGGTCCTGGATCAGAAACTTCGTCTGTTGGCCGAGCGCGCGGAGTTCGACGTCACGATCAATTCGGTGCTGGGGAGTTCGATACGCCAGCCCGAGGACGCGCTGACCATCGCGCGACGAGTACGTGAACTCGGCTTCAAGGGGACGGTCGGAGTCCTTCATGACCACTCCGGCCAATTGCAGCCCCTCAAGCCGCCGCAGCGGCGCATCTACGACGAAATCTTGAATTCCCGGCGGAAGTCCTTCTTCTCTTTCGATTACTACAACCAGTTTCAGAAGAATCTGGTTCGCGGTTTGCCGAATCAATGGCATTGTCGCGCGGGAGGGCGCTACCTCTACATTTGCGAGGACGGCCTGGTTCATTACTGTTCGCAGCAGCGCGGTCATCCGGCAATCCCGCTAGCCTCTTACGCCCGCGAAGACCTCGAACGCGAATCGAAAGCCGTCAAGTCCTGCGCGCCATATTGCTCCATCTCCTGCGTGCATCAAGTGGCGGCCCTGGACGATTTGCGAGAGAACCCGCGAGAGGCGCTGTCACGCTTCTTCCCGGCGCAGGAAGGACAAATCGCGCCCGCCAATCTGCCGCGTCCGATCAGACTCTTGACCTGGTTCTTCCTGCCTTCAAAACCGCATGGCAAGCGGCGCGTCTTTCAAAACGCGGCATTGCGGATTTTAGGAGTGAAGTGACAATTCATCGCTCAAAACCTGAAGGCCTGTTTCTATGATTGTTCTGTCATTTCGCCATGTTCTCTATTCCGTCATGCTCCTGCGCGTAATATCAAGCCCGACGATCGCGGAAGCGGAAATTGATCTCACCCGCGCCGTAGTCGTCGTTCCAGCGGATTTTTCCGGCCCGGAAAATAAAGCTGTGATGATGTTGATTGAAGAGGTCGAAAAGCGCACACAACTGCGCTGGCCGCGCGTCAACCAGGCGCCGAACGAGGGAGTGCCCTTCATCTCGATCAACCGCGCGGCGATCAAAGGGGGGAGCAAAGCCCCGCTCGTTCGCGAAGGCTATCAAATCAAAACCGCGGGCACTACGGTCTCGGTCACCGGGAATGACGCGCGCGGCATACTCTTCGGCGTCGGCCGCCTATTGCGCTCGCTGCGGATGACGAAGCGCAAGATCACCCTGCCTGACGACTTCGACATCGTTACGGCGCCGAAATACCCGCTGCGCGGGCATCAACTCGGCTATCGCCCGAAGACCAATTCATACGACGGCTGGACGCTGCCTATGTGGGAGCAATACATCCGCGATCTGGCCGTCTTTGGCGCGAACGCCGTTGAACTGATTCCGCCGCGTTCCGATGACGCCGCCGACAGCCCGCATTTTCCATTGCCACAGATCGACACGATGATCGGCGTGTCGCGCATCTGCGATGAGTATGGGCTGGACGTATGGGTCTGGTATCCGGCGCTCGATCGGGATTACAGCGATCCTAAAACAGTCGAGTTCGCTCTGAATGAATGGGGCGAGGTCTTCAAAAAGCTGCCGCGCATTGACGCGATCCTGGTCCCCGGCGGCGACCCCGGCCACACGCAGCCGAAATTTTTGATGGCGCTGTTGGAAAAGCAAACCGAGAACCTCCATCGCTATCACCCGAACGCGGCGATGTGGGTCGCGCCGCAAGGCTTCAGTCAGGAGTGGATGGAAGAGTTCCTCGGCATCGTGAAGACCGAGCCGAAGTGGCTCGCGGGCGTCGTCTACGGCCCGCAATGCCGGCTGCCTCTTCCGAAGCTGCGCGAAGCGCTGCCGGCAAAGACGCCGATTCGCCATTACCCCGACATCACGCACAGCCGCCACAGCCAGTTCGCCGTGCCCGATTGGGATACGGCTTACGCGCTGACCGAAGCGCGCGAGATCATCAATCCGCGCCCCACTCAGATGGCGGCCATCATCCGGCTCTACCAACCCTACACCATCGGCTTTATCACATATTCCGAAGGATGCAACGATGACGTAAACAAGGTCGTGTGGAGCGCGCTAGGTTGGGACCCCGAGGCCGATGTCGTCGAAATTCTGCGCGATTACAGCCGCTATTTCATCGGCCCAAATTACGCCGACAGCTTCACGCAAGGGCTGCTCTCGCTCGAACGCGACTGGGTCGGGCCACTGCTTACCAACCGGGGCGTCAACACCACGTTTCAACAGTTTCAAAGTCTGGAGCGACAGGCCGCCCCGCAGGATTTGGCCAACTGGCGTTTTCAGCAGGCGCTCTATCGCGCTTACTACGACGCCTACGTACGCAGCCGCCTGATCTATGAAACGGCGTTGGAAGAACAGGCGATGGAAAAACTTCGCGACGCGCGGCGCACAGGGACACTCGTCGCCATGAATGAAGCCGAAAAAATACTGGACCGCGCCGTGACGGAGCGCGTCGCGCAAGACGTCCGGGGGCGCGTCTTCGAGCTTGGCGAAGCCTTGTTTCAAAGCATCCGCATGCAACTCAGCGTCGAAAAGTATCAGGCCATCGCGGTCGGGCGCGGCGCAAACCTTAACACGATAGATTTCCCGCTCAATAACCGTCTCTGGCTGAAACAGCAGTTCAGCGAGATTCGCAAGCCGGCGCCGGAACGCGAACGCGCCGAGCGGCTGGACGAGATCGTCAATTGGCGGAACCCCGGCCCGGGCGGTTTTTATGACGATCTCGGCAATCTGACGCAACAACCGCATCTGGTCCGCGGCCCGGGTTTTGAAAAAGACCCGTCTCTGCTCGAATCGAGCGCCGTCAGCGTCGTCAATCCATCTGACGGGGCGGCCGGCGCAATTGCGGCCAACAGCGACTTCGCGTTGATCGGCATGGGATCGCAGCCGGCGGGGCCGATCTCCTGGTGGGATTTGGCCGAGACCTATTACGACACTCCGCTACGGATGCGTTATGCGGGGTTGGACAAGAGCGCGCAGTACAAAATCCGCGTGGTTTATGTCGGCGACATGCAACGGAATATGCGGCTGGTGGCCGATGACAAATTCGAGGTCCACCCGCTCATCAAAAAAGAGACGCGCCCGCTCGAATTCGATATTCCGCCGGCGGCCACCTCTAACGGCGAATTGAATTTGAGCTGGTATCAAGCTCCGGGCAGTCGCGGCGCGGGACGCGGCTGTCAGGTGGCGGAAGTCTGGTTGATCAAAAAATGAACGGAAGAGAACTCATCAAAGCATTGCGCGGCGGCGGGCTCGTATACGGCACAATGATCGTTTCGACTTCACCGCACTGGCCGGTCGCCGTGAAAAGCGCCGGCGCGGATTTCGTCTTCATCGATACGGAACACATCGCCATTGATCGCACGACGTTGGCGTGGATGTGCCAGACCTGTCGAGCTCTCGGCCTTGCGCCGCTGGTTCGAATCCCCTCGCCCGACCCTTATCAAGCCACGGTCGCGCTAGACAATGGCGCGAGCGGCGTCCTCGCGCCATACGTCGAAACGCCCGAACAGGCGCGGCGGTTGCGAGGCGCGGTCAAGCTGCGGCCGCTCAAAGGGCAAGTGTTGGAAGAGGTGTTGAATGGGGAGCGCGAGCTTGAAGCGCCGCTCAGCCAATACGTCGCCGAGCGTTGCGCCGAAAACGTATTACTCCTCAATATCGAAAGCGCTCCGGCGCTCAACCGTCTCGACGAAATTCTCGCCGTGCCCGACATTGACGCCCTGCTGGTCGGCCCGCACGACCTCTCGTGCAGCCTCGGCGTGCCCGAACAATATGCGCATCCGCGGTTCGAAGAAGCCATCCGAACGATCATCGCCAAAGCCAGAGCGCGACAGGTCGGCGTGGGCGTGCATTATTCGTGGGGCATCGAGGATGAGTTGCGATGGGTCAAGGCAGGCGCGAATCTGATCGTTCATTCGGGCGACATTGCGCTTTTTGCCGACGCCCTGCGCGCCGATCTCAAGAGGTTTCGCGAAGAGTGCGGCGATGTGATGGCCACGCTTGAAGAGAAAGAGTTGATCGTTTAAATGCGGAAAGTGTGGCCTTTAGAGCGAATTGCGATTGCGTGTACGGAACGTGGCGGTAGGCGCCACCGTGAGGCTTGTCATTACACAAATCTTTTACGTTCCCAAGGAGGCGCTTCTTCGTCGCGGAGCGACGGTTGAGCTTAGGCCGGCGTTTTAACGCCAATGACATTAAGTTAAGCGCAAGTGCCTATTATGCAAAAAGTTGCAGCAATAATGGCGAGGGCCAAAATACAAAAATCATGGCAAAATCTGCGAATTCCCCAATAAAACGAGTAATCTCCCGCAAGGATTTTGCATTTGGCCCATTCCGCCTACGCTGTAACATATTGATTCTCAAGCAGTAACCCCTAACTTAATACCATTGGCGTTAAAACGCCGGCCTAAGCTCAACCGTCGCTCCGCGACGAAGAATAATCCGTACGCTGATCTGATAACCGCCCTAGAATAAATAGAAAATGCGGAACACGCGGAAGGGGGGCGAACGATTACCCCCCTCTTTCCGCGGGGCCCGCTATTTCCGCTTGTTCCGCGTTTTCCAACACTTCTTGAGTCTTTTTACTGCCACTGCTTCACCGCGCCGTTCACCTGCGTCTCGGAGTTCTGCCCGACCTTCATTTGATCACGAAACAGGTTGAGCAGGAGCAGCGTGCCCAGGCCGCCGCCCGCGCCTTCGCCGCCGCCCGTGGCCATCACATCGGGCGTGATGCGCACGCCTTTTTCGCCGATCACCTTCAGCGTTTCGACCAGCGCGACGCCCTGCGGGCCGAGCGCGTTGACCTGTTCGCGATAAGCCACGCCTTGCGCCTCGCCGATTAATCGCATCTTCTCGGCTTCGGCCTTGCCGGTTTGCAGAATGTAGCTCGCTTCACCTTCGGCCTCGGCCTTGCGCTGTTCGGCTCGACGGCTGGAGATTTCGACGCCGACCGTGGCCTCCATCAAACTCTTCTGGTTGTCGGCGTTCGCTTTGGTCTTCTCCAGTTCGATGCGCTTCTGTTCGGCCTCGCGCTGCGCGTTGTACATACTCTGTCGCTGCTCTGCCAGAATCTTCTCGGTCTGCGTCTTCATCAAATCCTCCGGCAGGCGGATGTGGCAGATCAGCACGTTGACAACGTCCACGTGGTATTTCAGCAGATGTACGCGGACCCGGGCCTCGGCGCGCTCCTGTTCTTCGTGGCGGTTCTGCAGATAAGCCATCGCCGAAGATTCCGAAGCCTGGTTGCGGAAGATCGAGTCGATCAGCGGGTGCATCACGTTTTGAATCAGCCGGTCGATCGAGCCGATCTTGGCGACCATGAACGGCGCGTCTTCGGGCTTGACGCGGAAGACGACGCGGACTTCGAGTTGCATCGTGAAGCCGTCTTTCGAGATCACCTCGAACGGATTGAATGTGTCGGCCAATTGTTCCGCAGTCCATTCGACCGTCTGATTCGTCGTCGGAATAATGACCGGCGTGACGGCCAGTGTGTTGACGTAATAGCGTCCGGGGCCGACCACCATCTCCTGAATCCCGCGATAACCATCGGGCATGACGTATGCTTCGTGCGCGCCCGCGTCCAGGCGAGAGTCGGCCGGATCCTTCAGTTTTAATTCCTCTTCCAACTGCAGGAGGTCGTCACCTTGCTCCCCGTCCAGTTTATCCAGATGCGCCGCGGCGATCGCCAACTGCTCGCGTTCTTCGCGCTCCAGCTTCTCTTGCACCTTCGTGGCCATGGCGCGGCGAATCTCTTCGGTCGGGTCCTTGCCGACGTTCGAGACTATCACCGCGACCTCGCCCGGCCTCACCTCGCCCGCCTTTTCGGCAATCACTTTGAACATGAGCGGGTCAATGTAATAGGTTCCGGGCAGCAGCAGGTCTTTCTGCGGGCCGCGCTGGCCGCCGCGTTGAATAAACTCGTGGCCGTTCTGAAAGTTGTTATGGCCCTGCACGGGCGCGGCGACGTAATCGCGCGGGTTGAGCGCCGCGCCGTCCAACGCCTCGACCAGTCCGACATAGTTCTCGTTGATGACCGTCGCGTCGGCGTACTGGATTTTGAACAACCCCGGTTTGACCGTGTTGTCTTCAATCGCGATCGAATCCGTCAGGATGCGGTAAGTTCCGGGCGTCAGGAGTTCCACCTGCGGCCCCTTCTGACCCGCGGCCTGGATGAACTGCTCCGCGTCCTGGAAGTTGCGATGGCCTTCGACGGCCATTCCCAGCAGACGCCCGGGATCGAGCGGAGCGCCGTCCGTCGCCGTCACGATGCCGATCTTGCCCTGTGGGATCATGATGGACTTCGCAATCGAAACACGAAACAGATAAGGATGAATTGGCCACAAGCCTGGTGGCAGCGTCCGCATCTGAATGCCTTTTACGCCGCCACGTTTGATGAACGCGATCGGGTCCTGAAAATTGTTGTGCGCGTTCTGCGCGCGGTCGGGCGCGAAGATTCTGCCCGGCGGCAGTGGCTCGCCGTCAATCGCCTCGATCACGCCCATCTCGTCGGCGCCGATCTCGATCAGCGACGCCTTCTTCACCACGCGTTCAAAGGGCCATTTGATGATGTGCAATCCGGGTTTCAGCACGTCGGCCTGGATGCCGACCTCGCCTTCGGTGGCGACCACGCGGCCCGGCGGCATCCTCGACCCGAAGTAACGGCGCTCTTTGATCGCAATCTCAGTTGCGCCGACGTTGGCCAGAAATCTGGTCAGCAGGAGCAGCAAAGCGATTAGCCCGATAATCGCCCCGACGTATGTCACAGGTGAAAGGAGTAAATCTGTATCCATAAATTGTCCTTTGCTACTAGCGGAATGTTCGAACAGTTTAGGCTCCTGAGCGCCGAGACGCCGCCGCTAGTCCACGGCGAACATCGGCGATCAGTCGTTTGAGAAGAAAACCTGATCCGGAACTCCTTACTTCGGCATCGATCAACCAATAGGCGCCCTCGACCGTCGCAAGGAAGTCTTCGGCTGAAACCTGCGGCAATCGCCCTTCGCCGAAAAGATTCGACGCGGTCTGGACCGCGCGTTTGAAGACCGCCGCGTCGTCACTTAATGCGGCCAGATGCAGCGCGCGAACCACCGAACTCCGATCGGGCGCCGCGCTCAACCGCTCGATAATCATCGCGGCGAACTCGCCGCTCGAACGCAGCGCGCTGCTGTCGACGATGTGTCCCGCGATCGAGCGCAGCGCCTCTTCGTCGCCATCAGCCTGTGCGACGAGCGTTCGCAATATTTCCCGATAGAACTCGGCGTCGCCGGGCGTGTGCGCGTCATCTAGCGCGGTCTTGTCGCCTTCGGCGGCGCGCTCGATCAGACGGCGCCGCTCTTCCCGGACGCGCCGCTCCACTTCGGCTTGCGCGAGCAGCTTCATCTCTTCGGCGTGTTGTTCGGCGAACAACCCGTCGAAGCCGCGTGGTTCGGATAAAAAATCGGGTTCTATCGGCGGCGTCCGGCGCTTCCGGCGCTGAAGCGCGAAGACCGCGACCGCAAGCAGGAGAATCGAAATGAAAAATATGGTGTCCATCGTCTAACGCCTCGCGCGCAGCCTATAGGCGATTGGCTGCGCTGTCTGCTGCGGGCGTCTTCCTTGCTGATATACGTGAAGCCGACTTTGGAAGTTCTAAAAACCGGCGACAGCGGGAAAACTTAACGCTGACTTTATGACATCTTCCCCGGTCGCGGCAGCGACCTCGTGAGCTTAGCCCGGCTTTTTAAAGCCGGGACGATGCGCGCATGCCCGACCTCAGTCGCGGCAGCGACGGTTGAGATTACCGATCAGGCTCAACCGTCGCTGCCGCGACTGAATCGAAAATGGAACCGCTTCCCCGGCTTTGAAAAGCCGGGCTAAGCTCAATCGCCGCTACCGCGGCTAAGGATATGGAAGTATGATGCGGCAACGCCAGTCGCAATCGAAACAGAAGTCGAATATGAACGTCTACTCGCCATCATAGAACCGATGATGAGCCGCGAATTGACGCCCGAAGAAGAGAAGCTTTTCGATCTGCTGGTTAAGCTGGTCGAAGACTTCGAGGAGCGTCATTATCCGATGGGAGAAAGCTCGCCGACCGAGATGTTGAAGTTCCTGATGGAGCAAAGAGGTTTGCGCCAGCGCGACATCGTTCATCTTTTCGGCTCGAGCGGCGTAGCTTCCGAGGTCATCAATGGCAAGCGCGCAATCAGCAAGAATCAGGCAAAGGCGCTCGCCGAATTTTTCCGCGTTTCGCCTGAACTTTTTATCTGACGCCCGGGCGGCGCGTCAAATTAGGATTTTGCCGCCGTCGTTCTGGCCAAACGCCGTTCGGTCATTGACGGCATGAATTTGTTCAAAACGCGATAGCCGAGCAGCACGGCTAATACCACTCCGAACGCCAGCGGAATCCGCGTGTCGGCTTTGACCAGCAGGTAGAAATGAATCACGCCCGAGATCGCCGCGACGTAAGCCAACTTGTGCAAACGGTTCCACCGCCGCCCGCCCAGACGTTTGACCATCTTGTTGGTCGAAGTGATCGCCAGCGGAACCAGAACGAGAAACGCGAACATCCCGAGAAAGATAAAAGGCCGCTTGAGCGTGTCTTCGACGATGGCGCTTAGATTGAAAGATTTATCGAACCAGGTGTAAGCCAGCAGGTGCAGGCAGCCGTAGAAGAACGCGAACAGCCCGAGCGTCCGCCTGAGCTGGATCAGCCACGGAAGGCCCAGCGCCTTTCTGAGCGGCGTGACGGCCAGCGAGAGACACAGGAAGACCAGCGCCAATGTTCCCGTCGTGTGAAGAACGAATTCCTGCGGGTTCGCGCCCAGCCTGTGATGGTAAGCGTCCCAGCCCAGCAGGGCGCACGGAACAGCGCTGTTGACGAAGACCAGGAGCTTGGAAAATTTGACGTCAGGCATAAGTTGGTGGTTGGTGATTGGTGGTTAGAGGTTGGCTACCGATTTCGCCAACCACTAACCACCACCTAAAAATTCACCTTCAAATCCATTCCAGTATACAACTGCGCGACCTGATCGCCGTAGCCGTTAAACATCAGCGTGTCGCGCCGCCCCCACTCGCCGATGCGACGTTCGGTCGCCTGGCTCCACCGCGGGTGCGAGACCTCCGGATTGACGTTTGAGTAGAATCCGTATTCATCCGGCGCGGCGTCGCTCCACGTCGTTGGCGGCTGCTTGTCGGTGATGGCGATCTTGACTATTGACTTGATGCTTTTGAATCCGTACTTCCAGGGGACGACCAGACGAATCGGGGCGCCGTTTTGAGGCAAGAGCATTTTGCCGTACAGCCCCGTGGCGAGGATCGTCAACGGATGCATGGCCTCGTCCAAGCGTAATCCCTCGACGTAAGGCCACGGGAGCACGTCGCCGCGCTGGTTCGGCATCCGCTCCGGGTCTAAGAGCGTGGTGAACGCGAGGTATTTCGCCGATCCCATAGGCTCGACCTCATCGAGCAATCGTTTGAGCGGGAAGCCCAGCCACGGGATGATCATCGACCACGCCTCGACGCAGCGGAAGCGATAGACGCGGTCTTCCGGCGGCGCGAGCTTGATCAAGTCATCGATGTCGAAGGTCTTCGGCTTGTGAACCATCCCGCCGACCTCGACGGTCCACGGGCGCGTGACGAAATTCTTCGCCCTGGGCGCGACCCCTCCTTTGTTCGTCGAAAATTCGTAGAAGTTGTTGTAGTTGGTGATGTCATCGAAGGGGGTCGCCTTTTCGCCCGACGGAGTAAGGTATCCGCTCACGGGATCGGCCTGCGCCACGTCGGCCTTCGGCGGCGGCTGATTCGGCGTCGCGAGCTTTCGATAAAGCAGCCCAGTCGCCGTGGCCGTGGTCGCGAGCGCGACGCCGCGAATGAACATGCGACGGTTCCGGAAATGTTTCTCGTCGGTAATCTCGCTGCTCTTGATGTCGTCAGGATTTTTGATCAACATTTCTGTCTCCTGTTGCGGGTCAGTACCGCGAGCGGTAGCGAGTGACGCTCCTGAGTCTGTCCACTGACGGAGACTCCTTGCTACCGCTCGCGGTACTGACCCGCAATCTTCTATCTTCTTCGATCAACGCGCAGCAATTATCCTATAATTGTTGTGGAGTCGAAAATATGTTCCGGTTGGCTAAGCGCGCCACACCAGAAATCATTTGAGGGCCATTAAGAGGCGTTAGACGGTACGGTACGGGGAGCGTTAGCGACCTGAGCATAGATCAATGGGCCCATTGATCTATGCTCAGGTCGCTAACGCTCCCCGTACCGTACCGCTTGCCTAACCCTCAACGTATTTATAACAGTATGTGCTAAGCAGATCTCAATACGACAACATATGGAAGAATGGATTCGACAACCTGTGTCGCGGCTGAAGGCCCGGTTTTTAGACAGTGGGGAGCCTGCGCCGAGAGGATTGCTTGAGGCTCTCGAGGCCGATTCGCGGCTGGGCGCGCGCGAATTGGCCGCGAGTTTGCGCGCGCGCGCGCGCGCAAACCGCGCCGAAGGGCAGCGGTTGCGACGACTGCTGAAGTACGAAGCGGAATTATGGGCGCAGGGTTTCAATCTGATCGCCGGGGTTGACGAGGCGGGCGTCGCCCCGCTGGCCGGCCCCGTCGTCGCCGGCGCGGTCGTGTTGGCGCGCGGTTACAAATTGCGCGAGCTTGATGATTCAAAGAGGCTTGACGAGGCGACGCGCGGGCGGTTGGCGCAGAGAATCAAAACGGACGCGGTCGCATGGGCGGTCGGCGTCGCCGAAGTCGAAGAGATCGAAGTCTTAAACATCTACCACGCCGGTCTACTTGCTATGCGGCGGGCGGTCGAAGGCTTGAAACCCGCGCCCGATTTCATCCTCGTCGACGCGCGCAAGATTCCCGATTGCGCCGCCCCGCAACGCGGCGTCGTCCACGGCGACTCGCTGTCGGCGAGCATCGCCGCCGCCTCGATCATCGCTAAAACGACGCGCGACGCGATGATGGTCGAGCTCGACGCGCGATACCCCGGCTACGGTCTCGCCGCGCACAAAGGCTATCCGACGCCGCGCCACATCGATGCGCTGAGGCGACTCGGCGCGTCGCCGATCCACCGCCGAGGCTACGGACCCGTGCGCGAAGTGTTGGGATTGGAGCCGATTCAGGAGACTTTGTTCGACGACGCGCCACCGAGCGCAAATTCCGCCGAAGGCCCCCCGGCCCCGCCCATACAAAAAGGTGGGATCGGAATGTGAGCGATCACGACCACTAACTCCAACCCTCAATACAATTTCAACAAAAATTGCGCTCCCCCTCCCAAGTTTGCTGGCGCTTCAATGAACTCATGTATAGAATCTGGCGCGAGCATACAAAAAAACGGAAGTTGTCGCGCTGGCCAAGCGGAATTCAGGATTAATTCAGGATTTAGGATAGTCGCCGCTTGTCAGGGGTGGCCGAAGATTCTCCTCCTGTTGCGCCAAATTGATTTGCCCCGGCGGTTCTTCGCCGGATCCGGCAGCAAATCACCACGATCGAGTTTGATTCGCAGAAAGTTCAGATAGACTAGGTTTACTCTTATAGGGGGTATATCGTGATTGCCAATCCACCATCTTTACCGACTCAACCAGTAATTGAGCAGGCTTCTTATAGGGCAGACTCGAAGAGAGTTTCCTTTGGAGACTCTAGACTCGAATTGTCGGACGGAACGCTCTTTGTCATTCAACTCTCCCGCAGCCGCGCGCCCGTCGTCGGGGGATTTCAGGAAAAGTCTGTAGACGGGAAGTCGGAGAATCTTTCCCGAAAAGGAAAGCCCTCCGATCAGGAGTCTCAGGCCGAATCAAAGGCGGGGCAGAACGAGCCTCAGCCCGCAGAGGCAGAGCAGCCGGAGCGCAGGACATTCTGGGAGCGGTTTTTCAGGATGCCACCACTCCGCAAGCGCATTGAAAAGGCGTTGACTGAGGACTGGAAATTCGCCGAGGTTCGGGCGCGACACATCGAAGAATTGCTCTCAGAGGATTCGGAGGAGACGAGGACCTTCTTCCTCAGCGGCTCGAACGCGCGCCAGTACCAGCGGCTGGTCAAGGAATTCGGGGTCGGTTTTGAGACCAAGGAAGGAAAGATTGTGGATGACTCCATCGAGACGCTCGGCGAATACGGGCCGGAGTTGCTCCAGAAATATTCGACCCTCATGGAGCACCGGGAGCTTATCAAGCGCTACTTCGCCGGGGTGTTTCGAGACGGCAGGGTCGGGACCCAATCGCTCATCAAAATTAGCAACTCCATGTGGTTCAGCCCCTTCTCGGCGTCGAAATTCAGGATGTCCGCCAACATCCTGAACACACGATTCCAGGTCCCGAACCATGTCATCGGCCCGATGTTGACCAGCGTCGGAGACACTTACTGGCTCCGGCAGGTTCTCTTTCGCCGCTCTTCGCCGCAGGAGTTCCAGCAACTTCTCAATCGAATCGCCCCGTCGAGCGATAATTCGGGAAACGCTTTCGCCCCCGCCTTGCAACTCCTGGTTCTCGGCGCCGAGCATAAGCTCCCGTTCCAGACGCTCGACGCATTTGTGCAGCGGCTCGACCTGAAGCCGAATGATTTCGCGCCCTTCAGCGCCGCCGTCTACAACCTCGCGGCCTACCGGCTCGCGAGTGATATCAAGTGCCCTACATTCGCCCAGTTCCTACGCCGGACGCTCGACGAATTCGGCCCCGAGATCAATCAGGAATCCGCGCGGCTCTTCATGCTCTCATTCAGGGAGTTCAAGGACGACGCGGATGCCCTTACGTCCTACCTGTCCCCCGGGTACCGCGACACCAAAGAGTTTTTGAGGAGTATCGGAACGCCGGTCCCCGCGACCATTTGGAATATGGAGCGTATCGCGATCCTCTCGCAGACCCTCACGCCGGAAAAACGGGCGAAGATCCAGCAAATGGTCCGCGATCTCTCCGAAGAAGTGAAGGTGGCCGACGTCATGTTTCTCGCCGAGATCTCCGGCAATGAGGAAGAATGTAAACTCCTGCTCGACCGCCCGGCTCTGATCGCGGCGGTCAAAGACATCAAAATCGATCGCATCGTCGAGCGAAGCCATAACGACCTCGTGAAAGAATTGGAGCGGGAGATCGATAGCGCGAACAGGAACGGCTTCTACCGCAGCGTGAGGCGGCTCCTGACCTTGATGAAGGAAGAGAAGCGGACATACACGGAGCGAGTCGATCCGAGTAAATTAACCAACATCCAGCTCAGCCGCCTTCTCATTTTCCACCGCTCCATTGACATGCCGGGATTTCTGGACACGGTCGGATGGAACGTCTCGCTGGACCTCCAGAACGAGCGGAGCGAAGGCGGGGGATATATGGGCTACGATAAGGATATGGCGATGGTCACCATGGTGCCCGGACAGCCCGGCGACAACCGCGCCTATCGCCCGATAAACCTCATGCGCGCGCCCGCCTCGATAGCGCTGTTCCATAACCACGCGTTCAAAGACACATTCGGGGAACGCTATCTCGGATTCTTTAAAAAGCTCTTCCCCTCGAAACAAAACAAGAATAAATACGCCGGCCCGAGCGGCTGGGTCGGCGCAAAGAAAGGCGACATCAGCGCCGCGGCCGAATCCGAGCTTCCTTCATTCATTATCACGAAGATCGGGAACCCGCAGAATCCCGACGGAAGCAGGGATAATAAATCTCTCCTGGTGAATTTCGACTGGGTCATCGTCGACCGGCAGTCGGGAGAGGCGCTCAGGTCCGACCGTGGAGTATTCACCGTCCCTTATTATGCGGAAGATCAGCTCGGCAAGCTCAAATGGCCGTCGAAGAAAGAAATGAGGCGACGGGAGAAAGAGAAGAGAGAGAAATGCCCGCCGGGCATCAGGCAGGATTCCGCGCTCGACAATGGGCGGTTTGATTGAGGCGACGGAGTCGTTATAATGAATAGGACTTATAGGACTTATAGATTTTATAAGTCCTATAAGTCCTATTCATTATGCTTCAAGGAATTTCTTGTAGGAGAAGAGCGATGCCGAAGATTGCAGACATCGAATACACGCCGAACCCAAACGCTGTGAAGTTCATTCTAAGGGAGCCGATTACCGGCGGTTCATCGCAGTCGTTTCAGAACGCGGAATCGGCGCAGGCCGACCCGCTGGCCGCGGCCCTATTCGCCGTCGGGAACGTGACGTCGGTTTTTTACATGGACCGTTTCGTCACGGTGAACAAAGAGGATGAAGTGAGCTGGGAGGAGATGCTGAAAAAGCTCGCGGAGCCGATCCGCGCCGCGGGCGCCGTTTCCGAAGCGCCTGCCCAGGCCCAGGCTCCGGTCCACACGCCAGGCGAGAACACGCTGCTCGACCGGATCAATCAGGTCCTCGATGAAAAGGTCAGACCAGGATTGGCCGGCGACGGCGGAGGGCTTGAGATCATCGGGTTGGACGACAAAAAATTGCTGATCCGCTATCAGGGCGCTTGCGGAAGCTGCCCAAGCTCAATCGGCGGAACGATGATGGCCATTGAATATATGCTCAAGGAAGACGTCGATCCCGAAATTGAGGTGATCTCCGTCTGAAGAGACTCACGCGACAGGGAGACTGGGCGACTCACGCCACAAGGAGATAACATTTTCCTTGTGGCGTGAGTCGCCCAGTCTCCCTGTCGCGTGAGTCGCACTCACACCGGCAAATAAACGCTCACCGTAGTCCCTTTTCCTTCCACACTCTCCACTTCTATCTTGCCGCCGTGTTTTTTGACGATCTCCTGAGTGATCATCATCCCCAAACCGGTGCCGTTACGCTTGGTCGTGTAGAAGGCCTCGAACAGACGCTTTTTGGTCTCGGCGGACATCCCCACGCCGCGATCGATGACGCTGACCACCAGCTCCCCGCGATCGCCGTTGGTCTCGGCGGGCGAAGGCGCGCCGTTACCGCAAACGTAACGGGTTTGCAATTCGACGCCGCTGTTTTGAGGTGACGCTTCGACGGCGTTGATGAGGAGGTTGAGAAAGACTTTTCTCAACTGCTGCGGGTCGTACTCCCCCTGCGGTAACTGCGCGGCGTAATTCCGCTCGACGCAGACGCGCGAGCGTTCGAGCCGGTCGCTCGCCAACTCGACGACCTCATCGAGCAATCTGTTGAGGTCGGTAGTTTGACGTTCGGGGTCGCGCGTTCGGGTCAGGTGGCGCAGGTCCATGACGATGGTCGAAAGGTGCTCGACGCCGCGTTTGAGTCGCCCGACCGTGTGTTTCAAATCGCCGTCGCTGCTGGTCTGCATTTCCAGCAAGTCCAGATTGAGTTTGACCGCCCCGATCGGGTTGTAGAGTTCGTGCGCGACAGTGGCCGTAATCTGGCCCACGGCGCTGAGGGTGCGGCTGCGCCGTAATTCTTCGCGCACCTTCTCGGCCTCGGTGACGTCGAGAATCACCACCACGCGCCCTCCTGTTTGGCCGCCGATCGTCAGCGGAGACGCGTAAACGTCGAATAACCGCGTGTCGACGTTGTGGCCGTCCTGCGGCTTGACTTCGAGGCGTTCACGGAGGCTCGAACTGTCGTCCGGCTGCGCCAGCGCCTTGCCGACGAACGCCTCGATCTCCGGCAGGCGCCGGAGCGCGGCGCGGTAATCCTGTAAGACTTCGGGCGTGGCCGGAAGATCGAAATGGTTCAGGAACGCCTGATTGACCGCGAGCAACTCGCCTTTATTATTCACGACGAGGATGTCGTTCGACTGGCTGTCGAATATCGAGCGGGCAAAATCTTTCGCCTCCTGCTCTTGTCGGCTGGCCTGCCGGAGCTGGCTGATCTGGTTCCGCGCTAGGATTAAAGTGAGTGTGGCGACGAGCAAACCCAGCGCCAACGTCCCCCAGGTTGTGCGTTTGATTTCGGTCGCGGCCCGCTGTTGTTGACCTTTGAATTCTAGAAGGATCTCTCGCTGAACCTCAGTCGCCGCGCTCGTCAATTTTTCAGCCGCTTTATCCAGCTCTTTGCGCAAGTTGAAAAACTCGATCTGAATGTTCTGAACCTCCTGGTGTGCGTTTTGCTGGGGGGCTGATTGCGGCTGCCCGCCGGGCGCGACGGCGGCTGGCGCTTGAGACGGCTCGCCCTTCTGATTCGCCTCCGGGCCGCTGACCGGGCCTTCCGGGGTTTTTAATTTTTCGATCCTGGTCAGAATCTCCATGAATTTTTGTGACGCCGTTTCGACGCCGCGCCAGGCGTTCACCTCTTCATTGGAGAGCGTTCCAGGCCCTTCGTGTTTGAGCCACTGCTTATTTCCTTTTTCGATCTGGGCTTGAAACCTCTCTTTCGCCTCATTGAGTTCGGATTTGAAGGGCGGATTCGGAACTTTCATTGACTGGCGGGCGCGGAAGAGACGCGCTTCCGAAACTACTTCGGCGGCCGCTTCGCGAATGTTGAGGGCCAACTTCATGCGCTCCATATAATCGTCAGTGCTCTTGCCCGCGCTGACGCTGATCTCGTTGAGCTTCGAGGAGCTTCCCCTTCCGATCAGTGCGATCAGGAACAGCAACAGCGCGAAGCCGATGGCCAGCACCGTGTAGATCGAGCGCAGATTGAGATGTTTTATCGTCGAAGGATTCATCTTTCAGGTGTCCGGTTCCAGGTGTCAGGTTCCAGGTGTCGGTTCCAGATGTCAGTAACTGACACCTGACACCTGACACCTGACACCTACTCGCGGCGGCGCGACCGTTTGCGGTCGTAGAGTCTGTCATCCGCTATGCGGATCAATTCGCCCTCTTCATTGGCGTCCGCCGGGAATGACGCCGCGCCCCAACTTATACCCAGAGGCTCCGCCAAACGCCCCCGAAGGCGAGATCCGATGAGCATGTTCGATTCAAATCTGCGCAACGCATGGGCCATCGCCTCTCCTGAAGTTTCCGGGCATAAGGCTGCGAATTCATCGCCGCCGTAGCGAAAAACGGCGTCGCTCTGTCGCAAAGACGATTTCAATAGGTTTGCGACCTCGGCCAGCAAGCGATCTCCCTCCGGATGACCGAAGCGGTCGTTGACCGATTTGAACCGGTCGATGTCGAAGAGGACGACGGACAATTCGCGACGATAACGACGCGCGCGTTCGATCTCGCCCCGCAGCCTCCGGTTGAAAGCCGCGCGATTGGGCAGCGCGGTCACCGAGTCGCGTTCGGACTGTTCGGCCCAAGCGAGCGAGCGCCGTTCGACCAGACGCCCGATCTTAGCCGATAACAGTTCATCCAGTTTCGCGCCCAGAACCGCTTGGAGTTCGATCAACTCTTCCTTGCTCATCCGCCCCGCGTAACGACGAATGGCGTCGTTCGCCGCCAGGCGTACAGCGGAGGCATCGCGAAAGATCGCCTCGATCTCTTTGTCGGACGTCGCGTTGTCTTCGTTATTCGACGCGGCGCCGAACGCGCTCAAGATTCGTTCGATCTCCTCATGCAACACCTTCGTAATCGACTCCGCCATCGCAACGTCTTTCGCAATGTGTAAAAATTGATCTTCAACGGCGTGGTCATCGTTTGGATCGTCGCTGACCGTCGCAATTATAGCCCTGGGTACGCATCGCTTCCAGCGTGCAGTATTCATCATCTCAGATATAGACCGATGTCTGAGATGATGAATACTGCACGCTGGAAGCGATGCGTACCCAGGAGTTTTCCGAGGAAACACATGGGCAAAAGCTACAACGCAGCCGTAATCGGCGCCGGGGTCTTCGGGTCGTGGACCGCTTATTACTTGCAGCGCGCGGGGTTGAGCGTCGCGCTGATTGACGCTTACGGCGCGGCGAACAGTCGCGCGAGTTCGGGTGACGAATCGCGCATCATCAGGATGAGTTACGGCGCCGATGAAATCTACACGCGCTGGTCTCATCGTTCGCTGGCGGTCTGGCAGGAGTTCTTCGCGGGCGTCGGGCGCCTGGGGCTTTTTCATCGGACCGGCGTGCTATTAATGGCCCGCGAAAGCGATCCGCGCATCGCCGCCACGGCGCGGGCGCTCGAAAGGGTCGGAGTGAATTTCGAGCTCCTCCGTCGCGACGAATTGGAGCGCCGCTATCCACAGATCGATTTCGGGGAGGTAAGCTGGGCGATTTACGAGCCGATGAGCGGCGCGCTGATGGCCCGCCGCGCGGTTCAATCGGTGGCGAATTTCGTCGCGCGACACGGCGGCGATTACCTGATCGAGTCGGCGCTCGCGCCAGCAGGCTCGGGCCGGTTGAATGAAATAGTTACGCGGGGAGGGTCGAGGATCGGCGCGGACGTATTCGTTTTCGCCTGCGGCCCCTGGCTGCCGAAACTCTTCCCGGCGCTGCTCGGAGATAGAATTCACCCGACGCGCCAGGAGGTCTACTTCTTCGGCGTCCCGGCCGGCGACACGCGCTTCGCTCCGCCGATGACGCCGACCTGGATCGATTTCAGCGCCGAAACTTACGGCCTGCCCGACCTTGAAAATCGCGGCTTCAAACTCGGGTTCGATCGTCACGGCGAGGCCATTGACCCGGACGCCGCCGAGCGAAATCTGACTGGAGATTCGCTCGAACTGGCGCGCGCGTTTCTTGCCCGGCGCTTTCCGGCGTTGGCGGGCGCGCCGCTCGTCGAAGCGCGCGTCTGCCAGTACGAAAACACGTCGAACGGCGATTTCCTGATTGACCGCCATCCCGATTTCGACAACGTCTGGCTGGCCGGAGGCGGCTCCGGCCACGGATTCAAACACGGCCCGGCGTTGGGCGAATACGTTGCGGCGCGCGTCATTGAAGGCGGAGAGATCGAGCGACGATTTACATTGGCCACCAAAGAGACCTCACGGAAGCGGACCGTGTTTTAGACCGGTCTGCAATTGAGCGGCGCCGCCGGGCCGCCATTATTTCATTTCACTTGACAGGACAATCTGGCGTTTGGGCGCTTGCCTAGTACGCGAATCTGAAGCTGCAGGGATGCGTTTAGGCCGAATTTCAATTGTGTGTACGGAAAGAACAACCACGGGGGACCGGGAATCACGGGGATAAGTCAGGTAGAGCAATGACTTTTCACTTTCTTTTCCCCGTGGCGCCCCGCGCTCCCCGTGGCTGTTACCGCACATGCAATTGCAAATCGTTCTAGGAATGGCATATCGGTTGCTGATCGGTTGTTGTGGACGCCGTTGTGAGGTAGGTCCACGACCTCGCTTCCCCTTAGGAGGTTCGCAATGTCTGTCAGGTCAAAGAAACATCTCTTGTTCTTCGTGTTGTGGGCGTCGCTGGCTTCGGCGGCGGCGCTCGTTCCCAGATCGGCCGGCGGCCAGCAATCAACATCAAAACCGTCTTCCCCTGAGAGCGCCCGGCGGGTGAAAACGATCTTCGCCGAGCGATGCTTTAAGTGCCACGGGTTGAACGGCAATGCCGCTAAAAACGTCTTCGCGCTCGACCGCGCTCGACTCATCCTTTCACGTGTGGTCATTCCGGGCGACGCGGTGTCGCCGCTGCTGAAAGCGGTCGAGAGTGGGGCGATGCCGCTTGGCGGGCCTGAATTGTCGGCGGAAGATAAGGCCGCGGTGCGCGATTGGATTATGGCGGGCGCGCCGGATTGGCCCGATCTGCCCGATCGGAATGCTGACGACGCCGGTAATCGCGCCTTCATTTCGGAATCTTCGTTGCTCTCGACGATCGCTGAAGACCTGGAACGGACCGCGCCGCGCGACCGGCCCTACATTCGCTATCTCAGCCTCGCGAGCCTGCGCAACGCCGGGACGTCCGAAGAAGAATTGGAGAGCCATCGCCTGGCGATAGCCAAATTGGTCAACAGCCTGTCGTGGCGGCGCGAGATCACGGCGCCCACGCCGATTGACGCGTCGCGCACGCTCTTCCGCATCGACCTGCGTGATTACCTGTGGACCGAAGCGATGTGGCGCCGCGTCCTCGCCGATTACCCATACTCCCTGATCCTGCCGGAATCCGAGCGCGTCGCGCGGCTGTCTGGCGAAATCGTCGCTTACGTGCGCGGCGATTGGTTTGTAGCCGCCGCCTCAACGCCGCCGCTCTATCACGAACTGCTGGGGGCGCCGCACAGCGTCGCCGAACTCGAACGGCGCCTGGGCGTGGACACGTCGCGCCAGTTGGCTGAAGAGAAGTATTTGATCCGCGCGGGCGTGCGTTCGAGCGGCGTTTCGCAAAACAACCGCGCGCTGGAACGTCACATCTCGCCCTTCGGCGCTTACTGGCGCAGTTTCGACTTCCGGAGCAATCTGGGCGATCAGAACATCTTCGCCAATCCGCTGCGGTTCAACGCCGCGGGAGGCGAGATCATTTTCAATCTACCGAACGGTTTACAGGCCTATTTCCTGGCCGACGCGCAGGGGCGGCGCATTGACGCCGCCCCGCTCGAAATCGTATCGGATCGCAATCAACCTGACGACCCCCTGATCCGCAACGGGCGTTCGTGCATCAGTTGCCACTTCGCCGGGATGAAATCGTTTCGAGACGACGTGCGTCAGGCGATTCAACGGCAGGGGCTGCCGCCGGAAGACTTCGACCGCGCGATGGCCCTTTACGTCCCGCAGGACGCGATAGACCGCGCGGTCGCCGATGATGAGGCGCGTTTCCTGCGCGCCGAACGGGAGCTTGGCGGAAAGTACGCGAAGGGCGCTCCCGACACGAATGCCCAGACGGAGCCGATTAACGCCCTGTCGCGCCGCTTCCAAGCCGAACTGCCAATGGAGTTGGCGGCTGCGGAGGCCGGCCTCGAAACGCGCGACTTTTACGATCGCATACGCTGGAACACCCGCTTAAACAATCTGGGACTCGGTCAACTCCTCGCGCCCGGCGGCGCCGTCAAGCGCGATGTGTGGGAGAAGCATTTCGGCGACGTCGTGAGAGAGTTGCAACTGGGAGTCCATCTGCCGGGACAGCAGCTTGCCGCCAGATGGGACTCGACCAGGGCTAACGTCGTATTCTTCCCCAACGCGACTCGCCAGAGGTTCGTCCAGGCGGCGCCGGCGCCTCGGACGTCCGGCGGCGGCTCCGCCCAGAACGAATCGAGCGATCTGTTGCGCTCCGCCCGAAGTGTTTTCGTCTGGTCGAACACGGTCTATTTGCGGCCCGAGTCGCTGGAAAACGCGCTACGCGGCAGGGCCGATTTTCAATCGCTCGACGTCGCCATCGTCAAAGACCGCCAGGCCGCCGATCTGGTGATCGATCTCAACCGCCCGCTCTTCACCTTCGATTTCACCTACTCGGTCACGCACCGCCAGAGCAGCAGACTAGTCGCGAGCGGCAAAGTCACTGCCTTCGACGGCAATGGCGCCGCGCCAAAGATCGCCAAGGAATTGATCAAGCAGATGCAATCGGCCCGCTCGCAGCGATAAGCGCAAGGAGGCGGGAGAGGCTGACACGAATGGCGTCCCGGGCGCCGGGACGGCTGTGGCGCGAGTAAACAACTCGCGCCACGCCTGTATATTGTCCCTCCGACATTCGCAATCCCGCCGCGAACGTGTAGAATCCTCGCCGCCGCATATCCGAATTCAACGACCAAATTCTAATAACAACCGATCTGCGCAGAATCGGAGAGGACCAGAATCGAATGTCCAACATCAAGGACCCATACCAGCTTCGACCGGAAGACGTAATCGAGCCTCCGAAGACTTTCTTAGACACGCTCAAACGCATAGGCCCGGGAATGATCCTGGCCGCCTCGATCGTCGGATCGGGCGAATTGATCGCCACGACGACGCTCGGCGCCAAGGTCGGCTACACCGCGATGTGGATCATCATCCTGAGCTGTCTGATCAAACCCGTCGTGCAGGCCGAGCTTGGGCGCTACGTCATCGCGAGCGGCGAGACAGGGCTGGCAGGATTCAACCACGTTCCCGGGCCGCGCGCGAAGGTCAACTGGATTGTGTGGGCGTGGGCGGCGATGACTCTGATGACAATGATGCAGATAGGCGCGATGTTCGGCGGCGTGTCGCAAGTGATGCATCTGCTGATCCCGTCCGTAAGCGTCGGTTGGTGGATTGTGATCTTTCTAGCCATCACGCTGGCGCTCCTTCTCGGCGGAGGTTATGGACGCATCGAGCGGCTGGCGATGGTCAAAGTCGGGTTGTTCACGATGCTGACCTTTCTGGCCGCGCTGTTGCTCGTCCGAATGCCGCAGTATTTTTCCTGGGACGCCTTCTGGGACGGCTTCAAATTCAAGCTGCCGGGCGCGGGCTTCGCGGACGCCGTCGCAGTCTTCGGCATCACCGGCGTGGGCGCGAGCGAGTTGTTCATGTACCCCTACTGGTGTGTCGAGAAAGGCTACGCGCGGTTCGTGGGGCGTCGCGAGGCTTCGGCCGAATGGCGCCATCGCGCGCGGGGCTGGGTCCGCGTGATGCATACGGACATCGTCGCTACGATGATCATTTACACCGTCGCCACCGTCGCGTTCTATTTGCTCGGCGCGGGAGTGCTCAACGGGATGAAGCTCGTGCCGAAAGAGGGCGAAATGATTTCGACGCTCTCTAACATCTACACGCAGACGCTAGGGCCGTGGTCGCGCTGGCTGTTTTACGCGGGCGCGATCGTCACGCTTTACGGCACGATCTTCGCGGCGACTGCCGCCAATTCGCGCGTCTTCGCGGACATGCTTCGGCTGATGGGGGCGTTCAGCGCCGACGACGCGGCGGCGCGGGCGCGCTACCGCAACCTCTTCATCGTGCTGTTGACGGTGGTTCCCGTGGGGCTGATCTTCATCTTCACCGATCCCGTTCGCATGGTTCGTATCGGAGGTATCGCGCAGGCGATGATGCTGCCGGTCATCGGCCTCGGCGCGGTCTATCTGCGCCACCGCCATTTACCGAAAGACATCCAACCCTCGCAGTGGGTGACCGTCGGGCTGTGGGTGGCCACCGCGTTGATCGTATGGCTGATGGGTTATTCGGTGATCGAGGCGATAAGGAAGATGCTATAAACCGTGGCGGTCGCCCGACCGTGGGGCATGTTATCACCCAAATTTTCTGTATTTGCGGTTGCGATCAGATACTGTTTTAAGAAGCGACAGATCGTACGTTTCTTCTGCCGCGGAGCGGCTCTTGAGCTTAGCCGTGTACTTCAGTGCACGGGAAGCTCATAGTGATTTCCCCCGAGTCGCGTCAGCGACGGTTGAATCGGCGCAAATCGTACCACAGACTCAACCGTCGCTGACGCGACTGGGGAAACCAATTGTCACATCGATCCGTGCACTAAAGTACACGGCTAAGCTCAAGAGCCGCTCCGCGGCAGAAGAAAAAATATGAATATCGAAAGAAGAATGCCCAGAGACGACGAATTTCAAATGCCGAGCTTCCGCCTCGATGGCCGTGTGGCCTTGGTCACAGGCGGCGGGCGCGGGCTTGGGCTGGCGATGGCCCAGGCGCTCGCCGAGGCCGGCGCCGACGTCGCAATCGCCGCGCGCACGCGACCGGAGCTTGAAGTCGCCGCCGATCTCATTCGCAAGGCCGGCAGAGAAGTCCTGATCGTCCCGACCGACGTGAGTGACGTCGGAGCCGTGCGCGCGATGGTCCAGACAGCCGCCAGACATTTCAATCGCCTCGACGTCCTGGTCAACGCGGCGGCGGTCAACTACCGCAAGCCGGCGGACGATTTCACGGAAGAGGACTGGGACAGGCTGATCGGGATAAACCTGAAGGGCGCGTTCTTCGCCTCTCAAGAAGCGCTGCGCGTGATGAGGCGGCAAACCGGCCGCCCGCACAAGGCCAAGATCATCAACGTCGGTTCAATCGCCTATGAGATTGTCGTTCCGAACATCGCCCTCTACTCGATCAGCAAAGGCGGCTTGCGGCAGATGACCCGTTCCCTGGCCGTAGACTTCGCCAAAGACGACATCTGCGTCAACTCCATCGCTCCCGGACGCTTCTGGACGAAGATGACCGACTCGGTCTTCTCGAACCCCGACCTTTACGACAGCGCGGTGAGCGTGATTCCGATGGGGCGTCCCGGCATTCCCTCGGAGTTAGCCGGGGTGACCATCTTTCTGGCTTCCGACGCTTCGGATTACATCACCGGCGAGACTATCACTGTTGACGGCGGATGGACCGTGAGCGCCGGCGTAAAAGCCTGACTGGCGGCCAAGTCTGTATTCTCGGCCTCATCATCTTGCCCCTCTCATCCAAAATCGCCAGCGAACTCGCTCTGCCACGGCGCGCAGTCGGCCAATCATCCGTCCTGATCCGTCGAATCACTGAAAATTCTTGTACGTTTAGAGAAAATATTTTTTACGCGCCCAAAAACCCGGACCAAATGGGCGCCACGCGTTGACACTCCTATTGATAATCATTACGCTCCGCCCCGCCTTGCCTTTTTCCCCGATTTGGACGCGGTAAATCTCTAAAAAGTCAGGCGTCACATTCCGTAACATCGGCGTTGATCATCGTTTCGGCCACCAACAGGAACCGCGGATTTTCACGGATACGACGGATCAACACAGATACTCAGTGAAAATCTGTAGCGTCCGTGAAAATCCGCGGTTCCAATTCCGAGTGTCGTAAAAAAAAATATCCCTACCAAAAAAAATCCGCGACATGTTTTGGCTCTTTTTCGGACTAATAGTTGGAAGCACAAATGCTATTGGCCGGATTTTTATCTCAACGGCCTGAAACCAGTTTATCAATTGGGCGTTAACCATCGTTTCGGCTACCGAATGCGCCCTTGGCGCCTTTGCGCGAGATGGTTTTTCGCAAAGGCGCCAAGGGCGGCCGAAATGATCAACGCCGTAACATCGAAAGCTCAACCGCATTCGAGCAGTGTCTTTAACCTCCCCCAGGCGCCGCCACGTCGTCACTCGTTCTTTCATTGATTTTCAACCCGTAACCAGGAGGTGTGTATGCCTTGGTCTACAACTTCTTCGGAATGGAATATGGCGTCGGTGTTCTCTCAAGTTCAACCAATCACCGCCGGAACGATTCTCTTCCGACAAAACGACCATCCGCAATCGGTGGCTCTCGTCGTCGACGGCTGGGTCACGACCGTCCGCCTGGAGCGGGATGGACGGGAAAGGGGCGTCGCCTTGTATACAAAGGGATCGTTGCTCGGCCTTGCGGAACTGCTCACCAGGCAGAAATACCTTGAAACGTCAATCACTTTATCACTGAGTCGTATTCGTTGGATCAGCGCCAAGGCGTTCTCCAACCTGGTCGAAACCGACCTGGGATTCTTCTGGCAAATCTTTCACGCCCTCAGCCGGCAGAACTACGCCAGCGGAATCTGTCTGGCGCAACGAGGGAGTCTCTCTCTCCGCCCGCGCCTGGAGCAGTTGATCTGGCAAATGCTCCGGGCGCAGAGCCGCGACTGCGCGACGCCGAATGACGTGCGGGGAGAATGTAAACTGCTCGCGCCGGTACAAAATCGAGATTTGGCGCGGATGCTCGGCGTCACCGCCGAGTGCTTCAGCCGCACGCTTGGAAGAATGGAGGCGGAAGGCCTTCTCCAAAGGCGCAAAGGCCGGATGATCTTCCCTGAGCCGGAACGGCTCTGGCGCGCGCCGGAAATCGAAAGTCTGGTCGAGTCGGATCGCGGACAAAACGGCCAGTTTACCCTGACCGATCCGATTTACGCTTGACCTTAGGTCAATTACAAATGGAGCGGAGCGCATTACAGTCAGCTTCGCCAATCACCGCTTTATCCTGATTGGTAGAGTCTTCAGTTTTTAATGATTGTGCCCGTCTATTTTCTGCCGGTCGTCAGGAGGTGTCCGTCATGCGCTCGCTGTTCCGAACCTTCTCTCTTGTTCTGATCTGCTTACTGCTCATTGCGTCCAGCGACGCCGCAGTCAATGTGCATGGCTACGGAAGTGAGCCGTCGCCCGTCGCTGCGCAAGGTACCAGCATTGTAACAATATATCCCACCGCCTACCAGACGCCTAATTCGCAAGGCGGATGGGCGATTAATTCCCCGTCCAACACAGGCGGCAGCGCCAGCCTAAGCATTACCAATGGTAATGCCAATGAGACTTGCACGTGGTATGGGTTTCCAAGTGTTTCAGAGCAGATAGTCAGCGCTCGATTGAAAATGGGTTGGAGCGCGTCTGGGTCGGTCAACGGTACCATGGGCGGCGGTGGCGGCTTCTCATTAGCCTATACCGGCGGGAGCGCAGGCGCGAGCCTCTCAAATAACTCTCAATCTTCGAGCGTCGATTTTCTGCTGCCAGCTGGACAGGATTTAACGCAAGTTCAGGTGAGTATGAACCTGGGGGGAGGAGCCGGACCGAACACCACTTTTAGCGCAAACGCGTCTGTTTCCAATATCCGCATTGAAGTTGAGGTAGTATGCATCGCCAGCGTGTCTGCGGACCATTGGAAGGGCGAGTACTTCAACAACCAGACTCTCTCAGGTAACCCGGTGAAGGTGCGTGACGACGGCGCCAACTTCCTCAACTTCAACTGGGGCGCCGACAGCCCAGGTTCATTCTGCGGCGTACCCGCCGACAACTTCTCGGCGCGCTGGATACGGACTTTTAACTTTGCGGAGGGCATCTACCGCTTCACCACGGCCGCGGATAACGGGGTGAGGCTTTATGTCGATGGAGTCTTAAGGATCGACCAATGGGGAAACCTGCCTCCAAACACCTACAGGGTTGACGCATTTCTCTCCGCGGGCAACCACGAAATCAAGCTGGAGTTCATAGAGTACACCGGCGGCGCCGGCGTCAGTCTTTCCTGGGCGGCGGTGGGAGCCGCCAGTAATAACATAGCGTTCGGCAAGCCGGCTTCGCAGTCGAGCACTTATTCCAACGCGACAGCAGATCGCGCAATTGACGGCAACACGAGCGGGAACTACTACGACAATTCCGTAAACCACACCAACTATGAACACCAGCCGTGGTGGCAGGTCGATCTGGGAAGCGTGCAGCAGATTGGAGCGGTCATTTTATGGAACCGCACCGATGCTGCCACCGAGCGGTTGAGCAACTTCTATGTGCTGGTGTCGGATGCGCCGTTCAGTTCGACCGACTTGACGGCGACGATCAATCAGGCCGGGGTGTCGAACTATTACACGGCGGATCCGGTGGGGATATCGAAGGAAATCGGGGTCTACAGGAGTGGGAGGTATGTGAGGGTGCAGTTGGCCGGGGATAACTGGCTGCATATGGCCGAGGTGGAAGTGAGAGGAATGGCGAGCAGGAGCCTGGCGTTCGGCAAGCCAGTTTCGCAGTCGAGCACGGCTTCCGGCGGTGACTCGTTTCGAGCAGTGGACAGCAACACGAGCGGGAACTGGGGCGATTATTCCGTGACCCACACGGCCTTTGAACACCAGCCGTGGTGGCAGGTCGATCTGGGGAGTGTGCAGCAGATTGGAGCAGTCATATTGTGGAATCGGACCGATTGCTGCAGCGACCGATTGGGCAACTTCTACGTGCTGGTGTCGGACAATCCGTTCAGTTCGACCGACTTGATGACGACGATCAATCAGGCCGGGGTGTCGAACTATTACACGGCGGGTCCGATAGGGGTAGTGAAGGAAATCGGGGTCTACAGGAGTGGGAGATATGTGAGGGTGCAGTTGGCGGGGGATAACATCCTGTCTCTGGCAGAGGTGGAAGTGCGAGGAGGAGGAGGAGGGAGCGGCTGCGTTGCGACCGTGCCCACCGATCATTGGAAGGGAGAGTACTTCAACTACACCACTCTTGCAGGCGATCCTGGGATGGTGCGGGACGACGGCAACGGCTTCCCGAATTTTAACTTTGGTAGTGGCACTCCTAGCGCGGCGTGCGGCCTGAGCCCGGAATTCTTCTCGGCGCGCTGGACGCGGACGGTCAACTTTGCGGCAGGAACTTACCGCTTCATCGCCACTGTAGACAACGGCGTGCGGCTCTATGTCGATGGCCAATCGAAGATTGACCAGTGGGGCAATCTGCCCCCGAACACCTACACGGCTGATGTTGCGCTCTCTGCCGGCGCCCACGAGATCAAACTGGAATTTGTGGAATATACCGGTGACGCAAGCGTCAGTCTCTTCTGGGTTGACGTTAATTGCCTGGCGAATGTGCCTGCGAACCGCTGGCGGGGCGAATATTACAACAACATCACTCTCACCGGCCCTGTGGCAATGGTGCGCGATGACGGCGCCCCCTTCCTTAATTTCGACTTCGGCCTTGGTAGCCCCAGCGCAGCCTGCGGCCTGGGCGTGGACAACTTCTCGATCCGCTGGACGCGGACGGTCAACTTTGCAGCGGCCACCTACCGCTTCTCCGTCACCGGCGACGACGGAGTGAAACTTTACGTCGACGGGCAGGTAAAGATTGACAAGTGGTTCCCACAAGGGGCCACCACCTACACGGCTGACGTGACGCTCAGCGCAGGCGCCCACGAAATCAAGCTGGAATATTTCGAGAGTGTTGGCCCCGGTGTTGCCTTTCTCTCCTGGGCGGATGTGACCGGCGTGAATTGCCTGCCAAATGCTCCCCTACCGTTGATCAGCAGCGTGCCGCAGATTGGTGGAAAAGAGAATATTGCCTCAACCGCGCCCTCACAGGCGCCCAAGCGATGTGGTCAGAAAAATTCTGACTGAAAGGGGGAAGTGTATGTTTGCTAGGTTCGATCTATCAGCTTTGTTCCGCCGCCGTTCGGCGAAATTCGCCTTTGCGTTCTTTGTGGCGGTTGTCGTGGTCGCGCTGGTGACCTTTACCGCGCGAGCATGGCGCGACAAAAAAGGTTCTACCGCAAAGCAGGATGCGGCCGCCGTTCAACCAACGGCTGCGCGCAAGGCAACCCCTTTGAGTAAGGGGTACATAAACCGCCGGGGCATCTGGCCGCAATTGCATTCGGCGCTGGACGCCTACGGGGATCGGCTGGAAAAACCTGGCAAGGAGCGTTTGATTGCGGTTGGCACACTCAGCAATGTCAATACTACAGACAATGAAAAGGTTCCTGTACGCCTCATATCCGAATTTCCTGACAAACTGCGGATTGAAAAACGAAAGGGCAATAAAATTGATACGACAATTTTTGATGGCAAGAAGAAAGTGAAGATTGGCGATACGCTTGGGCCACAAGAGGAAGAAGAATTGGAAGCGCTGGCCTTTGATTCCGTAGACCACTTCATGGCCGCGCACATGCTGGGAAAACCTTTACGTTTTTTGGGGGACCGCTTCCGCCTTGATGATGGCACAGCACTAAACTACACCGGTCCGTATTACGATATTTACCAAATAGCGGAACAACAATTTGATGCGAATAACAACAATAAGGAAACTGTGCAACAAAAGCTCTATTTCTTTAATTCTGACACGCATAAACTAGAACGCATCACTTACAAAAAAGGAACGGTCAGAGTTGCTGTGGAACTGGCAGGATGGCAAAAATTGAATGGGCAAGTAATACCGACCAGCTTGACGCGTTTTGAAGACGGGAGGCCAACTATCACTCTGACAATTAGCGAATTGGCGTTAATGCCCCGTGCGAATGATGGGGCCTTTTCTACCGCGCAAAAATAACGAGCCAGTCAGCCAGGAAAACAATCGAAGCAAATCACTACAAGAGGTTGCTATGAACACATTATCAACCATTTCTTTGCGTAATTTTTGGGTCAAAACAATCTTGTTGAGCGGATTGACAGCCTGGCTATTACTGAGCGCTCTGACTTGCATGGCGCAGCAACGTGGGACATACCCGCAAGGCTCATATGCGCTCTCTAACATTGAAAGCATCAATCCGGTGAATGGGAACTTAATGTTTAATATCCCATTAGGCGCACTGCCGGCCGGACGCAAAGGAATGAGCGCAGTCGTGGGGCTGTATTACAATAGCAAATTGTATGATTCGTATTTAGGCGAAGCTTGCTACTTCGATGAGTATAATCAATACGTTTGTACTCCAGCTGATAAACTTATGGACTCACCCGAAGGAGGTTGGCGCCTGGGTTTTCAATATAAATTGCAAGTGTATGGGAATCCAAATCTCGGCTGTAGAGATGCATTTAAAGTATCCATGAGCTTTCCTGATGGCAGCATTCATGAGTTCATACCTTATGGTCATGAAGAAATCGGAGGTTACTATTTCATCAGCCCGGATGGCTATGGCTTTGACTCCGCTTGTCACTGGAATTTGCTTTCCTCCGGAACGATGACCTATTACAGCACTGACGGCACGTACTTAAAGCTTGAGGTGCAACACGATACAAATGACGGGTGGGAGAATAATCCGTGGACGCTTTCTTTACCGGACGGCGGAAAAGTGAAGTTCAATGAACCCGGAGCCAACGGGTTACGGATATATGATTCGAACAGCAATTATATTGAAGTTCAGAACTTCGTCTTACCCAACGGGAATCCTGTCAATAAGATTGTAGACCAATTTAATCGCTCGATTACCATTGAAGCTGATCCCAGCGAAGGCACGACGCTGGTCAAGGTTCCTGGGGCCAATGGAGATACACTTATCTGGACAATAACATGGGTCACCCTCCTTGTCGGTAGCCATCCTGACTATTGGGAATATATCACGTCGGGCCATAATGGGCAGAATTATACGTTCGCTCTTCCCGGGCCGCCAGTTATAAATCAAATCATTCTTCCATCACAGGCCGGTGGCAATGCTTACACTTTTGATTACAATAATCCGCATGACCTGCAAGGTTATTGTGAAGTCAAATCTGTAACACTCCCTTCAGCCGATCAGAACAAAGCAAAGGCAAGTTATACTTATACAACATCAGGGTCTTATCCTCCGTTCCTTACTGATGTTCTTGAAAACAAAGTCAAGCAGAAGACACTAAAATATCTCGAGCAACACGACAACTCAACAACATTCGATAATCCCGCAAATTACATCACTGAAACCTGGACGTACACCTATGCCGACCCTTGTACAGGCGGCGCTAATACTATTACTTCGCCCAATGGAAGTGTAACAACAGAGTGGTCGTATGGGAGAATTGCCGGGGGCGGGCCATTGTACTGCACAATCTGGGAAGTGCCCTGGAGGACAGGGTTAATATACAAAAGCGAACGCCCCGATGGGACAGTCGTGGAGCGTATTTGGCAGACGAACACGCCACAGTCGCCGTATTTAGCGCGAGACATCAACCCTTACACAAAAACGGAATTCGTATCCATTAGGAACGCGGCTGGCGCGCTCGTCAAAACGGCAATTACGGATTACAAATATGATAAGAATAACAACCTGACTCAACGCGTCGAGTACGACTTCGTCGATTACAACACCGTGCCGCGCGATGGCAACGGACGTCCGACAGGAATTCCCGCAGAAGCGTTGGCTGCGCTCAAGAGAGTTGCCGTTAATACTTACAATAGTCCCGCGCCAGACGCTTCGGACAAAACCACCCCTACGCCTTGTGCTTACAACAGACCCGGCTCACCGGATGTCCGAATGGCGATTGAATCTTCCGAAATACGTTCAGGGTTCAGTTCCGGGACGGCGCTGACAAGGACGGAAATATTCTACGATAATGCTCTGACCACTGCGAACCCCATTCAAGTTCGCGCCTGGGACTCTTTTAAAAACAATATTTCGCAACCTATCACGCGCCCGCTGACCACAACGAATTCTTCCAGCGTATATACGCAATATGACTCTTATGGCAATGCCACGCTCGTTACTGACGTCAACAATGTGCAGATAAAATCCGATTATGACCCCATCGTGGCCGACGACCAATCTACAGCCAATCTCTACCCCACCAGGATCAGGAAGGCTTACGGAACTTCGGTGCAGTTAAGCTCCAGCCTCACTTATGACTTCGCGACCGGACAGACTCTAACTACGACTGATGACGATAATCAGGTGACGAATAAAGCAACCTACGACGATCTAGGGCGTCCCACGATGTCGCAGGAGGCTTTTGGGACGGCTTCAGAACGACGAACAGTAACACAGTATTACGATGCCCTCCGAGTCTCTGTAACCAAGTTGGATTTGGAGACTGTCGGAGACGGGAAAATCGTCTCGGTTCAGCATTATGATCAATTGGGACGCAGCAGATTGAGTCGGAAGCTGGAAAACCCGGCAATTGAAAGCGCCACGGATGAAACGACTGGAGTCAAAGTCCAAACGCGCTTTATCAGCACAAGCGCCAACACCTACAAACTTGTTTCAAATCCCTATCGCGGCGCCAATTCCATCGCCGCCGGCGGCGAAAACACGATGGGTTGGACACGGGAAACAATGGATCGCACTGGGCGCGTGATTGAGATAGAATCCTTTGACGGCTCAGGCTTGCCTGCGCCCTGGGGAGCGAATAACAACTCCATGGGCAAAGTGACGATTGCCTACGACGCCAATTATACCACTACCACCGATCAGGCCGGGAAAGTAAAACGGAAGAGAGTCAACGCCTTAGCCTTACTGGATCGCGCCGATGAACCGGACAGTGTGAATAATTTGGGCACGCAGGGCGCTCCCGTCCAGCCAACTTATTACACTTATGACGCGCTCGGCCGGCTGACTCAGGTCACGCAAGGCTCCCAAACCCGCAGCTTTATTTACAGCAGCCTGTCACGCCTGTTGTCAGCGACGAATCCTGAAAAGAACGGGGCGGATACTTATGAGTATGATGCGAGTGGCAATAATACCAAACACACGGATGCGCGTGGGTGGTATACCGAGTCAATTTATGACAGCCTGAATCGCGTCACGACCGTTGATTACTCCAACACCGCCGTCAACCCCGACATCAAGAAATTCTATGACAACCCGGCGGCGGGGAAATACGGGAAAGGCCGCTATTGGAAGGAATACACCGGCGGCGATGAGACAACTGGGCAGACGGTCGAATACTCAGGCGTGGATGGCTACGATATATTTGGCAGGCCGCTGTCGTTGACGCAAAAATTCAAGACCGCCGGAGTGTGGAGCCCCGCCTTCACGACCCTTCACGTTTATGACCGATCCGGTAACGTCAAAGAAAAGACGTTGCCTTCCCTGCGCAAACTCACGTACAGCTTTGACGCCGTGGGCAGGCTGAGCCAAATGGTCGGAAACATTGGCGACGGCGTGCAGCGCGCTTACAGCTCGGGCATTCAATATAATCCGCAGGGGCAATTGATCCGCGAGCAGTTTGGGACCGCGACGCCGCTCTATCACCGCCGCCATTACAATTCACGCGGGCAGTTATTCGACGTGCGGCTGGGAACTGACGGCGGCGCTATCAACGACGGCCCAAACCCGGCGCAATGGACCGGGGCTTCGTGGAATCGCGGCGCGTTGCGGATGTTCTACAGCAGCAATCTAATCGAATACGCCTGGCCGGCCGTGGCGTCGCAGTCCAACAACGGCAACCTCTACCGGCAGGATCACTTCGTCCCGACTGCGTTGGACGGGAGCGGCAGCGTCACCTCCTGGGTGATGTCGGCGGATTACTACTGCTACGACTCGCTCAACCGCGTCGCCCAGACCGCCGAGGAGACCTACACCAGCGCGGGCGGATACGCTCCCAACGTATTCAACCAGCAATATAGTTATGACAAATATGGCAATCGCACGGTGAGCGGAACGTTGAACCTCGCCAGCCCTTCGTTCAAGTATGTCGCCGCAACGAACCGGCAGAAAGCGCCGACTGATAGTGATACTGATTCCGTCAACGACAAGATGCGCTATGACCAAGTTGGGAATCTCATCAAGGATACTCATACGCAAGGCGGCGCGGGCGATAGAACCTACGACGTCAACAATCAGATGCTGACCGCCATTGGCCCCAACGGCTTGCTCAACACTTATGCTTATGACGCAGAGGGGCATCGAGTGCGGCGCTTCATCAATAATGGGCAATACAATTGGTGGCACGTGTACGGCATTGGCGGCGAATTAGTCGCCGAGTATGCGGCAGGCGCAAATCCGAATGCGCCGGTGAAGGAATATGGCTATCGGCAAGGAGAATTGCTGATCGTAGGTGACGTGGAAGCGAGTTGCGCAATTCGCTGGCTCATCACCGATCAAGTCGGCACACCTCGTATGTTGGCGGATACGACGGGTAGCCTGGCAGGCATCAGTCGTCATGATTACTTGCCGTACGGCGAGGAATTGACGGCAGGTTATGGTGGTCGCACGATTGCGCAAGGCTATACGGGCGATTGTGTGCGGGATAAATTCGTGGGCTATGAGCGGGATGCGGAAACAGGATTGGATTATGCCGAGGCGCGGTATTATGGATCGGCGTATGGGAGATTCACTTCAGTAGACCCGGCGATGGGAAGCGCTCGGAAATCCATGCCGCAGTCATGGAATCGGTATTCGTATGTCCTCAATAGGCCATTATCGTTAGTTGATCCGACAGGAGAATTTTGGATTTACAAGGCATATGAGGAGGTGAAATTTATTCGTAAAGGGTCCCCAACGGAAAAAGAGAGGAAAAAATATGAGGCTGAGGGGTATCAGGTCATTGAGGATAATACAACAGTGCAATTTGGCGGGGGCGGCACTGATCCTTGGGATTTTTTGGGGGCTTCCAGTCCTCGGACTCGCTGGATCTCCAGTTTTACCTGAGGTTTTGCCTGCAGTAATCGCTTCTCCCGTCTTACCGCAGATAGCTGGTGGTATAGCAGTAACAGCTACTGTAAGTCTGCCTCTCTTACAACAGGTATTGTCCGATCCCCCTCCACCTCCCGAGGCAGATGATAAGCCACCTCTCTATACCGTGAGGTTACAAGCGCAAGGGGGAGGGGTCGAAGAAAGTGTTGTACTTACCGGTCAGACCCCAATCACAGTCGCACAAGGTCTTGACGGACTTGAAACTCTTAAGTCTAATCTTTCCCGTAGAGAATTGAGAGAGAGAGCCGATCCATTCCGACGGGCTGAGCGGTTCATTAGAAATGCCCCGGCCGGTGGAGGAGTTGGACCGCCAGGGCGGTCTTTCGCAGTACCGGAGAGTGGTGGTATTCGCGTTGATGTTGAGATCAAACGCGGGATTAATTTTAGGGAGTAATCATGACGCACAAAATGTTTGAAAACTTTCTGGAAGATGTTGAGCAGTATGCCGCATGTGAGCGCTACTGGGAGCAACTTGGGCAAGAAATTGCTGAGTCTCTCGGACAAACTGGTGAATGGCAGCAATGGATTCCGCGACAGACTCCTAACGGCACACCTGTCGAAAAGGACGGAAATCCAATCTACGATGCGCGTTCTGAAAGGTTGGATCGCGCTTTTAGAATCATGCAGTACCGCGCCGTTAGCGACAGAGTTGAAATAGATGCCTGGCTGAAAAGCTATGAGGAGGAATATACCGAATTGCCACGTAACGAATTGGTCATCAACTTAAGTCTATCTCAAGAGTCGGCGCAATTGGCGAAAGCTCTGTTATATAAGTGGATGACACCAGACACAACACAGAGCGACATGCGCTCATTTATCGATGAATATCTCGCGTCAGTGAAGGGTGACAGCTAAAGACATCAACTTAGAAAACTTGTTCCGGCCGAAATGGCTATTAGCGTTAATTGGCTAGCGACCCAGATACCGCTGCTATCCATCGCGCTTTGGGCCTGATGACCTTTGCGTTGAACAATGGCGCGCCTATGAAATTCGAGCCTCGAACACAGAAAAAGGAGATTGGAAAATGTCTGAAAAACTGTCAGGAATAGTCGCAGAGGCTGAATCTTACAGGCCAACAATCAAGCCTCTCAAACCTGGAATTATCTTGAGACCTGTAGAGACTTGGTATGAGCCTATTGTGATTGGAAAAGATGTTAAGCTCGTGCTCTCCAATGGGGATTCCTACCAAACGCGGGCAACCGGTTTTGAATTGGGTGAAACCGCAAAAGGGCTACTGGTTAACGAAATTCCAGGTGTCTCTAATGAAGATCTTTTGGGAGCAAAACTATATGTTCCTGCCCGATGAATTACGTGAACTGCTTCCAAAGGATAAACGCGACCTTGAGCAATCAACGGCATTGGTGTCAATTGGTTATCCTACAGTCGCACCAATTTTGCCCGACCTTTTAGAATGGTTACAAGATGGTAATCGGCCTGTAGCCCATGTAATTGGCCCATTCTTGGCCTCCATTCGAGCGCCACTTGCTGGAGAAGTTCGACGAATTCTTCAGTCTCAAGATCACTTGTGGAAATACTGGATTCTCCTGCGCGTTGTAGCTCATTCACCTGAGCTGGCAACTACTCTTTATCCTGAACTTGTGAAGATTGCCGAGGGAGACGCTGTTGATGAGGATGAGAAAGAAGTCAAGGAAGTAGCTAAAGAGATACTCAGTGGATCATGAAATTGTTCATTGGAAACTCTGGCGCTGACGCTTGGCGGTGTCGCGTCCCCTAACAAAGCCTGCTCGATTTTTGCAATCAGGAATGGCAGATTGGCCTGCGTGAAGCGTGAGCTTTCTGTGGGCTGGCACCCATTGTCGTACCAGCGCACTGAAAGCTCGCCATCGTAAATACAACCCCAGAGAAAGGACCCCAACTGTGCGAAATGCATTGACCGCTGCTTTCATCCACATCGCCTTGATAGGAATTAGTGGTTTGGGCGGTAACTTTCAGACTGATCCCGGGCAAAAGGAGGAAGTGGCTATTGGCAGCGTTAAGTTCTCTTGCCCCAAAGGCTACACCGTTCAAGCAGTGAGCGGATTCGCTACAACCCGCCTGCTGCGAAACAAGAAGGACAAGGGCGGCGCAGGGGTTTTTGTAATGCTGCCTGGTAAAAACATTAATAACGAGTTTATTGAAGAGATTGCAAACGCCTTGGCATCCGCACTCTTAAAAAAAGGCGCGGCGTATAAGTGGAAGCGTGACACCGACTATGCAAAGGCGAGCAAGTTTGAGACCTCCGGCGGGGGACTCCTTGGTTTTGACGGGCGTACCCTTGCGGCAAAAGTGCGTGATTACGAGCGCGATTTGTGCATCGCAAAAAATTGCTGACAATGAAGGGCTGAATATGATAGAGAATCGGCAATGCCTTGAACGTGCCTCAGAAAGTATAGTGAAAAAGCATGG
>WNFU01000623.1_pt1 | contig 49854 bp, 53 predicted proteins | sample 5400121 | NCBI WGS metagenome assembly WNFU01 (sample SAMN13153360, study PRJNA577476) | soil metagenome | isolation source: 100 cm soil or saprolite under grassland replicate 1 | place: USA:California | collected 2016-06-15 | reverse complement strand
GGCGACGTCCAGCGCAACGTTGCCGTTCCCGATCACGACGGCGCGGTCGACGTTCAGGTCGAACGGCAGCTCCTGGTAGTCGGGGTGGGCGTTGTACCAGGCGACGAACTCCGTGGCCGACCACGAACCCTGGAGGTCCTCGCCGGGAATGCCGAGGCGCTTGTCGGTCTGCGCACCGAAGGCGTAGATGACGGCGTCGTAGAGCTCGACGACATCCCCGTGCGACAGGTCCCGCCCGACCTCGACGTTCCCGAAGAACCTGAAACCGGGCTTGAGCGCGATCCGCTCGAAGGCACGCGACACGCTCTTCAGCTTCGGATGATCGGGCGCAACCCCGAGCCGGACGAGCCCCCATGGTGTCGGCAACCGCTCGATCATGTCCACCTCGATCGGAACGGCCGCGTCGAGCAGGGCATCGGCCGCGTAAAACCCAGCCGGTCCGGACCCGACGATCGCGACCCGTAAGGCCCTTTCACGCATGAAACGATCGTACTGGCGCCCCCACAGAGGGCCGGAGATCGCGACCCGTAAGGCCCTTTCACGCATGAAACGATCGTACTGGCGCCCCCACAGAGGGCCGGAGCTTAGAGCTAGCGAAGCGGCTCTAAGCGGAGGCCGGACTCACGCGGGCGGGGATGCGTAGCACCACCGCCCGCGGACCACACGCAGTCACCGGGCAGCGTGGAGTGTGCGGGCTTTGCCCGCGCACGTTTCGCGCGAAGCGCCGTACCTAACCCGTAGCGAAAGCGCAGCTTTCGCTACGCGCTGCAGCCCGAGCCGCAGCCGCCGACGGTTGCGTCGGCGTCGCCTTCCTCAACCTGGAAGGAATGGCCGCAGCCGCACGAGGAAGTGGCGTTGGGATTGTTGATGGCGAAGCCTGCAGCCTGGATCGAGTCGACGTAGTCGATCTCCGCGCCCTCGAGATACGGCGCGCTGAAGGGGTCGACGACGACCTGCACACCGTGCATCTCGAACTCGTGGTCGCCCTCGACGGCACCGCGATCGAAACCCAGGCCGTACTGGAAGCCCGAGCAACCGCCGCCCTGGATGGCAACGCGCAGCACGCTGACGTCGGCTTCCTCGGCCATCAGCTGCTTGATCTTCATCGCTGCCGCTTCCGTCACGGTCATCAGCGGCATCACACGCTCTTGAATCGCCATTCTGCGTCGCATCGTAGCAATGTAGTTTGTAACACTCGTCTCAGGCACGGTTGAGCGGTTTTCGCCATGCTTCGTGGCGGAAGATCGGACCTGTTAGGTTCCCGTCCGCTCCAAGGGGAGGGACGCGTGCTCGACAACTGGCTGCCGTTCCTGATCTACGCGATGTTCGCGTTGGTGATTCCCGCGTCCATGATGTGGTTCTCGTTCGTCTTCGCGACGCGTCCGCAGCGGCGCACGCGGGCACGGACGACTCCCTTCGAGTCGGGCGTCTCGGCCGGGCCGCCGAGGGCGCAGCGCTTCACGATCAGCTTCTACCTGACGGCGATGCTCTTCATCGTCTTCGACATCGAGATCGTGTTCCTGTATCCGCTCGCCGTCATCCTGCACCAGCTCGCCTGGTTCGGGTTCCTCGAGTTTCTCTTCTTCATCGCGATCCTCGTGGTCGCCTACGTCTATGTCTGGCGGAAGGGCGCGCTGGAGTGGCAATAGAGAAAGGTCGACTGCGCGACTACGGTCTCCAGTCGGAGCGCCTGTTGTGGCCGACGAAGGGCCCCGGTGTGTTCGAGCAGGAAGTCGCCGCCATGGAGCGCGCGGTCGGGCTCACGACGCTGGAGAAAGCGGTCGCATGGGCGCAGACGAAGTCGATGTGGCCCGACACGTTCGGCCTCGCATGCTGCGCGATCGAGATGATGTCGATCGTCTCCTCGCGCTATGACATCGCGCGCTTCGGGATGGAGGCGTTCCGCTCTTCACCGCGCCAGGCCGACCTCCTGATCGTCTCGGGTCGCGTCGTTCACAAGATGGCGGCGCCGCTGCGCCAGGTCTACGACCAGATGCTCGAGCCCAAGTGGGTGATCGCGATGGGCGCGTGCGCAAGCTCGGGAGGAATGTTCAACAACTACACCACGCTGCAAGGCGTGGACAAGATCGTCGCCGTCGACATTCACGTACCCGGATGTCCGCCTCGACCGGAAGCACTGATGGAGGGGATCGTGCGCCTGCACGAGAAGGTGATGGCCGGGATCCCGCCCGCGTACGAGCTCCGCGGAGTCGCCTCCTGAACTACAACCGCACGCCCGGGCTGGTCGAAGTTCGCGAGGCGCACGGCGAGACGACGCTGGTCGTCGACACCACTCGTCTCGTCGAAGCGGCGCGGCATCTCCGCGACGAGCTCGGCTTCAACTTCCTCTCGGACGTCGCGACCACGGACTATCTCGGCTGGGGAGGCAGGGGCGTCTCCGGTTACATCGGCACGGCCGGCGGCCGCGACCTCAACCAGCCGTCCACGCAGGGATTCCAGCGGCTGCCGTGGCCGAAACCGAGCCGGTTCTCCATCAGCTATCACCTGCTGGGGCTGCGCGCGGGCGCCCCGCGGGTGCGGCTGCAGGTGTGGATCGATGACGGCGAGTCGGTTCCGAGTGTCATCTCGATCTGGCCGACGGCGGACTGGCACGAGCGCGAGGCCTGGGACCTGTTCGGGATCCGCGTCGACGGCCACCCGAATCCGCGCCGCATCCTCATGGACGACGACTGGGAAGGCCACCCGTTGCGCAAGGACTATCCGATCGGCGGCGAGCCGGTGCGCTTCTCCGGGGAGGAATAGGTGATCGCGCCCGAACGGCCGCGGATCTACGAGGCGACGCGCATCCCGTCGCCGATTCCGAGCGTGTTGCAGGTACCGGAGGAGCTGCGCGCATCCGACGACGTCCTCACCGTCAACTTCGGCCCGAACCACCCCTCCACGCACGGTGTCCTGAGGCTCGTCGTCGACCTACACGGGGAGCAGGTGGTCGGTCTCGAAGCGGTCGTCGGCTACCTGCACACGGGCTTCGAGAAGAACATGGAGCAGAAGACGTGGTGGAAGGCCATCACGTACCCCGAGCGGATCGACTACCTCTCCTTTCAGTACAACGAGCTCGTCTTCGTCCTCGCGATCGAGCAGCTGCTCGAGATCGAGGTGCCGCCGAGGGCGACCTGGATGCGGATGCTGCTCTGCGAGCTGACGCGAATCCACTCGCATCTGGTGTGGCTCGGAACAGCGGCGCTCGAGCTCGGCGCGATCTCGATGTTCTGGTACTGCTTCCGCGAGCGCGACCGCATCCTCGACCTGTTCGAGCTCGTAGGCGGGGCGCGAATGCACACGCGCTACTTCCAGGCCGGTGGGCTCGCGGAGGACGTGCCGCGCGGCTTCTTCGACGAATGCGCGAAGTTCGTCGAGGTGATGCCCAAGGCGATCGACGACTACGAGGCCCTGGTCAACCGCAGCCAGATCTGGCTCGAGCGGACGCAGGGTCTCGGGCTGCTCTCGGCAGACGACGCCGTCGCCCTCGGCCAGTCCGGCCCGGTCTTGCGGGCGTCCGGGGTCGACTGGGATCTGCGCCGCGAGCAGCCCTATCTCGCCTACGACAAGGTCGACTTCCGCGTTCCGGTGTACGAGGAGGGCGACGTCTACGCGCGATACCGCGTGCGCATGGAGGAGATGCGGGAGTCGGTGCGGATCGTCGACCAGGCGCTGCGGCGGATGCCGGGCGGACCCTGGATCGCGGACGACCGCAAGGTCGTGCTGCCGCCGCGCGAGGAGCTCCACACTTCGATGGAGTCCCTCATTCACCACTTCAAGATCGTCACCGAGGGCTACCGGGTGCCCGAAGGCGAGGTGTACGTCACCGTCGAGTCGCCGCGCGGGGAGCTCGGCTGTTACGTCGTCTCGGACGGCGGGCCGAAGCCGTGGCGGGTGAAGTTTCGCGCGCCCTCGTTCGTCGCGCTGGAAGCGACCGCGACGTGCATGCGTGATGCGCTCGTCGCGGACCTGATCGCGATCGTCGGCTCTCTGGACACCGTGATGGGCGAGGTCGACCGGTGACCACGTTCTACGAGGAGGTTCAAGAGCTCAAGCAGCGCTATCCGGACTGGCACTCCGCGACCCTTCCCGCACTCCAGCTCGCGCAGGAGAAGCACGGCTATCTCTCGGTGGAAGCGCTACGGGAATGTGCCGCGGCGTTGGGAACGACGCCTGCGATCTGCGAAGCGGTCGCGTCCTTCTACGACATGCTCCACCTTGCTCCCGTGGGGCAGCACATGGTCGAGGTCTGCACGAACCTGCCGTGCGCGCTGGCGGGGGCGCAGCGAGTCGTCGACGCGTTCGCCGAGGAGCTCGGCGTCGTGCCGGGAGGGACGACCGCAGACGGGCAGATCACCTTCCGGACGGTCGAATGTCTCGGCGGCTGCGGATATGCGACTGTCGTCGCAGTCAACGGGCGCTACCGCCACTTCGTCAAGCCCGAGGACGTTCAGGCAATCGTGGAGGAGGTGCGAGGTGGCGGCGCAGCCTGAGCTCCTCCTCGCCGGCGCCGGCGAACGGGACCTGACACAACTCGACGAGTACCGCGCCGTCGGTGGGTACGAGTCACTCGCGCGTGCGCGCGCGATGACGCCCGCCGCCGTCGTCCAGGAGATCAGCGACGCCACCTTGCGCGGACGCGGCGGCGCGGGCTTCCCGATGGGACGCAAGGCATCGCTGATCGATCAGAAGAGCCCGAAGCCGAAGTACGTCGTCGTCAACGCCGACGAGTCGGAGCCGGGGGCGTTCAAGGACCGCGAGATCATGGCGCGCACACCCCACCGCCTGCTCGAGGGCTGCCTCATCACCGCGCACGCAATCGAGTCGAAGGCGGTCTTCATCTACATCCGCGGCGAGTACCTCGCGGAGTACGAGATCCTCGTGCGCGCGGTCGGCGACGCCCGCGGCGCGGGCTTCTTCGAGGAGGTCGACGTGGTCGTCCACCGCGGGGCGGGCGCATACATCTGCGGTGAGGAGACAGCGATGCTCGACTCGCTCGAGGGCAAGCGTGGCCAGCCGCGCCCGCGTCCGCCGTTCCCCCCGGTGACGGGCCTGTACGACGCGCCGACGCAGATCAACAACGTCCAGACGATCGCGACCGTGCCGAAGATCATCGAGCTCGGCGCCGAGAAGTTCTCCGAGATCGGCGTGCCGTCCTCCCCCGGCACCGCCCTCTTCTCGTTGTCGGGAAACGTGGTGCGGCCGGGGAATTACGAGCTGCCGCTGGGGACGGCCTTGCGTACGCTCATCTACGAGGTCGGCGGCGGCATTCCCGACGGACGCGAGCTCAAGGCGATCATCCCGGGCGGCTCGTCGGTGCCGGTGCTGACGCCGGATCAGCTCGACACCCCGCTCGACTACGAATCGATCGCGGCGGCCGGATCGTTCTTCGGCTCTGCGGCGGTGATCGTCGTGGACGACCGTTGCTGCATGGTGCAGCTCGCGCTGCGGGCGGCGAAGTTCTACATGCACGAGTCCTGTGGCAAGTGCACGCCCTGCCGCGAGGGCACGCGCTGGCTCGTACAGCTGCTGACGCGGATCGAGGGAGGTGACGCGGAGCAAGGGGAGCTCGAGCTCCTCCGCAACGTCTGCGACCGGATCCTCGGCAAGTCGCTGTGCGCCCTCGGCGACTTCGCCGTCTATCCGGTCGCCTCGTACATGGACAAGTTCCGCGCCGAGTTCCAGGCGCACATCGACGAGAGCGGGTGCCCGTTCGAGGGCGAGTCGTCGATCGAGGGAATCGTCGCGCCGATCGACGCACACGTCCATCACCCGACCGCAACGGTGCCGTCGTGAACCCCCTGTGGACGGATCGTCACGTTTTCGACACACCCAGGGTCAGACCCTGGAGTTTCGGACCTGGCCATGAGTGACCTCGTGAAGGTGACGATCGACGGAGTCGGCGTCGAGGTCCCGCAGGGAACCGGGCTCGTCGAAGCGGCGCTTGCGGCGGGGATCGAGATTCCCGTCTTCTGCTACGAGCCGCGGCTCGGCGCCCCGATCGGAGCGTGCCGGATGTGCCTCTGCATGGTCGAGCCCGGGCCGCCGAAGCCACAGGCTGCCTGCACGCTGACCGCGCAGGACGGAATGGTCGTCCGGACCGCGCTGACCTCCGAGATGGCCGCCGACGCGCAGAACGCGACGCTCGAGTTCATCCTCGTCAACCACCCGCTCGACTGTCCCGTCTGCGACAAGGGCGGCGAGTGCCCGCTGCAGGATCTGACGTTCCGCTACGGGCCCGGCAACACGCGCATGACCTTTCCGAAGCGGACGTTCGACAAGCCGATCCCGATCTCGCCGCTGATCGCGCTCGACCGAGAGCGCTGCATCCTCTGCTACCGCTGCACGCGTTTCAGCGAGCTCGTCGCGGAGGACGGACAGCTCGTCGCCGTCAACCGCGGCTCGCAGTCGCAGATCGCGACGTTCGAAGACGAGCCGTACCGCGCACCCTTCAGCGGCAACGTGATCGAGCTCTGCCCGGTGGGGGCCCTCACCTCGACGACCTATCGCTTCGAGGCTCGGCCGTGGGAGATCCAGGACGTCCCGACGGTCTGCGGCATGTGCCCGGTCGGCTGCAACATCGACGCGACGACGCGCGAGGGGAAGGTGAAGCGCATCCTCTCGCGCAACCACTTCGAGGTGGATCAGGGCTGGCTCTGCGACAAGGGCCGCTTTGCGTACGCGCATCTCGACGCGAACGACCGGCTGCGCGACCCGCTGCTACGCGTACGTCGCCGCGGCTTCGAGGAGGTCTCTTGGGACCGCGCGCTCGACGAGGCCGAGCGCCTGCTGCGCGAGGCAGGTCGTCGAATCGTGACCGCGCTGTCCGGATCCGAGACGGTCGAGCAGGCGTACGCGCTCGCCAAGCTCCTGCGCCAGGGCCTCGACTCGCACACCGCCGTCCTCCCGGAGGAGATCTCGGTGGCGCTCGACGCCTTCCGGTTGCCGCTCTCCGCGATTGCGGGCGCAGGCGTCGTGGCCGTGCTCGGTGACGCACCGGTCGTCGAGCGCGCACCGATTGTCGAGCTCTGGATCAAGGAGGCCAAACGCAGGGGGGCGCGGGTGCTGTACGAGCTCGACGAAGAGGCGGTGCGCGGCGCCGACCGGTCGATCCTCATCTGGTCCGGACCGGGCGGCCACGGCGGCGCGACTGTCGCCGAGCTCGCACAGCGCCTCGGCGCAAGCGGTGCCTTCTATCTCCCGGAGACCGCGAACGGGCGTGGAGTGTGCGACGCCTGGGCGGCGGCCGCCGACGCCGAGCCGAGCAACCCCGATCCGATCGGGCTCCTGATCGTCTCCGGTGACGAGGCGGCTGCAAACCCGGACGTTCGCGCAATGGCGGAGCAGGCCGAGCGCGTGCTCGTGATCTCGATGTTCCACGGCCTCGCGGCCGGCTGGGCAGACCTCGTCCTCCCGGGGACGAGCTACCTCGAGCGCGACGGCACCTACGTCAACCTGGAGGGACGGATCCAGCGCCTGCGACGTGCCGTGATCCCACCGGCGCCCGACGAGCTCGCGTGGATCTCGAAGCTCGCTGAACGGTTCGGCGTGGAGCTCTCGCCGTATCCGTCTCTCGTCTTCGAGGAGGTCTCGGCGATCGCCTTCGGCGGCATGCCCTTCGGCGAGGTCGGCGAGCGTGCCTCGCTTCCGGCCGCGACGTCTTCGAGCGGCCCGATCGAAGTCCCGCAAGAGCCGGAGCACGGGAAGGGGTTGCGTCTCGTCCGCTACCGGCCGTTGTTCTCGGGTCCGGCCGTCGAGCGCGTCCCGGAGCTGGAGTTCCAGCGCCCGCTCGCCGAGGTCGAGCTCTCCGAGCAGGACGCGCGCGAGCGCGAGATCGCCAACGGCGACGAGGTAACGGTCAGCTCGAACGGCACCTCGGTTGCGCTCCGTGCGCATCTCACGCCCGAGCTGCGCGCCGGCGTCGTTCGCATCGCCGACCAGTTCGCCGGCGACCTGCAGCCGACGGTCGAGGTGTCGAAGTGACCGAGGTCTGGTGGGTCTCCCTGATCAAGGCCGCGGTGATCGTCAACCTGATCATGGTCGCCTTCGCGTACACGACCTGGCTCGAGCGCAAGCTGCTCGGTCGCATGCAGAACCGCTACGGACCGAACCGCGCGGGCCCCTACGGCCTCCTGCAGCCGTTCGCGGATCTGATCAAGCTCGTACGCAAGGAGAGCTTCTTTCCGATCGCGGCACGCGACCCGATTTACATAGCGGCACCAGTCATCTCGATGTTCACGGCGCTGGCCGCCTTCGCGGTGATCCCCTTCGGCGCGGGCTGGCAGATCTGGCGGTATCACGTGGACGGCGAGATCGCGAACGTCTCGATCGCGCTGATCCTCGTCTTCGCGCTTGGATCCGTAGGGGTCTACGGTGCGATCATCGGCGGCTGGGCGTCGGAGTCGAAGTACTCCCTGCTCGGGTCGATGCGGACCTGCGCGCAGCTCGTCTCGTACGAGGTCTCGCTGGCTCTGTCGGTCCTCGGTGTCGTCTTGATGGGCCAATCGCTGAACCTCGTCGACATCGTCAACAAGCAGGGCGCGACGATCTGGTTCTTCATCCCGCAGCTCGCCGGGCTGCTGGTGTTCTTCTTCGCGATGATCGCCGAGACCAGCCGGCCGCCGTTCGATCTTCCCGAGGCCGACACCGAGCTCGTTGCCGGATTCCACACCGAGTACGGCGGGATGCGGTGGGGTCTGTTCCAGACGGCCGAGTACATCAACCTGATCACCCTCTCCGGGCTGGCGGTCACACTGTTCTTCGCCGGTTGGCACGGGCCCTATGCGCCGCTGGGACCGCTCTGGTTCGTGCTGAAGGTCTTCGTCTTCGTCTCGGTCTTCATCTGGATCCGTGCCTCGGTGCCACGGCTGCGCTACGACCAGCTCATGCGCTTCGGGTGGAAGGTGCTGCTGCCCGTTGCGACGATCAACGCGGTCATCACCGCGCTCCTGGTGGTGTGGGTTTGAGCCCGCAGCCCGTCGACAGCGTCAAGGGCTTCGCGGTCACCTTCCGGCAGCTGTTCAAGAAGCCGATCACGCAGCAGTATCCGGAGTACAAGCGGCCCGTCTACCCGCGGTTCCGCGGCCGCCATCGCCTCCACCGGTTCGAGAACGGGCTCGAGAAGTGCGTCGGCTGCTCGCTGTGCGCCGCGGCGTGCCCCGCGGATTGCATCCGCGTCGTCGCTGCGGAGAACACTCCCGACAACCGAGTCTCGGCGGGTGAGCGTTACGCGCGCATCTACGAGATCAACATGAGCCGCTGCATCTTCTGCGGCTACTGCGAGCTCGCGTGCCCGTTCGACGCGATCACGCTCGGAAACGAGTACGAGATCTCGGAGTACTCGCGCGACGACCTGATCTACACGAAAGACATGCTGCTTGCCGAGCCGGTGAAGAAGGTTCCGGTCGCCGACCGCGAGCTCTACGACACGCCGATCCCCTACTACCAGTCGGACGCGTGATCGTCGCGAGCGTCGGCAACGTCCTGGTGTGGGCGGTCTGGGTAGCGGCGGCCTTCGCCTGCCTCGGCTCGGGGGTCGCGGTCGTGTCGTTCTCGAATCCGTTCTTCTCGGCGCTCGCGCTGATCGGGAACCTCGGCTCGCTCGCGGTTCTCTACCTCCTGCTCTCCGCCGAGTTCGTCGCCGCCGCGCAGGTTCTCGTCTACGCCGGTGCGGTGATGGTGATGTTCCTCTTCGTGATCGCATACATCGGACCGCGGATCGAGTCGCCGTGGTCCGGAGGGCCGAGCTGGCAGGCGGTGGGTGCGGTGCTCGCTGCCGCCGCACTCCTCGTGGAGATCGTGGTTGTGATCGGACTCAAGGCGGGTGGCCGGCTTGCGCATTCGGAGGACGTCGGGGCCGCCTTCGGCAGTCCGCGGGAGATCGGGCGTCTCTTCCTCACCGACCATCTGCTCGCGTTCGAGATCACGTCGATCGTCCTGCTCGTGGCCGCGATCGGCGGCGTCATCCTCGGGGCGCACTCGCGCCGCGCTGCTGACGAGGTTCCGCCACTGTGATTGGACCGAACGTCGCTTGGTACCTCGGAGTCGCCGGCTTCCTCTTCGGCACGGGCTCGCTCGGCGTGCTGCTCCGCCGCAACCCGCTGATCGTCCTTCTGTCCCTCGAGATCATGCTCAACGGCGCGAACCTCGCACTGATCGGGTTCGCGCGGCGGCTCGGTGACGGTGACGGCCAGATCTTCGCGCTCGCCGTGATGGCGGTCGCAGCGTCAGAGGTCGTCGTCGGGCTCGGGCTGATCGTGGCGCTCAACCGCAAGCGGGTGACGCTGGACGTCGACCGCCTCAACACGCTCCGCGGATGATCTGGGGCGCCTGGATCTGCCTGCTCTCGCCGCTGGCGGCCGCGGGATTGATCACCGTCGGCGGACAGCGGCTCTCGCGCCGGGGCGCCGGGTACGTCGCCACGCTCTCCTGCTTCGTCGCGTTCGGCGGCGCGCTCGCGACGTTGATCGAGCTGGTCGGCCGCGACGGGAGCCGCCGCAGCATCGTCTCGACCGCGTGGACGTGGCTCTCGGGTGGCTCTTACCAGTCAGGCCTCGAGGTGATGATCGACCCGCTATCGGTCTTCATGATGCTGGTCGTCTCAGGCGTCGGCGCGCTGATCGTCGCCTACTCGATCGGCTACATGGACGGCGACGTGGAGGAGCGCCGCTACTTCGCGTACATGGCGCTGTTCGTCTTCTCCATGCTGCTGCTCGTCCAGGGTGGGAACCTGCTGCTCCTGCTCGCCGGCTGGGGAATGGTGGGCCTCTCCTCGTATTTGCTCATCGGCTTCTGGCACGAGCGCCCGGCCGCAATCGCGGCTGCGAAGAAGGCATTCGTCATGAACGCGATCGGCGACGCGACGATGGCGCTCGCGTTCTTCCTGCTGATCAAGAAGGCGGGCTCGCTCGAGTTCGGAATCCTGGGCGGTGAGTACAGCTCCACGGTCGCGAACCTCGTCGCGCTCGGACTGCTCGGCGGCGCAGTCGCAAAGTCGGCGCAGCTGCCGTTGCAGACCTGGCTGCCGGACGCGATGGAGGGCCCGACGCCCGTCAGCGCCCTGATCCACGCGGCGACGATGGTCACCGCCGGCGTCTACCTGATCGTGCGCACGCACACGATCTTCGAGCAGGCGCCAAAGGTCGCCGACCTGGCTGCAGGTCTCGGCGCGGGGACGCTTCTGCTTGCCGGACTGATCGCGCTCGTCCAGGTGGACATCAAGCGCGTGATCGCGTACTCGACGATGTCGCAGATCGGTTACATGTTCCTCGGCGCCGGGCTGGGCGCGTACGCAAACGGGATGTTCCATCTGATGACGCACGCCTTCTTCAAGGCGTTGCTGTTCATGGCGGCCGGGATCGTCATCCATGCGCTCGCGGCCGAGCAGGACATGCGCAAGATGGGCGGTCTACGTCAGCTGCTACCGCTGACCTACTGGGCCTTCTTCGTCGGTGCGCTCGCCCTCGTCGGCATCCCACCGTTCGCAGGCTTCTTCTCGAAGGACTCCATCCTCGCCGCCGCGATGGACCACGGCGCGTACGGGTACGTGCTCTGGGTCGCCGGGTTGGCAGGGACGTTCCTGACCGGCCTCTACACGTTCCGCATGTTCTTCCTCGTCTTCTGGGGCGAGCCGAACGCGTTCGTGCGCGAGCACTTCCACCCGCTCCGGCGTGACGTCGTCGGCATCTCGATGGCGTCGACCGTCGCAGTGCTGACGGTGCTCTCGATCATCGGCGGCTGGCTGCAGTTCGCACCGCTCTGGCACCCCGTCGAAACGTGGCTGCAGACCGTTGCCGAGCCTGTCGTCAGCCCGACGAGCTGGCAGGAGGCGGTCTCGGGCGCGCTCGCGTTCGTGCTGGGGCTCGGAGGAATCGGCGTGGCCTGGCTGCTCTACGGAGCGCGCCGCGTCGCGGTTCCGCGCTTCGCGTTCCCGCAACGGACGCTCGAGCGGAAGTTCTACTTCGACGAGCTGTACGACGCCCTCTTCTACGCCCCTTCTGCGTGGCTTGCACGCATGCTCGGACGCGCCGTCGAGCAACCGCTGATCGCCGAGAGCGGTCGAGATCTCGGGGAGGACACGCGTGATGTCGGCGGACTCGTCGCCCGCGCGCAGACCGGACTTCTCCGCACCTATGCGCTCGCAATCGCGTCGAGCGTCGCCGTCCTCGCAATCGTCTTCGTGGCCGTCAAATGACCACGCTCTTGATCGTCCTCCCGCTCGCCGCCGCGCTCGTCGTCTGGCTCCTACCGCTCAACCAGGTCTCGGCCGGCGCACTCGCGCTTCTCGCCGCGCTGGTCGAGGTCGGGGTCTGGATCCAGCTGCTCGTCCGCTTCGACTTCGGCGCCGGCGGTCTCCAGTTCTCGAACCGCTGGAGCTGGTTCAGCGACCTCGACGTCTCGTACCACGTCGGCGTCTATGGGTTCTCTGTCTGGCTGATCGGGTTGACCGTCGTGGTGATGGCGGCCGCGATCGCGTACGCGTTCTGGGCCGGCCGCGAGCGGGCGCGCGCCTACATGGGCCTGATGCTGTTCCTCACCGGAGCGATCGTAGGCGTGTTCAGCGCTCAGGACCTCCTGCTCTTCTACGCCTTCTTCGAGGCGATGCTGATTCCGCTCTACGTGCTCGTCGGCGTCTGGGGCGGGCCGGGGCGGATGGCTGCGACGCTGAAGTTCGTCATCTACACGATGGCCGGCTCCCTGCTGATGCTGGCCGCGGTCGTCGTCTACGGGCTCTCGGAGAACACCTTCGACCTCGTCCGGATCGGACAGAGCTCGAGCCAGTGGATCTTCCTCGGCTTCGTCGCCGCGTTCGCCATCAAGGCGCCGCTCTTCCCGCTCCACGGGTGGCTTCCGGACGCGTATCGCGAGTCGTCTCCCGAGGTCGCCGCGGTGCTCTCCGGCGTGGTCTCGAAAGCTGCCGCCTACGGCTTCTTGCGCATTGCGATCGCGAAGTTCCCGCAGCCGGCCCATGACTTTCGCGTCCCGATCCTTGCTCTCGCCGCGATCGGCCTCGTCTACGGGTCGCTGCTTGCGTTCCGCGCGCCCGATCTGCGAGGCGTGATCGCCTACTCGTCGCTCTCGCAGATGGGCCTGATCACGATGGGCGTCTTCGCCGTGAACGACCTCGGCCTCGACGGATCGGTGCTGCAGATGGTCAACCACGGGCTCATCTCGGCCACGCTGTTCTTGCTGGCCGGAATGATCGAGCGGAGAGCGCTGACGGGAGAGCTGGGCCGGCTGGGCGGGATGGCGCGCGGTCGGCCGGCGCTCGCAACTGTGCTGATGACCACAGGGATCATCGCCCTGGCCGTCCCGCTCTCCTCGGCATTTGCAGGGGAATTCCTGATCCTCGCGGGCGTCTTCCGGCGTGGCTGGGCCTGGGCGGCAGTCGGCGCCCTCGCGATCGTGCTCGCGGCGATGTACATGCTGCGGCTGATCTCCGCGGTCCTGCACCGCGACGTCGGCCCTGCGGTCTCGGAGGCGGCGCTCGACCTCCGCCCTGCCGAGCTCGGCGTCACCGTCCCGCTCGTCGCGTGCCTGCTCGCGCTTTCCGTTTGGCCGGCTGCGATCAGCCAGCATTCGTTCCGCGGCGACCGCGGTCAAGCAGACGTGGCCGGTCAGTTCAGATGATTCATCGCCCGCACGTCGACTGGTTCGCGCTCGCGCCTGTCAATGCATTGCTGCTGGCCTCGGCGCTCGCGCTGCTCTGCGCGGTCCTCGTCCCAAGTCGCTCGCGCAAGACCGCCGCGGCCCTCCTCTGCGCGCTGGGCTACGCCGTCGCCCTCGGCTTCGCGATTGCGTTGTACGTCCGGTCGGGGCACGGCCACGGCGTCGTCGCAGACGCGATCCGCCGTGATCGCCTCGCGGAGCTCGCGGGCATGATCGTCGCCGGCACGGGGCTGCTCGCAGTCGGGATCTCCTATCGCGAGCGCTCCCGCGACGAGCACGTGGGCGAGTACTACGCGCTGCTCGCCGCCGCGGGCTCCGGGATGGCGTTCTTCGTCGCCGCGAACAACCTCATGACGCTCTTCCTCGCGCTCGAGTGGTTCTCGATCTGTCTCTACGTGCTCTGCGCAATCGACCGCGACCGGCTCGACGGGCTCGAGGCCGCCCTGAAGTACCTCGTCATTGGCGGGTTCGGGTCTGCCGTGCTGCTGTTCGGCTCCGCGCTCGTCTACGGTTCGACAGGCCGGATCGACTTCCCGGGCATCGCGGCGGCGGGGCGGCAGCACGACGCGCTGCTCCTGTTCGGGCTCGCGATGATCATCGCCGGGCTCGGCTTCAAGGCCTCCGCCGCGCCCTTCCACATGTGGACGCCGGACGTGTACGAAGGCGCTCCGACACCGGTCACGGCGTTCATGTCTGCGGCGACGAAGACGGTTGCGCTCGTCGTCGCTCTCCGCATCCTCGTCACGGCATTTCCGTCGAATGCCCACCTGTGGACGGTGGCCGTCGCCGTGATGGCGGTCTCCTCGCTGGCGGTCGGCAACCTTGCCGCACTCGTCCAGAAGACGGTGAAGCGAATGCTCGCGTACTCCTCGATCTCGCATGCCGGCTTCATGTTGATCGCCGTCGCCGCCAACTCCGCACTCGGCGCGCGCGCGCTCCTCTTCTACCTCGTTCCCTACGCGGCGATGTCGCTCGGCTCGTTCGCGGTGGTGGCAGCACGCGAGCGCGAGCTCGGCGTTCCGGTGACGTTCGAGAACATGGCCGGCTTCGGCTGGGAGCGTCCACTGCTCGGGATCTCCATGTGGGCGTTTATGCTCGGTTTCGCGGGCTTCCCGCTCACCGGAGGCTTCGTCGGCAAGTTCTACGTCTTCGCCGCCGCGTACCGACACGGCTGGACGTGGCTCGTGATCGTCGGCGTGATTGCGACGCTCGTCAGCCTCTACTACTACCTCGGAATCGTGCGTGCGATGTTCATGCGCCGCACGGAGGACCTCCAGCTCGCGCCGATCGGCGGCTCACCGCCCCGGGACGCCCTGCTGCAGAGCGCAGTCTTCGCCTGCCTCGTCGTCACGATCGGGTCGTTCTTCGCAGTCCAGCCACTGATCGACCTCGCGAAGCACGCCGCCAACGGCTTGTCGTTCTAGCTCTTCGCGGGCCGCTCGAGCGCCGAGCGAAAGACCGTCGACTCGGGCGCGAGCTCCCGTGCCATCTGGAAGTGCTGCTCGGCATCGGCGTCGGCGCCGCGTTTGCGAAGGAGGAGCGCGTAGTTGTAATGGGCCTCGGGATCCTCTGGCCGCGCTGCGAGCGCGCGCTGGTAGTGCAGCTCCGCCTCCTCGAGCTCTCCTCGCAGCTGGAGTAGCACCGCGAGGTTGTTGTGCGCTTCGCCGTATTCCGGCCACAGTCGGACGGCCTCCCGGTATTCCGTCTCGGCAGCAGCCGCATCGTCGCGGCTCTCGAGCAAAAGCGCGAAGTTGTAATGCGCAACCGGGTCATCCGGACGAAGACGCAGCGCTTCGCGATATTGCTCCCCGGCGCCTTCGAAGTCACCCAGGCGCTCGAGGAGAATCGCATAGTTCACTCGTGCGTCTCCGTACTCGGGACGCAGACGTAACGTCTCGCGATAGCGTGCTGCCGCGTCGTCGAGCTCGTCGCGAGTCGCGAGGAGGTTTGCAAGCCCGTGGTGGGCATCGACGTAGTCCGGGCGGAGCTGGAGCGCCGTGCGGTAATGCTCCGCCGCGCCGGCCAGGCTTCCGCGAGAGGCGAGCAACGCCGCGTAGTTGTAGTGCGCTTCGGGATAGTCCGGCCTGAGTCGAAGCGCCTCCTGGTAGTGGCGCGTCGCCTCCGCCAGCTCGCCGCGAGCGCGGAGGAGGATCGCGTAGTTCACGTGCGCCTCCGCGTACTCCGGCCGCAGGCGCAACGCTTCGCGGTAACACTCCGCCTCCTCTTCGCTCCATTCGGACTCCGTCCCGATCAGCGAAACGGCGCGAAGGAACCAGTCGTCGGCCGACAGCGTCTCACGAGGTTTCGCGGCAAGCTCAGCCTCGTTGAAGAACACGACGCGGAAGAGCGGGCGCGCCCTGGCGTAATCGCCTTTGAGCGTGAGCGTCCCGACTTCCTCGATCTCGTACACCGGCAGGTCGAGTAGGTCCAGGACAGTTGCGGTCACGCAGACGGAGTCGGGCTCGGCCTCGCTCTCCACGCGCTTCGCGATCGCGTTCCCGCGGCCGATCCACGCCTCGTCTCCGTCGAGCTGTGTGCACTCGCCGAAGTGGCAGCCCACCCGCAGCGGGATGTGCGGAAGAGAGGCCAGTGCGGGTAGCGACTCGCTCGCGATCGACCAACCTTCAACGAGCTTCAAGCCAAAGCGGACAGCCGCGTCGACGCTTTCGAAGAGAAACATGTGGCCGTCGCCCGCCCACTCGCGATAGACGCAACCGTACGATCCCGCAAGCGATTCTGCGAGATAACGGTATTCCGCGACCAATCCCACCATCTGGTCACGCGGCACGCGGTGCCAGACCTCCGTATGACGCTCGAGGTCGGAGAAGAGAACGGCGAGGTAACGGCTCATTGCGTTGGTGTCATGCTTTTCTCCGTCAAGGACCCATAATCACGCTAGGGCACCGCTATGAAAAGGGGGCAATCATGACGAGATACATGGTCGAACGGAGCCTCCCGGGCTTCAGCGAGGAGCAGCTTCCGGGCGCCGCCGGAGCCGCGAAGAAGGCCAGCACGGACATGACGCAGGAGGGAACGCCGGTGCGTTACCTCCGGTCGACGTTCGTTCCGCAGGAGGAGAAGTGCTTCTGTCTGTTCGAGGGCGACTCCGAGGACGTCGTGCAGGCGGTGCAGGAGCGCGCCGGCCTGCCCTACGACAAGATCGTCGAGGCGCGCTTCATCACGGCGGACGAGGTCTAGATCCTCGGCTGGTCGATCCTCGGCGGCTGCTTCCGAGTCGCCGGCCTCATCGTGGCGATCGAGAAGACGGGTTGAGAGAAGGGGGGCCCGGCTTCCGCGGCCGGGCCCTCCACGTTCGATTTGTTCTCTTAGGGCTGGACAGTAGTCGTCGCCGATGCGGTGTTGTTCGCTGTGTTCGGGTCCGGCGGCGACGTCGCCGAGGCCGACACGGTGTTCGTGATCTCGCCCTTCTTCGTCGGCTTGACCACGATCGTGACCGTCACGATCCCGCCGCTTGCGATCGTGCCGAGGTTGCACGCGACCTCCGTCTTGCTGGGTTTGAGCGAGCAGGTTCCCTGCGTGGTCGACGCGCTTCCGTAGCCCGCGTTCTTCGGCAACTGATCCGTCAGCGTGACGCCGGTCGCGGTATAGGGGCCGTTGTTCCTGACCGTGATCGTGTACGTCAAGTTCTGACCGATGTGGACGGGATCGGGCGAGTCGGTCTTCGTCACCGAGAGATCGGTCGCCGGCGGAGCGCAGCCGACCGTGTACTGCGTGCCGCCGCGCGACACGTCGCGCTGGCCGTTCACGTTCGACGTGAACGTCTGGCCGCGGAGACCCGCGAGGACCGAGCTGGGGGCGATCGCCGGACCCTTCGTGACGAAGGCATTCAGCGCGCTGAGCGGCACCGTGACGGTGATCGTCCTCGACCCGCCGTTGAACGACCCGGTCGCCGCGCCCCTCCGCGTATAGGTGATCGTGCCGTCGGAGCTCCGGACCGCTGTCCCATACGAGAACTGCGACGGCTGGGTCGGGTCGGTCGACACGCGGACGTAGAACTGATCGCCGCGATCGGAAAGGCCGAAGCTGTAGTCCCCGGTCGGACTGAGGACCGAGTTCGGCGCATTCGCGGTGAGGTTCATCCGCCAGTTGAGCCCTTGGGGCAGGTTCGCCAGCGAGCCCGACACCTTCATGTTCGAGACGAGCTGGATGGTCGATCCCGTTCCCTCGCACGAGTACTTGACCGAGAGGATGTCGAGCGGATCATCGGTGGGCGTGACGACGAGGAGCGCGTCGGCGACGTCGTGCCTGAAGTCCGTAACCTGCGAGCCGGGCTCGCCGCCGACATCGGCCGCGTAGGGATACGGCCCGGACTGCGCCGCCGGGGCCGCTCCCGGCGTCGGCACGATCCCCTTGCCCGCATTGAGTCCCGGGCCGCCGATCTGGTGTGTCACGTAGGTGTGCCCGTCGAAGTCGTTGTGGTCGTCCGTATACGCGATGACGGCCGCGCCATTCGGGTCGAACGAGATCTGGAAGTAATCGAGCAGGTTTCGGTTCGCCGTGCCGAGGGTGCCGCCGGTGGAGATGTTGCTCCCGTGGATGAGGTGGTCGCTCGCGACGACCTGCCGGAAGGTCGGGTTCGCCGAGGTGGCGTCGTAGGTCTGGGCGTAGAACACGTTCCAGTCGGCAGCGTCGCTATTCGACGAGCTCGAGCTGCCGTACCAGACGACGCCGACCGAGCCGGGCGTCGGCCCGGTCTCGAGCCACGGCATCAGGCTGGTCTTCGTGCCCGTGCCGTTGTTCACCTTCACCGGCTGGCTCCAGGTCGTGCCCTTGTCGAGGGAGTGCGCGAGGAAGATGTCGTGACCGTCGGAGTACGCGACGTAGACGGTGCCGTTCGACGTCCCGTCCTCCGCCACCTTCACCACGAAGAAGATGTTCGCGACGCTGCCCGACGCCGCCTGGTGGCACTCGTAGCCCGTCGGCGTGCCGCCCAGCAGCGTCACCGTGCTGTGGCAGACGTTCCCGCTCGACCCGCTGACGTAGACGGTGCCGGTCGGCTGGTGCACGTCGATGTAGCCGACCTGGCCGATCGCGCCCGCCGTCTGCGCCGGTCCATAGGTGAGACCGCCGTCGGTGGAGCGCTGGATCTGCGTCACCGCCGGAGCGACCGTGCGGTAGAGGAGGTAGACGGTGTCCTTGCCGTGGAACTCGTTCCACTGGCGATCGTCGACCGGAACCCCGCCCGTGGAGCTGCAGGCCGCGTTCCGAGTGAAGTTCGCGCCCTTGTCCGCGGAGCGGAAGCAGGAGACGTTGGCCAGGACGAGGCTGCTGCCCGCGAGCGTCGGCGGGTTGTGCGTGGCGCCCGTGGTGGGATCCGGCCGGCCGACGGCGAGATCGACGTCGCCGCCGCCGTCGGCACCGACCGACGTCTGCTGGTCCCCGGTGAAGGAGTCGGGCTGGCCGCGGTAGACCCAGTTCCGCATGTACGGGTCGCGGGTCAGATCGTCGTACCAGAGGTCGACGCCCGCCGGAACGCCGCGGATGCCGGACACGTAAAAGTTTCCGGACGTGTCGGTTCGGTTACTGGGCTCGCCGTCACGCGCGGCGACCGGCGCCTTTGTCGTCACGTTTGGGCTGAAGGTGATGCCGCCGTCGAGATATGTCGCCGTCCGCGCCGCCGGCTTGGTCAAGGCCTGCGCGGTCCCGTGGTACTGCTCGCCGGCGACGGAGAAGTAGACGACGTGGACGGTGTAGGTCCCGGTTCCCTCCACCGACGGGTCGAACGTCGCCTCTTCGTCGGTATCCGGCGCGCCGCTTCCCGAGTCGGCTACGACCGGACCGGCGTTCGAGCCCTTGTGGATGTAGAGGTCGAAATCGTTCGTCGGGATCAACCACGAGATCCGGACGTCCACGACCTTCCCGGCCCAGTTGGTGGGAAGCCCGGAGACGGTGAGGGTGTACGTGTCGCAGTTGGCGCCCTCGACGCAGGTCGACTCACCGGCGGATGAGCCGCCGGCGGCCGTACCGTCCCAGGCGACCCCGGGTCCAGTCGGGTCGACCGTACCGGCCGGCGGATTGGCGGCGATCGCTCCGCGCTGTGCGGATCCGACGAAGAGCGCCGCGCCTATTCCAAAAACGAGTACGGCAAAGAGAACCCGACTTGACCGAAGCGACCTCACCACACACCCCCCGTCTCGCGCTGGCCCCGCGGCGACGTTTTTCCTCGCCCTGAGCAGTTCCAAACGGTCAGGGGCGCCTAGGCCGACTCGGGTACGGGCTGACTCGCCCGCGTGCGCAGTGGGCGAGCGGCCCAGTGCGGGAGCCACCAGTTCCAGCGCCCCATCAGGCGGACGAGCGCAGGCACGAGCAAAGCCCTGATCACGGTCGCATCGAAGATGATTCCTGCCGCGAGCCCGATCCCGAACTGCTTGATGTCCGTTCCCGGGCTCGTCGAGAGCACGAAGAACGCGAACATCAGCACGAGCGCTGCGCTGGTCACCAGCTTGCCCGTGCGTGCGAGCCCGAGCGAGATCGCCTTGCGTGTGTCACGCGTCTCGTCGTACGCCTCGCGCATGCGGGTGAGCATGAACACCTCGTAGTCCATCGACAGCCCGAAGAGGAAGGCGAAGATCATCAACGGAATCCACGGGATGATCGACTGCGTCGCCGGCACGTTCCAGATCGCCTCAGAGCCGTGGCCCTGCTGGAAGATGAAGACGATGATCCCGTATGCCGCCCCCAGCGACACGAGGTTGAGGATCACTGCCTTCAGCGGCAGCAGGAGCGAGCGGAAAGCACGCGCCAGCAGCACGTAGGTGAGCAGGATCACGAAGAGCAACACGAATGGAAAGTTCCCGTAGACGGCGTGGACGAAGTCGCGATCTTCCGGTGCGACACCGCCGAGGCTTGCACCCGGCGGCAGCGCCTCCTTGACGCGGTCGATCGTGCTGCGCACCGCTTTGCTGGAACCGTCGTCGGACGGGATCACCTCCACGAGCGCCCTGCCGTCCTGCCTCCACGCGGGCGGGGCGGCCGCCCCGTCGACACCCTTCAGGTGCTGCACCCGGGACACGACCTTGCTCGTTTCCCCTGCCGGCGCAAGGACGATGAACGGCTTGATCGCGCCTGCCGAGATTCCGGCCTGCTCGAGAGCCTCCCGGCCCACGATGGCGTCCCCCTTGCCGGGAAAGTCCTTGGCCTGCGCTTCGCTCGGGTTCAGCTGGAATCCGAAGACGAGCAGGACGCCGACGATCGCTGCACCCACTGCCGCGACCGGCCAGGGGCGACGCACGACGAGTTGCGCCCACCGGCCCCACCAACCTGTCTCCGGATGGCTGACGGTGACGAAGCGCTTCGGCATCACGCGCAGCTTGTTGATCCGCGGACCGAGGAACGAAAGCAGGGCGGGCAAGAGTGTGATCGAGACGAGCACGGAGACAGCCGGGATCAGCATTCCGCCGATCCCAATCGAACGGATGAACGGCAAGGGCAAGATGACCATGCTCAGGAGACCGACCGCAACGGTCGACCCCGACACGATCACCGACCGGCCCGCATGCGTCATCGTCTCGACGAGAGCCGTCTCGACGTCCTCGCCGGAGGCGAGCTCTTCGCGGAAACGGAAGATCATCAGCAGCGCATAGTCGATCGCGACTCCAAGGCCGACGAGGGCGATCAGGAACTGCACGACGATCGAAACGTCCGTCAGGTAGGTCAGCGCCCATACGAGGGTGAAGGTGTTGAGAATGCCCGACAGCGCAATCACGAGTGGCATCGCGACAGCCGGAAGCGTCCCGAAGACGAACAGGAGAATGATGAGCGCTCCGACGCCTCCGATCAGCGCTTCGGTGAGCACGCTCGGGCCGTCGCCGCCACCGCCGGAGGCGTCGTACAAAGGCTGCAACCCTGTCAGGTGCGTCGTCACGCCCGGCGGCGCGTTCGCCGCGAGTGCCGCGCGGATCTCCTTGACGTGAGTCTCCCCGCTGAAGGTGTTCGGTCCGGGCGGGTAGATCTCGGCGAACGTCGTGTGCCGGTCCTGTGACACGTAGACCGTGTTACGCGTATCGAGGTACGAGCTGACGCGGGATCCCGGGTTGACGGCCGCAGCTTTCGCGATCGCGGGCTGCAGATTCTCCTTGGTCACGTCTCCGGTGGACTGGAACACCGCAACCATCGGCGCCTGCTCTCCGGTGCCGAAGGTCTTCAGCACCTTCTGGTTCGTCTCGTACGCGGAGTAGCCGGGTATCGAGAAGGACTCGAACCAGCGGTCCGAGACACGCGCCGCGGAGAAAGCCCCGAAGAGCGTCAGAACGATCCATACGCCGACCACGAACTTGCGGCGGCGATGGACGACGTGCGCGAGACGAGCAAGCACCGTTAGAGCTTGCCTGCCGAGCGGAAGGCTGCGCAGAGCGGTTGCCCGGCGTCTCGAGGTGCGGTTATCCGTACCCTGGCCGCGTCAGGCCGATTCGGGCACCGCGCGGCCCGGGAGCAACGCTCCGACCGAGATCGCCGCGTAGAGCACGAGCGTGATCACGAGCGCAGAGATCGCGAGTTGCGGGACGCCGCCCACCACCGCGGGGCTGCGAAGAGCGGCGCTGAGAACGAGCAGGAAAACGGCCAGACCGGCGAGGATCGGGCGTACCCCCGTGCAGCGCCCGTCGAGAGCGTCGCCGTAGCAGTCGAGCGCGAGCATGAACGCCGCAGGGATCGCCGCCAGCAGCAAGCCGAGGGTGAGCGTGTGGCTCCCGCCGACGTCCGACAGGAGCGCCACGAGAACGAGCAAGGCCGGAAGAGCACGCCGGGCCATCTCCGCCAAGGTTCGCGCTCACCTCGGACGTTCCTTTACGCTCCGCGCGCACCCATGGCGCCCATCGTAGGGTTCGCATCTCATGCAACCAAGACGCCTAGTTAAATCGAAAGGAGACCCATGGCTGACGCGTCGCTGACCTGGCTCGGGCATGCCTCTTTCCGCCTCGACTCCCCCGGCGGGAAGCGGGTCTACGTCGATCCGTGGTTCGACAATCCGAAGTGCCCGGACTCCGAGAAGGATCCGGACCGCTGCGACGTGATCGCCGTCACCCATGGGCACTCCGACCACGTCGGCTCGGTGATCGAGCTCAGCAAGAAGTTCGGCCCGCTGCCGATCGTCGCGATGGTGGAGCTCAAGGACTGGCTGAACCAGAAGGGGGCGAAGACGGACGAGCTGCCTGGACCCAACAAGGGAGGCACGGTCGAGGCGGAGGGGATCAAGTTCACGTTGACCAATGCCTTCCACTCGAGCTCGGCCGACGACGGCACCTATCTCGGAGAACCCGCTGGCATCGTGATCGAGCTCGAGAACGCCACGAAGATCTACTTCGCCGGCGATACCTGCGTCTTCGGAGACATGCAGCTGATCGGACGCCTGTACTCGCCGGACGTCGCCGTTCTCCCGATTGGCGGCCACTTCACCATGGATCCGGAGCAAGCCGGCCTCGCCTGTGAGCTGCTCGGAGTCAAACGGGTCGTTCCCTGCCACTACGGCACGTTTCCCCTACTGGCCGGCACACCGGACGAGTTGCGTCGGCACGCGCCCGGCGTCGAGGTGCACGCGATCGATCCCGGCGAGGCCGTCCAGCTGTGAGAGAACGCTGGTTCGGTGCCACCGGGCGGCTGGTTCCGGAGATCGCGGTCGAGGGCGAGCTCGACGTCGGCGACGCGCTTGTCCTCGACGACGTCTCCGACACGGAGCAGCTCCATGACGCACACGAGGCGGGAAGGCCGATCGCGGTCCGGGCGTCGACGCCGGAAGCGGTGAAGGCCGCGCTGTCGCATCCAGAGGTCGCGACGGCGCTCGTTCCGCCGGACCGGCGCGATCTCCTCGAGCTCGACCTGCGCGAGCTGACCTATGGCCCCTAGCGAGATTGTCGCGACGTACTCGATCGTCGCCTGCGATCTCAACGCGGGCCAGTGGGGCGTCGCAGTGCAGTCGAAGTTCCTGGCGGTCGGCTCGGTCGTTCCGTGGGCCGAGCCTCATATGGGCGCGATCGCGACGCAGGCCTACGCGAACCCACGCTACGGCCCGGACGGGCTCGCGCTCCTGCGCGCTGGGCGTTCCGCCGAGGAGGTGATCTCCACGCTCACCGCGACAGACACCGACCGCGCCCAGCGGCAGGTCGGCGTCGTGGACGGGGCAGGTGGAGCGGCGACGTTCACGGGCGAGGAGTGTCACGACTGGGCGGGAGGCCGGACCGGCGACGGCTACGCGGCTCAGGGCAACATCCTCGTCTCGGCGGCGACCGTCGACGCCCTGACGACGACGTTCGAGCAGAACGGCCATCTCGAGCTCGTGGAGCGGCTGGTGGAGTGCCTGGCCGCGGCCCAGGCGGCCGGCGGCGACCGGCGAGGCCAGCAGTCGGCCTCGCTGCTGGTGGTCGAGCAGGACGCCGGCTACGCGAAGCTCTCGGACACGATCGTCGACCTCCGCGTCGACGACCATGCACGGCCGATAGCGGAGCTGCGTCGCCTGCTCGCGCTCCACCAGGAGATCTTCGGGGTCACTCCTCGTGAGGACTGGCTCAGCGTGGACGAGACGCTCGCGCGCGAGGTGGGCGATCGGCTCGCTAAGCTCGGCTACGACGGAGCGCTCGAAAAGGCTTTCTTCGACTGGGCCGGAACGGAGAACCTCGAGGAGCGCGTCGACGGCGTCGAAAATATCGATCCGGTCGTGCTCGAAGCACTGCGCAAACAGTCGGCGTGAAGACGATCCGCATCAGCGACATCGATCCGATTCCCATCGTGAACGGCGAGCTCCAGTGGCGACCGGTCCGGCGCACGCTCGGAATCGAGGCCTTCGGCATCAACGCCTACACGGCGAATGCCGGCGAGCTCGTCGTCGAGGAGCACGACGAGACCGGCGCCGGAGCCGGTCATCACGAGGAGCTCTACCTCGTGGTCACAGGCCGCGCGACGTTCATCGTGGACGAGAAGAGCATCGACGCGCCCGTCGGAACGCTCGTCTTCCTCGATGACCCGAAGGAACGGCGGGGCGCGCGGGCGGTCGAGGACGGGACCACGGTGCTCGCGATCGGCGGCGTACGCGGAGAAGCGTTTCGCATCTCACCGTGGGAGTTCGCCTTCGCCGGGACGCCTGCGTACAAGGCGAAGCGCTACGCCGAAGCCGAAGCGTTGTTGCGGGAAGGTCTAGATCTCTACCCCGACAATCCCTCGCTGCTGTACGACCTTGCGTGCCTGGAGGCTCTGCAGGGGCGGGGCGACGATGCGCTGGAGCACCTTCGGATCGCGCTCGAGGCGCAGCCGAAGTATGCGCGACACGCGGCAACGGATCCGGATCTGGAATCGGTCCGCGACGACCCGCGGTTCAGCGGGGCGGCCGAATCCCGGCCAGAGTGACGAAGCGGTAGTCGCGGGCCCGCACCAGCCTGACGATGCTGGGCAGTGCCTTGGCGATGACTGCCGGCGGCAGTGCGAGCATCAGCCGTCGCCCGGCAGCCGCACGCCCGCGGCACGCCCGCGCAGCGCGGGCACCGGATCGGCCGTCGGCTGGGCGACGAGCATGACCGCGCCGTAACCACCCCCGACCAGCGAGTCGACGAGCAGCTGCAGTCCGATAGCGAGCGCAAAGGCTTTGTGCGCGTGCTCACCTCCGAAGGGCACGAGCTCGTCCTCGGAGGCTGCGCCGGCGATCACGTCGCCGTACGTGACGCGGCCCATCGAGACGTCGGAGACGATCGGCCTCCCGTCGGAGCTCGGGATCGCGATCGAGAGCGGGTTCGTCCCGGTGAGCTTCGGGCCCCCTCCCGGATGCCCGAGGCGGGGCGGCGACGTCGCCGTGAGCACCGCAATCAGTCCGCCCTCGGCCAGACGGCGTGTCCAGTATCCGAGCATCCCGGTTGGAAAGCAGTCGTGCGCGACGATCAGCCGCGCTGCCTCGGGCGGATCTTCGAGCTGACCGTCGCAGATTGCAGCGAGCGTGAGGTAGCCGAGGGCGCCGCGACCTTCCCAGCGCTCGTAGCAGGCTTCGGCCACGACGCATTCGGGTTGCGCGGCGGGATCGAGGCCGTCAAGCGTCTCCAGCCACTCGACACGCGCGAACCCATGGCCGCGCTTGCCGCGGCGCTCAGCGTCGAGGAAGTGATCGGCGAGCGTGCGTGCATCCTCCTCGGCGAAGCCGAGCGCACGCAGTCGTTCGAATGGATCGTCCGTCAGGAGAGGACCGGCAACGCCTTGACGATCGAGCCGCGCTCGAGCGCGACGACCGCCTCCGCGATCCGGCGCAGCTCGCGTGCGCAGTCCGAGTCCGGCGCGGCGGACATCAGCGGCTCGCCCGCATCGCCGCATTCGCGCAGGAGCGGGTCGAGGAGAACGCAGCCGAGCAAGGGGATGCCGAGCTCCGCGGCGAGACGCTCGCCGCCGCCGGAGCCGAAGATCTCGCCCGTCATGTTCTCCACCACGCCGACGAGTCTCATCCCCGTCTTCTGCGCCATCACGCCGGCGCGTGAAGCGACTTCCTGCGCGGCCGGTTGTGGCGTGGTGACGACGATGGTCTCCGCACGCGGGAGGAGCTGGCCCAGTGAGATGGCGACGTCACCCGTGCCCGGCGGCATGTCGACGACGAGGACGTCCAGCCGGCCCCAGTGCACGTCGGAGAGGAATTGCTCCAGCGCGCGATGCAGCATCGGCCCGCGCCACATCACCGGCTGGTTGTCGTCCAGGAAGAACCCGATCGACATCAGCTTGACTGCGACCTCGCTTGCGATGTCGCCATCAGGACGCGCGGGCTTGACCGCGCGTCCGTCTGAACTGACCGGTCGATCCGATTGCATCGACCGCGACCGCCCTAAGCGCTTCACCGGGGGCACGATCATCTTGTCGACGAGGACGGGCTTCTGGTGGATGCCGAGAACGTGCGGCACCGAGTGTCCGTACACGTCCGCGTCGAGGATTCCCACCTGCTTCCCCTGTTGAGCGAGCGCGACGGCGAGATTCGCCGCGAGCGTCGACTTGCCGACACCACCCTTGCCGCTGCAGACGGCCAGCACACGTGTCGACGCATCGAGCGAGAGACCCTTCGACCGCTCCTGCATGCCGCCGCGAAGCTTCGTGGTCAGCGCCTGCCGCTCCTCGGCGGTCATCACGTCGAAGCCGAGCGCGACGCGCTCGACGCCGGCTACGTCCCGCAAGACGTCCGCGACCTGTTCCTTGAAGGAATCGCGCAGCGGGCACCCGGCGACGGTCAGCGCGATCGTGACCCGCACGTCGCCGCCGTCGATCTCGATGTCGCGCACCATGTCGAGCTCCGTCACCGGCCGCCGGAGCTCCGGGTCGATGACGCGCTCGAGCGCGTGCAGGATCTCGTCGCGGTTCGGCTCCATCCCCGCGCTGAGCGTAGCAATATGCGGGTTCGTGACCTGGGTTTCCCTGGTCTGGCGGAATCTGCTGCGGCGGCCGGCTCGAACAGCGCTCACCGCCGCCGGGGTCGCGCTCGGAGTCGGCCTGATCGTGGCGCTGCTCTCGCTGTCCACCGGCGTGAAGAAGACCGCGGAGGAGTTGATCCACGTCGGTCGCGCAGACTTCGGGCTCTTCCAGGCGGACGTCTCAGACTTCAGCCGCTCGCTTCTGCCCGAGAGCATGGCCAAGCGTGTCGCCGAGGTCTCCGGCGTGGCCGCAACGGCAAAGCTGAAGCTCTTCGCGAGCCAGTTGGGCGGACGGAATGCGTTCTTCGTCTTCGGTCTCGAGCCGGACGAGTTTGTCTGGCGTCGCTTGGTGCTCCTCGAGGGCCGCGTGCCGCGCGGCGACGAGGCGCTCGCCGGCGATCGGTCCGGGCGCCGCCTGGGCGACGAACTCGAGGTCACGCATGGACGGCGCTTCCCGATCGTCGGCATCTACCACAGTGGTGACGCCTTCGAGGATTCCGGCGCCGTGCTGCCCCTGCGTGTCGTCGAGCGTCTCGCGCACCGTCCAGGCGAGATCACGACCGTCGCAGTCGCCGTACGGCCTGGACTGCGTGCACGCACCGTGGCGGCGCATGTCGAACGGCGCTTTCCCGGAACGGTTGCCGTGTACGAGCCCGGTCAGGCGATCAAGGTCGACACGTCCAGCCGCCTGATCGTCGACACCGGCTGGATCATCTCGCTGCTGGCACTGATCGTCGGCGGCATCGGCGTCACGAACACGATGGCGATGTCCGTCTTCGAGCGCGTGCGCGAGATCGGGATCTTGCGCGCGGTCGGCTGGCGTTCTTGGCGCATTGCCGTTCTGATCGTGAGCGAGGCGATCGGGATCTCGTTGCTGGCACTCGGTGTGGGTCTCGGCCTCGGCGTGCTTGCAGCGCAAGAGTTCAGCGACCACACGAGCACGTCCGGGCTCGTGCAGCCGGACTTCACCGCGGGCGTGTTCGCGTGGGGCCTCGCCTTCGCGCTCGGCGTCGCCGTGCTCGGCGCGGCCTATCCGACCTGGCGGGCGGTGCGGCTCACGCCGATCGAGGCGCTGCGTCGCGAGTGACGCGGCCGTCCAGGAGGCGAAGCGTGCGCTTGGCGCTCGCGGCGACGCCTTCATCGTTCGTGACGAGTAGAACGGTCATGCCACGCTCGTCGCGCACTCGCTCGATCAGCCGCAGCACCTGCGAGCCCGTCTCGGAATCGAGCGATCCGGTCGGCTCGTCCGCCAGCAGCAGGCACGGCTCGTTTGCCAGAGCGCGCGCGAGCGCGATCCGCTGACGCTCGCCGCCGGAGAGCGTCGCCGGAAATGCATGCTCCCGCCGCTCGAGCCCGACCTCGCGCAGCAACGACCGCGCGCGCTTCTCACGATCCGAGCGGCCGAGCCCGCGTCCGAGCATCGGCACCTGGACGTTCTCCAGGGCCGTCAGCGTCGGGATCAGGTTGTGGAACTGGAAGACGAAGCCGACGGTTGCCGCGCGATACTCGGCCGCGTCGAGCTCGCTCAGCGCAGCGCCGTCGACGAAAATGGAGCCCGCGTCGGGCCGGTCGAGCGCCCCGATCAGGTTGAGCAGTGTGCTCTTGCCGCTCCCCGAGGGACCGGTCAGCGCGACGAACTCGCCGGCCTCGAGCCGCAACGATGCCGCCTGGAGCGCACGGATCCGTCCATGCTCGAAGGCTCTGCTGACCCGGTCGGCGACGACGTCCGCGCCGCCGCTCAACGCGGCTTGACCCAGTAGTTGAGCTTGATCGTGTGCCGGCGCGCGGTCACGAGCGCCTGAAAGGTCAGCCGCTGTCCGCGCGCGGCAGGCGGGAACTCGATCTCCTCGCCCTTCTTCTCATGCCAGGTACCCACGAACGTGTAGATGCGACCGTTGTCCACCTTGCCCACCGGAATCCCGGCGAAGAGGAAACGCATCGTCAGACGTGCGCGAATCGGCCGGCCGTGAAGATCGGTCGCCCGGATCGAGATCACCCACGGCGTGTTGATCCGGGGCGTGTGCGCCGGCGCGTGAAGCGTCGCCTTGAAAGGCAGGGAGAAGGCGGCGAGCAGCTCGATCACGCCGAGCATGGCGTCAATCGTAGAGCCGGCCGAGGGCCTTAGAGGCCGGACCGAGCGGCCTAGGCTCGTCGAGCACGGACGCAAAAAGATCGCCGTGCTCCTCGACTCGGTCGAGCGCGATCTGCATCGTGAAGTCGCGCGGACGCACCTTCGGCGTAAGCTCCTCCCAGCGCAACGGCGTCGACACCGGCGCACCCGGTTTCGGCCGCACGGAGTACACCGACGCGATCGTCTTGCCCCAGCCGTTCTGCCGGTGGTCGACGAGGACGCCCTGCCGCTTCTTCTTGAGCCATTCGGTCGTGACCTTGCCGGGGTGGCGCCGCTCGAGCAGACGCGAGGCCTTCTCGGCGAAGTCGTAGGTCTGCTCAAACGTCGAGCGACGAGTGATCGGCGCCACGACGTGGATGCCGTCGGCGCCGCTCGTCTTCACGTACCCCGGAAGGCCGAGCTCGTCGAGTAGCTCACGGATCAGATGCGCGACCTCGATCGCGAGCTCGAATCCGTCGTCGGGCGGATCGAGGTCGAAGAGGACGAAGTCCGGCCGGTGCGGCTTGTCCACCCGCGAGTACCACGCGTTCATGTCGATGCAGTGCATCTGCACCATCCACAGGAGCGCTTCCGTCGAGTTCACGAGCGGAAAGTCGACGAGCCGCGAGCCGCCCTCGCGCGGCCACGTACGGAATTGCCTCGTCGGAATCCACTTCGGCATTCCCTTCGGCGCCTGCTTCTGGAAGAAAGGCGAGCCGCTGATTCCCTCGCGGTAGCGCTTCATCGTGAACGGCCGGTCGCGGAGATGAGGAAGCAGAACGGGCGCGACCCGGCGGTAGTACTCGAAGAGCTCGCCCTTCGTGATCCCGTCCTCCGGGAACAGGACTCGATCGGGACTGCTCAGCTCGACGGTCTTGGTCGCGGCCACGTCGGCGTACGGATATCAGGCCGGGGGCCTTGACACTGCTTGGCTAACCGTTCACACTGGTTTAGTCAATCGACTAAGTCGCGTGTAAAGGAGGAAGCCTGACATGGCCTATCAGCTGGAAGGAAGCCTGCTGGAAGTCTGCACCTGCAACATCCTCTGCCCGTGCTGGGTTGGCGAGGACCCCGACGGCGGCACCTGCGACGGCCTATTTGCCTGGCATTTCGACAAGGGCACCGTGAACGGCACGGACGTCTCGGGCCTGACGTTCGGGTGGATTGCACACATCCCGGGCAACATCCTGGAGGGCAACTGGCGGATCGTCGTCTTCGTCGACGACGAGACGACCGACGAGCAGCAGCAGGCCTTGCTCGATGTCTGGACCGGAAAGCTCGGCGGCCCCATTGCGGATCTGGCGCAGCTCGTGGGCGAGGTGGTCGCGGTCGAGCGCGTGCCCGTGACCTTCAAGGTCGAGGGAGTGAAGGGCACGATGAAGTACGGCGACTACGCGTCGGCGCACCTCGAGCCCTTCAAAGGTGCGACCGGCGAATCGACGGCGATGCACGACACGATCTTCACGACGATTCCCGGCTCGCCCGCGTACGTCGGGAAGGCGGAGCACTACAAGGTCGACCTGGCGAAGTACGGCTTCGAGATCGACCTCCAGGGCCACAACGCGGTCCAGGGAAGCTTCCGCTTCGAGGCCTAAAGCGCTGTGTGGCCGAGGGTCAGAGACCAGCGCGTCTTCGTCGCGGCACTCACGGGCCTCGTCGGGCTGACCTGGCTGAGCCTCTGGCTCTGGGGGCGCTCGCCTTACGCCGAGTTCCTCAGTCACAAGGAGCTCGGGCACGTCCACGGCGTTGGCGGCCAGTACGGCTGGACAGCTTTCCTCTTCGTCGCGGGTTGGAGCCTGATGATCGTGGCGATGATGCTTCCGACGAGCCTGCCGCTCGTGGCGCTGTTCCACTCATTCGTCCGCGAGCGGCCGAACAGGGGCCGGCTCACGGCATTGGTCGTGGCCGGGTACCTGTCGGTGTGGACGCTGTTCGGTTTCGTCGCCCACACCGGCGACCGCTTCGTGCACGAAACCGTCGAACGAAGCGCTTGGCTGGGAACGAATACCTGGGTGATCGGAGCGGGGACCATGCTTCTCGCGGGGCTGTACCAGTTCACGCCGCTCAAGTACAAATGCCTCGATAAGTGCCGCTCGCCTCTGAGCTTCGTCATGGAGCACTGGCACGGCGGGCGCGGGGAGCACGAGGCCTTCCGCCTCGGTGCCCACCACGGCGTTTTCTGCGTGGGCTGCTGCTGGTCGCTGATGCTGCTGATGTTCGCGGTCGGCGTCGGCAATCTCGCCTGGATGCTCGCGCTCGCTGCGGTCATGGCCGTCGAGAAGAACGTCTCCTGGGGCCGCAGGCTGAGCACGCCACTCGGCCTGCTACTCGTCGGCTGGGGTCTCGTCCTCGTCGCAACCGAGGGATCGGTCGCAGGAGGTGTCTGACGATGGCGACGGTGACGGCACAGGAGCTGATCACGCGGGCCGTTCTCGACTACTTCGAGGGCTGGTTCGACGGTGACACCGCGCGCATGGAACGGGCGCTCCATCCGGACCTGGCCAAACGGCGTTACGGGGACGATCTCCCGGCGGACCTCGGCATGACCACCGCGAGCCGGATGCTCGAGCTCACCGCGAGCGGAGCGGGCAAGGCTGACGCCGCCGATCGTCGCATCGACATCGAGGTGGAGGACGTCCACCGCGCCATCGCCAGCGTGACGGTTCGCACCGCCGTGTACCACGAATACTTGCACCTCGTCCGCACGCGCGACGGCTGGAAGATCGCGAACGCGCTGTGGGAACCGACGTAGTCGGAAAGACGACGGCACGCTCGGCCGCGGAGGACGCGCTCCTCGACGCGGCCGAGCGGCTGCTCGTCGGCGTCGGCTATTCCGGGATCACGACGAGGCGCCTCGCCGAGGAAGCCGGCGTCAACCACGGCCTCGTGCACTATTACTTCGGCTCGATCGAGAACGTGCTCGTGCACACGCTCGAACGCTTCACGGAGCGCCTGATTGCACGGCAACGCGAGATGTACGCATCGCCGGATGGCCCGTTCATCGACAAGTGGCGGACGGCGATGCGCTACCTCGTAGCGGAGGACGTCACGTACGAGAAGGTCTGGTACGAACTCCAGGCGCTCTCGTGGAACCGGCCGGAACTGCGCGAGCGGGTGGCCCGTGTCGACGACGAATGGCGTGCGGTCCTGACGGAAGCATTCGCCGAGCCACGTGAACGCTACGGCATCGAGATGCCGCTCTCGGCGCTCGTCTCGCTCGTCGTGACCTTCAACGAAGGGATCATCCTCGAGCGGCTCTCGGGCGTCGAGACCGGACAGCAGGAGTTGCTGGACTGGATCGAGGCGTGGATGGAGGATAAGGAGCGGCAATGGCAGCGACGACAGAAGAGCTGACTCTCGCCCGCGAGCAGACGCGCGCCCGCTACCCGGACGAGTCCGGCTACGTCGAGCGGGACGGCGTCAACCTCTACTACGAGGTCTACGGCTCACGCGAACCGACGGTCTTTCTCTTGCCGACGTGGTCGCTGGTTCACTCGCGCCAGTGGAAGATGCAGATCCCGTACCTGGCTCGGCATTGCCGCGTGTTGACGTTCGACGGACGAGGTAACGGCCGCTCCGACCGCCCGACGGAACCGGAGGCCTACGCGGAGACCGAGTTCGCAGCCGACGCGATCGCGGTGATGGACGCGACGCAGACTGAGCGCGCGATCATCGTCGGCTTCTCGATGGGCGCACAGCGAGGACTGCTGCTCGCGGCACACCATCCCGAGCGCGTCGAGGCGGCGGTCTTCGTCGGCCCGGCCTACCCAGGCGGCGGAGAGCCGTTGGACGCGCGAACAAGGTATGCCTGGGAGGACGAGCTCGACACCGACGAGGGCTGGGCGAAATACAACAAGCACTACTGGCTCCGCGATTACAAGGGCTTCGTCGAGTTCTTCATGTCGAAGATGTTCACCGAGCCGCACTCGACCAAGGCGACGGAGGACGCGGTCGGGTGGGGACTCGATACCACGCCCGAGACGGTTGTCCTGACCTACGGAGGCTTGCAGCCCGACGAGGCACTGGAGCTCGCGCGGCGCGTCCGCTGCCCCGCTCTCGTCATTCACGGCACCGACGACGCGATCGTCTCCGCCTCACGCGGGATCGCCCTCGCCGAGCACTCGGACGGCCGGTTGGTTCTGCTCGACGGCTCCGGCCACGCGCCTCACATCCGCGATCCGGTCAAGGTCAACCTCCTCCTTCGGGATTTCGTGAAGCCGGCGCCGCCGCCCCGCCGCTGGGTTCGCGGGAAGTCCCGCCGCAGACGCGCCCTCTACATCTCATCCCCGATCGGGCTCGGACATGCGCAGCGCGACGTCGCGATCGCCGACGAGCTCCGCAAGCTCTACTCTGACCTGGAGATCGACTGGCTCGCACAACATCCCGTCACGACCGTTCTGGAGACTCGCGGCGAGCGCATCCACCCCGCGAGCAAGCAGCTCGCGAACGAGTCGGGACACATCGAGAGCGAATGCGCGGAGCACGACCTCCACTGTTTCCAGGCCATTCGCCGGATGGACGAGATCCTGCTTGCGAACTTCATGCTCTTCCACGACGTCGTGCGCGACGGGCAGTACGACCTCTGGATCGGCGACGAGGCGTGGGAGCTCGACTACTACCTGCACGAGAATCCGGAGCAGAAGAGCGCCGCGTACGTCTGGCTGACCGATTTCGTCGGCTGGCTCCCGATGGCGGACGGCGGGGAGCGCGAGGCGTTCCTGACCGCCGACTACAACGCGGAGATGATCGAACACATCGCCCGCTTCCCGCGTGTGCGCGACCGCGCGATCTTCGTCGGCAACGACGGTGACATCGTCCCCGACGCCTTCGGTCCCGATCTGCCGCGCATCCGCGACTGGACGAAGGAGCACTACGACTTCGCCGGGTACGTGACCGGCTTCGACCCGGCGGACTTCGCCGATCGCGCTGCCCTGCGGGCAAAACTCGGCTACGCGCCGGACGAGCAGGTTTGCATCGTGACTGTCGGAGGATCAGGCGTCGGCGGCAACCTCCTGCGCCGCGTCATCGAAGCGTTCCCTCAGGCGAAGGAGCGCGTTCCGGCGCTGCGCATGATCGTCGTCGCCGGTCCGCGCATCGACCCCGCAACGTTGCCGACCGCCGACGGCTTGGAGGTGCGGCGTTACGTCCACGAGCTGTACCGCCATCTCGCCGCCTGCGATCTCGCGGTGGTGCAGGGAGGCCTCACGACGACCATGGAGCTGACCACGAACCGGCGACCGTTCCTGTACTTCCCCCTCAAGCATCATTTCGAGCAAAACTTCCACGTTCGCCACCGGCTGAGCCGCTACAGCTCCGGACGGTGCATGGACTACGACGATGCGAGCCCGGAAGTCATCGCCGAGGCGATCGCGACAGAGATCGGGCGGACCGTCAACTATCGGCCGGTCGAAACGGACGGCGCGGCCCGAGCGGCGGCACTGATCGCCGAACTGCTCTAGACGCGCAAGCGCTTCTTCAGCCAGAGGGCGTTGCGAACGGCGAAGGCCTCCCAATCGTTGTTGAAGTACGCAAGCACGTCGACCTCACGGCTCCAGTCCTCGAACCGGCGCGCCCACTCCTCGAGCTCGGTCTCGCTGTAGTTGCCGCGACGGCCGCGCGAGCCGTAGTGGAAACGCACGAACGTCCAGCTCGTCGTGAACTCGTGCGCCTGAAACTCCTTCACCTCCGGCCGGTCGCCGATGACCAGCGCCGCACCGTGCGCGCGAAGCAGGTGGTACACCGGCTCGACGAACCAGCTCGCGTGCCGGAACTCGAAGCAATGCCTGCCGGGTGGAAAGGCCTCGAGCGCGGAGGCGAGCCGATCGTCGTTGCGGTGGAAGTTCGCCGGCAGCTGCCACAGCACGGGCCCGAGTTTCGGCGAGCGGACGAGCGGCTCCAAGCGCTCGTAGTAGCGCGCGATGCCGCCGACCAGATCCGTGAGGCGCTTGAGGTGCGTCAGGTAGCGACTCGCCTTGATCGAGAAGAGGAAGTTCTGCGGGGTCTGCTCCACCCACGCTGCGACCGAGGACTTCAGCGGCAGGCGGTAGAAGGTGTTGTTGACCTCGACGGTGTCGAAGTGCTGTGCGTAGTGCTGCAGCCAGAGCCGCGCCGGCTTCCCCTCGTAGAACTCGTCCTTCCAGGCCTTGTAGTTCCAGCCGGAGCAGCCTATGCGGATAGGGCCTGGGCTAGCTGCCGGCATAGCTGCGGAGTTCCCGCTGCGACGACACGTGAACGCCCCTCGACGTCGAGCGGCGCCGAGGCGAACGGCGGGTCGTCGAAGAGCTCGATTGCGAGCCCGCGCTCGCGGACGAGGAGCTGTGCCGCCGCGATGTCGACCGAACGCGCCGGCTTCAGTGAACACACAGCGTCGAGGCGACCGGCTGCGAGATGGCAGAGGGAGAGCGCGAGCGAGCCCATGATGCGGAGGCGATGCGCGAGGCCGACGACTGCGGCCGCCTTCTCCGCGACCGAAGCCGTGCGAGTTGCCTCGAAGGCGAGGATCTCGATCCGTTCCTTCGGCAGCTCGCCGTCGAGCAGGTAGCCGTTCAACCGCGCGCCCTCGCCGCGCGTCGCCGTCCACTCCTCTTCGGTGCCGAAGTCGTGGACGAAACCGAAGTCGACGTCTTCCATCGTCGGCCCGGACGCGACCGCCACCGAGAGCGAGAAGAATCCTATGCCGCGCTTTGCGTTCAGCGAACCGTCGATCGGATCGACGACCACGTAGACGCTGCCCTGGCCGAGGATGCCCGCTTCCTCGGACACGATCGTCAGATCGTCGATGGCCTCGAGGCGCCGAAGCACCGCACGCTCGGCAGCGGCGTCGATCGCCGTCGTCTCGTCGCCTCCCATGCCTGCCCCGACGACGGGCTCGCGATCGGCCCGGCTCGGCAGCTCGGCCAAGACGTGCCGGACGTCCTCGACTGCGTCGCGGCAGAGCGCAAGCCAGTCAGTCAAGCGGATGGAAGAGCAGGCCCGAAGTGAGCTTCGGATAGAAGTAGGTGCTCTTCTGCGGCATCGTCTCGCCGCGCTCCGCAACCGCACGCACCTGTTCAATCGTCGGCGGCCGGAGCAGGAACGCGGCCTGTGCGCGGCCCGAGTCGACAGCGCCGACGGCTTCCTCGACACGCGGCGTGTAGCTGACGCCCTGCGGCCCGAAGCTCTCGACGAACGCCGCGTCGAGCACCGGCTGGTCACCTTTCAGCACGCGGATCTCTCCGTCACGGTAGAGCGCGACCGCGGGCCTGTCGCGCGGCAGCTCGTCGAGCTGCTGCAACGCGTCGCCGACTCCGGCAACAGGTTCCGTCCCGTTGACGTCGCCGAGCCGCTCGACGATCCGGTGCGTCGGAAAGATCGTCAAGCCCTCCTGCCTCGTCGGCACGAGCACGACCATCAGAGCTGGGGAGCCGCCCTCCGCCGCATAAGCGAGCGCCGTCTCGTAGCGGTGGTGGCCGTCGGCGATCAGGAGCTCGAGGCCGTCGAAGCTCGGCGCCTCGTGGATCCGCCAGAGCTTGTCGCCGCCGCTCTGGACGTCGGGCTCGCGCTCCGGCGACTCGAACAGGTCGCCCTCGTAGAGGAGGAAGATCGGCTCGAGGTGCGTGCGTGTCGCGCGCAGCAGACGGAGCCGGCCTTCCTTCGGGCCGCGATGGGTCCGCTCGTGGGGCAGCACGACGCCGTGCTCGTATGGCTCTGCGCGAAGCGAGACGACGAGCCCCGACCGGGTGCGCTGAACGCCGTCGGGCCCGACGTAGTCCTGCGAGAGGAGCCAGTAACTCGGCTGCTCGTCGCGCACGACGACGCCGTCGCGGCGCCACTCGGCGAGATCGCGGCCGGCCTGCTCCTCGTCGTCCGGCAGCGTCAGGTGGACGACGTTGTACGGGCTACGCGACAGGTACTCGTCGCGCTCCTCCGGCGATATAACGTCGTAAGGCGGAGCGACGAGCCGCTCCAGTGGACCGGCCTTCGCTTCGTCGTAGCGCTCGGCGCGAAACGGCTTGACCTCGGCCATCCGGGCCGACCCTAGCATCCGTTCCCGGACCTAGACTTGCTTCGTGAGCGCGATCGCGGAGCTGGCCGAAGAACGGGTCGTCGAGGGCATCTACGCAGTCGCCCGCAAGCAGCGGATGCGGACAAAGGGCGGAGCTCCGTACCTCGCGCTCGAGCTCGTCGATCCGAGCGGCCGGATCGACGCACGTGTCTGGCACGATGTCGAGCTCCTCGACGCGCGGTTCGCAGAGGGAGATGCCGTGCGGGTGCTCGGACGGGTGGAGAAGTTCCGCGACCGCCTCCAGGTCGATGTGCGCACATTGGAAGCCGCGCCCGAGACCGATCCAGCCGAGCTCGCTCCGGCGCTCCGGCGCGACGCCGACGAGCTGGACGGCTTCCTCGAGTTCCTTGCCGGTGAGATCGCTCACCCCGGCCTCCACGCGACGGTGCAGCGGTTCTTCGCGGACGAGACGATCCGCACCTCGCTCCGGCGGCTGCCTGCAGCGGAGACGCATCACTCGTATGCCGGGGGCCTGCTCGAGCACACCGTAGGAGTCGCGACCGTCTGTCGTGAGACGGCGCAGCTCCATCCGCGGCTTCGCTCCGATCTTCTCCTTGCCGCCGCGCTCCTGCACGACGTCGGTCGTACCGCTGAGCTCACGTCCGGGCCCACCTTCCGGCAGACGGACGAGGGTCGCCTGCTCGGCCATGTCCATCTCGGCTTGCGCATGGTCGAGGAGCGTGCGCGGCCGCTCGAGGCGGGCGTGCGCTCGGAGCTCCTGCATGCAATCTCATGTCACCACGACTCGCGTGCGGCGCGCACAGCCGAAGCGGCCGTTCTCTACCACGCGAACCAGCTCGACGCCGTCGCCGCGACGCGACCTGTTTCGGACTAGTTAGCGTCACGAAGTGGCGGCGATCGGACTCGCCCTGGGCGCGAGCCTGACGTGGGGGTTCGCGGACTTCTTCGGCCCGCTCCAGGGACGCGTGCTTGGTGTGCTGCGCGCGTTGATCTACGTGCAGCTCGGCGGCCTCGTGGGGATCGCTTTGATCGTCGCCGTTCGCGGCAAGGGGCTGGAGGACTCCACAGCGTTGCTTGCCGTGCCCGCCGCAGTGTCCGGGACGCTGGGACTGTTCGCGTACTACCGCGGCATCGCAGTCGGCGCGATCAGCATCGTGGCGCCAATCGCCGGAATCTCGGCAATCGTTCCCGTCATCGTCGGCATCGCCAGCGGCGACCGGCCCTCGGAGTGGCAACTGCTCGGGATCGCGTGCGCGCTGATCGGCGTCTTTCTCGCCGCTCGTGAGCCTGGGCGCATCGGCGCACGTTTCGCCGCGGGCGTCGGCCTCGCGATGCTCGCCGCCGTCGGCTTCGGCGGCTATTTCCCGTTCATGCACGCTGCGGGCAACGCAGACTTCTGGTGGGCTTCGCTGATCTTCCGGACGACGTCGACGAGCGTGATCCTCGCCGTGGTCGCGGTCCAGCGGCCGTCCCTCGGCGTTCCCGGACGCGTCCTGGGATGGCTCGCACTCATCGGCTTCGGGGACATGTTCGGCAACCTGCTGTTCGCCGCGTCCTCGGCGAGCGGACTCGTCAGCATCACATCGGTACTGGCGTCGCTGTATCCGATCGTCACCGTGGTGCTCGCCCGAATCGTTCTCGCGGAACGGGTCGCCCGCTCGCAGGAGGCCGGCATCGGGCTGACGCTGGCCGGCGTGGCGTTGATCTCCGCGGGCTAGACGATTGATGGGTCGTTGTAGGCTCTCCGCGGCATGGTTCGCGCGGTTGTCCTGCTCGCTGCCGTGGGCCTGTTCACGGGTGTAGCTCTTGCTCGCGACGAGCCGAGGGTACGTAGGCAGCTCGCGTTCGCCCGCCTCCAGTCGTCTTCCTTCGGTATCGCGGGGATCTATGACGTCCACAGCTGCGGAGCGGTCTGCACCTCTTACAAGCCCCGCATCTTCATCACCAACGACGGTCGCTCTTGGCGTGAAGTCACACCGCAACACATGCTGTCGGAGCTCGAGGATGTGCTCTTTTCGACCCGACTCGTTGGCTGGGTCGCTGCGAACGACTGCGCTGCCGGCAAGGCCTTTGTCTATCGCACGACCAATGGTGGACGCACATGGCGCTCGGCTGCGGTGCGCGCGACAAACTGCTCGGCGGGGTCTCGCCTCGACCTCTCTTTCTCGGACAACAAGCACGGGTGGCTCCTGAACGTCTTCGAGAACGGCAACCGCGCCTCCCTCGAGCGCACGCGCGACGGCGGTAAGACGTGGAATGAGGTCAACGCAAGCGCACCTCTCAAGGGGAGGATCGTGTTCGTCACCCCTCGAGACGGCTGGCTGGCCCGAAGCGACTTTGCTGGGCCACAGCAGCTTTACGCGACGCGGAACGGTGGGCGATCGTGGCAGCGCCGGCCGGTCGCAGTACCGCCTGGCTGGCGAGGCGCGCAGCTCTTCCCTGACGCGCCGACCTTCTTCGGAAACCGTGGCATCCTTCCGGTCAGCCTCGTTCGCGGCAAGCGGACGGCGGTCGCCTTCTACGTGACGAGCAACGGCGGTCGAACGTGGCAACAGCGTGCTCTCCGCCCGGTCGAGTTCTCGATCCTGGCTTCCCCCAATCCCTTCGCTCGGTACGTTCCGACGGGCATCGCGACTCCCTCTGTGTGGTGGATCGCCTCAGGCCGAACGCAGTCCTTCATCGGAATCACGGCCGACGCAGGCCACTCATGGCACGTTTCGACCCCGTCAAGCCTGCCGTCGGTTGCCAGTTCGGAAATCAGCGCCGGCGACGCTCGACGCGCGTGGCTGACGACGTCGCAGCAAAAGAGCGCCCTCTATTCCACGAGCGACGGCGGCCGTACCTGGCGCCGTCTCAACCTTCCCCCACCTAGTTAGATGGGAAGCTCGGCAACGCGACGCTCGATCTCGTCGCGGATCCTGCGCACCGTCTCGATGTCTTCGCCCGCCGGATCCTGCAAGTCCCAGTCGACGTAGCGCTTCCCGGGGATGACCGGACAGGCATCGCCGCAGCCCATCGTCACGACGACGTCGGCCCACTCTGCGTCCGCCTGCTCGAGCTTCTTCGGGACTCGGTCGGCGAGCTCCGGCATCAGCTCTGCAACCTCCGGGTGGACGTGCTCCGCAGGTGTCGTCCCCGCTGATCGGGCGCTGCCTCCGCGCCGCTCGTAGAGCGCCTGCGCCATCTGTGACCGGCCCGCGTTCTGCCGGCAGACGAAGAGGACGTTCACGCGCCGAGCGCACCTCGCAGCGCGTTGACCGCCTCGGGCACGAGCCTGTAGTACGCCCAGGTTCCTCGGCGCGTCGACTCCACCAGTCCGGCCTCACGGAGGATCTTCAGATGGTGCGAGATCGTGGGCTGAGAGAGCTCGAACGTCTCCGTCAGGTCGCACACGCAGACCTCCTCGGCCGCGGCAAGGCGGTTGACGATCGCGACGCGCGTGGGGTCGGCGAGCGCCTTGAACCGGGCTGCAAGCTCGTCGCGCTCGGGCTCGGAGAGCGGCTCAGTTCCAGGCCCGCAGCAGATGACGGGGAGCACGGCAAGGGTCTTCATTGACAACCATCAATATAGCAGCTAGGATCGAAAGACTTCGATGAAGGGAGCGCGATGAGCACCGTCCTGAAGGAGGAGATCAGGGCCCGTTATGCCGAAGCAGCACTCGGCGCAGCCGCCGGCTGTGGCTGCAGCGGCGATTCGTGTTGCGAGGAGAACGGCTGTTGCGGCGACGCCGGCCCCGGAGCCTTCGGCGCCGCGCTCTACGACCCCGAGCAGCAGGGGGAGCTTCCCGAGGCTGCGGTCCTCGCCAGCCTCGGCTGCGGGAACCCGACCGCCGTTGCGGAGTTGCGCGAAGGCGAGGTCGTGCTCGACCTGGGCTCGGGCGGCGGCATCGACGTGTTGCTGTCGGCCAAGCGGGTGGGGCCGACTGGGCTCGCGTACGGGGTCGACATGACCGACGAGATGCTCGACCTCGCACGGCGCAATGCAGCCGAGACGGGCGTGGAGAATGCGCACTTCCTCAAGGGTGAGATCGAGAGCATCCCTCTGCCTGCCGAATCGGTCGACGTTGTCATCTCGAACTGCGTCGTCAACCTCTCCACGGACAAGCCGAGCGTGCTGCGAGAGATTCATCGCGTCCTCCGGCCGGAAGGCCGGGTCGGGATCACCGACGTCGTCGCCGAGGATCGGCTGTCGGCAGACGAGCGGGCCGAGCGCGGCAGCTACGTCGGCTGCATCGCCGGAGCGCTGTCGAAAGGCGAATACGAGGAGGGTCTACGGGAAGTCGGCTTCTCAGACGTGTCCGTGCGCTTCACGCATCGCGTCGCCGACGGAATGCACAGCGCGATCGTGCAAGCAGTCAAACATTGAAGCGGACGTTTAGGACGTCGCCGTCCTGAACGATGTACGTCTTGCCCTCGAGTCGCTGCAGCCCGCGCCGCGCCGCCTCCGTGTGTGACCCGGCTTCGACGAGATCGTCCCAGCGAATCACCTCGCAGCGGATGAAGCCGCGCGCGAGATCGGTGTGAACTGTCGCCGCAGCTTCGAGCGCCGTCTGGCCGCGGCGGAGCGTCCACGCACGGGTCTCCTTGTCCCCGGCGGTGAAGAAGCTGATCAGCCCGAGCTCCTCGCTCAAGCGACGGACGACCTCCTCTAGCGCCGAGGTGCCCTCACGAAAGGCCGCGGCCTCGTCGGCGCCGAGCTCCGCGAGCTCCGCCTCGAGCTTGAGATCGATTCCCGAAGGGCTGTTCTCGACCGCGAGCAGCGGCTTGGCGGTCAGGGGCTCGAGCTGGGCCGGCAGGTCGCCCGGCCAGTCGGCCAGCGCGCCGCCGTCGTCGACATGGGCGAGCAGCCGTTCCAGCTCCGCGACCTCCTGCTTCAGCCTGAGATCGCCGGATTTCGCCTGCTTGGCCACTCGCTCGAGGCGCCGCTCGACGTGATCGCGGTCGGCCACGAGCAGCTCCAGGCGTAGCGTCTCGAGATCGTCTGCCGGAACGCGCGTGCCCGAGAAACCGTCGAGAACGACGAGGAGCGCGTCGACCTGGCGCAGATTTCCCAGCAGCTCCGGACCGGTGCCACGTACCTCCACGACGCGGATCGCAGCCGGCGTCACCTTGCGCGGCCGGATCACGTCCGCGATGCGCGAAAGACGCGGGTCGGGAATCGACGCCATGCCGACGTCGCCTGTTGCACGCGCACCGGTCAACGCGTGAAAGAGCGTCGACTTCCCGGAGCTCGACAGCCCGACGATGCCAACCTCGAGCGCCAAGCTACTTCTCGGAGCTTGCTATGTGCTTTTGCAGCGAGACGAGAGCGCGGTGCTGCAGCGACTTGATCGCCCCCTCGGTCTTCCCGAGAATCGTCGCCACCTCGGCGTTCGGCAGATTGAAGACGAACTTGAGGGTCAGCACCTGTTGCTGTTCTTGTGAGAGCCCTTCGATCAGGTCGAGCATGCTTTGACGGCCGATCGAGTGCAACGCCGCGAACTCCGCCGAGGGCTCGGACTCGCCGACCGGTTCCGGCACCTCCTCCTCGGGCTGCCAGCGGCGCGTCGCGCGAAAGTGATCCATCGCAAGGTTGTGCGCGATCCGGAAGAGCCACGCGGAGAACGGTGCCGCTTTCCAGCGGAACTGCTTGATCGACTCGAGCATCTTCAAGAAGGTCTGCGTCGTCAGGTCCTCGGCGTCGTGGCGATTGCCGACGCTCATGTGGAGGTAGCTGTAGATGCGGTCGAAATGAAGGAGGTAGAGCTCCTCGAGCGCGGTCCGGTCCCCTCCCTGGGCGCGCTCGACGAGGCGGCGCCCCTCCTCCGTCGATTCCCTGGCGGGGCGCGCCGGGGCGTGAGTGGCTTCCTTGGCCATCAGCGAGGAGATGCCCGGCCGCGGAGGGTTCTGAACGCGACCTCCCGATGGCCCTTGGTGCGCGGAGCGGCCCGTCCGCGAAGCGGACCGGTGGAGAGGGTCTGTGGGAGCCGGGAGGTTCCCCCAGCGCTTAAGACGATGCCGTGGCTCCGAAGCCGACCCGGCTCTCCCGTGCGAAGCGCTTGACGTAGACCACGCGCTGCAGGGCAATCGTGTACCGGCCGTCCTCGGCATCGAGGGAGAGAGCCGCCTCGCCCGTTCCGGCACGCAGCTCTGCAGAGCCGAGGGCCTGTTCAAGCGCGTCCGCGCTCTCGGGCGTGACGAGAGCCCCCATGATCTGGCCCCCGTCGAAGGCGACCTCGATTCGGATGCGCTCGGCGCTAGCCAGCCGAGACTACCTCGGACAAGACCCCGTGGACGGAATCCGGGTGCACGAAGGCAACCTCGAGCCCGAACAGGCCCTCGCGTGGGCTCTCGTCGATCAGGTCGGCTCCCGCGTCGCTGAGCTCGGCGAGGGTCGCATCGAGATCGGCGACCTCGTAGGCCACGTGGTGCATGCCCGGCCCGCGCTTGGCGATGAAGCGGCCGACCGGTGTCTCTTCACCGAGCGGCTCGAGCAGCTCGACCCGGCCGTCGCCGATGCGCAGAGAGGCGGCGCGCACGCCTTGAGCCTCCACGGTTGCGCGGTGCTCGACCTCCGCACCGAAGAGGCGCGCGTAGGTCGCAAGCGCGCTGTCGAGGTCATCGACGGCAATACCGAGATGATGGATCCCCCGCGCTTCCACGCGCCGATGCTATCTCGGCCAACGCGCCCGATGGGGAGAGGGCCTAGCCCTCGCCCGGCAAGGAAACGACTCGCGGCGTCCCGACGGTCTCGGATGCCCAAGACTCGGGTTCGACGTCGGCGAGCAGCTGCTGAACTTCCTCGCGGACGAGCGTCTCCTTCTCGAGGAGCGACTGCGTAAGGCGATCGAGAGGTCCGCGATGCTTCTCGAGCAGCCGGACGGCCTCCCCATAGGCCTCGTCGGTCAGCCGCGCTTGCTCGTTGTCCCGGAGACGCTTCGTGTCTTCGGAGAGGGCGTAGTTGTCGGCCCGCATGGTGCGTGACGTGACGAACTCCGACATGCCCCATTCAAACACCATTGCGCGCGCGATCTCCGTCGCCTTCTCGAGGTCGCTGGCGGCGCCGTTCGTAACTCGGCCGAATACGACCTGTTCTGCAGCCCGCCCGGCGAGGGCGATCTTCAGCATGTCGATCAGCTCTTCCTTTGTCTCCAGGTAGCGATCCTCGGAAGGAAGGTTGAGCGTGTAGCCCAAGGCCGTTCCACGCGACACGATGGTCACCTTCTGCACCGGCGCGATCTCGCCCATCAGGTACGACATGAGCGCGTGGCCCGCCTCGTGCGCGGCGAGGATTCGCCGTTCCTTCTGGGTCAGCACCTTGCGCTGCTGCAGCCCTGCGACGACGCGCTCGATTGCGCCGTCGAAGTCGCTCGCCGAGATGTACTGCGCCTCCCGCCGTCCCGCAAAGATGGCCGCCTCGTTGGCGATGTTGGCGAGGTCCGCCCCCGTCAATCCGGAGGTCTGACGGGCGAGCACTGCGAGGTCGACGTCCGAGGCGAGCGGCTTGTTGCGCGTGTGGACCTGAAGGATTGCCTCGCGTCCATTGAGATCCGGCGGGCCGACGAGCATCTGGCGGTCGAAGCGTCCAGGGCGCAGCAGTGCGGGATCGAGGTCCTGGAGCCGGTTCGAGGCACCCATGACGACGACCTGGTCGGCGGGCGAGAACCCGTCGAGCTCGACGAGGAGCTGGTTGAGAGTTTGGTCCTGCTCACGGGTGAAACCCTGACCCGTGCGTGCTGCGCCGACGGCGTCGAGCTCGTCGATGAAGATGATCGAGGGTGCGTTCTTCCGCGCTTCCTCGAAGAGCTTCCGCATGCGCGCAGCGCCGAGCCCGACGAACATCTCGACGAACGCGGACGCGCTTTGCGAATAGAACTTCGCGCCGGACTCACCGGCGACGCCTTTCGCAAGCAGCGTCTTCCCGGTTCCCGGGGGGCCGTAGAGAAGAATCCCCTTCGGCACTTTTGCGCCGAGCTGCTCGAAACGCGTGGGATGCCGGAGGAAGTCGATGACCTCCTGGAGCTCCGCCTTTGCTTCTTCCACGCCGGCGACGTCAGCGAGGCTGCCCGACCCGTGCGAGCCCGCCTCGAGGTGGGTCGGCTTGACACGCGGCATCACCTGCAGCGTGCGCCACAGCAGATAGACGATCGCCAGCATGCACAGGAAGAACAGAAGTGGCAGCCACTCACCTGCGAACGCCGGGATCTGGTGAATCCAGGACGCGCCCAGCACGAAGCCTGCATCGGCATGAGCGCCGCAGAGCCTTAGCTCAAGCTCGAGACGACCTGCTCGACCGTGGTGAACTCGACGCCCTGCTCGCGCCAGGCGGCGGCACACGCTTCGACCCGGCTCTCGTCCAGACCTCGGGCCGCATCCTCGACGAAGCGAACCTTCCTGCCCCGCTCGAGGAAGCCCCGGATGGCCGCGTCGTCACAGACGTCCGTAGCGACCCCGAAGACGACGATCTCGTCGGGATCGAGCCGCTCCAGCAACCGCTCCGTGTTCGGGTTCGTGAAGACGTCGAAGCTCTTCTTGAGCAGCAGGAACTCGCGCCCCTCGAGGTAGCGCTCGGGAAGCGGCTCGAGCGTGATCGGCACGGGATCGTCCTGCTCGGTCTCGGCGATCTTGCGCGCTCCGCGCGTCCCGCGCAGGCAGTGGGGCGGATACGTCGTCTGGAAGTCGGGCTGCTCCGAGATCTCGTCGTCGGTGAGCTCGTGATCGTCGGCCGAGGCGACGTGCACCAGGCCCGCCGCACGCGCTGCGTCGACGAGCCGCTTCATCGCAGGCGCGGTCGCCTCGGCTCCGGGGACGTACAGCTTCCCGTGAGGGAGCATGAAGTCGACCTGCGTGTCGACGTCCCAGAGGATCACTCGACGAGTGCGAGCCGCGGATTCGGCTTGTAACGGCGGCCGACCTTCGCGGCCGGGCGGCCGTCGGTGAGGACGATGTCCGCAGTGAAATCGTTCGAGCCGCGGATGAGCGACGAGCCGACGCCGTAGGCGTCGACGGGAACGCCCTTCTCCTCGAACTCGCGGATCTTCTCGATCGTGAAGCCGCCGGAGACAACGATCTTCACCTGCTCGAATCCGTCGGCGTCGAGGGCGTCTCGAACCTTGCGCACGAGGCGCTCGTTCACGCCGATGGGCTTGAAGTCGCCCATCTCGTCCCATAAGGCGCGGTCAACGAGCGACTCCGACGTATCCAGCCGCACGCCCCACAGTCGTCGCGGGCCGAGCGCGCGCGCGACCTCGAGGGCCGTCTGCACCGAGTGGTTCTCGAAGTCCACGAGCACGGTGATGTTGATGTCGTCGCTCGCCCATTCGGCGAACTTCGTCGCGGCGAGGACGGTGTTGCCTCCGTACGAGGCGATCAGCGAGTGCGGAACGGTCCCGATGCCCCTGCCGCCCCACCAGGACGCCTGCTCGTCAGTCGTCACCCCGACCGACGCCCCGACGACGCGGCCGGCGACGTACGCCGCGTAGCCGTCGCCCGTCTGGACGCGATGGTGGTCGTGGCGCGCCGGCATGAAGATGATCGGCTTGCCGTTGGCCGCTTCCAGCACGCGAACCGTGTTCGTCGTGATCAGCGTGCGCCGTGCGAGGACGCCGAGGTACAGCGTCTCGAGGTGCGCGAACAGCGTGTAGTCGCCCTCGATCGTCATCACCGTCTCCCACGGCACGATGCGGTCGCCGTCGTAGAGCGCGTGCACGGTGAGCGCGTCCCAGTCGTGCGAGCAGAGCTTGAGGATCGCGAGCGCCTCGTCCATCCCGCCGAGGAACGAGTTCTTCTTCTGGAACACCTGCATCACGACGCGCGGAAATCTGCCGTCCTGAAGAAGTGTCGCGCGCGCGTGGTTGAAGTACGCGTCCGTGTAGTAGCCGTCACGCATCTTCTCGACGGGGAGATCGAAGACCTCCGGCGCCAGACGGTCGCGCGTGCGTTCCTCGACGGCCATCGTCAGGCGTGCTCGAGCCGGAGACAGGCTGCGAGCGCCGCCTCGGCGACCTCGATCTGCTCCGGCGTCGGCTCTGCCGTCGCCACTCGATGCTGAAGCTCGTGGCCCGGCTTGGCGAGAGCGCGGGCGAGCCGCTTCTCGGGATTGCGCACCATCCAGCCGAAGATCTCCGTCGACGCTGCCAGCGCAACGAGCTGCGCGCCCAGACGCACGGGTGTACGGATGTGCACCGGTGCGCGCGACGCAAGCGTGTTGGCAAGCGCGGTCGTGGCGAGCAGAGGTCCAAGCAGGTGCGAGCCGCAGCGCTCGTGCTCTTTCGGTGCATGCTCGCCGTGCTCGTAGCTGCCAATCGAGATGTGCTCGGCGCCGTGGTAGGCGGCGACGTCGGGGCCGCGGAGCGCGAGCGCGGCAGGCGCGACCGAGAGGAGGCCGCCGACGAGCTCCCTGGCGGCCGGTCCGACGTTGGTGGAGTCGCGCACGAGCTTCACGACGACGGCGCTGCCGAGCATCGCCGCCAGGACGGCAGGACGCTGGAACGGCAGCCTCGCTTCGGGGAGCGCCTTGCGGACCTCCGGGATGAGCGCCATGGCGTCCAGCAAGCGCGCCGGGCCGCGGAGCAAGGGGCTCTCGATCGTGGCACCGCTGAATCGCTTGCGCCGTGCGGCCACCTCGAGGCGGCCGTCGTCCGTCCGAATCGCGCACGCCCAGGACGTGGGCCCGTGCACGAGCACCCCGTTGGCAAGGGCCATTCCGCCCAGCCGGACCTTTTCCTCGCTCATGCGATCGAGGTTATCGACTCAGAGTCGAATTCCGCAAATCACTGCGCGAGCACCGTCTCTGCCGCGTGGCGAAGGAAGGAGACGCCCAGCTCCAGGTCCTCGACAGGGACTCGTTCGTCCGCGGAATGGATCAGCCGGGCGGCGAGCTCGGCGTGCATGACGCGCGAGGGGAAGAAGCCGTATGCAACCGTCCCGAAGGCCTCGCGGAACCAGTGGCTGTCGGTGAAGCCGGCCACGCAGATGGGCGCGGCGCGCGCGCCGGGCTCGACCTCCTCGACCCAGCTGCTGACGGCGTGCCAGAGTGGCGTATCGAGCGGCGAGCGCGTCCCACCGTGGGCCTCGAGCACCTCGAGGCCGTAGTCACCCTCGCCGAGCAGCTCCCGAACGACGGTCTGCCCCTCCTCCGGCGTCATGCCGGGCAGCAGGCGGGAGTCAACCGTGACGTCGCAGAGAGCGGGAACGACGTTCCGCTTCTGCGAGGCCGTCACCATCGTCGGCGTGATCGTCATCGACAGCAGCGGCTCGACCATCTCGCCGAAGTGCTCGCCGATCTCGCGCGCGCGCTCGAGCGCATCGTCTGGCGACGTCGGCTTCACACCGGTAACCACCTCGAGGAGCGCTTCCACCTCGGGCGTGAGTCGATGCTCGGGTGCGTACTCCCCGAGCGCGGTGATCAGGCGCGCGGCTTTGACAAGCGCGTTGTCCGCAATCCCGGGCATCGACGCGTGCCCGCTACGACCGCGCACACGGAGGCGGAACGGGGCGCTCATCTTCTCGGCGACCGAGCAGATGTAGAAGGGCTTCCCGCCCAGCTCGAGCCGATCGCCGGAGCCTTCGTTGATGCAGTAGTCGCAGCACACGGCATCGGGATGCGACTCGCACAGCCATTGCGCGCCGAATCCCGCCCCCACCTCTTCGTCGGCGGTGGCCGCGAAGACCAGGTCGCCCGACGGCGCGAAGCCCTCACGCGCGAGTGACGCGACGGCGACCGCGCTCGCCGCGACCTGACCCTTCATGTCGAGCGCGCCACGGCCCCACACCTCCCCGTCGCGCAACTCGCCGCCGAATGGATCCGCCGCCCACTCGGCCGGATCGGCGAGCACGACGTCGGTGTGTGAAAGGAAGAGGAGCCTCGGGCCCTCGGCGACGCCGGGAATGCGCGCGACGAGATTCGCGCGCTCGGGAATCTTTGCGTAGAGCTCGCAGGCAACTCCGCTGTCCTCGAGGTAGGCGCGCAGGAGCTCCGCGGCGGCGGTCTCGTTTCCGGGCGGATTCGTCGTGTCGACGCGAATGAGCTCCTGGAGGAGCTCGGTCACCTCGGCTCTCAGCGTCTGGGTCGCGCTCGAAGCCATCACTCGCCGCCCTCCTCCTCTTTCGAGCGCGCCGTCAACTGATTCCGTGCCCGCCAGAGCGACGGAAAGAAGTTGTGATGGATCATCTTGCCGAGCACCTCGACCGGCGTTCCCTGCGTGCCCACGACCTGGTCGCCGATGATCCGCGCGACGACCTTGTAGTGACGGATGCGCCACATCGTGATCCGCTCGTCCCACTCGACCAAGGCTTCCGCGAGCTGATACAGCTCCTCCTGTTCCCGTCCCCTGACGTACAGCTCGACGAGGTCGAGGCCCGCGTCGGCGACTGCGGCGTCGAATGCCTCGCCGAGCGGCGGTGTGACCCGTCGAACCTCGCGAAATCCCGGTGAGTCGAAGCCGCTGCCGTGGCCGAGCACGCGCCTGATCGTCTGGTACTCCCACGGTGACATCTGCTCGAGCATGTCGAGCTGCCGGGTCACGAACTGGAGGCAGAGGGAGGCGCGCCGAAGCAGACGGAGCGCCGCCACGAACTCGCCTGCGCGGACGTGCGCCGTCGCGCGTGCGACCTCAGACGTCCCGAGCTTGAGCCACAGCTCCGACGACTGGTGGACGGTCTGGAACAGCAGCTCGTCCGGATGAATCTGCTCCTCCGGTGTCTTCTGCAGGG